>SPLK01000471.1_pt1 | contig 11385 bp, 11 predicted proteins | sample 2456111 | NCBI WGS metagenome assembly SPLK01 (sample SAMN11156906, study PRJNA527647) | hot springs metagenome | biome: Geothermal region; feature: Hot spring; material: tree branch in hot spring; isolation source: hot spring sediment rich in lignocellulosic material ... | reverse complement strand
TCCCGCTTCAACGCCGCCTGTATAAGGGATTTGACCCTCTCAATTGTTAAAGACGAGCCGTGAATTTGATCTCGTGACTCTTATTATAGGGGTATTGGTAAAAAAGTCAAGGGGTTTGGTTAGATTCTTGGTATTTTATAAGTATTTGAGAGGGGAAAATCTAATCTATTGAGAGAAAATAGGCATAAGCGTGAAGAGTTTTTTCGACCATAGTTTGAGGATTAAAGTTCTGAACAACGTGCTGCCGCCCATTTTTACCCATTTCCCTTCTCAGTTCTGGTGCTTCAAGAATTGTTTCTATTGCCCTTGCTAGCGCTTCTGGATTCGATGGGGGAACCAAATATCCACCTGGACCAACGACCTCTCTAGAGGCTCCCACATCTGTTGCAATAACAGGCAATTCACATGCTAGTGCTTCAGCCATAGGGAGACCAAATCCTTCCACTAATGAAGGCGAGACATAAACATCAGCCATAGAGTAAATTGATGGTAGTTGATCTTCAGGCACATACCCAAGTTCGATCACTTTAACCCCGAGTTTATTCGCCAGCGCAGTTATCCTGGCTCTATATGTTTCATCTTGCCATCGCCCTGTAAGGGCCAAAATATATGGCTTCTTTATCAGTCCAAGTGCCTGGACCAGAGTTTCTATACCTTTCCTGGGGTTAAAAAAGCCGGAAAAGAGGATCACCTTTTCTTTCTGGTCAATGTGGTACTGATGCCGAATCTCTCTGTTATTCACGGGCATAAAGTGATCAGTGTCTATTCCATGAGGAGTTAAGATCACCTTTGAGTTAGGGACACAATAGTGCCTGATATATTCGCTCTGAGTCGAGTGGCTTACAGCCATCAGTCCTCTGGCGCGTCTTAAGGCCGGTGTCTCAGCCAAATTTTGAGAAAACCAGTAATAAAATGATTTCAAAACCTTTTGAGCGCCTATTATGTTCTGGTATTTTAGAATTAAGCGTCGTTGTCGAAATGAATGATGAAGGGTAGCGACAAAATTACCGAAGAATGGATAGGCGAAATAGATATCCCAAAAATGTACAACTGCACTTCTCTTGTGAACTAGCCCATAAACCGTTCTTGAAGCCAAAACTGAGTATGCGATCCAATTTAAGGGAGTAAGTGCAAGCCGATATATGATAAGATTTCTCTCGGTCGCTTTCTCAACAGTTATTCCGCGAGAATCTGGAACAGCGGAAACAACTGTGACTTGATGTCCTCTCTGAACCAATGCATCAACTAATCGTTCTCCACTAATATCAAAACCAGAAAAGCGGTATGGTCTAAAACCAAGTGTGATAAATATTATCTCCACGAATAATCCTCAATCATTATTGCTCTTTAAGAGACGATTGACTATGGTTTTCACTTTATTCGTGATCACATTCTCACTACAACACTCGTAATAGCGGGTGTATCCCGAGCGCGCAATTTCGCATCTTAAATCTCTGTCTTTCCAAAGCGTTTCAATAGAATCGGCCAAACTTAAAGGGTCATCAACCGGGCATAAAAGTGCGTGTTGATAGTTGGTCAAGATTCGCCTGTTTGGAGGTGTATCCGCTGCTATCAAAGGTTTCCCCATGGCCAAGATTTGATATATTTTTCCCGGTACAACGAGGTCTGCTTTGGGAGAGCGGCCAAAGTGTCCGCCCAAGCAAATATCCGATTTCTCAATTTCATGCACTAGGTTGGGTAGCGGTAATGGAGGAACAAATGTCACATTAGACAGCGATTTGTACTCGGCATATGCCCTTACTTTTTTATGGGTGGGTCCATCTCCTACCAACCTGAAAACAAAATCTTTTGACCGGCGCTCTAGAATTTCGGCTGCTCGGACTACAATATCTGCCCCATGCAAAGGCTGATAGGTAGAGTAAAAGAGGACAATGCATTTCTTGGATTGCTCTTCGACTCGTCTGCCTTTGGGATAGAAAATATCTTCATTACATCCGACAGGGATTACCTCGATTTTCGAGCTTGGGATTTGGAGTACCTCAGCGAAATAGCAAGCGTGTTCCGGAGTGTCGAGCAGAATTTTATTTGCAAGATTGCAACTCTTTTGATCTAACCAGTAGGTGAACCTCCCACCCAAGCTATTGGGAGCAAAAACATGGCGATCAAAACACATGGTGTTGAATGTGGATATGAACGCATCAAACAGAATTGGCGATTGTGCTACTCTTCCTAACCACCATGCTAATAATTGTCCGTAAAAGCCGATGAAGATAAAATCAAACTGTTCTCTTTGGGTGACACGAGGAGCAGCCCAGAGGGTTTGCAAAATAGAGCGCCTGAGTATCGATATCCTCTGGCTGGTAAACAAAGGATCCTGGGCCCAAGTGATAACATCTAATCCTAATCGCTTAAATGCTCTATAAATTACTTGATTTCGTTGATATGTGATTTCTCTCCCTGACAGAAAGAGAACCTTCATTGTTTGGTTATCCTTGAATGAGTTGAGAGAAGCAACTACATTATGAAACTATACGCAGTAACTGTCAATTGGAATCAATATGAACTAACGGAGACATGTATCGCCTCCCTGCTCCAAGCGGGCTTGAAAGAAAGACAATTAATTGTGGTAGATAATGGCTCTAGTGACGATTCTCCAAATCGATTAAAGCGTAGATTTGGAGATGCGATCATTCAAATCATAAATTCGGAGAATCGAGGTTATGTGCTCGCGGTCAATCAGGGTATTGAACATGCATTAGCCCTAGGCGCTGACTGGGTTCTTATTATCAATAACGATGCTTATGTAGCCAAATCATTCCTTGAGTGTTTGATGCCAGTGATCAACCAAGGTTTGTTTGCGATCCTCGGGCCAGTAATTTTCTATGCCAATGATCCCCGTCGAGTTTGGTATTTGGGTGATCGGCTCATTGATGGAACTTTATTAACTCGGGGTTTATTTCGTAACCAATTCATTAGTTCGAATTTACCCCCAATCGTTGAGGTTGATTTTGTTAGTGGTTGCGGAATGTTGGTGAAGAGAGAGGTGTTTGAGAATGTAGGGGTATTTGATCCATTGTACGAAATGTATACTGAAGAGGTGGATTTTTGCTGGCGGGCGCGCGAAGCGGGTTACAAATTTGCTTGTGTAACCCGGGCTCATATGTGGCACGTGGTCTCTGCAACCGCTTCAAGAGATAGACCTCGAACGAGATATTTAAAGATAAGAAACCAGATATGGTTCTATCGAAAATATGCTAAGGGTGGACAACGAATACCTCTGTTCCTATTTTCCTTGCTAAAGGTGCTTTATATCTCTCTTGGCGATATAATATCCTTCCAAGGTGAGTTGTTTAAGGCCACTACTACAGGTTGGCTAGATGGGTGGTTTACTCCACGAAAATCCTTAGGATGATATTGAGAGTAGAAATAGGATGGAATATTCAGGTTGTAATCTTTGTGGGAGCAACGATTTTGTCTTAATCTATAGCATCCCGGATCACTTATTAGGCCACAAGGATCCGCTTTACCAGTTTGTCCGATGTCAAAAGTGTGGGCTAGTTTACCAGAATCCACGCCCCACGATTGAGGAGATAACAAAATTCTATCCAGATCATTACGAGTCATACCAAATTCCACAACCTAGGTCGTGGTTTTTAAGAAATGCGTATCAGTATGGTCTGAAAAAAAGAGCCAAATTTGTTCTCAAGCATAAGAAGAGTGGCAAATTACTGGATATAGGTTGTGGTCCGGGTTTGTTTCTTCACGAAATGAATAAGTATGGGGGGTGGGAGCCTTTTGGTGTGGAGATTAGTCCTTATGCCGCGGAAATAGCCCGGAATCAGTTTGGGTTGTCAGTGTTCTGCGGCACGCTAGAACAGGCAAATTTTCCCGATAATTACTTTGATGCGATAACTATGTGGGATGTCCTTGAGCATCTGCACGATCCCTCTTTTACATTGAAGGAGATAAATCGCATATTAAAACCTGATGGCATAATCGTTATTCGGGTACCTAATCTTGATAGTCTTGATGCAAAGTTCTTCGGTAAATATTGGGCGGGGTGGGATGCGCCGCGGCATTTGTTTGTTTTTGGAAAGAAATCACTGAAGGCATTATTGAACAAGTGCGGCTTTAGTGCTGTGGGGTTTAGTTCGAGAAGCGGAGGTTATCCTACTTTCTTACTAAGCCTGCGATTTTGGTTAGAAGGCATTGGGCTGGATACCTCAAATTTTATTCGTCACGTAGTTGAATTGTTATATCACCCAGTTGTCCGAGTACTCACTGCTCCCCTCTTTTTTATTCCTACACTTTGGCAGCTTGGTCCCCTTCTTGTAGTTGTGGCTCAAAAAGGAGAGGCTCTGAGAAGATGATTGAAATAAGGTATCCGGGAATTGAAAGGTTAAAGGACTCAACTTCTGCATATGATGATATATATCAAGAAAAAGGGATTCTCCATCGCGATTCTCTATACCTCCTTGTCATCAAATCCCTTAAACCGCAACGTAACAAAATCTTGCTAGATGTGTCTTGTGGTGAGGGTCGGCTAGTAGAGTTGGCAAATGCGATGGGACTAACAGCAATTGGCCTGGACATTTCCATGACCGCATTAATTAAAGCGCGGAAAGACCATTTTTCGAGTTTTGTGAATGGGGACGGTGAGAACTTACCCTTTGAGAGTTGTTCTGTAGACTATGTTACCAGTGTTGGAAGCCTGGAGCACTATATTGAGCCTGCTAAAGGGGTTAGAGAAATCGCTCGAGTCTTGAAACCTGATGGACGGGCATGTCTTCTTCTTCCAAATGCATTTGGTCTTTTGGGTAACATCCCATATGTAGCCAAATATGGCGAAGTTTTTGATGACGGTCAACCGCTTCAAAGATATGCAACAAGGAAAACTTGGGAGAAGATGATAAGCGAAAATGGGATGCGAGTCTTAAAAGTGATCCCTTATAACGAAATTGAGACCCCAGAAACCTATCGTGATGCTGTTTGGCTTCTCTCTCACCCGCGCAAATTATTTAGACTTCTGATTTCTCGCCTGATTCCTATAAACCTGTGTAATCATTTCATTTTTATTTGTACTTTGTGATCACCATGGGGAAAGTTTTGTTAGCCCGAAAAACATATCCAAAGGTTATGCAAGTCATTTCAATTGGCAGTTCATTTGTCATTGTGTCATTAATTTTAGGTTATTTGGTTTACCGACAGAGGGAGGTATTGTTTGGTTTCAAATGGCAATTTCGCATACAGTACTTATTTTTGAGTTTTTTTCTGTTTTCGTGTAGTCTGGTCTTAGTCTCTTTTATCTGGGGGCAAATAATCAACGCTTTAGCGGGAACTCAACACTTTATTTATCACATGCGTTTTTTCTGTATTTCAAATTTCATAAAGCGCCTTCCCGGTACAATTTGGTATCTTTTGAGCAGGACTTCCCTTTACAAAGAAATTGGCATCTCTGCTCAAGCCACATTGATAGCCAGTGGTATCGAGTTCATCGTTGCTCTGATATCAAGTGCCCTGGTTGGCCTCTTTCTGCTAATTCGTGTTTTTCCTGGGTATATGGGCATGCTCTATATCTTGTTACTGCTTGTAATAGGAGGGGGTTTAATTCATCCAAAAGTTTTATCCATGATTCTAAAACTGTTCAGAGTGTCTACTCCGGGGAGCGTCGGCTACCGACAATTGGTGATTTGGGTAATTGGTTATGGAATCGTTTGGGTGATTAATGGGCTAATTTTATACTCGATTGCCAATATTGTAACTTATGTCCCCGCAATTCACATTTCGAAGACTATTCAGAGCGTTACGTTGGCTAATGTTGTCACCTCTCTTCTTTTATTTGCCCCTACCAATCTAGGTGCTACAGAGGTAAGCATCAGTGCAATCCTATCAACTTTTCTGCCTTCTTCTGTAGCGGTGGTAATTACTATCTTCAGCCGTGTGCTTTTAACGATTTTTGATCTAATTTGGGGCGGAATAGCTCTTCTTATCCTCCCAAGCAAGGTTAATTAACCCAAAGGCATTATTGCAATAAGTTATAGGTTTCTGAATAATTAGAAACAGACACCAGAAACAAAACGAGGAGGAGTATCATGAAACTTGTGCGTTTATTGAGCATCCTGATGGTCATTGCCTTTGCTTTGGGCTTCTCTTATTCTCCGGTCATGGCCCAAAAGTTCTCCTACACTGCGGGTATTCAGGTTCAGAATCTGGAAGGCTCGACCGCTACCATAAGTTTAGTATTCTACAAGATGGATGGTAGTGTTGAGGCTACAGTAAACGATACTATCAGCGCCAATGGCTCTAAAACTTATTTCCCCCTTGGGGTTAGCGCTGGATTCAACGGCTCCGCCGTCATTTCTTCGGATAAAAGGGTGGCCGCAGTGGTGAACGTATTAGGTAATAATGGCGCTGCGGCGGCCTCTTACGTGGGATCGTCTTCAGGAAACACAACGGTATCTCTTCCTTTGCTGATGAAGGGAAACAGCGGTTTTGATACATGGTTTAATGTACAAAATGTCGGTACAAGCACTGCCAATGTTACGATAACTTATAGCGACGGTACAACAGCAAATGCAACGATTTCCCCCAATACGTCCAAGACGTTCAATCAGGCTACCGAAACCCATTCTCAGAAAGTCTTTTCGGCCACTATAACAAGCAACCAACCCATCGTTGCTGCTGTTATCGAGGAAAGCTCCACGGTAATGTTTGCATATAGTGGCTTTACGGGCGGAAGCCCTACTCCAGTAATGCCGTTAGTCAATGCTAATAATGCGGGTTATATAACAGGTATGCAAATCCAAAACGTGGGGTCATCGTCCACTACTGTGACTGTTTCCTACACCCCATCATCCGCTGGCACTGCTTGCCAGGAAACTCAAACCATTCCCGCAGGTGGCTCGGCTACTTTTGCTTTGGCTGCATTTGCCAATGGTGCAAATTCGAACTGCGCCGCCGGGCAACGTTTTATTGGTTCAGCCCGGGTAACTTCTAACAGTGCCAATCAGCCTCTTGTCGTAGTGGTTAATCAATTACTGCCTGGAAGAAATGGCGAGGCTTACAACGGCTTTGATCCGGCAAATGCGACCAGCAAAGTTGTAATGCCTCTGATTATGGACCGTAATTCTGGGTACTTCACCGGCTTCAACGTGATGAATGTGGGCTCCACCTCAACCACGGTAACATGTACATTCACGGGCACCTCTTACAGCGTTTCGGCTACCCTTGCACCAGGGCAAGCCCTAACAGATATCCAAAACGGGAAAATTGCCGACCGTTATGTTGGTTCTGGTACATGTGTTGCGAGTGGGGGCGGCAAAATTGTAGCCGTAGTCAATGAACTTGGCCCCAGCGGCACTGCAGATCAATTGCTTGTCTATGAGGGGATCAACGTCGAAAATTAATCTTCTAGACAAAATGAATTTATAATGAAAGTGCTACCTGGGGCTATCCTCTCAGGTAGCACTTTCAAAACCAACGTCCGTTTTAGGTGTCTACATGAGATTTGTAAAGCAATTGCCAATTTTTTTGCTTTTTGTCCTTATACTGATTTATGGATGTGTTCCTAACAATAACAGTACTCTGGCACCCGAGCAAATGTCTTCCTCTTATCCTGTCTTTCCTACTTCGATACCCTCAGGTTACCCCTCGCCTCAGATAACATCGGAATTTACCGAGCCCTACAATCACGAAAGGCCAACCCAAGATCCTACTTTGGGAGCTGTAAAAGGGGTTTTGCAATTAAAGACCTCAACTGGAATTAAACCCGTTGATCATGTAATTCTTTATTTAGCCGAGGTCGTTCGAGACACAGAAGGGAACGAGCGAGTAGTCTCGATGGATCGGTTAAATTCGCCACGCGCTTATACAGACATGAATGGCTATTTTGAGTTTTTCAACGTCCCCCCGGGTAAGTATGGATTGGTGCTAGATACCATTACAAATTCTTATCTTCTTGGTCATCCTGTTTCTGGTGAAGACATGCTTTTCGAGGTAAGGGCGGGAGAAGTGTTAGATACAGGAGTACTGGTTTATAACATGTTGCCTATTAGCAGATAATTTTCTCTCACTTCCCCGCGAGTAGGCCGAAGGTGTGGGGGGCGGGGGTGAGGCGTTGGAAGCCGGCCTGGCGCAGGCGCTGACGCACCCGCGCCGTCACCGCGGCGCCGCTCTTGCTGGCCGGGTCGCCAATGTAGTGGAACATCCGTCCGCGCGGGCGCAGCACCCGGTACACTTCAGCATAAAATTCTACCCTGTATAGATCGCCTGCCAAGGCAAATGTGGGCGGGTCGTGGATCACGCACGAGAACACCCCGCTCGCCAGCGCGGGCAGGATTTCACCGCTGTCGCCGATTAGGATCTGGATGCGTGGATCCTCAAACAACGCTTGCGACCAGGGGTTCTGGCGTGCGATCGCCACCACCGCCGGATCCAGTTCAATCGTCAGCACCCGTTCCGCCGTGCGCACCGCGGCAATGGCGGTGTACCCTAACCCCATGCAGGTATCCAGCACCCATCCGCGCGGGTTCGCTACACGGATTTTGCTCAACGTATCCTGCCAGGGATCGGTGCCCTTAATGCGGTGCATCGGGATACCCGAAATGAGCAGGGTGGGCGCCGCCGGGGTGGGGTAGAGACTGTAAGCCCGCCCGGTACGGGCCGAAAAAACCTGAATCCGCACCAGGTCTTCCCCTTCCAGGCGGTAACACCCACTGGGGTCGTCAGCCACACGCTGCACCACCGACCAGGGTAGCACCTTGCCATCGGGTAAGCGCACCCCCTCGGTGTCCAGGCGCACCTCGGCCTCACTGCGCCCTAAATCCAGCGAGGTGTGCAGGATATCTGCCCGCCCGCGCGCCGCCAGCCACGCCGCCACCTGGTAATGCGAAAGGACAACCATGCTCACGGCTCCAGTGTGATCAGCCACGAATTCAGGGCTACCGTGCCGGGGATGCGGGAATCGCTTTCCTGGCGCAGGGTCAGGCGTACCTCGGTCGGCCCGCTCACGGTATAGGGGACGTAGGCTTCAAACGGCACATGGCTCAGATCGCCGTAAGGCATCCCCGGCGACACTTCGGCAGAACCGACCACCTGACCGTCCGGTGCAATCAGTTCGATCAGGATCGGCCGGCTGGTCAGCGGGCGCACCACTCCGCGCACCACCAGAACCCCCCCGCGCACCGTCTCGCCCTCGCGCGGCGAACGCACCAGGAAGGGCTCTAGATCCACCCAGGGCACTTCGAGCACGTTGCGCCCCAGTTGCTGTAGCACCACATCGGTGGCGCAGAGGTAAATGGTGCGTCCAAAGCGGTCACGGGTATAGAGCACCAACCGCGCCACCTCGGCGGGCTTCTCGATCTCAAAAGGCACTTCGGGGGCGATGTAGAAGCGCCGATCGCGATAGGCGCGAAAATCCAGCGCCTGCCGGACGAGATACCGCCCGTCCTCGCCGATTAGATCCACATAGACAAAGCCATCCTCGCCGGGGCTGATTAAGGCTTCCACTTGGATCGGCGAGATCAGTTTGGAGTACGGCCCGGGGCGGTTGATGCGCATGAAGGGCGGGGGTGGGGTGGGGGTGCGCGTCATGGTGGGTGTGCGGGTGACATAACGCCAGCGCGTGGGCGAAGGCCGCCATCCCGGCGGATACGTGGGGCTGGGCGTGGAACTGGGGGTAGGCGTTTCGGTAGGGGGGAGAGGGGTGGGCGAGAGGTTGGGCGTGGCGCTGGGCAGGGCGGCAAAGGGTAGGGTCGCTCCCCCGCTCGCTAAGGCGGCAGGGGTGGCTGGCGGTGAGGGGGTTTCGGTAGGAAGAGGGGCAACGGGTGTTTGCCCGGGCAGTTTTCCCTGGCAGGCCGCTAAACCCAACAGAGTCACGCCGATCAGCACCCCCCAGGCCAGAAGACGAGGTCTCATGCGTCCGCCCTCCCGGTCGTAGGGTGAGAGGCAAAGGCAGGGCGCACCTCGGTGGCAAAGCGACGCAGGGCGCGCTCGCGCTCGGCTTGCGTCTCGGCCACAAAGGTGAGCACGACCCCCGTCGCACCGGCCGCTTGCAGGGCGCGCAGTTGCGCGATGACGGCTTCTGCATCTCCGCCCAGGTAACCCTCGGCCGGCGGAGGTTGGTCAAAGGTCAAGCGAGTGCGCACGATAACGTCAAAGGGTCGTCCACCCAGCAGTGGGCGCACGCGTTCCAGCGCCGCCGCCAGCGCTTGCGGGGCGAGTGCGTTCGGGTGCCAGCCATCGCCCAACAGCACCGCCCGCCGTAATGCCCGCGGCGAATCGCCCGCCACCCACAGGCGCGGCCCGCCGCTTTGCACGGGCGGGGGTGAGAACACCACCTGCTCAAAGCGGTAGAACGGCCCCTGATACGAAATAACCCGTCCACCGCGCCACAGCGTGCGCAAGACTTTAATCGCGTCATCCATCCGCGCGCCGCGGTTGTGAAACTCGTAGCCCAGGTTGGCATACTCTCCTGCCGACCAACCCACCGCGACGGCCAGGGTCACGCGGCCCCCGGAGAGCACATCCAGGGTCGCGATTTGCTTAGCGACTTCCAGGGGATTGCGCTGGGGGAGCACCAACGCCGAGACCCCGAGCCCAATGCGGCGGGTGCAGCCGGCAATATAAGCCAGGGTGGTGATCGCCTCAAAGATATGCCCGAAGCGCTCGGCATCCGCTTTAGGCAGGGCCAGGTGATCGGGCACCCAAACGTGATCGAACCCCAGGCTCTCCGCGGCAAGGGCGGTATCTAAGATGTTCAGCCGCGTCGCCTGCGGGCCGTAAGATGGAAGAGCCACGCCAAATTCCACGCTTTTCTCCAACTGCTCAGGGTGTGGCAACGACCGATCTGGCTCGATTATAGCATGCCCCTGCACCATCCCGGAAAGACTCTTGTTCTCACACCGGCAATAAATGGATGGGTAAGTATGAAATGTCAATAATGATCGTGTCAATAATGATATATAATCAAATCAACCGACGCCGGCACACCTGAACCCCGGTCATGGATGGTGCGGCTAATGGTTGTCCCCATTTTTTTCACCATCATGGATGTGAGGATTCCTGTTTTTTTCCCGTGTCCCCCTGGCACTTCTCTCACCCTTCTATCCTACTCCTGATCATTGCCGGTGCGGCGCTGGTTTTAGGGGGAATGGCCTGGCGGCGGCGTCCGGCGCGCGGGGCAGCGTCATTAAGTTTCCTCTTATTCGGCTTAGCCATCTGGTTCGGTCTGTATGGTTTAGAACTGGCCAGCCGGCAGGAAGCGCTGGCCGTTGTGTTTTACCGCCTGGGCTACGTGGGGGTGACGATGGTGCCGGCGGGTTGGCTTTGGTTTGCGTTGTGCTACACCGAGCGCCTGCCGCGGCGCGTGGGGCTGCTCCTGGCGGGGCTAGCGATCGAGCCGCTTCTGGTACAAGCGGCGCTGTG
>SPLK01000466.1_pt1 | contig 11482 bp, 10 predicted proteins | sample 2456111 | NCBI WGS metagenome assembly SPLK01 (sample SAMN11156906, study PRJNA527647) | hot springs metagenome | biome: Geothermal region; feature: Hot spring; material: tree branch in hot spring; isolation source: hot spring sediment rich in lignocellulosic material ... | reverse complement strand
GTGCACAGGGTTGACCCTTGTGGGGGCGAGAAGACGCACGAGGTCGTAAACCAGAAATCGTAATAGTCCGGGTTACTGCACGACCGCGCCCCGATGTGGGCGGTTTGAAATGGATCGCGCACCGAGGCAAAACGCGCCGCCTCGCGGGTCAGGTCGAGCAAGTCGAGGTAGCGCCCGATGAAAATGGCGACCTCAACAACCCCCAACAGCAAGATCAGCAAGACGGGCAACACCAGCGCCAGTTCAATAAACGACTGGCCGTGCGGTTGGGGAAAACGAACACGCCTTATGGATAATTTCACCCTGACCTTCTCCGTAAGTTTTTTGAAGATCGGCCAACAGCAGCCTCGGCCTGGGATAACCCTCTACCGCGGCCTGATTTTACAATAGCCGAAAGTGGGTTGACCTGTCAAGCCATTCTTAGGATTCTGTAAGGTGACTGTCATGGTTTTATCACCATTTTTTCATCTAATTTTCACAATTAACTAAATTGGGACTCACGATAGAGACAAAAGCGCGGCTTCCCCGTGCCCTGGGGCAACGGGGAGACATCGGTCTATCGCGGGCATACTCTTCACCCCCCTACGGCAGGCGGTACGCCAGCAGTTCAATCGTGTAGGGGGGTTCGTCGTTGGTCTGACCGACGGTTTTGACCATGCCCACGCCGCGCGCCAGCCATTGGGTGCTACGTTCCTCGACTTCGAACGTTATCCCTCCAACCACGCTGATGGTTTGATGAACCTCGCACGTCACCCGCAGGGCGTCGAACGTCCCGGCCGGCACGGTGATGGTCTCGACATCCTCGGCCCGGCAGGCATAATCCACCTCGTTACGCGTCTCAACCACGACCTCCCCCTCCAAGGTGCTCTTGCCGCGAATGACCGTCTTCTGATGCCAAATCTGCCCAGGGCGCGGCTCGGCGGGGTGATAAAAACCCTCATTTGACTCCACCGTGACATCCGTCTGCATCGGCGCGGCAACGACCGAGCCGGCGACCGCTCCCGGCGTCAGGTAAATCAGATTGCCGTCCTCGCACTGCCAGCGCCCCTGGCGCACCCCGCCGCCGGAAAATTCGTCCTGATCCACGAAGCCGTCCGCGCTCACCTCGATAATCGAGCGGGTAAAGGTATCGGTGGTTTCCTGACTGAGGCGGTAGTCCCACGTCGCGCCCACGCGCACCGGCAGATAGGGATTCTCGCAGGCCGGATTGCCGAACCCACCCGGCGGGGGCGGCAGGGTGGGGGTTGGGCCGGAGAAGGTGACCACAGGCGGGATCGGTGAAGGCCGTTCTCCGCCGCCAACCTCGGTCAGGGTGGGGTTGGGCGTGGGTGGCACGGTCGGCGCTTCCCGCCCCGGCGCGGCACAGGCCGCCAACATCACCACCGCCAACCCAATCACCGGGCTCATGCGCCGCAGGTGAGAAAACCAAAGTTTTGTTCTCATATTTACCACCCCTTTTTTTGACCATTATAGGAAAAAAGGGGGTGAAAATCAATTTTTGACAATTATGGTAAACTATGAGACATTACAGGTGCGGGTCTCTTTCTGGTTTGCCGATGGAGGTTCTGATGAAACACAGATCATGGATTTGGATCATATGGATCGGATTGGGATTGCTGGCCTGCGCGCCGGCGACCCCTACCCTCGCCCCCACCGCCGCCTTCACCACCGTCCCACCCACCCCTACCCCCCTGCCGCCTACGCCGCCCGTCGCCCCAACCTCTGCGCCTACCCCCACCACCGCGGCAGCCGGCGGCGGAAATGTTGTAATCTTCAAGATCGTGCCGGGTGAATCACAGGCCTCTTACGAGGTCGGCGAGACCTTCTTCAACCAGAACAACCGCTTCAACCTCGCCGTGGGGGTCACCACGGCGGTTGAAGGGCAGATTGAAGCCAACCTGGCCGATCCACCGGCCAGCCGCCTTGGGCCGATCACCATTGACATCAGCCAGTTGAAATCCGACAGCCCGCGCCGCGATAACTACCTTCGCAACAATGCCTTGGAATCGGCGCGCTACCCCACGGTGACCTTCGTCCCCACTGCCGTCGAGGGCTTGCCCACGACCTACGTGGAAGGGCAGGGCTACACCTTCCGCATTCGCGGCGATCTGACCGTGCGCGAGACCACCCGCCCGGTCACCTTCGACGTAACGGCACGGCTGGAGGGCCAAACCCTGAGCGGGACGGCTACCACGACCATCCTGATGAGCGATTTCGGCATCGGCCCGATTGACCTGGTCGGCATCCTGCGCACCGAGGATAAGGTCAAACTGACGCTGAATTTCGTCGCCCGTCCCTAGCTCCAGCCCTCCCGTTCCCCTCTCGCGGAGGGTATAATCAAGGGGTGCTGAGCCACAGCACCCCTTTCCAAATTAATAATCTTCGTGCAGGAGTAGTAACCGATGAGTGACGGCAAAAAAGTCCGCGTGGCCATCATTGGCGTTGGCAACTGCGCCTCATCCCTGGTGCAGGGGGTGTATTTTTATCGCAACGCGGCGGATACCGACCGCATCCCCGGGCTGATGCACGTCAACCTGGGCGGCTATCACATCCGCGATATCGAATTCTCGGCGGCCTTCGATGTGGTGGATACTAAGGTAGGCAAAGACCTCTCCGAGGCCATCTTCGCCTACCCGAACAACACCTATAAGTTTGCCGATGTGCCCCACCTCAACGTGCCGGTGTACCGCGGCATGACCCACGACGGGCTGGGCAAATACCTCAGCCAGATCGTGCGCAAAGCCCCCGGCCCGACTGCCGATATCGTCAAGATCCTCAAAGATACCGGCACCGATGTCGTGGTCAATTACCTCCCGGTGGGCTCGGAAATGGCGACCAAGTGGTATGTGGAGCAGGTGCTGGATGCCGGCTGTGGTTTCGTCAACGCCATCCCGGTTTTCATCGCCAGTTCGGAATACTGGTCAAAGCGCTTTATGGACCAAAACCTGCCCATTATCGGCGATGACATTAAAAGCCAGGTTGGGGCGACCATCCTGCACCGCGTGCTGACCAGCCTTTTCGTTGACCGTGGGGTACGCCTGGATCGCACCTACCAACTCAACTTCGGCGGCAACACCGACTTCTTGAACATGCTGGAGCGCGAACGCCTCGAATCGAAGAAGATCTCCAAGACCGGCGCGGTGACCAGCATGCTGCCCTACACCCTGCCGGAAGAAAACATCCACGTCGGGCCGAGCGATTACGTGCCCTGGCTGACCGACCGCAAGTGGTGCTACATCCGCATGGAAGGCACCACCTTCGGCGAGGTGCCGCTCAACCTGGAAGCCAAACTGGAAGTGTGGGATTCACCCAACTCCGCCGGGGTGGTCATTGATGCCATCCGCTGTGTCAAACTGGCGCTGGATCGCGGCATCGGCGGCCCGCTCTACGGCCCGGCGGCTTACTTCATGAAGACCCCGCCCAAGCAATTCAAAGATGAAGTCGCACGTGAGATGACCGAAGCCTTCATCCGCGGCGAGAAGGTCTAAGCCCCTTCGGGGCATCCTGTAACGATGATGAAAGGCCTCTCCTTTCTGGGTCATGGGCACAGGCGCGGCAGTTGGGGGGTGCTCCTGCTGGTGATCAGCCTGGGGCTGAGCGCCTGTGCCACCGCCTGGGGGGCGACGCCGTTGGTCACGCCCACCGCCTTGGCGCCGCCCGCCGCGAGCGCCACGCCCACCCTCAACCCTGCCCCACCCTTGCCCTCACCTTCTCCCACCCTGCGCTCCACTCCCATCCTTTCCCCCACCCCGCTCCCCACTCCATCCCCGCCGCCGTTCTTTCAAACCCGCCAGTTGCTCAGCGGGGTTGCGCCCCAGACGTATCTCGACCCCTGCACCTACCTGCGCCTGCGCTGGACGCCCGGCAACGCCGCACCGGGCACGATTGTGGTGCCCTTCATGTACCACAGCGTGCGCCAAAGCGGTCGTCCCATCCGCGATAACATCACCGTCGGCGCCGATTACCTGGCCGAAAGCCTCAAACATGCCCATGACCTGGGCTTTCAGACCATCACCATGGCCCAGTTGGCCGATTTCTTGCACCACAACGCCTATATCCCGCCGCGCTCCCTGCTGATCATCGTGGATGACCGCTCGCAGGGCACCGTGCGCACCCATTTTCTGCCTCTGCTCGAAGACTACGATTGGACGCTGACCATGGCCTATATCACCGGCGTGGGCAATGACCGCGAATGGCAAGAGATCCGTGACCTGGTCGCCACCGGGCGGGTGGAAGTGCAGGCGCACGGCTTCTTGCACAACGCCCAGACCTACTTCACCGAGACCACGCCCGAAGAGATTCTGCACCAGGAAATCGAAGGCCCGATCACGGCGCTGGAAACGCACTTGGGCACCCGCCCGCGCGCTTTCATCTGGCCGGGGGGCAACTTCACCGCCCGCGCCATCCAAATCGCCCGCCAGGCCGGCTACGACCTGGGCTTCACCGCCTATGCGCGCGGCCCGCTGATGTTCAACTGGATTCCCCTGGGTGAGCCCGAACAAGCCATGCACGACCCGTTGATGGTCTTGCCCCGCTACTGGGGCACTACCGCTTACGTCAACCTGGATGCGGCGGTGGCCATCGCCGAGGCCGCGCAGGCCTTTGCCACCGCCCAGCGCGAGCAGGAACTGGCTTGGTACCGCCAGAACTGCTCGGCGGCCAATCCCATCCCTGTGGAGTAAGACCATGGCCACCACCTGGTTCGATCATTGCCCCTTCTGTCGCATTGTACACGGCCAAACCGATACCCCCATCCTCTACCAGGATGATCTGGTCACCGCCTTCCCGGATATCCGCCCGATAGCGCCCTATCACTTCCTGATCGTGCCCAACGTGCACCTGGAGTCGGTCAACGAGGTGGAACCGGCGCACGAAGCGGCGCTGGGACGGATGTTCAGCGTGGCGCGCCGCCTGGCCGAAGAGCACCGCATTGCCCACAGCGGCTACCGCCTGATCGTCAACACCGGCCCGCATGCCGGGCAGTCGGTGTTTCACCTGCACATGCACTTCATCGCCGGGCGGCATATGCCGTTCCGTGCCTGAGGGAGAGAGCCATGCGGCGCCGCAGCGGGTGGCTTGCGCTGATGGTGTGGGGGATGGGTTGGCTCTTGCTGGCCTGCGTGCGCTACGCCGACCGCGCCCCGGCCTGGGTGCCGGCAGGATCGGATGCGTTCCCCCTCTCCGCCGTGCAAACCCCTGCCACGCCCTTGCCCTTCCAACCCCCCACCCGCCCGCCGGGCGCGCCGATTTACACCCCCACCCCTGATCCCCCTCGCGTGCTTCCCACCCTGCGGGTCGAGGAAGAGACCTACACCGTGCAGTCCGGCGATACCCTGGGGCAAATCGCCGCCCGCTACGGCCTGGCCCTCGACGCCCTGATCACGGCCAACCAGATCACCAACCCCGACCTGCTCTACCCGGGCCAGGTGCTGGTCATCCCTGCCCCCACCCCCGCCGGCAGCGCGCCTGCGTTCAAGATCATCCCCGATTCGGAACTGGTTTACGGCCCGGCTACGGTGGGCTTTGACGTTTCGGCGTGGATCGCCGAGCAAGGGGGCTACCTGGCCGCGTATCAGGAAACCCTGGGTGAGGTGACGCTGAGCGGGGACGAGATCGTGCGTGAGATTGCGCGTAATTTCTCGGTTAACCCGCGCCTGCTGCTGGCCGTGCTGGAGCATCAGAGCGGCTGGGTGACCCGCGCCCAACCCGACCCGGCCTGGCTGGATTACCCCCTGCGCTACGTGGACTCACGGCGCAAAGGGTTATATCGTCAGTTGGCCTGGGCCGCCAACAACCTCAACCGCGGTTATTACCTGTGGCGGGTGAACGCGCTGGGGCACTTTCTGCTGGCCGATGGCAGTATTGTCCCCGCCGCCAACACGATCAACGCCGGCACGGCCGGGGTGCAGTACCTGTTCGGTCTGCTCTACGGGCGGGCCGAGTGGGAGGCGGCGGTGGGCGAGAACGGCCTGTTCGCCACCTACGCGCGCCTCTTCGGCTACCCCTTTGACTGGGCGATTGAGCCCCTGCTCCCGCCGGATCTGACCCAACCGCCCCTGCAGTTGCCCTTCGAGCCGGGGGTGACCTGGTCGTTCACCGGCGGGCCGCACGGCGGTTACGGCGATGGCTCGGCCTGGGCGGCGCTGGATTTTGCCCCCTCGGATGGCCGCTACGGCTGTCGCGAGAGCGACGCCTGGGTCACCGCCGCCGCGGATGGGTTGGTGGTGCGCTCCGAGCCGGCGGTGGTGGTGCTCGACCTGGACGGCGATGGTTATGAACAAACCGGTTGGAGCCTGTTCTACCTGCACCTCGCCACGGCTGACCGCGTCGCCGCAGGGGTGCGGCTCAAGGCCGGCGACCGCATCGGTCATCCCTCGTGCGAGGGCGGGGTATCCAGCGGCACCCACGTCCACCTTGCCCGCCGCTACAACGGCGAGTGGATTTCGGCCGATGGCCCGCTCCCCTTCAACCTGGATGGTTGGATTTCGCAGGGGAAGGGGGTAGAATATGAAGGAACGTTGGTGCGCGATGGCGTGGTACTCGAAGCCTCGGAACGCCGCATCCCCCAGAATCAAATCCAGCGCTAGGCGTCTGGGGGTTTATGCTGTCCTGGCAGCCTGGCTGGTAAGCACACTGGCCTGCGGTGGGCCAGCCTACCTCAGCGCGACAGAACTGACTGCCACCGCCGCCTGGCACAGCGGCGCCGGCGGGGGCAGTGAGGTCACGCCGCCCGTGCCGATGTTGTCCACCCCGGCCCAGGGCGCACCCGTGGATCCCACCCAGCCGCCGACGGCACGACCGCCCGACCCCACGGCCACTCCCAATCCCACCCCGACCGAGGCCGGCACGCCGCGCCCGCCGATCCTCTACTACGCCCAGGCCGGCGATACCGTGCCGGCGCTGGCGGTGCGCTACGGCGTGGCACCGGACGAGATCACCTCGCCCGATCCGCTCGACCCGACCGGATTGATCACCCCGGGGCAGTTGCTGATCATCCCCAACCGCCTGGACGGCCTGGGGCCGGATCAGCCTCTATTACCCGATAGCGAGGTGGTATATTCCCCCTCGGCGCTGGGCTTTGACCTGGAGGCTTACATAAAATCCGCCGGCGGCTACCTGGCGGCGTACCGCGAATACCTCACCGACCGCACCTACACCGGCGCCGGGGTGATCGAGCGGGTGGCGATTGAAAATTCGGTCAACCCGCGCCTACTGCTGGCGCTGGTGGAATACCAGAGCGGATGGGTCTACGGCCAACCTGATTCCCTGGCCAAGGTGGATTACCCGCTGGGATGGGTGGCCTTGGAGCGCAAGGGGCTTTATAAGCAACTCACCTGGGCGGTGCAGAACCTCTTCATCGGCTATTACCGCTGGCGCGAGGGGCGCCTGACCACCCTGACCTTCAAAGACGGCAGTACCCTGCGCCTGGCACCCAACCTGAACGCCGGATCGGTAGCGTTGCAGTATCTCTTCGCCCAACTCTACCCTTACCCGCGCTGGGCCGAGGTGCTCTACGGTGAACAGTCCTTCCCGGCGCTGTATGAGCGCATGTTCGGCAGTCCGTGGCTGCGCGCCCAGACGGTGGAGCCGCTGATCCCGCCGGGCACCACCCAGCCCGATTTCATCCTGCCTTTCCTGCCCGGACACACCTGGGCGTTTACCGGCGGGCCGCATTCGGCCTGGGGCCCCGACAGCGCCCTGGCTGCGCTCGATTTTGCCCCCTCATCCACCCAGAGCGGCTGTGCTCCCTCGGAGGAATGGGCGACGGCCGTCGCCGCGGGGCTGGTGGTGCGCTCGGAGAAGGGGGTAGTCGTGCTCGACCTGGACGGTGACGGGCACGAACAAACCGGCTGGGTCGTGTTATACTTGCACGTTGCCAGCGAGGGCCGCCCCCCGGTCGGCACCTGGCTGGAGCAGGGCGACGTGGTCGGACACCCTTCCTGTGAGGGCGGCTCGGCCACCGGCACCCACATCCACATTGCGCGCAAATACAACGGCGAATGGGTGCTGGCCGATGGCCCCCTGCCGTTCGTGCTCGAGGGCTGGCGCGCCCAGGCCGGAAGTGCCCCCTACCAGGGCCGCCTGGTGCGCGGGGATGAGGTGGTGGAAGCCTGCACCTGCGCGTCGTTTGAAACCCAGACCACCCGCCGCAAACCCTGAGCGTCGTGGGCACGGCGGGAGAACAACCGACCGATGAACCGATACCGCATTTTGGGCCTGATTCTGCTGATCGGCGCGGTGGTGGCTTGTGCGCCCCAACCGACGCCGTCCCCTTTGCTCGACCTGGCCGCCACCCGCCTGGCCGCGACCACGCCCACCCCGGCCACGACTGCTACGGCGTTCCCCACCCGGCCGCCCTACCCGCCCGGCACCCTGGTGGATTACACCGCCCAAACCGGCGATACCCTGCCGGCGTTGGCGGCGCGCTTCAACACCACCGAGGCCGAGATCCGCTCGGCCAATCCCATCCTGCCCGAACGTGTCACCACCCTGCCGCCGGGCTTGCCGATGAAAATCCCCATTTACTACCGCCCGCTGTGGGGGAGCGCGTATCAAATTCTGCCGGACAGCCTCTTCATCAACGGCCCGGCCCAGCAGGGGTTTGACGTGGTCGCCTTTGTGGATGCCCAACCCGGCTGGTTCAAGTCCTATACCGCTTACCTGGGCGGTCAGAATCGCCGCGGGGGCGAGATCATCGCCCATATCGCCAAGAATTTCAGCCTCAGCCCGCGCCTGCTGTTGGCCCTGCTGGAATACCATACCGGCGCGCTCACCCAACCCGAGATGCCGGCCGACCTGGGGCCTTACCCCCTGGGTTACGCCGACCGCAACTACCCGGGGCTGGGACAGCAACTGACCTGGGCGGCCAACACCCTCAACAACGGTTACTACGCCTGGCGCAGCGGCCATCTGATCAGCATCGAACTGCCGGATGGGCGCGAGGAAACGATTGACCCCTGGCAGAACGCGGCCAGCGCGGCGTTGCATTACTACTTCTCGCGCATGCTCAGCGGCGCGGCATACGACCGTGCCATCGGCCCGGATGGGCTGGCGGCGACCTACCGCGCCCTTTTCGGTGACCCTTGGCAGGACGTGCAGGCGCACCTGCCCGGCAGTCTGGAACAGCCGGCCCTGCGCTTTCCCTTTACGCCGGGCAAGCGCTGGTCGTTCACCGGCGGCCCGCACACCGCCTGGGGCAGTGGCGAACCGCTGGCAGCGCTGGATTTTGCCCCGCCGGCGGTGGTGGGGGGCTGTCAGCCCAGCGAGGAATGGGCGACCGCCGTAGCCGACGGCGTGATCGCGCGCGTGGATACCGCCTCGGTGGTGCTCGACCTGGACGGCGACGGCGATGAGCGCACCGGCTGGACGATCTACTACCTGCACCTGGCGCAGGCCAGTTTGCCCGCCGTGGGCACCGTGCTCAAGGCCGGCGATCCGATTGGGGTGCCCTCGTGTGAGGGGGGCACGGCGACCGGCACGCACGTGCACATCGCCCGCCGCTACAACGGCGAGTGGATTCCGGCGGATGGCCCGCTGGCGTTCAACCTGGAAGGCTGGGTGGCCGTCAACGGCGCCGCGCCCTATGAGGGCTACCTGGTGCAGCGCGGCCAGCGCATCCGCGCCTGCCTCTGCTCCGACTACGCCAGCCAGGTCGAATCACGCCCGTAGGGGCGGGCGAGGGATACGGCTAAATTTGCTCTCCCGCGCAGAATTAAAGGCCACCAAGGTTTCCCAATCTATACTGCCATTATTGCAAAAGCGCGTTACAAACTCTTGTGTAAAGATATTGATAATACGGGCGTATTCGTTTAGAAATTCTTCATTGCGCTCTTTGGCCCGATGACCAAGGGGCTCAATAATGTCTAGGTAAAGCCGATCATTTCCGGAAATAAATTCCCAAAAAACCTGCCCACACAATTTCAGATAATCCCCCTTGTCAGGTTGAGAATCCTGCCCATAGCAACACCCATTGACCGCCTGAACACGCAAAGATGCATTATTCGTGCGCAGAATGCGCTGGGCTTTTTTGAAATTATCAACCATTTTCCGAATTTGACTGCTGTTGCCCCAGTTAGGACCGGACTTAATCGAAACAAGGTAAAGCACCCCGTCACGTTCAAACTCCAGATCAATCCCTTCAGCAGACGATTTGCGCCCGTTAAAGGCCTGGCCACAAATGAAAACGGCCAGTTTCTCCAGAAAATCCCCAAAAATCGTTTCTTCTTGTGAGGATAAATAAGCATCTAATAAAAGCTTGACCAAGTCGTGAGCATCAGTGATGTTCTTGGCTTTGAATAAGTAAGGGTTCTTTCGTTTTAGAATGTCGGTTAGTTTCAAATTCCTGATTTTTTCCAGGCGCCGCTGGTGAAACTCACCGATGTGATCTTCAACAAATTTCTGGACCTCATTTAGGTTGATTGGGTGGGGAGGCATAGGTGGGTTTATCCTCGAGAAGAATGAGCTGTTTGGGCGGAATCTCGATCACCGGCGGAATGTCACGCCGTGCCATTTCATAGTATTCGGGCACAATTTCAATCCCAATCGCATTTCGTCCCATGCGTTGGGCCACCCGTACCGTCGTACCCGACCCCATAAAGGGATCTAGCACCCAATCTCCCTCTTGGGTGAACAGACGTATGAACCACTCTGGGAGATCTTCAGGAAAAACGGCGCTGTGGTTACGATTTCGCGTCTCGGTCGCAAACGTTACCACATTCGTGGGGTAAACCATGGTGCGCCCAATCCAATTAGCCACGCGTTTACCAAAACCACTTCCAACACGAGAAGGATCACGCACTAGGTCATTGCGGCTCAATTTCTTAAGGCGCTTTTCGGCCCAATCACCCATGGGCACCATAACCGCTTCTTGGAACATCTTAAATTTGCGGTTTTTGTTAAATTGCAACAAACGTTCCCAAGCATCTCGAAAGCGGTTGGGCCATTTACCAGGATAACAATTCTTCTTATGCCAGATGAATTCCTCAGTCCATAACCATCCTTGCTTACGCATGGCAAGAATGAGTTCAATGACGTATGTATGTCGCTCTCCCTTAACCACTTTTTCTTTGATGTTAAGGATGAATGTGCCATCCGGTTTTAAGACCCTGAGAAGTTCCGCCGAAATGGGCAAAAACCATTCCACGTATTCATCAGGTTTGATCCCGCCGTAAGTATGAGCGCGACTATCTGCATAGGGCGGTGATGTAAAGATCAAATCAATAGAGTTATCCGGGAGAGATTTGAGTTGATCTCTGCAATCTCCAAGGATTAAACGGGCTTCTACCCGCCGCCCCTGGACTGAAGTAGTGGAGTCCGATAAGACGGTTGAGAGCATATCGGCGCTAAACATTCTCTGAACAAATTTTCCACATGATTTTATTTTATTATACCCCGTGGGTATCCATTTCTAGAGCATAGAAGCGCCTTTTTCACGGCATTGCCTCCCTCATTTATCCTATCTCCACCCCCTCCGCTTGCTGCC
>SPLK01000464.1_pt1 | contig 11535 bp, 10 predicted proteins | sample 2456111 | NCBI WGS metagenome assembly SPLK01 (sample SAMN11156906, study PRJNA527647) | hot springs metagenome | biome: Geothermal region; feature: Hot spring; material: tree branch in hot spring; isolation source: hot spring sediment rich in lignocellulosic material ... | reverse complement strand
CTCAGATTTTGGCGCGGTATTACGATGAATAAGGGTAATGGGTGCTTCGATCAGGGTTTGGGCTAATTCTAATGGATTGCCAATAGTGCCCGAGGTCAGTAAAAATCTTGGGCTTGCGCCGTACAATGCGGCGATGCGTTTGAGTCGGCGAATGAGATTGGCGAGATGAGAACCAAAGGCGCCGCGATAGATGTGTGCTTCGTCAAGGATCACATATCTTAAGTTCGTAAGAAATTCCCGCCAATAGGGATGATAAGGAAGAATGCCGTAGTGGAGCATCTCCGGATTCGTTAGAAGCAAACGGGCAGTTTCACGACTCCGCTTGCGTTGTGAGGGTGTGGAGTCTCCATCGTAAGTAGCGACTTGCTTTTTGAGGGACTGCTTTTCAGTGGAGGAAAGGGGGAGGGCATCCAGAAAGGCTTGAAGAAATTGATATTGGTCGTAAGCCAGGGCCTTGGTAGGGAATAAATACAACGCTGTGGCATCCGGTGTGTCTAACCAGGAATGTAATACCGGAAGATGGTAACAAAGGGACTTCCCGCTACCGACGCCTGCGGTGATCATCAAGTGTTCACCACTAAGGGCGCCTTGCCAGGCAGATATTTGGTGGAGATAAAGATTGTGAATTCCCAATCTTTCCAAGGCCTGGCGCAGAGTGTTCGGTATTGTTGGGGGTAAGGGGTGGGCGTGGCCGGGCTGCGCTGGCAGGGTGACTCGAAAGCGTATGCCCTCAGAATATCTGGGGTGACTTAACCAAGTTTCTAAGAGGGCATGTAACTTCGAGATCGGCACTTTGAACTCCGATAAACTCGTTCTAGTGGCAAAGTTGCTTGGTATTTGCTTTCAGATTATACTCTTTACATCCCATCTTTGAGATCACGGAATAAATTTGACACTCAGGAGCCAGGGAATGAGATCTCAGAATCGCTATCGTTGGTTTGTGTTAGCCGTTTTCTTTGCCTTCATGCTTTTGCACCAGGCCGATAAACTTCTCATTGGTCCATTGACCACCCCGATTATGGAGTATTTCGGAATTAATGAAGCCCAAATGGGGGTTGTGTTTTCAGGCGCTTTGCTGGTGGGAGGCATTTTTTACCCTCTATGGGGGTATTTATACGATCGCTATGCCCGTTCAAAACTGTTGGCGCTAGCTTCGTTTATCTGGGGAGCAACTACCTGGTTGAGTGCAGTGGCACGCACTTTCCCCATGTTTGTCATCACACGTGCTTCTACCGGAATTGATGATGCTAGTTATCCAGGGCTTTACAGTTTGGTTTCTGACTATTTTCCCCCCAAGATTCGAGGCAAGGTTTACGGATTTTTACAAATCACCGCCCCATTAGGTTATATCACCGGCACCGTGTTGGCGCTAACGTTGGTTTCACACTGGCATTGGCAGGGGGTTTTTTATCTTACCGGTTCGTTGGGAATACTGTTGGCCGTTGTAATCTTTTTCGGGGTCAAAGAGATGCCGCGCGGCGGCGCCGAGCCCGAGTTTGAAGGGCTGGAGCAGATCAGTGTCTACCGGTTCGATTGGAAAACTGCCCTTGGCCTGTTCAAAAAACGCAGTCTTCTATTTCTTTTCACACAAGGTTTCTTTGGGGTTTTCCCCTGGCAAGTTATTACCTTCTGGTTTTTCCGTTATTTAGAGAAAGAGCGGGGGTTTTCGTCGAATGAGGTGCTTATTACCATGGTGGCGGCGGTGCTCTTCTTGGCCGCTGGTTATCCCATTGGAGGGGCATTAGGGGATTTTTTGTTCAAACGAACACCGCGCGGTCGTCTGATCGTCAGTGCATTTGGGGTCATTACCGGGGCTTTGTTGCTTTGGATTACGATTAACGTCCCCCTGGAACAAAAGACACTGTTTATGGGTTTGCTTTGTCTAACTGCAATCTTTATTCCTTTTGCATCTCCCAACGTGCTTTCAACCGTTTATGATGTTACTTTGCCAGAAGTGCGTAGTACGGCCAACTCGGTGCAGAACTTAATTGAGCAGGGAGGATCGGCGGCGGCACCGGCAATTGCGGGTTTAATTGCTGTCAATGGCTCATTGCGTGAAGCCATTCTAATTATCTGTATTGGGGCGTGGTTACTGTGTTTCTTTTTCTTTTTGTTCGCTATTTATTTTCTTCCCCAGGATATTCAGACATTGCGCGCGGAACTTAGAGCCCGTGCTGAGCAAGAAATGGCACGTCAGGCTTATCAGCCGACTGCGATTCAATCCCCAGAGGCTCGGGCATGAGCGATTTATTCTTTGTGATTGAAGCGATCGCGGTTCTGTTGCTGGGATATGGCTTTGGGGCTGTGGTCAATTATTTGGCAGACGTCCTTCCCCGGACACGACGCTTGAGCCCGGCTCGTTGCCATCACTGCCAGCGACCCTATTCCTGGAAGGAATACCTTTTATTGCACCATTGTTCCTATTGTGGAACGAGACGTGCCCGACGTGCCCTTGTTGTGCAGATTGTGTTCTCACTACTCACCCTGGCTTTATGGTTATGGCCGCCACCGGATCGGCTTCCGCTTGTTATGGCATGGGGCGTTCTGCTCTACTTTGGAGTTGTGTTTGTTATTGATTGGGAGTACCGAGTGGTCCTTCATCAGATCAGCGCTGTGGGGGCTGTGCTTGGGGCGGGAATTGGTATATGGCTGAATGGCTGGCAATCCGCTTTGCTGGGTGGTGGGTTGGGGTTTGGGATCATGCTGGTTTTATATTATTTAGGCGAAGTATTTATGCGCTGGACGGCGCGGCGACGAGGGCTTGAGGCTGGCGATGAGGTTGCCCTTGGCTTCGGTGACGTGACCTTGAGCGGTGTGTTGGGTTTGATGTTGGGTTGGCCGCGGATAGGCATTGGATTGCTCTTTGCTATCCTGCTTGGTGGATTGGTAGGCGGGCTCTATTTATTGTGGCTGGTACTGCGGCGGCGTTATCAGCCCTTTGCTGCGTTACCGTATACCCCTTACCTGTTGGTGGCGGCGGCAGTGTTAATGTACTTGGCGTAAGAGACTTGAAAAAGGTTTCCAATATAGGGGTATGAGAAATCACCTGTGCGGGATGGCAATAGGTGAATCACCGGTTATTTTCTCGAAATTGGCATGGAATTGTTCGGCTAAAAGAAGGGCTTGGCGATCGTAGGCGTGGGGATCGGCCCAAGTCTGGCGCGGATGAAGTAGTTCGCTGGGCACCCCAGGACAGGATTCGGGCACCCAAAGGCCAAAGATTGGATCGTGGTAGTAGGCTGTCTCTTCCATTGCGTTGGATAATACGGCGCGCACCATGGCTCGAGTGTAAGGGAGAGGAATGCGCGAACCCACTCCGTAAGGCCCCCCTGTCCAGCCAGTGTTGATCAACCAAACGCGCGTGTTGTGGCGCTGGATTTTGTCTCGCAACATCCGAGCGTAGATCATGGGATGAAGGGGCAAGAAAGGTGCCCCAAAGCACGCGGAAAACGTGGCTTGGGGTTCGCGTCCCAAGCCGGTTTCTGTGCCGGCCAGTTTGGCAGTGTAACCGGTGAGAAAATAATAGAGGGCTTGATCTGGTGTTAAGCGCGCCAGTGGTGGAAGAACCCCGAAAGCATCTGCGCTCAGGAAAAAGATGTGCTGTGGATGCCCGCCACGCCCTTCGGTTAAGGCATGAGGAATAAACTCAAGCGGGTAAGCCGCGCGAGTGTTTTCGGTGATTGTGTCTGCCTCAAAATCTACCAGGCGCGAATCGTAATTCAAGATGACATTTTCCAGAACAGTACCGAAACGGTGAACAGCAGACCAGATTAGAGGCTCCAATTGGGCGTTGAGGTGAATCGTTTTGGCATAACAGCCACCCTCAAAATTAAAGATGCCGTCGTCTCCCCAGCCGTGTTCATCATCTCCGATTAAGAAGCGGTCGGGATCCGAGGAAAGGGTGGTTTTTCCGGTGCCGCTCAACCCAAAAAATAGCGCTACATCTCCTTGAGGGCCAACGTTAGCCGAGCAATGCATGGGGAGCACATTTCGTTGGGGCAGTAGGTAATTCATTATGGTGAACATGGCCTTTTTGATTTCGCCTGCATATGCGGTGCCCCCAATGAGGATAAGGCGCTGTTGAAAATCAATGGCTATGACTGTTTCAGATCGGGTTCCATCTTCAACGGGATTGGCGCGGAAGGAAGGTGCATGGATTAGAGTGAAATCCGGATCGGGGTGAGGGGTGCTTGAAAGATCCTTGTGGATAAAGAGGTTGCGGGCAAAAAGGCTGTGCCAGGCTGTCTCGGTGATAATGCGCACGGATACCCGGTGGGCGGGGTGGTTGCCTAACCAGAGATCCTGAACGTACAGGGGGCGAAGTTGGAAAAATGTGGCAAACTTTTTATGTAAGCGCTCAAAAGCATAAGGGGGCATTGGCGTATTGATCGCTCCCCACCAAATCTCATCTTGATTAGAGTATGCGACGATAAATTTGTCTTTGGGCGCTCGTCCGGTATGCTTGCCAGTATGCACAACCACGGCCCCGTGATGGGATAACCAACCCTCTTTATTCCGTATGATTTCTTCAACCAGCCGCGCGGTGGGGTAGTTCCAGCGAATTTCACCCGGATTGTAAACCCCATGACGTTCTAAGTTGCGGCGGATTACGGTTGGGGTTGAATTTTTCATGTAAGAAAGGCTCCTTATTGAAGAAGATTAATTTGTTGTGCCATTCAAGACTAAGGTGAAGTCTTATTAATCCAAGCCTGGTACCATGCTTTAACCACATCGGCAGCTGGTTTACCACGAATCGATGGTGATGCATCTATCAAAGTAACCGCTGGTTGATATCCTCGGGTTACTAAACCACTAATCCATGGACGAGAATTGATCGCCATGGCTGAGCCCTGATAAAACCTTACTTGTCGTTCGAGATCAACAGCCAATGACGGAAGTGACCCGTTCCAAATCAAGCGCTCAAAGGTCAAACACCCTTCGGCTGTGAGCACGCAACCATTTTGAATATCCTGCGCAGAAGGGTAATCCAAGCCAATCCAGATGGGCTTCCCAGTTTGCTGGTATACGGGCATAAGTTGGGTGTCAAGGTAATTACCGAACGCTCCGGCGATGGATTCTTCATCAAGTTCCCTATCCTCGAAGGGAGAGGATACGAGGATATACAGTGCATCCATCTGAGTAACCCAGTCGGGCAACGACGCCATTCGGTTTTCGGGGACAGCCCAGACCAATTGACCAGGGAATTTCTGGCGCAGTGTGAGCACCAATTCATTCCAAAATTCATCCTGACCATCAAGGAATGGTTCAATCTCAGGCCCACCCAGAATGAGAGCGTGCACCTGGGATTGGGCTGACCTTATTGCCATATCGAGCATAAAATGATGATATTGGGATAGCCATGCGTTAACAAGTTCAAAATTATCTTGTAAGGATTGGGTGACCGCGAATGGATTAAGGCGTGGATAAATAGCCACTGCAAGTCCTTGTTGCCTTGCATTGGCAACGAGGGCATTCAGATCGGAGCCCCTCATATCGTGGGCGGGGTCGTAGTTCAAACGTAGGGGGTGGGTTGAAACTAATGACCAAGTTGGGCTCAAAATGACCCAATTAGCACCGATATTCCGTAGGGTTTGGAAGGCAGCGGGAAAATGGGATATAGCGGTAGGGGCGATATGTGGGGCGAATTCGGCGGCGGCTATAAATGATGACCTAGGTGCGGCATCCTGTGTGGATACTGAAATCGGTGACCGGGCTACCATGTTGTTCCATTGCTGGACCTCATAGGTTATTGTAGTCCCATTAGATGAGGTGATGGGAAGGCCTGTGGCCGTATTGCCTGCAGTGGTCAGGTCATCGGCAAGACCGCATTGTTCATTACGACAGACACGGTAATTGACTTCCCCTAACGCACGTTGTGGGCCGTAAAGGACATAGAGCCATTGTTGATTGCCGAGCGGCCACATGGGAATCGCCGGTGTCCATGCGTACAGTCGAAATTGGATTGAAACACGTTCATCGGCGGGTGTTTCGGCTGGTGTCTTGACGTAGAAAGTAAGCGGTGAGGTTTCAGATGGATTAACGCGCCAGGTTTCGATTTTGTCGGTGATGGTGGTATCTTGGTCCGGCACAATCAGTTGTCGTGTTTTAAATCCCCCATCGGTGGTGTGCTCAGCGTTCCAGAATCCATCTCCAAGGGTGTATTTATAGCGCAGGTCTGTGCCCGCGGGAAGACTGAGGGTATAAGTGTAGTTTCCGTTCTCCATTAATGTGAGTAGTGGCGCCCGTGAAGCCAAAATGCTTAATCCACCTTCAAGGTCGGCAAATGTATTGCCAAGACCAGGGGTATTTCCTATTATTCGCATTGGCAAACCACGGATATGCTCCGGTGGGGGTTGAACCACAAAAGTGATATTGACCATGCGGGTGGGTTGTAGTCCAATCTGAGCCGGTGTAACGGCGCTGGTTGCAATCACGGCTTCTTGCTGGAATACTTGGTAGGCACCTTCGGTGGGTAAGACAACTAGGTTGTGTTTTCCGGGCGGGATATTTTCAAGGGTGAACGTTCCATCTGCGGCGGTGAATGTTTGAATTCCTGCAATCGTGACCAAGGCGTCCGATATTGGGGTGCGTGTTGCGGAATCGTACACCAGGCCGAGAAGGGTGCCTCCTTCTGTGAGCGTATTTCTGCCTTGCCATGCAAATACATGGTCTTCAATCACGGCTGGTGAGCGCGCCACGGCCATACGATATCGGACGGTTTGGCCATATGGATTGCGTTCGACCTGGGGAACTGTCTCTTGATGAAGATAACGGTAACGTACAACAGTTCCAATTGGAAACGCCAACTGGAGTGTATAACGATTGTCTTCCGCCGGTTGCATGGTATAGCGTTCCGAATTCAAGGCGATACCGGTAACCTCGTCTACAATCTCAAGGATAACGTCACCTGGAGAGACGGTAGCGGGCACACTAACTTGAAACGTGAGGGGCACAAGGGGGAGGCTTGATGTGGACGTAGTGGGTGTGGGTGCAGAGCGAGGGAGAGAAAGGTTCTGACAAGCCGTAAGGGCAAATAGGATCAAGAATAATGATAGCGAATAAGTGCGAGGTGCATTAGAGAAAAGAGATGGTTTCATGTGAGGATGATTCCTCCCGGAGCGTGGGTCTGAGGGCATAGTCCCCCTAATTTGTGGCTCAAGTAGTGCGCGGCGAAAGGCTTTCCTCTTGGGCTTTTTCGCGGTGAAATTGCTGACGGATTTCTTCTAAGCGATTAGCCAGGCTGCCCAGAACGCCGTTCACGAAACGCGGTGAACTGTCGGAGCCAAAGGTTTTTGCCAATTCAATTGCCTCGTTGATGGCAACCTTTACCGGTGTGCATCCCGCCACTGCGAATTCCCAGAGCGCAATGCGTAGAATGTTACGATCAATCACCGAAACCTGGTCAAGAGGCCATTCCGGCGCGTGTTGGGCGATATAGCGATCTAGTTTGTCTAGGATAGGGTAAACACCAAATACGATTTGGCGACTGAACTCAGCCAAGTCCGGTTCGAGGTGTTCTTCGGCTAGGCGCTGTTCAAGCGCTTGCCCGGGGGCATGCCGGGTGAGATCGCATTCGTAAAGTACTTGAAGCGCGACGCTGCGGGCTTTGGTTCGCTGCTTCATGGGATTGATCGAATTCGTCTAATATTGGATATCTTCAACGTGCACATTAACCCGTCCTACATCCATACCTACCATTTCGGTGATCGCCCGGGCCACCTGAGCCTGGATATTGCGAGCCACTTCGCGCACATTGACGTCGCGGTTGAGGATGACATAAATGTCAATGTACACTTTACCGTCTTCGACCTCAATCTTAACTCCCTCGCTGACGCCACGGTCAAACCAGCGGTTTACCTCACCGGGGTAGGTAGCGAGGCGGTTAACCCCGGCGACACCAAGGGTCGTCAGGCGGGCAATGGTTACCAGGACTTCGGGTGCGACTGTTGTTTTGCCCGGTGGGCGATCATTTGTCACCATTCAGCCTCCGAATGTAGACGATATCTGTAATTATTATAATCCCAAAGGACTAGTGCCCAAGCAATTTTACTGCCCAATATCATTAACCCCAAAAAGGATAGCGGGCTGTTGGTTTAATGATGTGTATCCCTTTTTATGGGTAAGCCGCGAGAGGAAGGTGGATATTGTTTGGCCTTGGGTGACAGAAAAATAGTTGATATAATACATCTATAAAGTCTGAATTATGTATTCACTTTTACAAGGGTTATGTTTTCCATGAATGTTTGTAGATGAAAGGTCAAACCATGAGTGTTGTTCAACCGCTTGTACCTGTTGCAATTTCCCCGCATCGAATCCCTCTCGGGACAAAGCCGACCTATGTTCATCTTAAGGTGGCTGATCTTGGCCGCGAGATAGCCTTTTATCGGCATGTATTGGGTTTTGAATTAAACTGGCAGACCGGTGATCATGCGGGTTTAGGGGTTTCATTACGGGATTTGGTGCGCTTATCACAAATCCCGAATGGAAGGCGTTATCGCGGCGTGACGGGGCTTTATCACTTTGCCGTTCTTTTTCCCAACCGGCGTGAACTAGCCCGTGCAATTGCCCGTTTATTTGCTTTGGGCTGGCCTAACTACCCCACGGATCATGTTATGACTAAAGCCACTTATCTAGATGATCCCGAAGGAAATACGATCGAGTTATATTGCGAATCACCTGAAGATGGGGTTTTCTTACTACGGGATGGTGAATTGATCGCTCAATGGGCGGATGGGCGTCCAAGTAATGGGCGCGAGCCTTTGGATCTGCAAAATCTATTTTCTCATCTGAAGCCCGAAGACAATCTTAAAGAAACTGTGCCCCCGGAGACGCGGTTAGGTCATTTTCATCTCTATGTGGCGGATTTGATGACAACCCGGCATTTTTATCACGAACAACTCGGGTTTGATGATATGGGGGTAGCCCAACGCTTTCAAATGGGGATGGTCTCTGTTGGTGGGTATCATCATCATATCGGTTACAATACTTGGCAAGGTGTTGGAGCACCTCCTCCACCTTCGGATGCATTAGGATTGTTATATATTGCGTTCACTCTGGATGCTTCAAATGAATATCAAGCCTTTGAGCGTCTTATTGTCAATCAGTCTATTCCTTTCGAGCGCTGGGACGAGGGCATATTTCTTCGTGATCCATCCAATAACGGCATTTTGTTCGTTGATCCCAGGGTTCCTTCATCGGTGAATGTCTTCTGATGGGCCTCGTTATTTCGTCATCATGGGCGTTGCCGGTAGTGGGAAAACCACGGTTGGGCGGGCATTAGCGGCGGCTCTGGGATGGGAGTTTTACGACGGTGATGACTATCACCCGCCCGAGAACATTGCCAAAATGGCAGTCGGCATCCCCTTGGATGACACAGATCGCTTTCCATGGCTGGAAACTTTGCGACGTTTGATCGCTTCGCGATTGAGGGATGGACGGCCCTTTGTATTAGCCTGTTCGGCATTGAAAGCGGAATACCGTGACATCTTGCTGAAAGACAACCCGGGCGGGCAAATCATTTATCTTAAGGGCGATTATGCCTTGATCAGAGATCGTTTGCTAAAACGCTCGGGACATTATATGAAACCCGAATTGCTGGATAGCCAATTTGAGACTCTCGAAGAACCTGATCATGCATTCACTGTAGATATTCGTTTGTCTGTGGATGAAATTGTCAAAAGGGTTATTGTGTTTTTCTTCAGAAACCAGGACAATCTGTGAGGGACGGTAGGGAGCAAATCTTCGCCTGAATCTTGACGATATGACCAGGGCGTGATAAACTAGCGCTCGGTTGGGGGCGTGGTGTAGCGGTTAACATGCGGCCCTGTCAAGGCCGAGATCGCGGGTTCGAATCCCGTCGCTCCCGCTGGGAAGTGAACAAAAACCGGGTGAATAGCCCGGTTTTTGGTTTTAACTTAGTGCTCTGCAGCCATCCATTTCACGAAAGATGAAATGAAAAATCGATAAAACGGGGATTTTTTAAGAGATCCCCTATTGACTTTGATTTGACTTTGGCTATAATTTTATATAGTGAATAAAATTTTCACACAATGAAATTTCTTTAAGTTTCCCAATTACTCAGCAATGAACTCAAAAACTGCTTCCGTGGAGATGCAATGAACGCCTTGCAATCACTGCAGAAAATCCTATCCGGCGGCGTGATTGCTATTATGCGAGCGCCCAGCGCCGCCCAATTACTTGATGCCGCTAAAGCCATTTACGAAGGGGGGGTGGATGTTATTGAGGTCACGATGACAACCCCTGGGGCATTAAGTGTGGTTGAACAAGCAGTGTCCCAATTCGGTGAGCAAGTCCTCTTTGGTGCCGGTTCTGTTCTGGATCCCGAAACGGCGCGTTTAGCCATATTGGCCGGGGCTCAATTTGTGGTAAGTCCCACCTTGAATCTAGACACCATAGAAATGTGCAAGCGTTACTCCGTCCCGGTGATTCCAGGGGCATATACGCCCACAGAGATTCTGACGGCGTGGGAGCACGGCGCCGATATTGTGAAGGTATTCCCTGCCAGTGTGGGTGGGCCGGCTTACATCAAGGCGATTAAGGCTCCACTTCCTCAAGTTCGTTTGGCGGCAGTGGGGGGGGTGACGGTTGAGAACACGGCTCAGTTCTTCAGTGCAGGGATTGACGTGGTCGGGGTTGGCGCAGAGTTGGTGAACGCTCGTTTGCTAGAAAGCGGTGCGTTTGACGAAATTACCCGCCGCGCACGTGCCTTTCGGCAAGAGGTCGAAAAAGCGCGAGGACGGTGAGGAGCAGTCATGATCGAACGTCATGTCACGTTTAAGGTTTTACCTGGTAAAGAACAGGACTTTGAGCGCCTTTTTATCGAGGAATATCGTCCTGCCATGTCCTCAATGCCAGGATTTGTCAATGTTCATCTTTTGGTGGACAGCGAGAATCCCCAACTTTATCACATGGTGATCCGCTTCCGATCTCTCGAAGAGGCGGCGGCATGGCGCAATTCTGCATTGCATCAATCGTTACAGCCTAAACTAAAAGCGTTGTATCAAGAGAGCCAGGTGCAAGTTTATGAGGTTATCGCATGAGCCCACGACGCGCCAGTTCTGAAGAGAAGAATAATCGCTATAACGTTCGTGTTCTTGATCGAGCCGTCAACATCCTATTAACCTTAGCGGACGGAAAGCCGCGCACTCTGCAAGAGGTTAGCGATGCCATTTCGCTGAGTCCTAGTACAACTTTTCGTCTGCTGGCGACGCTGTCCTGTTATAAGTTCGTTCAAAAAGATGCCCTGGGGCGTTACTCTCTAGGGCTAACATGTTTAGAACTGGCGCGAGCCTATTACGAAAGCAATGATTTGCGCAAAGTGGCTTTGCCCGAACTTGAGGCCTTACGGGATGAAGTAAAGGAGACGGTCCATCTCGCGATTTTGGAGGGAACAGAGGTCGTTTATCTTGAGAAGTTACCAGGATTGCATGCTATCGGCCTAATGGGATCTCGGGTTGGGGGACGTGCGCCGGCTTATTGTACCGGGTTAGGAAAGGTGCTTTTGGCGCATCTCAA
>SPLK01000463.1_pt1 | contig 11543 bp, 12 predicted proteins | sample 2456111 | NCBI WGS metagenome assembly SPLK01 (sample SAMN11156906, study PRJNA527647) | hot springs metagenome | biome: Geothermal region; feature: Hot spring; material: tree branch in hot spring; isolation source: hot spring sediment rich in lignocellulosic material ... | reverse complement strand
GGATAGCTACAAGAGAGGTTATCAAATACTTTGGGAAAGAAATAGAGATTGAGGAAATAATAAGCGTATTTAACAGAATTTATAGACAGGTTAGGGATAAGGAAAAACTTATCCTTGATGGGAAGTTTTTCTCTTACTTAAAAGCTCAGAATATACCCTTGGGTATCCTTACTGGAAGACCTAAGGAAGATCTTGAGTACACTTTTAAAAGGTTTGGTCTTTTTGAGTACTTTGATTTTATACTTGATGATGATCAGATATCTGTAGAGGAGTTGAAAAAACCTCATCCTTTCGCTCTTCACCTTTGTATTGAAAGTATGAACCTTTCCGCGTGTGCGTACGTAGGTGACAGCAAGGCTGATTGGGAGATGGTAAATAGTTACAGGAAGATGTATGAAAAATCCGTTAAATACGTGCATTTTGGTCAAAATGTAAAGGTAGATGGTGTCATTACTGTAAATGCTCCCGATGAGCTTGCCTTAACTCTTCAAGAGGTTTTGAAGCATCTATGAGTAAAATAGGAATATCATCCTCAATAGGGTAAAATACCCTGCAGTCATTACATATAAGTATATTCTTTTCTCTATCGTAAATTAAGTCTCCCTTACATCTGGGACATGCGAGTATCTTTAAAAGCTCTTCATCCAGCATATTAATCTTCCTTTATATACTCCCAAAGCTCTTTTATGAGGCTCAAAAATTCTTTGTAACGGCTCTCTTTTAACTTCCTTTTGAGTTCTTCTTCCTCAAAGAGGAGGGTGCCATCTATTGGTGAGTAATCAATGTATTGAAGATCCGAAGTGTTGAGGTCAAATATGCACATATACTGCTCTGCCTCTCTCTTGAATCTCACAAACTCTTCCTCATAGGGAGTGGACATCTTTGTAGTCCACATGAAAGCTCCACCAAAAGGATTTAGCCAATACTGTTCGTTACTTTCTATACAAAAGATCGCCCTTTTTACAGAGATAATGTCATCCAGAAGCTCCCCATCCGGCATGCTTACTGCCCACACACGGTTCTTTAAAGGATTTACGAGAAACTCAACCTGCCTCTCCTCAAGAGCCATAGCTATATTATAAACTATAAATAAATGATATTGCTTATAGGGGGACCAACAGCAAGCGGAAAATCTTCCATAGCATGTAAGTTGGCACAGATACTCAACACGGAAATAGTAAGCGCCGATTCTATGAGCGTGTATAAGTACATGAATATAGGTACCGCAAAACCTTTGGAGTGTATGAAGGAGGTAAGACATCACCTCGTTGATATACTTGATCCCGGAGAAATTTTTGACGCAAAGATGTTTGAAAAGATGGCTTATGAGGCTATAAAGGATATAGAAAGGAGAGGGAAGCTTCCTATAGTGTGCGGAGGTACATACCTTTACATACAGGCTCTCCTTTACGGTATAGAGGAAACCCCACCGCCAGATTGGTCATTAAGGGAAAGGTTGTACAGTGTATTAAAAAGGAAGGGAAGCATTTATATGTACGAAAAGCTCAAGGTTATTGATAAAAAATATGCTCTCAAAATCTCACCTAAGGATAGCAGGAGGATAGTGAGGGCTTTGGAAGTTTTTCTTCAGACAGGTAAACCTTTTTCTTCCTTTCACCGGTGGGGAAAGCCCAGGTTAGAATTTATAGGTTTTTATATTAAGTGGAGCTGGGATGTCCTCTCACAAAGAATAGAGAACAGGGTAAGACATATGTTTAGTGAAGGTCTTACTCAGGAGGTGAAAAAGCTCTTGGAGATGGGATTTGAAAGTTTTATCACTTCAGCACAAGCGATAGGCTATAAAGAGGTTGTACCTTACGTGAAAGGTATGATAAGCCTGGAAGAAGCTATGCAAAATGTGATTAAAAACACAAAAGCATACGCCAAGAGGCAGATAAGATGGTTCAAGAGACAGGGATGGATTGTGGTGGATACTGAAAAACTCGGTATTGATGGTAGTGTAAACTTCATAATTCAGATCCTTGACTCAACTCTGTAAATGAGCCAAAAGACGATACCTAAGGCGAGCGTCACCGCTGAAAGGGTTATAAGTTCCTGCACCTTTTCAGGTGATAGCGATATAACTAATACCTTTCTTATGACTGCTGCGAGGGCTACTCCGACAAAAACTTTCAAGCTCAAGGCGGATCCCCTTATATGCCTTATCTCTTCCGTAAGAAGCTCAGATATGGCATAGAGAACCAGAACTGAACCTAATATGCTAAGTCCTCCTCTCTCCAGAGGCAGACTTCCGCTCAATGCAAGCCAAACCTCATACAATATCCAAAAAATGAGAAATACACCAACTACCGCTAAGGTGAGGATTATAAAAGTATCAAAAAACCAAGATACCCTTCTTATATTTTCAATAAGAATTCTCTGGTACTTGCCAGCTGCAAGATAAAGGCGAAGTTCTTCCTCCCTGAAAGAGTTTATCATCACATCAAGATTGATGTCCAGTGCCTTATTTACGGACTTAAGTATTCTGTTCATCTCAGGGGTACATCCCATTTCCTTATTCAGCTTGTCCGCTATGTAGTTCCTCACAAAGTTCATGGAAGCCTGAACATAATGTGGAGGAAGCCCTATTCTCACATGTGTTTCTCCTATCCTGTAAAGCCTTCTCAGGTACCGAGCGTCATATCTGGATGTGAAAAGGGAAGCAAACCAGTACTTTACTTTTTCCTTGTGTCTTTTTCTCGTCGCTTCATCAGGAAGGTACTTACTGGTATCTGAAAAGTTTTCCAGGTACCTATAAAACTCCTCAATAAATTCTTCTTTGTATCTTTCTCCTATCCACGATATTTGGGATAGATTATCCTCATCCTCTTTAGTCCAGCTATAATGTACTTTAAGTTCTTCTATAGTTTCCATCTATATAGTATTTTATTCTGTCCCAAATTTTGTCCACCTTTTCCTTTACTTCTTTTGTCATCTCTATAAGCTTTGGCCACTCTCTCGTGTAGCCTTCTTCCTTCCACTTGGTAGTTGCATCCACGATCATCTTACCTCCAAAGCCCACCTCATTGGTAGAGTGATCAAGCACATCTATAGGACCTTTGAGTATGAGAATATCCCTTGATGGATCCATGTTGTTTCCCCAAACCCAAAGGACTTCCCCAATATTATGCACGTTCACCCACTCATCAAATACAACTATTACCTTTTCCAATGACATAAGACCCAGACCTAAAAGAGCGTAAGCCACCTTGAAAGCGTGTCCTGGGTATCTTTTCTTTATTGATACGAAACAGAAGTTGTGGAAACAACCCTCGGCTGGTAGATGGTAATCCACGACTTCCGGAAGGTTAAACCTTATGAGGGGAAGGAATATACGCTCGGTAGCCCAACCTAAATACTTATCCTCTTGAGGTGGTATCCCCACTATCGTGGCAAGGTATATGGGGTTATTCCTATGAGCTATGGCGGTTATGTGCATCTTGGGATATTTATCAACGGGTGTGTAAAAGCCCGTGTGATCTCCAAAAGGTCCTTCATCCACGAGTGGTTCAGAAGGATCTACGTAACCTTCTATTACTATTTCCGCATTAGCTGGATACTCAATGTCTATGGTTGCACCTTTTACCAATTCCACACCTTCCTCCCTTATGATACCAGCAAAAAGGTATTCATCCACCTCAGGTGGTAGCGGTGCAGAGGCTACGTAAGAGAGAAGCGGATCGCCACCTATAGCTATAGCCACATCAAGCCTCTTACCGAGCCTTTTTGCCTTCCAATAGTGATGGTTTCCATCTTTGTGGATCTGCCAATGTAAAGCCAGCTCCGTTGGAGATAGTACCTGAATTCTGTAAAGCCCCACGTTCCTTATTTTGCTCTCCGGATCTTTTGTGATAACTTGCCCGAAGGTGATATAGCGACCGCCATCTTCTGGCCAACACTTAAGTATAGGGAACTCGAGTACATCAATTTTATCCATCCTTAAGTTCTCCTTTACAGGTCCGTCCTTTACCATTTTAGGTAAAGCGTCGTTTAGCTTTTTAAGCTCAGGAAGCTTTTTGATCTTGTCAAGAAAGGTGTGCGGGATCTCGGGTCTTAAGAGTTTATAAAGCTTCCAGCCGATTTCTTCAAGGTTTTCGTATCCTAAGGCGAGTTTTATCCTCTTTTCTGAACCAAGCATATTGGTGAGTACAGGAACATGGTAGTTTTCCACTCTTTCAAAGAGAAGTGCCTTTCCTCCGCCCGGCATTTTGCTCACTCTATCTGTTATTTCAGTTATTTCAAGTATGGGAGAAACAGATTCCCTTATGCGAGCAAGTTCCCCTTCCTTTTCAAGAAGTTTTAAAAATTCTCTCAAGTCTTTGTATGGCATAATAAAAAAATCTACGGCAGATAAGCGATGGGATTCTGTCTTATACCGTATCTTATAACTTCATAATGAAGGTGTGGCCCTGTAGTTCTTCCCGTCATACCGACTTTGCCTATTATCTGCCCCTTTACAACTTTGTCCCCGTAATCTACCGATATATCCGAAAGGTGTGCATAAAGTGTTACAAAGCCGTACCCATGATACACTATTACGGTTTTTCCATATCCGCTCAGCCATCCTGCATATATGACCCTCCCATCAGAAGCAACACTCACAGGTGTAGAGTATGGAACAGATATGTCAATACCCGGATGAAACTCCTTTACTCTACCCATCCGTCTCCACCCATAATCGGATGTGATAAGCCCAATCACAGGCCAGATGTCAGGCTTCACGGTATCAACAGTTTTTACGTCAAGAAGCTCCTTCATAGCCTTTTCTACGGAGGATTCTACCGCTATGATCTTATCCACACTTTGAGTATCAAAATCCTCCTCCTTTTTAAGATCCTTTTCCGGAGTGAACTCAAAGGTGTCCTTTGTAGGTCCACCAACACCTAAGGGGGAACTATCAACAATAGACTTACAAAAGAAACCTCCGAGCGCAAACGCCAGAAGCAACTTTTTCATAGTTACACCTCCGCTCGGTTTTGAAATACTTTAACACTTATATATGGAAAGTGTCAAGATTGAACATAACTATCTATTTGATATTTGTTTAAATTTTAACAAAAGACTTAAATTATTAAGTATGGACAGAAAGGAAAAGATACTTGAGCTTATACAGCAGGGCTACGACAACGTAAAGGCTCTTTCACAGTACTTTGGAGTTTCTCTTATGACCATTTACAGGGATGTTAGAGAACTGGAAAGGGAAGGGAAGATAGTTAGAAAGCACGGAGAGTTGAGATTGAGAACTGAAGAAGAACTAAAAGAAGAGAAGAAGGATGTTTGCGCTTACTGTACGAAAGCGGTAGATAGAAGACTTGAATTTATATACTATCTTAAAAACAGGAAGATTAAGGCGTGTTGTGCTCACTGCGGTCTTTTACTCTATAAAGACATAAAGGAAGATGAAGTTGAGGCGTGTATGACGTGGGATTTCATAACCGGAAACCCGATAAGCTGTTATTCGGCATGGTATGTAGTGGGATCTTCCGCTTTACCGTGCTGTAGTCCATCGGCAATAGCCTTTGCTAATAGGGAGGATGCTGAAAAGTTTGCTAAAGGTTATGGTGGTGCGGTGATGGATTTTGAAAAAGCCGTTGAAGGTATAAGGGATCTGATGAAAAGAGGACAGCGGGTGGGTATAGATATAAAAACATGAGGAAGATATTGGTATTTGTCGCATTTCTTTTTATAGGGTGCGCACCTGCTCCCAAGCTAATTCCCCTTGAAGATGGTCTCACTGTGAACAAGGAAAGATCTACATCCCTTTATAGGAATACAGATGTACAGATACTCGTAAGATCGCAGGCTTGGAACTTCTCACCCTCGGACCTACCATACTATGTGACCCCCATCTACCTTGAAGTTAAAAATTTATCGCAAAAGAGTATAAGCATAGAAAGGCGTGATGTTTACCTTCTGGACGATAAAGGTAACCAGTACAACGCTCTTACGCCAGGAGACGTATCTTCCATGCTAAGCTACAGTGCGGGTTTCTCCTTCGGAGTAGCTTACTATTCTTATCCATACTGGCTTGGCTGGTATCCTTACTATCCTTACTATCCACCTACATACCCTGACATACTCAATTACTCTTTTGTATACGGTACTGTACAGCCAGGATCTGTCTTAAAAGGTTTTGTATACTTTCAAAAGCTACCCAAGGAACTTAAAAAGGTAACTTTGAAAGTCAATTACCACATAGATGGTCAAACAAAAAGTATCAGTTTTCCTTTTGAAGCCATAAACAGGTGATCCCTGTTGGAAAAATTTAGTGAAGGGGGTATAATTTAAAGAAGGAGGAAAAGTATGATAAAAAAGTTAGGTATTGTATTATCTGGAGCGATTTTCTTTGCAGTTTCTTCGTCATGCGGTGTAGGTTCTGCCAAGTGTCCCACTAAGGATGCTATTAAAAATTCGGTAAAGGAGCTTATACCACAGGACTTTACCGTTGAGTCTGTCTCCGGAGTTAAAGAAATAAGCGGACTTTGTGAGGTAGTTATCAAAATAGGTGCGCAACCTTTAGTATTTTATACGGATAGCACCGCTAATTATGTGGTTGCGGGTAATATAATAAGCCTTAAAGATAAGAAGAATATCACAAGAGAGCGTCAACAGGAGTTTATGAAAGTCTCGCAAGACCAGCTTAAAGAGCTTGAAAAGCATGTAAATTTCACTTACGGACAAGGTAAAAAGTTCATTTACTACATAACCGATCCAGATTGCCCCTTCTGTAAAAAGAGCGAGCCTACCATAGAGGAATGGGCAAAAAAGAACAACGTGCAGGTAAAGGTAATTCTGTTCCCACTACCTATACATCCAGAAGCCTTTGGGAAATCGGTAGCTTTGGTGTGCGACAAGAAAGGATGGGATGAACTTGTAAAGGGTTATAACTCAAAAAATCAGTGTGATGAAGGCAAAAAAGTGATTACGGATAATCTGCAGTTTCTCAGTCAGCTCGGCGTCAACGGTACACCTACGTTTATAGGCATGAACGGTAAAATGCAGTCAGGCGTGCCAACGGAGGAGGATTTAAACAAGCTGGTAAATTAATCATGGATATAAGGCTTTATATAAGTCAGCATGAGCTTTATCCAAAAAAGCTAAAGCTGGCAATTAAAAATAAACGCCCTTTTGCCCACAAGGAATGCTGCAGAGACACAAAGACAAACTGCTGTGCTTTTGGTGAAAGGTTTTATACAGAAATCATGCCAAGGCTTGAAGGGTTTCCAGAAGAAATAAGGCAAATAGTTCTTCAAATTGAGGACAAGCACTGCCAGTTTCACGAAATAGGCAAGAAGATAGACATTCAAAACCCAGACATGGAGCTGGTAAAAAAGATGGAAGACATTACTTTTGAGGTACATAAATTGCTCTTGAGCCTTGAAAAAAAGCTCAATGGATTGGCTCAGGACTGAGCTGGAGCTTTTAAAAGAGCAAAGCCTATACAGGAGAAGGCTCATAAGGGAGGGTCTTATAGACTTTTGCTCTAATGACTACCTTGGACTTAAGGAACATCCAGAGGTGGTGGAAGAAGTCATTAGGGTTTTAAAAGAGTATGGACTTGGCTCTGGAGCCTCTCAGCTCGTTTCTGGCTACACAAAAGAACACAAGGCTTTGGAGGAAAAGCTTTCAGAATTCAAAAAAGTCCCTAACTGTGTGCTTTTTGGCTCGGGCTATTTGGCAAACCTTGGCACCATACAAGCCCTTACAAGCGATAAAGACTTAATTTTGAGCGATGAGCTAAACCATGCCAGCATAATAGATGCCTGCAGGCTTTCCAAGGCAAAGGTGTTAATTTTCAAGCACAGAGACTATAGCCACCTTGAAGAGCTGTTAAAGGCTCACAGAAAGGACTATAGGAGATGTCTTATTGTCAGCGATACGGTCTTTAGTATGGACGGGGATGTGGCAGACATTAAAGTGCTAAAAAAACTGGCAAAGGAATATGATTGCATGCTGTATCTTGATGAGGCACACGCAACTGGCGTGCTGGGAAAAGGCGGAAGAGGTGGGCTTGAAGCCTTTAATGAAAACTGGGAAGAGTTTATGGTTATCATGGGCACGCTTTCAAAGGCTCTTGGCTCTTATGGTGCTTTTGTATGCGGTTCTGAACTTTTCTGTGAGTATCTCGTAAATAAAGCGAGAAGTTTGATATTTTCCACATCTTTACCTCCCTGTGTGTGTGCTGGAGCGAGAAAGGCAATTGAGATAATCCAAAAAGAACCGGAAAGAGTAAGCAAGCTGAAAGAGGTTTCTGAATACATATTTAAAAAACTAAAAGATCTGGGCTTTGAGGTACTTTATCACCACACACCAATAATCCCTCTGATGATTTATGATGAGAAAAAGGCTATACATATAAGAGACAGTCTTTTTGAAAAAGGTATATTCCTCCAAGCTATAAGATATCCTACTGTCCCTTTAGGAAAGGCAAGGCTTAGACTTACGGGCAGTTTAAGATACTCAAAAGAAAGTTTGGATCTTCTCTTTTCATATATGAGGGATATAAGTTCCTAAGGTTTACTCAGCGCTCTGTCTGCTATGTCTTTTATGATCTCTCTCTCAAGTGGTGAACTCACTTTGGGAAGAATAGTTTCAAGTACAGCTCTTTTGGCATTACCATACCTGTCAAGTCTTCTTGCACACCTTATAGTATCCCTTATTGAAAAAACAAACTCCACAGGTTCTTCGGACTTCTGCATCTGGTAGGCTCTGTACGCACTCCTTATAGCGTTAGCTATACTCAAAAGTTCAAAAATCATTAACAGTTTCCTCTCCTTTTGAGGGGTTAAAACCTTTTGTCCCAATTCGGTCTTGACGGAGTTTATTACATAATACCAAAGGTAAGTAAATTCCTCATAGGAGATGTCCTGCAGTTCCTCCACATGATCCTTAAGTATAATAGCCTCGTCAGGATAGTAAAAACCCCCTTCACCTTCAAAAGGTGGATAATCCACGTACATTATGTCAGATCTTGACTTTATGTCTTGCGGAAGTTCGGAAACTCCCAAATAGTTTTGTGGGTTCATGCCACCTACAAGTATCACATCGTGTCTTGCTTTTACAACCTCACCGGAAGACAGCACCAAGTACCTTCTGTAGTCAAATAAGGGGTTGAACATTTTCACTAAGGAGGCAGGAAGCGTGTTTATCTCGTCAAAGTAAATGACAGCTCCAGGAGTCTGAAGCGCTTTTATAAGATCCGAATACACCTTCTTTGTGCCTCTTTTTGGATCAAACTCGTACATGAAGGTTATGTCTTCTCTTTCCATCTTTGAGTTGCACGGGATGATATAAAGGGGTCTTCCTGTAAGTGCGGAAAAGACTTCCACGAGAAAGTTCTTTCCTACACCCGCATCACCCTCAAGGATGAGGATGCCTTCTTGATACTTGAGCTGTTCTTTAACCAAAGCGGTAAGCTTCTCAAGATTCTGGACAAACCAAGGCGTTTCTTCATAGGATACAAAGAGGGGAAGCCTATACTCTTGATAAGAGAAAAGCCCACTCAGATGTCTCAAGTAAGATTTTACCCATTTGGGTGGGTGTTTGAGTTCTTCAGCTTTCAGTATGTTTGAGTATCTTTTTGGTTCTCTCACTATTCCATCGGATCTCTCAAAGCTCACCTTGACGTACACCTGCCCATCAATGTTGTACTTTTCCTCAATTTGGAGTCGCCAGGGGAGTTTCCTCTTTTCACCTGTGAACTTTTCTATACTTTCGCTACCGAATAAGATCCGTCCATCCTCAATCACTATTTTGTATCGTGAGAGCCTACTACTGAGTAACCTCTCTTGGATCATCTTTGTAAGCTGTTCTTGTGCTTGTAGTTGTAAATCCCTGGGAAGATTCAAAAAGAATCCTCTCGCTTCTTTCACCTCATCTATACTTTCCGCTGTTTTAAGATCCACAAGCTCCTGTTTGTTTAGCGCATAGCTAACTTTCTCAAGTTTCTCCTTTAGCTTTCTTTCAAAGTACGCAAGCAGATCACCTTTAAGAGCTTCCAGCTTTTGCCTTTCTTCACCTTCAGAGGTTTTTATGTGTTCCTCAAGCTCTTTGAGATCACTTTCCTGCACCTCATCCTTTAAAAGTTTTCCTTTTAATGATCTTATAAATAAGTTTGTCTTTGCCCTTTTTATGTCTTCATCTGCCTTGCTTATAATCTCCCTAACTTCCCTTATTGGCGCATCAAGGGAAAGAAGATCCGTATATTCTTTGAGATTCTCAATACCATCTTTATCGTTCAATGAAGAGAGCTTCTTTTGCAAATTTTTGTATGCGCTTTCTACATTTTTGACTATCTGTCTGCGCCTTTCTTCTGTATAGTAAAAGTCTGGAAGATTGGAGGAGAGTTTGGTGAGATAATAAAATCTCTTCTCCGAGGTATCTTCATATGTGCATGTGTATATACTTCCATCAGGACTTACCCTCACTACCGAGTAGCCAAAACCCTCAAGTGTCTGGAGGTAAGAGAGTGCTTCAAGATCAAAAAGACCGAGCTTGTTTTCTTCCGCATCAGCCACAAACAAAAACCTTCCATCAGGAGATACATCTATCTGGGAGGGTTTTATGGGTAGTTCCATACTTGCGATCTCACCTTGATTGTCAAGATCGTAAACGGTGATGGTGCTTTGGTACCCGAAGATCGCCCAGTTTCCTTTCAAACACACGCACTTTTTTGCTGGATAAGGAAGGACTTTCATAAGGTTTCCTACTCTGTCGTAAATGGCTACCGCATCGCTGCCTGAAAGGAGCATCCTTCCATTTTCAAGTATCTTTATGACCTCTAACTGTCCCATATGTGCATCTCTGTAACTGAAGGTGCCTGAAAAGTCTATGGTTTCAACGCTCATATCTCCCACAAGCTCTATGAGGTATACTCTTTCACCTACTGTGCCGAAAGCGAGGGTGCCTCTTTTTATATCAAGTCCTGCGGATGGTCTTATACCTTCCTGGGAAAACTTTACGCTCTTCCATGTTTCTGGGTGTCTTTTATCGTGCATGTAGTACATGACAAGATAAGGAGGAGTTACAAGTGCAAGGTAGTTGCCTTTGAATACTATGTCGGTTACCACCTGTGCGGGTGGTCTGGCGGGAAGCCTGTGAAGCTTTCCCTTCCAGTCATAAAACTGAAGTATACCGTGCCTTCTACCTACAAGTAGCCAATAACCGTCCTCTGATACACCTATGGTTTCTATCCAAAACTCCTCTATGCGCGCGTCCGCATCCGTTTCCAGCTCTTGGTCTCTCTGTATTACAAGATCTCTATCTCCAACTTTTACCCTTATAGCCTCTTCTGGCTTAGCCTTTCTGTTCTGAAAAAGTTTTTCAAAAAAACCCATTCTTTAAATAATAATAGAGATCGGCTACGCATGGGTATGATACACATTAGGGCGCTTTTGCTATAAGATAATAACCATGATAAAAAGTCTTTTGCTAAACCTGTGTCCTAACTGTGGAGGAGTAATAAGCGCGGATAGACTTCTCAAGGGCTTCCCGTGTGAAAGATGTATGCCAAATGATAACATACCGGTATGTGAAGCATTAAC
>SPLK01000462.1_pt1 | contig 11555 bp, 7 predicted proteins | sample 2456111 | NCBI WGS metagenome assembly SPLK01 (sample SAMN11156906, study PRJNA527647) | hot springs metagenome | biome: Geothermal region; feature: Hot spring; material: tree branch in hot spring; isolation source: hot spring sediment rich in lignocellulosic material ... | reverse complement strand
CCAGGGAAGGGCAAAAATTTGGATGTTTTATTAGAATTTTTCTCAAAAGTTGTATTGGCGATAATAAAACCCCACCTTTCGTTTATCGAAAAGTGGGGGTTTGTCAACAATCTGAACGTAGGTTGTAAATATACAACCTACGTTTTTTTTACAGTGTTGGTTAGTTTAATTGTGGTATAATTTTATTAGAATAGTCTAAATTATTAGGAGGAGAGTTAATATGACCGTACTTTTTCTGACCAAATTAATTGATTATTTTAAATTGAAAATTGAAGATTTGAAATCTGAATTTCCAAACGATGATTTCGCTATTCCAGCAGATAGAATGGAAGCTGAGCAGTTTATTCCGATAGCTGATGTAATTGTAACTGGTGGATTAAATGAAAGTCAGTTAAATAAAGCTGAGCGTTTGAAATATATAATTGTTCCATGGGCCGGAGTTAATGGCTTACCTATAGAAGCAATTAAAAAGAGAAATATTGTTGTTTCAAATAACCATGGGAATGGAAAGATTGTTGCAGAACGCGCTGTTGCACTTGCTTTAGCTGTTATGGGAAGGGTCGTGGAGTACCATAACGATTTGTCAAAGGGTATATGGCATGGATACGAAGCAGGCTCAAAGAAGGAAGATTTTTGGTATTCAATCCAAGGGAAAAAGGTTTCAATTCTTGGGTTGGGAACCATTGGAAGGAGTATAGCTAAATTGCTTTCTGGATTTGATTGCGAAATAATGGGGTACAAAAGGAGTATCGAATCTGTAGATTATGTTCAACACATTACCACAGATATCGATGAAGCTATAAGGTTTGGCGAAGTTATCTTTGTTGCTTTGCCACTTACGAAATCAACTTATGGAATTATAGATAAAGAACGATTGTATTCAATGCGTGGTAAATTTCTTATAAACGTTGGGAGAGGTCAACTGATTGATGAAGAAGGACTTTATTTTGCACTGAAAGAAAATATTTTAGCCGGCGCAGGTATAGATACGTGGTATCTTTATCCAAATGTTGATCATGCTGTTCAATTACCTTCTAAATATCCAATTCATACTCTTAGAAATGTTGTCATTTCTCCACACGTTGGTGGATTTACAATAGAAGGGCAGACTGGCAGGATAGACGAAACGATAGAAAATCTGAGGTTAATTCTCTCGGGAAAAGCTCCGAAAAATATCGTTGATTTGGATTTAGAATATTGATGTGAACGTGAAAGGAGCACTTTCATGCCGTACGATGGATTTGTGATGAGAGGAACTGTTGAGCAAATAGCAAAGAAAATTGTTGGATTTAATTTGAGAAATGTTTATTTATCTAAGCATATCTTGTATTTTTCTTTCGATAACGGAGATTTAAAGGTATCTCTTAATCCGAATTTTTCGTATATATCATTTGTGAACCACTTTGTTGAAGATCCAGAGAAAAATAATTTTGTCGAATTTTTGCGCAGTAGGATAAGGGGAGCGAAGGTCGTTGATTTTTCAAATATCCAATATGAGCGAACGGTTGTTTTGGAGTTAAAGAAGATTGATGAAATTGGCGTTGTTCACAACTATGTTTTGTACTTTGATATTATGGGTAAACACTCCAACGCGATAATTGTTGAGAATTCGGAGATACTTGAAGCGTTCAAAAGGGTCCAAACTAAGTTTAGAAATATATTTCCCGGCGAAAAATTTGTTTTGTATCCTTCAGATAAGCTGACAATCGATGAAATTGATTCATTCGATAAATTGAAAAGTGTTTTCGAAGGTTTTTATGATAAAAAGAAAAGTCTTGTTGAGTTTATATACACCAAATTCCAAGGTTTTTCAAAAGTCACAGCTGAGGAGGTTTTGTATAGATCTGAACTCGATAACAAGAGTTTATCAGAAGTTTCGCTTGAGGATTTGAAAAGAGTATATGAAATATTGATAAGTGTAAAGGAAGAATTAAAAGAAGGAACGTTAAGACTGTACTACGAAGATGAAAAACCTAAGGATATTTCCGTGATACGTCTCCACCAGTACAGAGATGAGAAAAAATGTTCTGAGTTTGTGAAATGTGTGAACGAATATTTTGAGTATGTTGAAGTTAAGGATAAAATTACTGAAAAACGAAATCAACTTATAAGTGTTGTGAAAAGCAAAATAGACCATTACGAGAATTTACTCTCTGAACTTGAAAGAGAGCTTGAAGAGTGTAAAGATGCTGATAAATACAGAAAATACGGTGAGCTTATTAAGGCTTACAGTTACCAGATAAATTGTGGTGAAGAAATGGCGAGTCTTTACGATTGGGAAAGTGATAGCCATGTTTCTGTACCGCTGGAGAAGAATTTATCACCTATCGAAAATAGTGTTAAATATTTCAATTTGTATTCAAAGTTGAAAAGGAAAGCAAAAGGGATAGAGGAAAGAAAAGAAATTCTATCTAAAGAACTCTCTTACCTTCAGCAGTTGCAATTGACTATAGAGAATGCTGAGGGGTTGGAGGAATTATTTGAAATAGAAGATGAAATGGTCGAAAATGGTTTGATTAAGAAGAAAGTTGATAAAAAAGGTAAGAAAAAAAGTGAACAGGTTTCTGAGCCTAGAAAGTATGTTTATAACGGTTTTACGATATTGGTTGGTAAGAATAACAGACAAAACGACGAACTTGTTGTAAGGTCAAGTGATAATGATATATGGTTACATGTACAAGGTATGCCTGGAGCCCATGTGGTGATAAAAACAAATGGGAAGAGTGTTGATGAAGATACATTGTATTACGCCGCGCGATTAGCGGCCACTTACAGTAAGGGAAGATACTCAAGTAATGTGCCAATTGACTATACTTACATCAAGTACGTCAAAAAAGTGAGAGGATTAAAACCAGGGTTGGTGCTTTATTCGAATTTCAAGACGTTGTTCGTTGATCCGATTCAAAGATAATATTTTATAATGTTTTAAATTTCAAGAGGAGGCATAAAGTACTTATGCCATATGAACTTATAAGTGATTATGAACCGATGGGGGATCAGCCTCAGGCGATAGAAAGTCTTGTAAATGGTTTGAATAAAGGTTATCGCTTTCAAACGCTCCTGGGTGTTACGGGGAGCGGTAAGACATTTACGATGGCAAATGTTATAAAGGAAGTTAATAGACCTGTTTTAATAATCTCCCCAAATAAAACTTTAGCAGCGCAACTTTATTCGGAGTTTAAAGCGTTCTTTCCGAATAATAAGGTGGAGTTTTTCATAAGTTATTACGATTATTATCAGCCTGAGGCGTATGTACCCACAAAGGATTTGTATATAGAGAAAAGTGCGGATATAAACGATGTTATAGCGCGTATGCGTATGAGTGCTATAAAATCTATAATGACGCGCAGGGATGTTATCGTTGTTGCAAGTGTCTCTGCGATATACGCATGTGGTGACCCACGTGATTTTGATACGCTCAATATAAAGCTCGAGGTTGGGCAGAGGATAAATCTGTCTGAATTTGTCAAGAAGTTAGTTAAGATAGGTTACGAAAGAAAGGAAGATATAGGCTTAACTGGAAGTTTCAGGCTCCGTGGTGATACGCTGGAAATATTCCCGTCTTATCAAGACGAAGGGATAAGGATAGAGTTATTCGGTGATGAAATTGATAGGATGTACACATTTGATAGGATGAATAGAGATGTTATAGAACGACTTGATAGATTAACTATATATCCAACAAAGGAGTACGTTACAACTGAGGAAAAAATAGAGAGAGCAGTTAAGAGTATTCGCGCAGAATTGGATGAACAGGTTAAGAAGTTAAGAAGTGAAGGTAAGGAGTTGGAAGCACAAAGGCTTTGGCAGAGAACAATGAATGATATAGAATTGCTTACTACACTCGGTTATTGTACCGGCATAGAGAATTATTCAAGACACTTTGATGGCAGACAACCTGGAGAGCCTCCTTATTCACTCCTTGATTATTACGACGAAGATTTCATAGTGTTTATAGATGAGTCGCATATCACTATTCCACAACTCAGAGCGATGTACCATGGTGAGATGTCAAGGAAGAAAAGCCTTGTAGAATATGGCTTTAGGCTGCCTTGCGCTTACGATAACAGGCCGTTGAAGTTCGATGAGTTTATGCAGAAAGTTAATCAGGTTATATTCGTTTCTGCAACGCCCGGACCTTACGAACTTGAGGTTTCAGAGCAAGTTGTTGAACAGATAATCAGACCAACTGGTTTAATAGATCCACAAGTTGAGGTAAGACCAACGAGGTATCAAGTTGATGATTTAGTAAACGAGATTGTACAAGTCAAAAAACGTGGTGAGAAAGCGTTAGTCACTGTACTTACGAAGAAAACAGCTGAGATGTTGGCTGAATACCTTGTAGAATTCAACATCAGGGCGTTGTATTTGCATTCGGAATTAGATGCGATTAAACGTGTGGAGGTTTTGAAAAAACTAAGGGCTGGAGAAATAGATGTTGTTGTGGGTGTCAACTTGCTCAGGGAAGGTCTTGATTTGCCTGAAGTGTCTTTGGTGGCAATATTGGATGCGGATACTGAAGGTTTTTTGAGAAGTGAGACTACGTTGATACAGATAATCGGAAGAACCGCAAGAAATGAAAATGGAAAGGTTATTATGTACGCCGATAGGATAACACCAGCTATGCAACGTGCTATTGATGAGACGAACAGAAGAAGGAAAATACAAATGGAGTACAACGAAAAGCATGGAATAAAGCCAAAAACGATTATAAAACCACTGATGGAAGACATATTTGCACCGTTTAGAGACAAAGAAGAGGAAATGTACAAAGTGTACGAGGACTCTATTTTACAAATGAAAGAGAGTTTATCTTTGGAAGAATACGCTGCTTTGCTTGAAGAGGAGATGTACAAAGCTGCCTCTGAATTGCGTTATGAAGATGCTGCAAGGTTGCGTGATGAGCTTTTCAAAATAAAAGAGGAACTTAATAGGAATTAGTGCCCATTTTTCGTTTTTAATAATCATGGGGGGATATTTATGAGGAAAGTTAATGGATATGATTTTGAAATTTACCTTATTCCGTTTCCAAAAAAGTTGGAAGTTAAAGATGGAACTTTTTTATTAAGCTCAAATCGGTGGGTTTTTTCTGAGAGTGTAGATATTGGAACGAGTTTAGTGAATTTCTTAGAGAAAGAAGGTATTTCGTATAGATTTGATCGTTACAAAAGTCCCAATCTATACTATGGCGATATTTTCATTGGTGTTAATCCATACGTTGTACCGCACAAAGAAGGGTACAAATTATTCATGGATGATTATATAACTATTCTTGGTCACGACGAAAGGGGTTTATTTTACGGTGTTCAGACGTTAAAGCAGTTGATTAGACAATTTGGCAAAAAAATACCGAAACTTTTTATAGAAGATTATCCTGATTTTCCAAACAGGGGAATAATGATAGATATCAGTCGCGATAGGATGCCAAAGCTGGATACTTTGAAATATATTATTGATAAACTTTCTGAGTTAAAAATAAATCAGGTTCAATTATATATGGAGCATACGTTTGCGTACAAAGAACACGAAGAAGTTTGGAAGGATTATTCTCCGTTAACACATGAAGAGATAATTGAGCTTGATAAATATTGCAAGGAACGGTATATCGAACTTGTGCCAAATCAGAACACATTTGGACATATGAGTAAGTGGCTTATACATGATAAATACAAACATCTTGCGGAAGCTCCGGAAGGATATGAAACACCTTGGGGTGGGCGCTATGAATACCCGTTCTCGCTTTCTCCCGCTGTGCCTGAATCGGAAAAGTTTGTTGAAGAGATTCTTGATGAACTATTGCCTTTGTTTTCAAGTGAGCAGGCTAATGTAGGATGCGACGAAACGTTCGATCTTGGGGTCGGTAAATCGAAAGAACTTTGCGAGAGATATGGGAAAGGGAAAGTATATTTTGATTTTCTGATGAAGATTTACAAAATTGCTAAAAAGCACAAAAGTTCTGTGATGTTCTGGGGGGATATCATAGAAAATCACCCGGAGTTTATCAGGTATCTTCCAAAAGATATGATACCTATGGTTTGGGGATATGAAGCAGATCATCCATACGAAGAAAAATGTGGTTTGTACGCTGACAGTGGTCTTTCGTTTTACGTTTGCCCTGGTACTTCTACTTGGAATACTTTTGTTGGAAGAGCCGATAATGCAGTGGTAAATATAAAGAACGCAATTTTCAATGGTAAAAAATACGGTGCGATAGGTGTACTCACTACCGATTGGGGCGATAACGGTCACGTACAGCATTTACCTTGCTCATGGATCGGTTTTTCTTACAGCGCGGAAATGAGTTGGAATGTTTCAGAAGTTAATATCGATAAATTTTTAAAAGCTTTGGATATCAATATTTTTGAAGTTAATCCTGATGAATATCCTATTGCGGAATTAATTTACAAACTTGGAATAGTTCACAATAAGCTCTTTTATACGCCCAACGGTACACCTTTCTTTTACGCGTTCTTGTATCCCGAAAGAAACGGGAATTATAAATTAGAACTCGAAAAAATCAAAGAAGTTGAAAATGATGTGCTTTCATTAAGAAAAGAAATTCAAAAGTTTAGGAGTGATGAAGATAGTAAACTATCATTCGTTGTTGACCAAATTTTGAATAATATAGATTTTGCATTGCTGGGGCTTAAAGTTATGAAGTTTTTGAGTATATACAAAGACATTCAAGCGGTTCCAGAGAATGAATGGATGGAATTTGAGGATGAATTTAATAAAGTTATCGAGTCTTACAGAAGAATATGGTTGGTTCAAAATAGACCTGGTGGTCTTGAGCAGAGTATCTATAAACTTTCGAGGATTCTAAGAGTCAGACGTGGTGACCTTCGGGGGTTGATTTTTTGAGGAAGGTAGAGTCAAAAATATACGAGCTAATCCCTATTTTTTACATTATATTTGCGTTAATTATACCTTTTTCGTTCAATCTTTACTTTTCAAATGGATTAAGCTTACAAGCCCTTATCGATAACCTATCGAAGATAAAATTCACGATATACCAAGCCTTTTTATCATCGCTTTTGACAATGTTGCTTGGTCTTCCCGGAGCTTATTTAGTTGGAAGAACAAAGATAAATCCGGTTATAAAGCGTATTTTTAAAGTTATGTCGAGTATCCCTTTTGTATTACCAGGTATAACAATGGCTATTGGCTTTTTTCTAACATTTGGGAAAAGTGGTATATACACACGTTTGCTTAGGTTGTTTGGTCTGGATTTGCAAATTCTCTATACATTCTCTGCGATTTTGCTTGGGCATGTTTTTTACAACTTTCCATTGTTTATAAGAATTGTTGGCGATGCCTGGGAGAATATAGATGGGTATATTATAGAGGCCGCAAAGATAGATGGCGCAGGTAAGTGGGAAATATTTAAAAAGATTGAATTGCATTTGTTGATGCCTTCGATTTTAAGGGCATTTTTTCTGACTTATATATATACCTTCACGAGTTTTTCCGTTGTGCTTATCTTAGGGGGGATTAAGTATTCAACTATAGAAGTGGCAATATACATGTACTCACGTATTACGTTTGATTTCAAAGCCGCTTCAACATTGATGGTTTTCCAATTGCTGTTCATTTCAATAATAGGTTACGTACTTTCTATAAAAAGGGAGACTTACGAAAAAAATTACCATAAGCATTTGGAAAGATTTCCAAAGTGGGGTTATGTGTTTTTTGTGGTTTCAACTTTGTTGATATTTGTGCCTTTAATTTATTCCGCATTATCCGGATTTTTGGATTATTACGGGCGATTCTCACTAAAAAACTTTGAGTTTTTCAAAAATGAGAATTTAGAATATTTAGTTGGTGCCACGGTTAAGGATATTATCTTTTACACAATTTTAATTTCTACAAGTGCGTCTGTAATTAGTTTGGTAATAAGTACGATAGCGGGTTATTATTCATCACGTGGTAAGAAAATAACATATCTTATTTTAATTCCTGCGGCTATGTCTTCTGTAACGATAGCGTTTTCGTATGTGTTGATAAATATTCCTACACTTTTGAAAATAATCCTCACGCACTCTTTAATTACCCTTCCCATATCTTTTGGGATTATAGAATCGGGGTGGAGGAGTATACCCAATTCTATTATCGATGCTGCACGTGTTGATGGAGCTGGGAGATTCAAAACTATTGTAAAGATAGCAATCCCACTTTTAAAGGGATTTTTATTTACAGCTTTCATTTATTCGTTTACAATATCTGTGGGAGAGACGTCTGGTACATTAACCTTAGCGGAACCACCTATTATGACATTCTCTGCAGTGGTTTTCAGACTTATGAGTTCGCGTAACACAGAGATAGCGATGGTACTCAATACATTTTATTTTATATTTGTCGTATCTTTGTTCTTAATAAACGAAGCCACGAAAAAGGAGGAATTTTGATGATTCTTTTCGGTACCGGTGGAATTAGAGGAATTATGCGTGAAGGGGAATTCGATGAAAAAACTGTAGCTGTTGCGTCAAAAGGTGTGGCAAATTATATGAAGATGAACAACTTACACAAAGTTCTTATAGCCTACGATACAAGAAACAACTCTGAAAAGTTTGCGAAGATTGCTGCTTCTGTTTTTTCTGGCGAAGGTCTTGATGCTTATTTATTCTCAGAACCTGTTCCAACTCCCGTGCTTTCATATGGTGTGAGAAAATTGAAGATGGATATGGGAATTGTTATCACCGCAAGTCACAATCCACCGGAATATAATGGTTACAAGGTTTACACATCAAACGGTGTGCAAGCTATACCAGAGGTTACCGATGTTTTGGCTAAGTTAGTAGAGAATGCCTGGAATGAGCCTATAAATGCTGTTGAAAAATATAACTTTGTATCTCATGATATGTTAGATGAATACGTTCAAGATGTTGCAAGGTTAATCGGTGAAAGATTGGATGGATTGAAAGTAGTTTATTCTCCATTACATGGTACGGGTGCAAGATTTGTACCACAACTTTTAAGATTACTTGGTGCAGAGGTTATTGAAGTGAAAGAGCAGATGGAACACAATGGTAATTTTCCAACCGTTAAGACGCCAAATCCAGAAGATGACAGGGCTCTTGAACTTCTAAAAGATTACATGGTGAAATTCAACGTGGATTTGGGAATAGCAACGGACCCTGATGCGGATAGGGTTGGTGTGGTATTTAAAAACGTTAGATTAACTGGTAACAACGTTGGGGTGCTTTTAAGCGATAATTTGATAGATGAGTACAAAAAAAGTGGCAAGAACAATGGAATGCTTGTAAAAACCATAGTAAGTACAAATATGGTTGTACCAATGTGTAAGGAAAATGGTATAAAGCTCTTTGAAGTACCTACCGGCTTTAAGTTCATCGGTGATTTGGTTGAAAAAAGAAAAGACCTTGATTTTGTAATCGGTTTTGAGGAGAGCTGTGGTTATTTGACTGGTGATTTAGCGAGAGACAAAGACGCTGTACTTGCATCTGGACTTGTTGCAAGGGTTGCCAAAAAAGTTGATCTACTTGAGAGATTGAAAGAGCTTTACGGTAAGTATGGGTATTATTTTGAAAACTTACTAAACTTCGAGCTTGGCTCTGTTGAAAAGTCATATGCAGTGTATGAAAAGATGAAATCATTTAGTATAGATGGTTTGAAAAATATCGTTGATTACTCAAAAGGGTTCGATGGTGTCATACCAAATGAAACGCTTAGGTTAGATTTTGATTATGGTATGATTTTTGTAAGGCCATCTGGTACAGAACCGAAGATGAAAGCCTATGTGATGGTAAAAGGAGAAAGCTCTGAAGATACAAAAGCGAAACTTGAAAAACTTTCGAATGAGATGATAGAGATAGTTAAAAAATTATCGGAAGGATAAGCAAAAAATAAAACATGGCTTCAGATTGAATGAAGCCATGTTTTATTTTTTTCCTTAATTTTATTATTTTGTCCTATTTTTTCCTTTGTATTTTGCGTTGTATAACTTTTTATCGAAGCTGATATAAGTTCATCTATGTTAAATATGTTGGGATATTCTTCGATAGAGGCAACACCTATACTCATAGTAATTTTTATTTCTCTATAAAATTATTCACTTTCAATAATTTTTCTTATTCTCTCGGCTATTTCAACCGCTTGTTTCAAATTCGAAGCTTCTGCCAATATCAAAAATTCATCTTTCGTTAACGTTTTATTTTCAGCGTTTTATCTTCGTGCCCTGAATATAGATAATTTATATCAGAATATAAATTTTGAATTCTTCTATATTTTTTCTCTTTTTCTGTTAATTTTAACCATTTCTCACAATATCTAATGAACTAATGTGATGTAAAATTTCTTAAAATGTCTCTCAACAAAAATGAGATTAACTTATTTTTTGATAAATTAAAGCCTTTGCGTTATTTGTTTTCTCTCTATAAAGAGCGTATGTAACAAATATACCAAAAGCTATCGCAGAGAATACTATAATAGATATGGTAATGAGAAAAAATCTTTTTTAAGCTTTCCAAAAAATCATCCTCTTTTTAAGATAAATAAAATTTAAATCTTTAGATAACCTTCAACTATTAATTTTGCGTTCCCTCCTATATACGATTTGTATATTCCATCTTTCAACTTTATTTTTGCGAATATGTTTGACGTTCTGCCCATTGTTTCACCTTGGATAATTTCGTATGTTTTTTCAGGTTCAACAACGCCATGTTTGTAAAGATAATATATCAGCGCACCATTTGCCGTACCAGTTGCGGATTCTTCTGGTATGCCGTAAAGTGGTGCGAAATCTCGGCAATTTGCAAGCGCTTTTTCCTCGTCTAGTGTAAATACATGGAAGCTTACTATATTATTTATTCGGCAAAAGTCTGAGATTTTTTCGAAATCCGGAGAAAGGCTGTATAAAACTTGCTTGGTTTTCACTGGTGTAATCAGATCCCACAAACCTGTTGTAACTGGTCTTGGTGATAAATTATATTTCGTATCTCCAATATCGTTCGGATCAATTCCAAGTGCCTGAGCTATATATTCGATATCTTTATTTTCAACTATATCACCCATGGCAGGTTCAGCTTGTTCCATCATTACTAGGTTATCAAAAATTTCTATCTCAAGTGTTCCTGCCCGCGATATCATTTTGTATGTTTTACCTGTTGATACGATTCCTTTTTCTCTAAGTACGGTAAATGTCGCTATAGTTGCGTGACCACATAAGTCGATCTCGGAAACAGGTGTGAAAAATAGCACAGTAAATTCATCACTATTTCCTTTTCTCTTAACAAAGGCTGTTTCAGAAAATCTTAATTCTTTAGCTAACAATTGCATTGTCTCTTTTGAAATCTGGTGATTATCGTCAAGCAAAACAACACCCGCAGGGTTACCTAAGAAAGGTTTATCTGTAAAGGCATCAGCAATATACAAATACATATAGTTTGGCCTCCTTTTTTAACCACAAATTTCCATTTTTATTCTATCACAAATATCCTAAAATTTCTTAATAATTTTGTGTTATAATACAAAATTGGACAAAAGCTATTTATGGTTCAAAAATATTTTTCTAAGGTACTCTAGAAAGTCAATAGGTA
>SPLK01000461.1_pt1 | contig 11573 bp, 9 predicted proteins | sample 2456111 | NCBI WGS metagenome assembly SPLK01 (sample SAMN11156906, study PRJNA527647) | hot springs metagenome | biome: Geothermal region; feature: Hot spring; material: tree branch in hot spring; isolation source: hot spring sediment rich in lignocellulosic material ... | reverse complement strand
CTGGGCAAGGCCATCCTGGCAGTACTGCCGGAGCAGGAGCGGGAGGCCATCTTGCAGCGGACGCGCCTGTTGCCCCGCACCCCCCAGACCATCACCACGGTGGAGGCCCTGCGGCAGGACCTGGCCGCGACGCGGGCCCGGGGCTTCGCCATCGACAACGTCGAAAACGAGGAGGGCATCCGCTGCGTGGGGGCCCCGGTCTTCGGGCACGGCGGACGCGTCGTGGCATCCGTCAGCGTCTCCGGGCCTATCTTCTCCGTCACGCCGGACCGTGTCGACGAGTTGGGCCAAGCCGTCGTCGAGACGGCCGGTGCCATCTCCCACGCCCTGGGCTACGGGGGCAGCAGCCGGGTCGCGGGAGGCGTCGGCGAAGGAGCGGTAAGCTGAGCGGCCGGTCCGGCATCCCGCGACCCTGAAGAGGAGGGACAGACCTTGGCTGAGCGCTATCCAAGGATCGCGTCGTTTCACGATGCCGAAACGTTTCGTGCCTACCTCTCCCGGCTCCAGCTGGAGATCCCGGTGGACGACCGAGTGCTTCCGGCACCCGACTCACCGCTGGCCCGCCCGCTCTCCATAGGCCGCCGGGTGGCGGGCAACCGGTGGTGCGTGCAACCGATGGAGGGATGGGACGGCACGCCCGACGGCCGCCCTTCGGAACGTACCTTGCGCCGATGGCAGCGTTTCGGCGAGAGCGGCGCCAAGATTATCTGGGGCGGTGAGGCGACCGCGGTTCGCCACGACGGGCGGGCTAACCCCAACCAGCTGGTCATAACCCCCGAGACCGTAGGGGCGTTGACTCGGCTGCGCGAGGCGCTCGTGGAGGCTCACCGGCGACGCCACGGTCGTACAGACGATCTGCTGGTCGGGTTGCAGCTGACGCACTCGGGACGGTTTTGTCGCCCGAACGCCCACGACCGCCTCGAGCCCCGTATCGCCTATCACCACCCCATCCTGGACCGCCGGGTGGGCATCGACCCCAACGACCATCGGCCCGTGATGACGGACGCGGAGGTCGACGACCTGATAGGAGACTTCGCCCGAGCAGCCCGGCTAGCCGTCGAGGCGGGCTTCGACTTCGTCGACATCAAGCACTGCCACGGCTACCTGCTGCACGAGTTCCTTGGCGCGTACACCCGCCCGGGCCGGTACGGGGGCGACTTTGAGGGGCGGACCCGGCTGCTGCGCGAGGTAATCGGCGCCGTCCGGCGGGAGGCTCCTGAGCTACTGATCACCGTGCGGCTGAGCGCCTTCGACATGGTGCCCTTCCGCAAGGGGCCCGATGGGGTGGGCGAGCCCGAGCCGCACAGCCACCTGTTGCCCTACCGCTACGGCTTCGGCGTGGACCCAGACGACCCCACCCGCATCTCGCTGGAGGAGGCCGACGCGTTGCTGGGACTGCTGGCGCGCCTGGGTGTGGTGGCCGTCAACGTCACGGGAGGCAGTCCCTATTACACGCCCCACATCCAGCGGCCGGCCCTCTTTCCGCCGTCCGACGGCTACCTGCCTCCCGAGGAGCCGCTGGCCGGGGTGGCGCGGCACGTGCAGGCCGTACGAACGCTCAAGGCGGCACACCCCGAGCTCGTCCTGGTGGGATCCGGCTACACGTACCTCCAGGACTGGCTGTCCAACGTCGCCCAGGCGGTTGTGCGGCAGGGCTGGGCCGATGCCGTGGGCATCGGGCGGATGGTGCTGGCCTATCCGTGGCTGCCGTCCGATGTGCTGGAGGGCCGCCAGCCCGACCGGCGTCGGATCTGCCGCACCTTCAGCGAGTGCACCACGGCCCCTCGCAACGGGCTTCCCAGCGGCTGCTACCCTCTCGATAGCTACTACCGGGAGAGCCCTGAGCGCGCCCGGCTGGAGGAGGCCAAGCGGGCCTTGAGGACCGGTTTGTAGGGGCACTGGGGGCTCGGTCGGTCTGGGACGGGACGCTGTGCGGCGTGAGCTCATGCCGCTGCACGCGTGGTACCCGAAATCGGGAAGGCGGAGAGTGGGGTGAAGGACGGCCCGGTGGCCGTCGCTTCAGCGGTCTCCTCGCCCGCCTGCCGCGAGCACCAGGAGGATGATGAGCCCGTACGCCATCTGCCGAAGCGGCTCCGAAACCTGCAGGACGGTGAGCAGCCCGCTCAGCACCGTCAGGGCCAGCACCCCAGAAATGGTGCCAAGGTACCCGCCGGTGCCACCGCGGAAGGGCGTCCCTCCCATGACGACGGCCGCAAGAGAGGTCAACCGGTAGTCCTCGCCCAAGTCGAGTGTACCGGTGCCGATGTAACCCGTCATGAACAGTCCGGATACGACCCCGCTCAGCGCGCTCAGGACGTAGACCTTGGTCAGCACGCGCTCGACCCGAATCCCGGACAGCCTCGCTGCTACGTGGTTGTCACCGACGGCGTAGATCTCACGTCCGAAGGTCGTCCGGCTGAGCATAAGGATCGCTAACGCAGAGAGCACCGCCCATAGCACGACGCCCACAGGGACGACATCCATGATGCGGCCCACACCGATGAAACGCAATAGCGGGGATGCCGCCCCCCGTGCGGCGCCTTGGGTGTAGACCAGCGCCGCGCCCTGCGTCGCGATGCCCATGCCGAGTGTCATCACGAAGGGCGTGATGCGCAGGCGCGTGATACCCAGCCCATTGACGAGACCGATTAGCGCGCCCATCGCCGTGACCGCTGCGAACGCGAACAGGTTGTTGGCATCTCTGCCTTGCAGTAAGTCGGCCACCACCACGTTGGTGAGGATGGCAACGCTGGCCAGTGAGAGGTCGACACCCCCGCTCAGGATGGCCAGTGTCTGCCCAATGGTGAGGATGCCAAGCGCCACTGCCTGTCGCAGGAGGTTGAGCAGGTGAAACGGGCGCAGGAACCCCGGCACGATGATCCCAGCCACCAGCGTGAGCACGAGCGTTGCCCCGAAAAGGGCAAGCGGGACTACCTGCTCCGGTCTCAAGTGGACGCGCTGCCTCGCGAGCCCTGCGAGCAGGGGCCATTGATTCTCCGTCTCACGCCGCACGGTGGCCACCTCCGGTCAGCATGGGGGATGCCCCTCGGCCTCCGTTTGGAGCGGGGGTGACAGCCGCCGCCCAGGCCCTCGTACGAAGCGCGCCAACGGTCACGGCGACGAGCAGCAGCACACCCTTGATGACGTACTGATAGTAGGCCGACACGCCCAGGTGGTTGAGGATGTTGCTGAGCAGGGAGATCAAGAGGGCGCCGGCTACCGTCCCGAGTACCTCGCCCTGACCCGACGCGAAGGTGGCCCCTCCCGCGATGGTGGCCGTCATCGAGTCCAGGCTGAAGGGCTCTCCGGACAGCGCATCGCCGGATCCCATGCGCGCCGCAAGAAAGAGGCCGGCCACCGCAGCCAGTCCCCCGGCTATGGTGTGGGCCAGCAACTTCACCCGAAGAACGGATATCCCGGCCCGATAGGCGGTCTGCGGGTCGGCTCCGACGGCTCGCAGGTGAGTCCCGAAGCGACAGCGGTTCAGAATGAACCAAGAGAGGAGCGCCGCTGAAAGGATGAGTCCGACGGCCGTCGCCACTGTGTAAGTGCCACCGGACATCAACCTCAGCAGCGCGACGGGCACCTGTCCGCCGGGGTAGGGCATAACTTGCAGCGCTAAACCCAGCAGGAATACATTGGTCGCCAGGGTGAGCACCATGGGCTCGACGGGTATCCTCGCTACGATCAACCCGTTGAGGCTACCTATGATCGCGCCCAGGGCCACCAGCATGACGCTGACCAAGATGGCATGGCCCGGGGTCTCGCCCGGCATCGACGCGGCCAACACTGTCGTGAGGCTAACCGTACCGCCGACGGAGAGGTCGACGTCGCCCGACAGGATGGCGTAGGTCTGAGCTATTGAGACCAGTACCAGCGGCGTGGCTTGGACCACCAGGTTAGCCAGGTTCCAAGGATGACGGAACGTAGGAGAGAGGACGGCGGCCCCTGCCCCCACGGCGATCAGAAGCAGGACAATGGCTGATGCCTGGCTCCGGACGACGACTCGTCCTACCCTGTGGAGTTTGGGCAAATCTCGGCGCACCGGTATCACCTCTAGCTATGCCGCCTGGTATCCCCATTGCGCACGGGTGATCGCCTCCTTGGTGGCCCGGTCGCGAGGAAACTCCGCCACAATTCGCCCTTCGAACATCACCAGGATGCGGTGGGCGAGGGTCAAGACCTCGTGGAGGTCGCTGGAGACGAAGAGGATGCCAGCCCCCTGCTCGGCAACGTCAGCCATCAAGCGGTAGATCTCCTCCTTGGCCTGCACGTCCACCCCTCGGGTCGGCTCGAGGAAGAGCAAGAGCCTGGGGCGTACGGCGAGCCATCGAGCGATGAGCACCTTTTGCTGGTTACCCCCGCTGAGGGCACGCACCAGCTGTGACGGGGACGGAGTCACGATACGGAGCCGCCTTATGAGCCCCTGGACCAGCTCCGATTCCCTCCGGCTGCGGACGACCCCCACGAGTTGCCGTTCACCGAGGGTGGCGAGGGCGATGTTCTCCGCGACCGGCCTCGAGAGGCAGAGCCCCTCCATCTTGCGGTCCTCGGGGACCAGACCGATGCCCATCGCGACGGCATCGTGAGGGCTTGTCAGCCGCGCCAGCCTCCCGTCCAAGAAGACTGTGCCGGAATACCCCGGGTGAAGGCCAAAGAGCGTGCGCACGACCTCGCGCTGGCCCTGGCCCTCCAGGCCAATCAGGGCGACCATCTCTCCCCGTCCCACCGAGAAGCTGACGTCCCGGAAGAGGCCGGGAAGGAACAGCCTGTCGACTTGGAGCACGGGCGCATCTCCGGTCGGGCCCCGACGATGACCGTCGAGCGACGCTGATTCCCTTCCGGAAAGGAGGCGGACGGCGGTGTCGACGGTCAGCTCGCTAGCAGCGTACGACCCCACGCGGCGGCCATCGCGCAGGATGGTGACACGATCGGAGATGGCCAGCACCTCCTCCAGGCGGTGCGATACGAAGACGATGGCCTTTCCCTCGGCCTTGAGCTGACGCATGACCTGGAAGAGCCTTTTCACCTCGACGTCGTTGAGGGCGGCGGTCGGCTCATCCATGACGAAGATGCGCGACTCCGTCCCCAGCGCCCGGGCTATCTCGACGAGCTGCTTCTGCGCGATCGTGAGCGCCCCCACGGGGACGTCCGGGTCCACCTCGAGACCCACCCGCTCGAGCAGCGAGCGCGCGGCCGCCCTTTGCCGGTCGAAATCGATGCGTCCCCACCCGTGGGTTACCTCTCGCCCCAAGAACAGGTTTTGGGCGACCGTGAAGTGAGGGATGATGTTGAACTCCTGATGGATGACAGTGATCCCCAGCCGGGAGGCGTGAGCGGGGTTGGCCAGCGACACCTCCTGGCCAGCCATCCAGATGGCACCCCGGTCGGGACGGAGGACGCCGCCCAGGATCTTGAGCAAGGTCGACTTGCCTGCCCCGTTTTGGCCGATGAGTCCGACGATCTCACCGGTGTCGACCTCGAAGTCGACCTCCTCGAGAGCCTGCACGGGGCCGAATCTCTTGCTGATGCCCCGCATCTGTAGATAGGTCATGATCCGAGCCTCCCCGGCCGAAGCTCGAGCTCCACAGCCCAAGGGCGGCGGCAGGCGATGAGCATCTGCCGCCGCCGTGTCCAGCCTCTACCGGCGCCGCCTCACTTGGGGCCCCACAGGTTCAAGATCATGTCCTCGGACAGGTTGGTCGTCACCCAGAAGTCGTCCGAGAGATCGTATCGGACATAGTCCGGGGCGTTGTCGTTAGTGATGTAGACGAGGGGCATCGGCGTCACCCTTTGCACGGGCTTACCCTGGAGGATGTCCAGGGCCAGTCGCAGGGCGACCGCGCTGTCATAGGGCGGTTCGGTGGCGCTCCAGCCGTGGAAACCCTGCGGTATCAACTCAACCCACCGCTTGAGGTAGCCGTTTTGGGCGGTACCCGTGACCGGGATCAAGCGGTAGCCGTTCTCGATAATAGCTTGAATGGCCCCATTGGCGGAGCCCCCTCCGTCCGTCCACACGGCATCGATGTTGGGATTGGTCGCAATGAAGTTCTCCATCGCCCGCTTGGCCTTGTCGTACGCCCAGTCCACCCATACCGGCCCCAGGACGCGGATCCCAGGATACTGCATGAACACGCGCTGCGCACCGCGCCACCGGTTAATCGCGGAGGAGGTGCCGGCGATGCCTCCAAGTGCCACCACAGTCCCTTGCCCGTTGAGATGCTCGGCGATGCCGCGAGCCATGAAGGCGCCGAGTTCCTCCTGATCAGCTAGCAAGGTGAAGACCTGGTCGCTGGCCACCACGTTGTCGAAAGTAACGACCGGGATGCCACGAGCCACGACACGCTCCACCACCGGGGCTAAGGCCGTGGGAGAGGCTGCGCTGATGAGTAGGACGTCGATCCCCCTGGCCACGAGGTCCTCAACGTCGGAGATCTGCTTGGCTATGTTCCCGCCCGCATCGGTGATGTAGTACTCCTTGATGAGGTCAGGGTGCCTCGCGGCCTCCGCTTTGAACTCTTCGACCATGGCCACGCGCCACGAATTGACCACCGATATGTTACTGAGCCCCACGACGTACGGGGGCGACTTCTTGAAGCGACTCGTGTCGACGAGGTCCTCGGCGCCCTTCGTCGTGCGACCCCATAGGAAGGTGAGCGCGACTATGGCTATCACGGCCAGTGCCCTGCCACCCCTGAGTGCCCACAAATGGAACATGTGGGGTTCCCTCCTTCCGTCGACGCTACGGACCGGGCAGCCGGTTGCGCTGTGCGAGACGCGGTGGTGGCTCGATCACCCCCCTGCCCGATGCCGGAGGCCCACGTCGTCCATGGCCTCCACCAGAGAATTGAGCCTAGAGGCGATCTCGGCGAGAATGGTTCGGTCCGACTCCGGTCGACGTGCCCCCTTTGGGTGCGGCGTGTCGGACGGCACCAGCCCTCGCAGATGAAGGAACTGCGCGGCGGAGTGCTTGTATGCCGGCACCGGGGGCCGGAACGCGAACTGGCCCAGGTATTGCAGCACGTCGTTGAGCTCGAAGAAGCGCGCGTCCCCTTGCTCCCAAAGGACGTCGCGCATGGCGAAGGCATCTGGAGCGAAGGTGGCCAGGCCCAGGAGGTAGTCGCTGCCGTACATGACCATGTCGATGGCGAGGTCGTTGCCCGTGTAGATCCGGAAGTTCTCCCGCACCTGGTTACGCAGGGCCAAGCGCCTCCACTCCAGTTGCCTGCTCAGGGACGAGTGCTTAAGGCCGACGAAGGCCGGCAACTCGAGCACCTCGCGATAGAGCTCGTCTGAGAAGAGGAACCCCGACTCCGAGAAGGCCGGGTTGAGCTCGAACGCGAGAAGGGGGCCGCCTCCGGCCGCGATGCGACGGAACACGGCGCGTTGCTCAGCGGGCTCCATGCTCTTCAAGCGGGCGCAGGGGAAGAGGATCGGCGTCCCGCCCAACTCCCGGACTGCGTCAGCGCCACGCCGGTAGGCTTCTCCGAGATCGGCCGACTGGCTGTCCACGTAGACTCCCGCGATGAACTCCCTCCCCGATAGCACGTCTGCGGCCCTACGGAGCAGCTCGCGGCGCTGATCGGGTGTCAGCAGTTCGCCGTAACCGGTGTCCATGTTGATCGCCGGAGTCAGGCCCTGCCGGGCCACGTAGGCGACCAGCGCCGCGAAGGCATCGACGTCCGGTGCTCCATCGGGTCGATGTGGCAGCAGGACGGCCGCTGCCCCGTGGATGCGGCGACGGCGTATCGTGAGCGCTTCCAGGTCCGCTAGCGAGAGCCCCTTCATCACGGCTGGTTTCCCCCTCACTGCTCTCCGGCGTTCGGGACGGGCCCGGTCATGACGGGTGTCCGGGCGGAGCGCTCCGCCTCCCAGTGGGCAACGACTCCCACCGGGGCGTACGTGAATACCATCACGAGCTCCGAATCCCCGCCGTTTCGCAGTTCGTGCTCGACGCCCGGCGGGATATAGGCGACCGTGATCCCCTCCACCACACGGGTCTCCTCCCCGATGCGCAGGGTGCCCCTGCCAGATAGGATGAGGTAGACCTCCTCCTGGGGGTGGCTGTGCGCTGGCACGGCGCCTCCAGGATGGATCGAGACGTAGCCCTGGACGAAGTGAAACGCCTGGACGCGAGCGCCGGGTCCAACCAACACGCGGGTCCTGCGTCTGGCAGGGAACTCCTCTCCCGGTACGTCGGCGAGCTGAATCACGTCCATGGCCTGCCCTCCCATCGCCGGTATCCGGCGTTCAGGAGTAGAGAGAGGGGGAGCGCCGGATACGCGTGAGGCATTCCTTCGCCACCCAGTGCGAAACGTTTCGCCAGATGGGGGGCCTACTTCGGCAAATGCGATCGCTTTCCTCCTGCACGGAGGGGACGCGGGCGTTGGGGATGAAAGTCTCGCGCGGCGAGGGGGCATACCACGCGAGCATGAGCAAGGGCGGCAAAGGGCCGCGGCGCATCACTATCAAGGACGTGGCGAGGCTCGCGGGGGTCTCCGTCACGACTGCATCCGTCGCGCTGCGGCGCAGCGCACCAGTCAGCGAGCGAACCCGTCAGCGGGTACTCGAGGCGGCACGGGTTCTTCGCTACCATCCCAACCGCCTGGCGCGGACCCTGGTGTTGCGCCGCTCCACTCTGGTGGGCCTGCTCGTTCCGGATATCGCCGATCCCTACTTCCACGAGATCATCAAAGGGATCGAGTCGGCCCTGGCCCGGCATGGCTTCAGCGTCGTCCTGTGCGACGCCGACCGGTTCGCCCAGCTCCAGTCGAGATGTCTGGCAGAGCTGAGAGAGCTGCAGGTCTGGGCTGTCATCGCACTGGGGGCCGAGGAGTACGACGAGGCCAGTCTGGGTCAGCTCCAGGAGGAGGGCGTGCGGGTCGTCCTGATCGGGCGCAGCATCCCGGGATTCGCGCGGATCGATATCCGCAACGACGAGGCGGGGAGGCTGGCTGCCAGGTACCTGCTCGGGCTGGGTCATCGGCGCATCGCCTTCGTCATGGGCCCCGAGCGCAACGAAGCGGCTCTCCTGCGATTGCAGGGCTACCGAGAGGTGCTGCAGGGGGCGGGCGTCTGGGACCCGCGCCTCGAGTTCCCGGGTGCCTTCGACGTTGCCAGCGGCTACGAGGCTATGCACCGCATCCTCGCCTTGTGCCGGGACCTGCCCGAGGAGGCGAGGCCGACGGCGGTGCTGGCCTGCAATGACCAAATGGGCATCGGGGCCCTTCAAGCCGCCCTGCGAGCTGGGGTGCGTGTACCCGGTGAGATGTCACTGATGGGGATCGGGGGCATCATGCTCACGAACCACGTATACCCTGCTCTGTCCACCGTCGCCCTCCCGTTGCGGGACATGGGCTACGTCGTCGGCGAGTTTGTCTGCACCGCCTCAGATGGGTCAACGCGTCGAGAGATCCTGGCCGAGGTCCGCGTGCCGCCCGCGGACGGTGAGCCAGCCCCCGTGCCCGTGCTCCCTCTCCGACTCCTGTCCAGGGATTCGACAGCCCCGCCCGTGAAGTGACGTTCACCCGGGCTTGCCGGCGCGTCAGGCCAACCTTTCGCAACGGCAACGAGGACGCCCCTGCACGGCGCGCTCCCAGCCGAGAGTCGCGGGCTCAGTGAGCGTGCCGGTGGTGGATGTCGGGGAAGTGCGCATGGCGGTGGGGGAGCGGCTCGTGACGGTGTAGGTGGGTGTGAGGCTCGCCTGGCGGGTCGTCGGGAGCGTGTCCGTCCCGGTGATGTTCATCGTGCACGTGGCGGTGGACGTGCGCCAGCGGCTCATGGACGTGCCAGTGGTCGTGCCGCTCCGTGAGATGTCCCAGCCCGGAGGGCTGGCGGCCCGGGGCCGCCGTGCTATACTGGCGCTGGCCCGGCAGGTGGGGGACGCCACGACGCCGTCCAGAGGCCACCGTATATCACGAAAGCATATCGGCACCAGGCTTAGCGACGCACCTGCACACGACGCGCCAGCTTAGAGGGGGAGATGGGGGCGTGGCCGCTCGCTCTGTCGAGCCCGTGGCGCTCGACGACGATCCGCTCTGGTACAAGGACGCCATCATCTACGAGGTACACGTCAAGGCCTTCTTCGACAGCAACGCCGACGGCATCGGCGACTTCCCGGGCCTGACGCAGAAGCTGGACTACATCCAGTCCCTCGGGGTCACCACCATCTGGCTGTTGCCCTTCTACCCGTCGCCGCTCAGGGACGACGGGTACGACATCGCCGACTACTTCGGCGTGCACCCCGCGTACGGCACCATCAGGGACTTCGAGATCTTCCTGCGCGAGGCCCACCGGCGGGGGTTGCGGGTGATGACGGAGCTGGTCCTCAACCACACGTCGGACCAGCACCCGTGGTTCCAGCGATCCCGGCGGGCCCGGCCGGGTACGGCATGGCGCGACTTCTACGTCTGGAGCGATACGCCTGACCGTTATCGAGAGGCGAGGGTCATCTTCCGGGACTTCGAGCCGTCCAACTGGACGTGGGACCCGGTGGCGCGGGCCTACTACTGGCATCGCTTCTTCTCGCACCAGCCCGACCTCAACTACGACAGCCCCCACGTCCGCAAGGCCATGTTTCGGGTCGTCGACCACTGGATGCGCATGGGCGTCGACGGGATGCGCCTCGACGCCATCACGTACCTCTACGAGCGGGAGGGCACGACCTGCGAGAGCCTGCCCGAGACCTTCGCCTTCATCAAGGAGCTGCGCCGCTACATCGACACGCACTACCCCTCCCCTCGCCGGGTGCTGCTGGGCGAGGCCAACCAGTGGCCGGAGGACGCGGTGGCCTACTTCGGCGACGGCGACGCCTGCCACATGATCTTCCACTTCCCCCTGATGCCGCGCCTCTTCATGGCGCTGCACATGGAGGACCGCTACCCCATCATCGACATCCTGCGCCAGACGCCGCCCATCCCCGAGGTGTCGCAGTGGGCGCTCTTCTTGCGCAACCATGACGAGCTGACGCTGGAGATGGTGACCGACGAAGAGCGGGATTACATGTACCGGGTCTACGCCCAAGATCCTCAGGCCCGCATCAACCTGGGCATCCGGCGCCGGCTCGCTCCGCTGTTGGGCAACCACCGCCGCAAGATTGAGCTGATGAACGGGCTCCTCTTCTCGCTGCCGGGCACGCCCGTGGTCTACTACGGCGACGAGATCGGGATGGGCGACAACATCTACCTGGGCGACCGCAACGGCGTGCGCACCCCCATGCAGTGGAGCGCCGACCGCAACGCCGGCTTCTCCCGCGCCAACCCCCAGCGGCTGTACCTGCCGGTCATCATCGACCCGGAGTACCACTACGAAGCCGTCAACGTGGAGGCGCAGCACAACAACCCGCACTCGCTGCTGTGGTGGATGCGGCGGATCATCGCCCTGCGCAAGCGCTACAAGGCCCTCAGCCGGGGGAGCCTGGAGTGGCTCGACCCCGACAACCGCAAGGTGCTGGCCTTCGTGCGCCGCTACGGCGACGAGCGGGTCCTGGTGGTCGCCAATCTGTCGCGGTTCGTGCAGTACGTGGAGCTGGACCTGTCGGCCTTCCGGGGACTGGTGCCGGTGGAGATGTTCGG
>SPLK01000460.1_pt1 | contig 11576 bp, 10 predicted proteins | sample 2456111 | NCBI WGS metagenome assembly SPLK01 (sample SAMN11156906, study PRJNA527647) | hot springs metagenome | biome: Geothermal region; feature: Hot spring; material: tree branch in hot spring; isolation source: hot spring sediment rich in lignocellulosic material ... | reverse complement strand
TGTGTGGTCAGCGAAGCGGTTCCGGTCAAAGTCCCCTATAACTATTCCGACATCGATTTTCTCGCCCTACGTCCTGACCTCACACCCTGGACACTACCGGACGGCACCCCTATCACGCGGGCCATTATTGAGACCAAGGATGAACATGACTTTGACCCCAAAGGCAAGGATTTTGGCCGCCGTCTAAAAGAGGATGTGCAGGCGCTCTCGGACGCGTTGTACATCTCAAAGCCGAAACTGGCTCACTTCAGCCTCTTACGCCAAGAGCACTATGAATTGGCCACCAGGATATTCGGGACGGCGGATTTTGATCGTTTGTTCATTGTCCACGCCTTGGATCCCGACGTGCGGAACGAGATTTGCCCCATTTTGGCAAAAACGAAACGCATTTACTGGTTGACGGTTCACGAGATCGTCACAGATTTGTTCCAATGGTATCAACGGGTTTCAAATCGTGCCGGGCTACGCCATTCGCTAATGGGGGATTTGTGGCACTTACTGGTCGGTTATTGTGGTTTTAGGCCATCGGAGTGAAGGGATTTCTTGGGCTAGGGGAGGGCAACTTGGAGAAAAGCCGCTTCCCTGCTCAGCCCTGCACCGCCTCTCCCTCCACTTCGGTTAGAATTAATGTATGGACACCCTGGCTACGCCGTACCGGCTCGGCAGTGGTGCGCTTCTCCCGCTCCCTCTGGCGCGCTACCTGCCGCGCCTGCCTGCCGGTGCCCTGCGCGAATGGCTGAATATCCACGTGCCGCCCGGCGCATGGCTGCTCGATCCCCTCGGCCTGCACCCGCAGGTGGCCCTCGAAGCCGCGCAGGCCGGTTACCGCGTCCTGGTGGCGTGCAATCACCCCTTGCTGGCGTTTCTGCTCCAAAGCCTGGCCGCCGGCACGGGTGGGGATGCCTTTCGCAAAGCCCTGGCCGCCCTGCTCACGACCCGCCGCGGCGATCAACGCCTGGAGCCGTATCTGCTCGGCCTGTATCAGACCACCTGCCCGCGTTGCCAGGCCGCCGTGCCCGCCGAAGGCTACCTCTGGCAGCGCGGCGCCCTGCAGCCCCACGCACGACTGCTCCACTGCCCCCACTGCGGCGAACAGGGCGAATTCACCCTCACCCCTGAGGATCAGGCCATCCTGCAATCTATCGGCGCCGCCCCGCTTCACCGCGCGCGGGCGCTCAGCCGCCTCGGCGCCGAAACCGATAATGCGACCCGCGCTGCCGCCGAGAACTTACTGCGCCTTTACCCACCCCGCGCGCTGACGGTGCTTTTCACCCTGCTCAACCGCATCGAAGGCCCCGGCCTCACCCCCGAACAGCGCACCTGGCTCCACGCCCTGCTGATCCCCCTGCTCGACCGCGGCACGGCGCTCTGGCCCTGGCCGCAGACCCCCCTGCGCCCGCGCCTTACCCAACCGCCTCCCACCTTTATCGAGGTCAACCTGGTGCGCGCGCTGGATGAGGTGCTCGCCCTTTGGAGCACCGTCACCGCGCCTGTCCCGCTCACCCTCTGGCCGGCTTTACCCCCACCCGAAGGCGGCATTTGCCTCTTCCGCGGGCGCATGCGCACCCTGGCCGCCCAACCCGATCTCCCCCCGTTCGGCGCCGTGCTGGCCGTGCTCACCCGCCCCAGCGCGGCTTTTTGGGGGCTTTCAACCCTGTGGAGCGCCTGGCTGTGGGGCGAAGATGCCGCCCGTCCTCTGCTGGGACTGCTCAACCCACGCGCCGCGGCCTGGAACTGGCTGGCGAACGCCCTGCACCATGCCCTGCGCCCGCTAACGCGCCGGGTGCGCCCGGAAACGCCGCTTTGGCTGATGGCGGATGAACTGACCCCGGCGGCAGCCCTGGCCGTCCTGCTCGGGGCGCACACGGCCGGCTGGGAGATGCAGGCGCTGGCGTATGACCCCGAAGCACCGGCCCTGCAAGCCACCTGGCAAGTGCGCACGGCACCGCTCCCCACCCCCACCGACAATCCCAAACCCTGCCTGCATCAGGCGCTGCAGCGCCACCTGAGCGAGCGCGCCGAACCTGCCGATTACCTCCCGCTCTACCTGGAAGGCATCCTGGCCCTGCGCGCGCAGGGGTATCTGCCCGCGCGGGTGGAAGATATTCCTCCCGGTTATGCCGGGCGCCTGCAAGCCCTGGTGAACGACGTCCTGGCCGATACGACCACCTTCACCCGCCTGCATGCCCGCGCCGAGGGCGAGAGCGGCCCGCGCTGGGGGTTGACCGCGCCCCCACCGCCTGAGCCCCTGCCCCTGGCCGACCGCGCCGAGAAGGCCGTGGTCGGGTATTTGCTTAACCACCCGCTGGTGACCACGGTGGAGGTTGAACAGGCCGTACGTCAGGCTTTCCCCGGTCTGATCACACCGCGGCGCGCGCTTCTTCAGGCTATCCTCACCTCGTATGCGCAAGAGGTCGCGGCCGGGGCCGACCAATGGCAACTGCGCCCACAGGATCAGCCCAACCAACGCCGCCGCGATCTGCAGGCCGTGGCACATGCCCTGCGTCACCTGGGCACGCGCTTGGGGTATGAGGTTGAGGGTGACAATCCCCTGCTCTGGCGGCACGCCCAAAGCGGCGAGGTGCGCTATGCGTTCTACCTGCTGGCGTCGGCCATGGTGTGGCGCTTTCTGGCCGCCCCGCACCCCCAGGCACACCACCACGTGCTGGTGTTGCCGGGCAGTCGCGCCGGCCTGCTGGCTTATAAAATGCAGCGCGACCCGCGCCTGGCGGCAACCTTACAGCGCGGCTGGCACGTGCTCAAATTCCGCCATCTGCACCGCATGGCCGGCCAGAGTGATCTCGGGCATGACCTGTGGGAAGCCCTGCTGGACAGTGACCCGCCCCTCTGGCGCGAGACGGCGCAGATGAGCATGTTCTAACCGGCCTGCCCTTCCTCACGCCGGCTGAGCAGAAGGTCGGCGATGATGAAGTCCAGCGGCTCGTCAATATCCAGCGCCTCTTCGCGCGGGATCTCGAAGAGGTAAGGACGCTCGCCGATGCGATTGCGCCGCTGTACCAGAGTCTGGCGGGTGAAGAGGTAAATGCACGAGTTTTCTTCGTAAATCGGAGGCAAATCCTGCGTGCGCAGTAGGATGTTGGGGTTATGGTTGATCGGGCGCGCCAGCGCATCCCACAGGCGGGTTTGGATGCGCGTCACCCCGAACAGGCTGTCGTAAGCCGGGTAGAGACCGAGCAGGGTCTGGATCGCCCGTTCGATGGTCTCGGCGCGCAGAAGCGGGTTGGTGCTGTGGGTTTGGAGATAAAAATCGGCCTCCAGCAGGGCGGTATCGTGCATTAGGATTTCGTTCATCGGCACGGCATCCCCGCGCAAGTGCTCCGGACGTTCGATCACCACAACGTGGGGAAAGTGCTCGCGCAGTCCTGCGATGATGATCGGCGAATCGGTATCCACGGCGATCCGGGTGATCGAGGGGCACTGCCGCAGGGTATCCAGGATGTGATGAAAGAGCGGCTTGCCTGCCAGTGGGCGGTAGTTCTTGCCCGGCACCCGCTCGGAGTGATGGCGCATCGGCACCAGAGCCACGACCGTAGGACGTTCGGCCATGCTTTACCCCCCTTGGTGGTCGTTTTCCCAGGTGTGCAGGGCCGCCTGCATGGCGTCCGTCACCTCGCGGAAGAGGGCCGCCTCGAACGAGAAGCGCGCGCCCGCGGTGCGGTAGAGATCGGGCAGGGGGCGACTTCCGCCCAGCGCCAGCGCGCGGCGGTAAGCGGTGACGGCCTCATGCGGATCGCGTTGGGCATTGCGCCAGACCTGCAGGGCGCCCAGTTGCGCCAGCCCGTACTCGATGTAGTAGAACGGCACCTCGTAGATGTGCAGTTTGCGCTGCCAGCCGGTCTTCATTTCCTCGTCCAGCCCGCTCCAATCCACCCCGACCATGAAGCGCTCCCACAGTGCGCCCCAGGCGGCATCGCAACGCGCCGGATCAACCGCCTCATCGGGGTGGGTGTAAGCCCAGTGCTGGAAGCCATCCACCACGGCCATGAACGGCCAGAAGAGCAGTGCCCCTTCCATCTGTTCCACGCGGGCGCGGTTGGCGTCGGCCGTGGAGTAAAAGCCGCCGTGATCGGCCTCCAGGTAGGGCAGGGTCAGGTATTCCATGCTCATCGAGGCGACCTCGGCGAACTCCATAGGGATTTCCAGCAGGTGCACCAGGCGGATGGGGGCAGTTTCAAAGACGTGGAAGGCGTGCCCGCCCTCGTGCACCAACGTGCTCACGTCATCGTGGATGCCCACCGCGTTCATGAAAATGAAGGGGCGGCGCTGAACGGCGAATTCGGTACAGAACCCACCGGGGGCTTTGTTCTTGCGGTTTTCCAAATCCAAGAGGTTTTCGCGGCGCATGGTCTCAAAGTACCGGCCCAGCGTGGCATCCACCTGGGCGAAGATGTGCGCCGCGCGCTCGGCCAGTTCGCCTGCCTGGCGGAAGGGGCGCAGGGGCGGGCGCCCCAGTGGATCGGCTTCGAGATCCCAGGGGCGCAGGGTGGTTAACCCCATCAGCCGGCGGCGGCGTTCGTAACGTGCGGCGGCCTGCGGCACCACCACCGCGGCAATCGCCTCGCGGAAACGCTCACAATCGGCGGGGGTGTAATCGAAGCGCAGTAACTGCTGCCAGCGGTAATCGCGGTAACTGGCAAAGCCGGCGTTGTGGGCGATTTGCCGGCGCAGGCGGAACAGGCGCACCCAGAGGTCGTTAAGTGCCGCGCGGTCGGCCAATTGGCGCTGGGCCACCCGGCGCCAAGCCTCTTCGCGGCGCGCCCGGTCGGGGTCTTGCAGGACGGTGCGCATCTGCTGGGGGGTACGTTCCTGGCCGTCCCACTCCACCGTTTGCGCCCCGACGATGCGATCATACTCTTGGATCAGTTTCTGTTCCTCGGCCAGCAGGGGCAGGTTTTCCTCGCGAAAGAGGGCCACCTCGGCGCGCATGTTGCGCAGGGGGATCTCAAACCCGGCCGGCTCCAGCCCGCTGGCGAGCAGTTTTTGCTTCAGTTTCTGCTCCGCGGCCATGGCCTGGGGAAAAATCTGATCGAAAAAGGCTTCCAGGCGCTGACGGGCCACCTCATCGGCGGTGTTGACGGCGGTTGCCACGTGCAGGCGACTGCGCAGTTCCATCAGCCGCTCGTCCAGCGCCGACCAATCTTCCAGCCAGGCGTTGACCGTCTCCGCCCGCAGGGGGCGTTGGAGCAGATCCTGGTAGTAGGGCTCGAAATTCGTCCACGTCCAGGACATCAGGGTTGAGGCATCCGAGGGCAGATCGTTCCACATACGTTTATGCTCCATGCGTGGCCGGGAAGCCCCGGCGGAATAGGTGAGTTACAAGCGTGCCAATGTGGTTACAAAGGGCACCTGGTCGAACATCCAGAAGGCCAGGGGCAAGCCCAACCCCAGGCTGAGCCCGGTCAGCGCCCAGGCCATGCCCATCCAGATCAGGCTGAACCACCAGCCGATGAGCAGGAAGTATGCCGCGCGCACCAGGAAGGGGTATTGGGGCAGGTCGCGGCGGCGCAACTGCACCCGCCCATCCACGACCACCACCTGCGCCTCGCGCCGCACCGGGCGCAGGGTCATGATCACCGGCAGGCGGTTGAGCAGCCACAGCCCCAACGGTAACCCGATGATGGTGATGTTGAGCAGCCAGGCCACCGCCGTGACGATGGCGCCGGCCCACAGGCCGATCAGGATGAAATACAACAGCCGAATCAGACAGCCGGGGCCGCGTTCTTCGGGCAGGACAACCGCAGATGGTGGGGTCTGGGTCATGGTCGTTTCTCCCTTTGAGATATGAGGCCGAGCGCAGAGGATCAGCCTTTCTATCTACGCACCTGCGCCGACGGAGTTGCGCGGTGGCTCACAGCAGGGGCGGCTTGCGCAGATGCCACTCGGTGACCATCTGATAGGCGTGGGCGACCCGGAAGAGCACCTCTTCGCGGAAGTGGGGGCCCATCAACTGCATCCCGATGGGCAGGCCCTGGCCATCAAAGCCGACCGGGAAGGCCAGCCCCGGCACGCCGGCCAGGTTGGTGGGCAGGGTGAAGACGTCTTCCAGGTACATCGCCAGCGGGTCTTCGGTGTGCTCACCGAGGCGGAAGGCCGTGGTAGGCGCCACCGGCGCGGCAATGACATCCACCTGCTCAAAAGCGGTTTCAAAATCGCGCTTGATCAGGGTGCGCACCTTTTGCGCCTGGCCGTAATAGGCCTCGTAGTAGCCGGCGGAGAGGGCATAGGTGCCGAGCATGATGCGACGCTTGACCTCGGCACCGAAGCCGGCACCGCGGGTGCGGCGGAACATTTCCCACAGGGCGTCGCTTTCCACGCGCAGGCCGTAGCGCACGCCGTCGTAGCGCGCCAGGTTGGCCGAGGCTTCGGCGGGAGCGATTAGGTAATACACCGGCAGGGCGTATTCGGTATGGGGCAGGCTGACCTCGTGCACGCTGGCGCCGAGCGATTCCAGCACGGCAATGGCTTGGCGCACCGCCTGCTCCACCTCCGGTTGCAGGCCGCCGATGAAGTACTCGCGCGGCACGCCCACGCGCAGACCGCGCAGGTCGGGCGCTGTGGGCAGGGTGATGGTCGGGACGGGCACGTCCAGGGTAGTGGAATCGAGCGGATCGTAGCCGGCGATCAGGCTGAAGAGCAGGGCCACATCGGCCACGGTGCGGGCAAAGGCGCCCACCGTATCCAGCGATGAGCCGTACGCCACCAGCCCATAGCGCGAGACACGCCCGTAGGTGGGCTTGATCCCGCTCACGCCGCAGAACGAAGCCGGTTGGCGCACACTGCCACCGGTATCGGTGCCCAGCGCCGCCGGCACCATGCGCGCGGCGACCGCCGCGGCACTGCCGCCGCTGGAGCCGCCCGGCACGCGGGTGGTATCCCACGGGTTGCGGGTAGGGCCGTAAGCCGAGTTCTCGGTCGAAGAGCCCATGGCGAATTCATCGGTGTTGGTTTTGCCGACCACCACCACGCCGGCCTCGAGCAGGCGCTGCACTGCGGTAGCGGTATAGGGCGGGATGAAGTTCTCTAAGATGCGCGAGCCGCAGGTACAGCGCACCCCTTCCAGGGTCAGCAGGTCTTTGATCGCAATAGGCAGGCCCAGCAGGGGCGGCAGGGGCTCATCGGGATGGCGGCGGGCGGCGGTGCGGCGGGCGTCGGCGGCCTCGGCCTGCGCCAGGGCGAGATCGGGGGTGAGGGTGATGAAGGCATGCAGGTGAGGCTCCAGGCGCTCGATGTGATCCAGGCAGGCGCGGGTGAGGTCATGGCTGGAGACCTCGCCCTGCGCCAGCGCCGTCAGGGCCTGGTGCACGGTGAGATCGGTCAATGCGGTCATGGGCTACTCCAACACCGGGGGCACGCGGAACTGGCCGTCTTCGACCTGGGGCGCGTTTCGCAGCAGGGCTTCGCGGGTGAGGCCGGGGCGCGGCTCATCCGGGCGGAGCACACTGCGCGGGGGCAGGACGCTGGCCGTGGGCGGGATGCCGCGGGTATCCAGCGCCTGCAAGCGCGCGGCATACTCCAAGATGGCCGAGAGTTGCTGGCGGTAGCGTTCTTTCTCTTCTTCGGTCAGTTCCAGGCGTGCCAGATGGGCAATGTGTTCAACTTCTTCACGTGAGAGGCTCATGCCTGCAATTATACGCGATTCTGGTTGAGGCAGAGAATCCGTTACATCCTTTTGCCAAACGCTTCTATAATGAAAGCAGTCTGAGTAAAGGATGGAGACCCTGTTCCGCATTGGGATGGCGTTTTTGCCCTTGATTTTGGCGGTGGGGGGGTGTGGCGCCCTGGCGGCTCGGCGGCGTTTCGGGTTGGGGTTTGGGCTGGGGTTGATCGTCCTCTGGATACCGCCGCTGGTGATCGCGACGGTGTACCTGCCGCGCCCGCAGGAATGTGCGGCTTCTCCCCTTGCCTGCGAATGGGTAGGCATTGGAGCGTGGATCATTATGGCCTGGGTGCTGGTGAGCACCCTAGCCTACCTGGCGCTGGCAAGGGTGATCTGTGTCTGGCAGCGCTGTTGTGTTACCCCCAAGGGTGAGGCGCGGCTCTTGCCCGGCGCAGGAAGGCAAGCCGCGATTTTGGGATTGGGGCTGGTGGTTTCGGCACTGTTAGGCGCGGGACTGGGCGCGGGGATGAGCGCACTGGCGGCACAAGGGGTGTTTGCAACTTGGAAATCGCTGGGCCGCCCGTTGGATGAAGCCAGCCTGGGGGTATTTCCCGAGGAACGTCTGGTTGCCATTGTCCATGCCGATTTGTGGCGTGTTTACCTCCGTACCGATCGTGGGCGCTGGGTATGGACGGAGCGCGACCTGTGTCTTGAGCGGCGGCGACTAGGGGAAAACTGCTGGATGTTGGTCTCTGCTCCGGAATACGTCCCCACACCTTCCCCTACGCCGACCTGCCCTGAATTCACCTGGGTCTATCCCCTGCCGGCCAAGAGCCTGCAGCGCGTCCGTAGCGTAGGGTGCGATGGGATATGGCGGGCACAGGTGGAGTACGCGCTCTTAACCAGCGGTGAGGTATGGGTGTGGTATCATGAGGTGCGTTCCGACCCCTTGAGCCGCCTGGTCACCGTGGTGTTCGGCGGCCTGATCGGGCTGTGGGCAGGTAGTTTCCGGTTCACGGCGCGGCCGAGGGGGCAAAGACCTCATGGTATAATCCCAGGCGCAACTCTTATCCTGAGGTGACACTTGGGCTACACGGTTCTCATCTCTGCACCGTACTTCTTGGCCGTGTTGGAACGTTTTCGCCCCCTGCTGGAGGCGTATGGGCTGAAGGTGATCGCGCCCCAGGTGCGCGAGCGCCTGGAAGAAGCGGATTTGCTGACCTATGCCGGGCAGTTCGACGGCGCGCTGTGCGGTGATGATCGCTACACCGCCCGCGTCTTGGAAGCCTGCCTGCCGCGCCTCAAGGTCATCTCCAAGTGGGGCACGGGGATTGACTCGATTGACCGCGAGGCCGCGGCGCGCTTGGGCATTCAGGTGCGCAATACCCCCAACGCCTTCACCCTGCCGGTTGCGGATACCGTCCTGGGCTATATCCTGGCCTTTGCCCGCCAATTGCCCTGGATGGATCGCGCGCTCAAAGGCGGCGGCTGGGAGAAACTGCCCGCCCGTTCGCTCAGCGAGTGCACCCTGGGGGTGATCGGGGTGGGTAACATCGGCAAAGCCGTCCTGCGGCGGGCGCGCGCCTTTGGGATGAAACTGCTGGGCAACGATATCGTCCCGATCGCCCCCGATTTCATCGCCGAATACGGGGTGGAAATGACCACCCTGCGCGATCTGCTGGAACGGGCCGATTTCGTCAGCCTGAACTGTGATCTCAACCCCACCAGTTATCATCTGATCAATGCCGAGACGCTGGGCTGGATGAAGCCAACCGCCGTGCTGATCAACACGGCGCGCGGGCCGATCGTGGATGAGCCGGCATTGATTGAAGCACTCCAAAAAGGACGCATCGCCGGGGCGGCGCTGGATGTGTTCGAGGTCGAACCGCTGCCGCTCGATTCGCCCCTGCGGCGGATGGAGAACGTCCTGCTGGCGGCACACAACGCCAATGCCAGCCCCGCCGCCTGGGAGCGCGTGCATTGGAATACCCTGCGTAACCTATTCGAAGGTCTGGGACTGCCGACCGATGAGTTGGCTACCTGGCAGGCCCGCCTGAGTCCGAATTCGTAGAAAGCGAGGTGGATGCAGATATGTCATCCCAAGAACGCTATGTCTTGATCACCGGCGCAGCGGGGGGAATTGGCCGCGCCACGGTGCGCCTGTTTGCCGAACGGGGTTGGCGGGTGATCGGTGTGGATCGCGCCCCCTTTGGCACGGATTTTCCTGCTAATGGCTTGTTCATCCAATCCGACATCGCCCAGGCCGAAAACATTGCCGCCATCTTCGAGCGCGCCCAGGCCTTCACCGACCGCTTGCATGCCTTGGTCAACAACGCTGCCATTCAGATCGCCAAGCCCTTCTTGGAAACCACCGTCGAAGAATGGGACGCCGTGATGGCCTCGAACCTGCGTTCGGTGTTTTTAGGGGTCAAACTGGCCTATCCTCTGCTCAAGGCCGCCGGCGAGAGCGCCATCGTCAACGTCTCATCGGTGCACGCCATTCAGACCTCGGCCAACATTGCCGCCTATGCGGCCAGCAAGGGCGGCTTGCTGGCCCTCACGCGCGCCATGGCGATTGAATTTGCCCCGGATAACATCCGCGTCAATGCCATTTTGCCTGGCGCGGTGGATACGCCGATGTTGCGCGCCGGGCTAAACCGCGGCCACGTGAGCGGTGAGGACATTCACGAACGTCTGGAGAATCTGGCCCGCCGCACCGTCAACGGGCGCATCGGCCAGCCGGACGAGATTGCCCGCGCCATTTACTTCCTGGCCGACTCGCGCGAATCCTCGTTCATGACCGGGCAGGCCCTGGTCGTGGATGGCGGTGCCACAGCAAGATTGAGCACGGAGTAGAGCGCGTGAATCGTCAAGCGTTGAAGCGTATCGTTCCTTCCCCTCTTTGGCGGCTGGGCTCGCAAACCTACTGGGGCTGGCGCAACCGCGGGCAACACGTGCTGGCCCGCTGGTTCAGCCTGCGGTGGGCCATGAACCGCCGCCGCTTGGAAGAATACCGCAATCGCCATGCTGGGCAGCGTTGTTTCATCATCGGCAACGGGCCGAGCCTACGCAAGATGGATCTTTCGCCCTTGCGTCACGAGATCACCTTTGGCCTCAACCGCATCTATCTGCTCTTCCCTGAAGTGGGTTTTACCACAACATACTTGGTTTCAGTCAATGACCTGGTGCTCCAGCAGTGCGCCGATGAGATCAGAGCCCTCACCTTACCCAAGTTCATTACCTGGCGCGCTCGCCGCTGGTTCGCCGACGACCCCCATACCCTGTTCTTGGATACCGATTACACCGGAGTGGAGAATTTCAGCGGTGAGGCTACTGGGCGTCTCTTTGAGGGTTTCACAGTAACCTATGTCGCCATGCAACTGGCTTTTTTTATGGGCTTTACGCAGGTCATCCTGATCGGTGTGGATCATAACTTTGCTACCCAGGGCCCACCCAACGCGGCAGTGGTCTCGGAAGGGGATGACCCCAACCACTTTGCGCCCAACTATTTCGGTAAGGGCTTTAAGTGGCAATTGCCGGATTTGGAAGGCTCGGAACGCGCCTATCGGATGGCGCGCGCCGCTTACGAGGCCGCCGGACGCTCCATTTTGGACGCCACCGTGGGGGGCAAACTGACCATTTTCCCCAAAGTGGATTACAACCATCTGTTCGACTAGGCTCTAATGGCCCCTCCCCTAGTTTCCATCATCACCCCCTCTTATAACCAGGCGCCTTATCTCGAGACCACCTTGCGCTCGGTGCTGATGCAGGATTACCCGCGTATTGAGTATTTCGTTATTGACGGCGCATCTACCGATGGCAGTGTGGAGATCATCCAGAAGTACGCCGACTATCTGGCCGGGTGGGTCTCCGAGCCCGACCGCGGGCAAGCTGATGCGATCAATAAAGGCTTTACCCGGGCCCAGGGTGAGATCATCGCCTGGCTCAATTCCGATGA
>SPLK01000458.1_pt1 | contig 11600 bp, 10 predicted proteins | sample 2456111 | NCBI WGS metagenome assembly SPLK01 (sample SAMN11156906, study PRJNA527647) | hot springs metagenome | biome: Geothermal region; feature: Hot spring; material: tree branch in hot spring; isolation source: hot spring sediment rich in lignocellulosic material ... | reverse complement strand
AGGACTTTCAGTTTTTCTTACTTCAGCTACAGCTTTGAGAGGAACGAGCTTGTCTTTTATCGGAAGTAATAGGTTTTCAAGATCTTCTCTGTAATCCCTGGGAACTCCTAAGGTTATGCTGTAGCGTTCCCTACCTAAGATATAAAAAGAGACGGGACTGTTAGAAAGAAGCATCTCTACTGCGGAGGAAAGATCCTCAAGTGATAGACCGTAAAGTGCAAGCTTTTCCCTATCAGGAAGGATCTCCATATACGTTGCACTTGTAAGTCTCTCAGCGTATACACTCATAACATCTTCCATCCCTTTGAGTGCCGCCTCAAACTCAAGTGCTAAATGTGAAAGTTCTTGTATGTCACCTCCAAACACCTTTATGCCCAAAGGTGTCCTTATGCCTGTACTTATCATATCAATTCTTCCCTTTATTGGCATGGTCCAGCTATTTACGACACCAGGAAGCTGCAAGGATCTGTCAAGATCCGAGATGAGCTTTTCGTATGTGATCCCTTTTCGCCACTGACTTTCTGGCTTTAAAGTGATCGTTGTCTCTATCATAGAAAGGGGTGCGGGATCCGTTGGGGTGTTTGCTCTTCCAACCTTCCCAAAAACGCTTTCTACCTCTGGAAAGCTCTTTATTATCTTATCTTGAATTGTAAGTAGCTTTTGGGCTTCCTGCACCGAAATACCTGGTGCTGTAGTAGGCATGTAAAGAAGTGTACCCTCCCTAAGGTCCGGCATAAATTCCCTTCCGAGATTCTTGTAAAGTATGTAACCTGCGGGTATGGAAACAAGGGCAAGGAGCAAAAAAAGAAACCTGAATTTAATGGCTAATGAAAATAGAGGAGAGTACAGTTTTATAAGGGTTTTAACCAGAGGATTTTTCTCTTCAGGCAGAACTTTTCCCCTTCCTAAGTAATAAACCAGAAGTGGAAAAATCACAAGTGAGAGTAAGGAAGCTACGAGCATAGAAATGGTCTTCGTTATAACGAGAGGTCCAAAAAGTCTTCCAGCTTGCCCTTTCATGGCAAGCATAGGGACAAAAGAGACAGCAACTACAAGAAGAGCAAAGAAAATAGGTTTCCCTACTTCACTTGCCGATTCCACCAAAGAAGTTTTTACGTCCTTCCCCTCCTCCCTCTTTCTTGAGTAAGCCTCTACAAGCACTATGCCTGCGTCCACCATTGTACCTATAGCTATAGCGATACCTCCCAGTGACATGATGTTAGAGTTGACTCCCATGTGGTTCATGAGAATGAACGTACCAAGCAGGGAAAGGGCAAGAAAAACAACAACTGCCAAGCTTAGACCGGGATTGAGCAAGAAAAGACTTACAACCAAAATCACTATTGTGGATTCTTCTACGAGAACCCTCCACAGATGATTTATAGCCCTCTGTATCAATTCGGATCTATCGTAAACCGGTACTATCTTTACATCCTCTGGAAGACCATTTTTAATCTCTTCTAACTTTTCTTTTACTTCCTGTATGGTTTTATAAGCATCAGCACCGTAGCGCATAATCACTATACCACCTACAGTATTTCCAAGACCGTTGTAATCTGCCGTTCCCATCCTCAAGGCGGGCGTCTCCACCACAGTAGCTATGTCTTTTATTCTTATGGGTACACCATTTACTTCTTTCACTATAGAGTTCTCTATCTCTTTTTTGTCTTTCACATATCCCTTTACTCTTACGAGAAATTCTCTTCCGTTTATCTCTACATACTTGCCTCCCATCTCAAGATTTGAACCTTTTACAGCCTTTGCAACATCCTCAAGGGAGATACCATAATGCATGAGATGTTCAGGTCTTATAATAACTCTATACTCTTTTTCAAAGCCTCCTACAGAAGCCACTTCAGCCACGTTTGGCACGGAAAGTAAGGCATACCTTATGTAGAAGTTCTGAAGGCTCCAAAGCTCGTCAAGGCTTCTCCTTTCTGAATAGAGTACATACTGATAGACCCAGCCAAGACCGGTAGCGTCAGGACCAAGCTCTATCTTTGCCTGAGCTGGAAGCTGGCTCCTTATAGAAGAGAGCTTTTCTAAGACCCTTGAGCGAGCCCAGTATATATCCGTGCCATCCTCAAATATGACATAGACCAGAGAGTAGTTAGGCATTGAGTAGCCCCTTACCGCCTTGACCCTTGGAAGACCCAGCATGGCGGAAGTCAGGGGATAGGTAAGTTGATCCTCTATAACTTGAGGTACTTGCCCCATCCATTCAGAGTAGATTATTACCTGCGTGTCAGTTAGGTCTGGTAGGGCATCTATGGGCACCTTCTTTAAAGAGTAAAAGCCATACAGTAGAAGGAAGGCCGAAAGAATAATAACCACAAACCTGTATCTTAAAATGCTTTCCGTGAGCCTTTTCATTCTAAGAACCTCTTCATGAGCATGGCATTTATTGCAACAATTAAAGTGCTTGCACTCATGAAAAGGGCACCTATTGCTGGCTTTAGGATTATGCCCCATGGAAAGGCTATGCCTGCGGCAAGGGGTATAGCCAATACGTTGTAGCCTACAGCCCAAAATAGGTTTTGAACCATCTTGCTAACTGTAATGCTTGATGTCTTTATCACCTTTACCACATCCCTTGGGTCACTTTTAACAAGCACAATGTCAGCACTTTCTATGGCTACATCTGTGCCAGAACCTATGGCTATACCTACATCGGCTTGGACGAGGGCTGGTGCATCGTTTATACCATCTCCCACCATCGCCACCTTCATACCTTTTAATTGAAGCTCTTTTATATTCTGAGCCTTTTGATGGGGAAGTACCCTTGCGATATATTCTTCTATACCAAGCTCCTTAGCTAAGTGTCGTGCAACCACTTCAGAATCACCCGTTATCATCATAACCTTTTTACCCATGTTTTTAAGCTCTCTAACAGCCTCGTAGGCTTCAGGTCTTGGTTTGTCGGACAGAGCAATTGCTCCTATTAGCCTTCCATCTAATGCAACCAATACGGAAGATTTTCCTTGTGCCTCAAACTCATCAACCCTTTTTAAAACCTCCATATCTTTTACTATCCCTAATTCCTCCATAAGCAAGAGCGTTCCAACTGCCACAGCTTTACCTTCGACTTCACCTAAGACCCCCTTGCCAGATACAGCCTTAAAGCCCTTTACCTCTGGTATGGAAATGCCTTCTCTTTGTGCAAACTCTCTTATAGCCTTGCCTATAACATGCTCCGAATACTTTTCAACAGCAGATGTTAGCCTTATAAGTTCCTTCTCTGACATATTTACACAAAACAGCTCGGAGACGCCAAAAACACCTTCTGTCAGCGTGCCGGTTTTATCAAAGACTACCACATCAACCTTCCTGAGTAGCTCAAGGGCAATCCTTTTTCTTATCAATATGCCATTTTTTGCTAAGTAAGAAGTGGACATGGCAACCACAAGGGGTATGGCAAGCCCAAGGGCATGCGGGCAGGCTATTACCATAACGGAAACAGCCCTTTCAACGGCAAAGGATAAGTCTTTTGCTAAATAGACCCAAACAGAGAAGGATATAAAGCCTACAAATACAGCTATCAGGGTGAGATAGAAGGCAACTTTGTCTGCCATATCTTGAAGTCTTGTTTTTGATTCTTGTGTTTCCTTCACAAGCTTTATGACTTGACCTACATAAGCTTCTTCTCCAGTCTTTTCAACCTTAACCTTGAGAGAACCTTCCATGTTTAAGGAACCGCCTATTACCTTATCCCCTAAACTTTTATAAACGGGCTTTGATTCTCCTGTGAGCATAGCTTCGTTTAGATAACTTGAGCCTTCCACTACAACGCCATCAACGGGTACTTTTTCACCGGGTTTTACAAGGACTATATCCCCGGGTGTAAGCTCGGAAACAGGAACTTCAATTATTTTATCCCCTTTCACAAGGTTTGCCTTTGTAGGCATAAGCCTCATAAGCTCCTCAAGAGCCTTTGAAGCCCCAAGTGTTGACCTCATCTCTATCCAATGTCCCCATAGCATTACTACAATAAGCGTAGAAAGCTCCCAGAAGAAGTCCATCTTCATTTGCAAGGTTGCATATAGGCTGTAAAGGAAAGCAACGCTTATTGCAAGAGCTACAAGACTGAACATTCCCGGCTTTTTCTTTTTAAGTTCCTCCAAAGAACCCTTTATAAAGAAGCTCCCTCCATAGACAAAGATAAAGGAAGAAAGTAAGGGAACAATTACCTTACTTCCGTAAAACTCAGGAACTTTGAAGCCTATAAGTCTTTGGAAACTTTCAGAAAAGGCAAGTATAGGTAAGGTCAGTATACTTGAAACGATGGCTTTTTTCTTAATCTCCTCTATGTGGTCTTTGTGCCTAACAGGAACTTTATGATGGTGTGTATGCATAGTTTAACCTTTTAGCAAGTATTTAAGAAAGGCTCCTATGCCAAGAAGTAGAAAAAGCACCACAAGCAGGTATAAAAGACCCATACCCCATCCCATTCCATGCATATCCCACATCATATCTATCGCCTCCTTTTAATGCACATGCCCCATATCAAGGTGCTTTAAAAAGTCCTTAGTGATATCTTTAAGCTGATAAACCTTTCCCTTACCGGCAAACTTTTGGGCGGATAGCCTGCTTCTAAAAGGAGCAAGGTCCGGACCCATAGGACCCTCCTTTATAGGCACATAAAAAGCTTTTGTGCCATCTATCCACTTACCGCTTTCATAGTCCTTTACCCAAAGCTCTGCCACTCTGTTTTTATTTTCAAGGTAAAACTGCAAAATATGTTTGGGAGACTCCGCATACTTGTAAGAACCATCCTTGAGCTTTACCTGAGAGGTGAGCTTTGGGTCAAAATTTACATCCATACCGCAGACCACGCACCGCTCACCCCTGGGTGGTTCTTTAGGCTGAGCCAGTGCAAAAATAAAGCTAAATAGGAAAATTAATATGAGCCTCATTTTGCTACCTCCACTGGTACACCTACTGAATATTCATAAACCAGCTTACCACCTAAGCTTCCTTGATACACTACACCTGCACACAAGAGAAGATAAATACCTATGAAAACATACCGGAACACATTGCTATATCTTACGTGATACAACACCTTAAAGAGAAAACCCAAGGAAGAAAGAAAAAGGAGAACGAAGCCTATATTCTGATGAAGATGTATAAGCTCCATAGCTCCTCTTTTAGGGATCATTTCCTCTATACTCTGATGTGCGGTGTAGCCTGTTACAACGGATAGAGATAGTACGAGAAGTGTCAGAAAGCTAAATAAAAGTACCAAGTACTCCGTTCCTTTCTTCTTTATTGTGTAGTATACCTCCGCAAGTAAGGTTGCGAATGGAAGGGATATGCCAAAATGAACGATAGGTGGATGAAACTTTACAACAGCTGGATAAACCAAAGTTTGAAGATTCGCATATTCATTAGCTTGATGCGGTTCGTGAGCCAAAACAAGGTAAAAAGAAGATAGTAAAAGAACCATCAAAAGTCGCTTCATTTAAAAAGCTCCTCCATCTGCTTTTTCATCTGAGGGTTATTTTCCAAAACCTTTTTCATGGTTTCCCTGTGCTGTAGCATCATGGACATAAGCCTTTCCATAAACCTTGGGTTTTCCATGAGTGTGTTCATCATCTGCTGTCTGCATTTTTGCATATGTTCCATCATAGCTTTACGCATTTCGGGGTCTTCCATCATCATCTGCATCATCATAGGCATCATGGGCATCATATCCTGCTGTAGGCTCTCACCCTCGTGTTTATGCTCCTGCTGTGCAAAAACCCCTGAAAACACACCCACCGTCAAAAGGGCTGATGCAAGTAGCTTCTTCATATCAAACCTCCTTTATTAGAATTTTTTTTATGGACGTACTTTTTTACTTCCTTGGGCTTTTTGTATTCACAGGTGGTGTGCTTTACCTCCTTTTTGCTTACGGCAGGTTTATGAGCAGAAGGTAGCTCAGTGGTGATGTTCATAGGTCTTTACCTCCTCTTCATAGATCCCCTTAATCTGGGCTTCTGAGTCTAAAAGGAAGGTTCCCTTTACAACCACCCTTTCCCCTTCCTTCAAACCTTCAAGCACCTCGTAGTAGCCTTCTGCCCTTCTCCCAAGCCTTACAGCTCTTGGCTGATAAACGCCTGGCTCTAACTCCACAAAGACCACCTGCCTTTTGCCCGTATCTACCACCGCACTTTCTGGCACAGCAAGTACCTCCCCCAGCGGTTTTTCAAAGTAAACATCAACGAGCTGGTTTATCTTCAAAAAGGCATTTCTACTTGGAAGGCTTATTCTTACCTTCACCGTTCTTGCCATCTTATCAGCTTCAGGAAATACGTAATCTACTCTACCTGTATAGCTTTCCTGAATTCCCTCAGGGCTTATGAGAACCTCCATCCCTTTCTTTACAGCGTACGCATCTTCCTGAGGGATTTCTGCAATTACCCATACACTTGATACGTTGGCTATCTTGTATGCTACATCTCCGGCTTTCAAAAAACCTCCGGGAGATACCTTTCTTTCAAGAATTACGCCCGAGTAAGGAGATCTTATCACCTCTCCTTCTCTGAGGTAAGATAGTTTTTCAAGTACTGCCTTTTCAAGATCTTTTCTTCCCAACTCTTTTGCAAGCCGAAGTTCTTCCTTAGTTACTTCTACATCAGGACTTAAAATCTTCATAAGAGGCGTGCCTTTTGAGATAAGCTCACCTTCAAATCTACCAAAGGTGTCCAGCACCCACGCATCACTGCGCAAAGTGATATCATAGGTTTTCGAAAGGTCATAAGATATGTACCCAACAGCATGGAAACTCTCCATAAGATCCTGCCTTCCTACTTCAACCGTCTGGATCCCTATCATTTGAAGCTTTTGTGGATCTACGCTTATGCCTTCAGTCCTTTTCCCCTCAGCCTGACTACCTTTGAAAGGAACGGAAAGTTCCTTTTTCAATACGTTTCCCTCAACCTCCGCCACCACCTGCCATGAACCTGCCATACTAATATTCACAACACCTTCATACCTACCCTTTTTTACCTCATTTAACACTACATCTTCTCTCATTTCACCCATCCCCGGCATAGGAGGCATGTAAAAGTAAAGGTTTGTAAGCTTCCTTTCAGGATTTATAAGTATGTAGAGTTTATTTTTACCTACTTTTAACTCCCCACCTTGAGAATAGAAACTAACATCAAGATTACGTTCTTTTAAGGAAAATAGGTAAGAGTATCCGGTGGGTATAGATGAGATTTCTTTCCCTTTATACGTGTAATAGATTATTCCTACTAAGGCAAGAAGCGCCGTAAGGAATATTAGAATAAATATAAATCTTTTCATAACAGCGCCTCCAACTGAGGTAGTATCTTTTTAGTAGCAAGTTCAAGATCAAGTTCGTTTATCTCAAGATCCCATATTTCTCTGTACAATCTCAAAAGTTCTCTAAAATCAACTTTTTTATATTTGTAAGAGAGTTTGAGAGCTTCAAGCTCCTGCCTTTTTTCCTTTATAAGTTCATCAGTAAGTTTCAATAGTTCCTTTTTGCTCTCATATTCTATCCTCAGAGTGTTTAAGTTTTTTTTAAGATTCAGCAATATATCGTTAAGTTCCTGCTTTTTAGCTTCCATTTCTTCAACTTTCTCTAAAACTGCCATGTCTTCTTTATTTTTCTTCCATATAGGAAGAGTGAAACCAAGCCTCACGCTAAACATATCGCTCATTGAGGGTCTTGCCATGTATTCAACCATAAGCTCAATGTCGGGAAGGTATTCAACACTCCTTTTACGCATTTGTAACTCAAGGCTTTTTAATTGCGCTCGCACTCTCTTTACGTATGGACTTTTTTCTATATCCACTTTTTCAAAATCCGGCTCTTGAAAATGGACTTCCTCCCCCTTTAGCGTAAAATTTTTTCCTACAAGGTAGTTTATCTCTTCCTTTAATTTATCCCTTTCCTCTTTTAAAACTTCCATTTCCTTATGCACTTTTAACCTTTCGCCCGTTAGAGAGAGGATGTCAGAAAGTGTCGCATTGCCGTACCTGTAATTTTCCTTAGCTATACTTTCTAAGCTTTCTACTTCTCGCTCTATGGAACTTAAAACTTTCTCCTTTTTAAGGGTATAAAACCACTCTAAGTACTTGACCTTTATATCTCTGATTATCTCTTTTTTGAGCAGATTTTCATCCTCCAACACCACTTCCCTTTCACCTGCTATAGCTCTCTTTTCAAGTTCCCTCTTTATTGGTAATATGTACATCTGTGAAAAACCCACAGTGAAACTGCTCATAGGCTCTTTTGAATTAGGATAAGGTCTATTGAGTGGTAGATTACTAAAACCTACAAAAACGGTAGGATTGGGAAGAGAAGAAGAGTAAGCCTCTCTGTACTTAAAAGACTCCTTTATATTTTTGTACTCTTTTATTCTTGGAGAATTTTCAAGAGCATAGGAAATCAGTGTCTCAAGCTCTCCACCCCAAGAAAAACTGAAGAGCAGTAGGTAGATGAAAAAGAACATGTAAAAATGATACGCGTATTCATTATGTTATTTCAAGAAGTTTATTTCACAACACTTTTGTATATATATAACAGCACTTTTTTGTTAACATTATCCTCTTTTATAACACAAATGTGCGTTACTCCATCGCAAGGCTTGTCGTTTACTTCACCGGAAAGCCTGTTTATGTAATACACCTTGTCCTCTCTGTGAGCTTCTTCGGAAAAGCTCCCTATATCTTTAATGGAGAGTTCAAAGTTTGCACCTCTGTACCCATAAATCAATCCTAACACGAAGGATAATGCTCTGTTGCCTTTGGTTTCTATCTTTATCACAGCTTTCTCTTCCTCCTTAAGTAAGCTGGAATGTCCTCTATTTCGGGTTGTACAGGTTCTATGATGACTTCTGGGACTACCTTCTTTACATCCTTAGGTTCGGGCTTCTTTATCACTTTAAACTGGGTTTGTGACTGCACATTTTCAAAATCCGTAGCCACTACAGCGACACGCATAAAATTTTCTTTCCCCTCTTCTAAGACCGCACCGAATATGATAAGAGCATCATCGTGAGCCGATTCTCTGACTCTGCCTATGGCTTCTTCAACATCCCTGAAAGGTATATCTTCACTCACCCAGAGTGTTATGAGAAGCCTTCTTGCACCCTCTACAGTGTTACCCTCAAGGAGAGGACTTGATATGGCTTGCTCTACAGCGTAATCTCTCCTTCCATCCCCTTTCCCTTCTCCCATACCTATGAGGGCTAATCCACCCTTTTCCATGACAGTTCTAACATCCGCAAAGTCTACATTTATAAGAGCTGGCGTTACCACTATGCTGGTTATACCTCTTACAGCCTTTGATAATACATCGTCTACCATTTTAAAAGCGTCCCTTATGCTGAAGTTCCTGTCTGCCATCTCAGCGAGCTTTTGGTTATTTATCACTATATACGTATCAACCACTTCTTTTAGCCTTTCCAGACCTTCAAGAGCGACCTGCATCCTTCTTGGACCTTCAAAAAGGAAGGGTTTTGTAACAACAGCTACAGTCAAAATTCCCATCTCCTTCGCTGTTTCGGCTATTATAGGAGCTGCTCCTGTTCCCGTACCTCCTCCAAGACCTACCGCAAGAAACAGCATGTCTGTGTTTCTGAGAACATCCTTTACTTTATCTATATCTTCAAGGGCAGCTTGCTCTCCTATCTCCGGTTTGGCTCCTGCCCCCAGTCCTTTGGTTACTTTCTCCCCTATCTGTATCTTGTTAGGAACCGAAAGAGAAGTAAGATGCTGTATGTCTGTATTTAGCGCAAAGAGATCAACACCCTCTATGCCATCTTTATACATGCGATTTACAGCGTTGGAGCCTCCTCCACCTATACCAAAAACCTTGATACGCGTAGGATTAAAACTTTCCATACTTTACCTCCTACATTACATCTTTAAAAAAAGCTTTTATTCTTGTCAATATAGACAAGAGATCTATCCCTCCCTTGTCCGTATTCTTATCCTGCGTATGGTGTAAGATCTTTGCGTTTAAGAGTTGTTCCTGATAAGCGAGTTTTAAAAGACCTACCGATGTAGAATAAGCTGGATCTTGGACCTTTTCTTTGAGTCCTATGATGCCTGTAGGGTAACCTACCCTTACGGGAAGGTCAAAGTACCTTTCCAAAAACTCCCTTATGCCTGCCAGTTTTGCGCACCCTCCTGTAACCACCACACCCGCATTTGCAGAATCCAAATTTGCACCATACGAGTTTATAAGCTCCATCACCTTATCCATAATTTCTTCCAGTCTTATCTGTATAACTTCAGCTAACTGCTTCTTGCCTACCATAGTCTCTTTATCTTCTCCTCTGGGTTTTATTTTAATCCTCTCCGTTTCGTTAACAAGGTCAGCTATAGCAAAACCATACTCTATCTTTATCTTTTCAGCTTGTTCGCTCGTGATCTTCATAAAGTGTGCTATATCTTTAGTTATGTTTATACCACCCATGGGAACGCTTCCTGTTATAATAGGCGAACCATCCGTATACAGCACAAAGTCGGTGAGACCTGCGCCTATATCCATGAGAAGTACACCCTCCTCCTTCTCTTCTGCGGTCAGTACAGCTTCCGATGATGCCATAGAAGATAAAAATCTGCCCGTAATTTTTAGTCCACTTGAAGCTATAGCTTTTTCAAGATTTCTAAGCATACCGCTACCGACCTTTACCACGTGAACCTCAGCAGAAAGCCTAGAACCTAAAAGCCCAACCGGATCTATAACACCTTCCTGATCATCCAGCAGAAACCTTCTTGGAATAGCGCTTATGACCTCGTATCCTTCCTCTTTGGCTCTGGTGAGCGCTCTCTCTATGAGCCTCTCTATATGTGTCTGATCTATCTCGGTAGGTTGTGGTGCTACGCTTACAGTGTCTTTTTCATTTTGGCTTTTTACATTAGGACCGGATATGCCCATAACCACGGTATCTATATGTATACCAGACATTTCCTGAGCTTCTTTGAGAGCTGTGAGTATAGTGTGAACCGCAAGGTCAAGTCTCGTTATGTATCCTCTGTCTATACCTTTTGAAGGCACCTCCCCTATGCCTATTATCTGTATGTCCCCGTAACTGTCTATCTCACCTACAAGTACGGTAACCTTACCCGTTCCCACATCAAGAGAAGTTAACACTTTCATATTCACTCCCCGCTTTTTATTATCGCCATACCTTCCGTTGTCAGATCAATTTCTTTCGCCTCCATACTTATATTATAGATACTTTCAAATCTTTTTAAAGCTACGTCATCTATTTGCTGTAAGGGAGGAAGGAGTATTTTACTGCCATTAGTGGTATATATGAGTGTGTTCATATCCGTCAGATAAATGCTGTTTACCTGCGAGGTTTTACATATATCAACGAGCTTCTTTAATGCCGAAAAGTAATTTTTTATAAGGTTCTGATTAGCATAAATATAAGGCTTTTGAGGTGCGTAGTATTGGGACAGGAAAGGCACCCCTTTATCATCAAAAAAGAGTATTTTTTTGTCCTCAATTACTGTTAAAAAGGGTTTTCTTTCCTTTACGCGTATTTTTAAGATTACTCCTTGTGTTTGAAAGTACCTATCTATCTTTACTTCCTCTACAGAATTACCTGTAAGAGCATTCAGCACTGTAA
>SPLK01000456.1_pt1 | contig 11650 bp, 6 predicted proteins | sample 2456111 | NCBI WGS metagenome assembly SPLK01 (sample SAMN11156906, study PRJNA527647) | hot springs metagenome | biome: Geothermal region; feature: Hot spring; material: tree branch in hot spring; isolation source: hot spring sediment rich in lignocellulosic material ... | reverse complement strand
AGGGCCGCGATGTGGTGCAGGGAGGCCGTCCAGGCGTGGAAGACCACCAGGACGGCGTCGCGGAGGTCGGGCCAGGGCTGGAGGTCGCCTTCCCGGTAGCGGAAGCCGATCTTGGCGGCGGGGTTCTGCCGCTCGGCCTGGGGGTTGGCGATCTCGGGCAGGGGCCCGGCGGTCCGGAGGTAACCGACGTTGGGCGTGCGGGCCCGCACCCGGCGCTGGCCGTTGACGAAAAGCTGGTTGAAGGACCAGCGGCCGGCGGCCACCTCGGGCAGCTGGGCGACCCAGAGGGGCCCCTCCCCTCTCTGCCAGCCGGTGATGGGCCGACCGCCGCTCAGGACAGGGGTCTCGCCGGGGTAGGCGGCGTAGGTGATGGGGGCCTCGGGCGTGCCGCCGTCCTGCGCTTCGAGGCGGAAGGGCTGGCGGAGCTGGTAGGTACCCCCACGGATGTAGACCGTGACGCCACCTCGGGGCAGGCGCTCCCGGTCCAGGAGGCGGAGTTCGTCCCGGGCTCGCTCGAGGCTGGCGAAGGGGCCATCGGTGCCCTGGGCGTTGGGTTCGGGCAGGCGGCCGGACCAGGCGTCGTTGCCGTTGGTGGCCACGTACAAGGTGCGAGGAGGCTCTAGCAAGAGGGATCGCTCCTCTCCGGTGACGGTGACGGGGATCTCCTTGGACAGAGCCGTCTGAAAGCGGATGCGCCAGCGGCTGGCGGCCGGGGCGGCCGGGGCCGGCTGGCGCGACGGGGCCAGCCCTTGGGGCGTGGCGGGCGAAGCCGACGGAGCGGGCGGCCGGGCCGGATCTAGCGGGGGCAGCCGCAGGGCGAAGGTGGCCTGGCCGCCGGGGCCGAGCGGGAGGGAGCCCAGGTCCAGCCGGCTGAGCACGGGCAGCTGGCTCGGCGGTCCCTCTTGGAAGGCCCCGGCCCGCCAGGTGAGGGGTGCGACGGTGGCGCCCACCTGCAGGGTGACGCCGGGCAACGGGCCGTCGGCGGTGAGGGTGACGGTGGTCTGCCAACCGTCAGGGCCTGGTTGCACAGGGCCGAAGATGAGCTGGGCCCTCCCCACCTGCAAGGGGTGGCGGCCCAGACTGTGGGGCTGGCCGTGGAGGCCGCTATCGGCTTGGCCGTGGGGCTGGCTATGCGGCTGGCTGGGGGGCTGGCTGGGGGGCTGGCCGTCAGGCACGTACTGGAGTTCAAGGGTGATGCGGCCCACGGGCAGGTCGGCGGGACTCAGGGTGAGCCGGTGTTCGCCGGCCTGGAGGGGGGCCTGTGCCACCACCCGCCGGCTGTGGCCGTCGTCGGCCAGCCAGAGCAGCTGGGCGTTGGGGACGGTGGCCGGGAAGGCCCAGCGCAGGGCGAGTTCCTGGTAGCGGGAGCGGTCCACGAGGGGGGCAGCGGGGGCTGGCTGGGTCAACTCGTCCCAGGTGCCGGTGCGGGCATTGCGGGCGGCGAGGGACCACGGGAGGCCGGCGGGGACGAAGCCGGGCTGGAGCTGCAGGGCAGTGAACTCGGCCGGTGCCTGGGGGCCGGTGGCCGGGGTACTAGCGGGCGGGCCCAGGGGGGCGCTGGGCATGGGCTGGTCGGCAGGGGCGGCCGGGGAGCCGGCGGAGGCTTGGTCGGAGGCGCTGGCGGGCCAAGCCCCGGCACCGACCTGGAAGGGGCCTTGCCACGGCCGCACCCGCCGGGTGGCGGCGTAGAGGCGCTCGCCCGAGGTGAGGTCGGTGACGGCGGCCGAAACCAGGCCGGCCTGGGGATCGACACTGAGCACGGTCTCGTAGAGGTGGCCGGGCTGGGGACCGGTCTGGGCGGTCCAGCCTGGCCAGGCCTCGGCAAGGGCGGCTGGTTCGTCCTCGGGCTCCGGGGCGAAGGGGGCGGCTAGGTGGAGCTCCAGCTCCCAGGTGGGAAACCATCCGCGCTGGGACGGGCGCCAGACGACGGCCAGAGGGGGCCCGTCGGCAGGCGGGGCGCCCTGGGCCTGGAGGAGGATGCCGGCCAGCCAGAGGCCGCCCAGGCGTTCGTCGGCCCCCTCGTACGCGGCCAGGCGGGTGGTGACGGTGACCGAGCTGCCCGGCTTGGGTGTGGGGGCCCACGCCCAACTGGGGCCGGTGGCGGCTGGCGAACTGGCTGCCGTGGAGGTGGCTTTTTCACCGAGGCGGACCTGCTCTTGCGCGGTGACACGAGCGGAGAGCGCTAGGAGAGCGACGAGGCACAGCCAGTGCCACGGGGAAGGCGGAGCGGGCCGAGAGCGAAACACGGTGGACACCTCCTGGCAAGCCGGTAGGCGACCCCACTGTTCACCGACTCTTCGTACACTTGCCGTCTCGCCTAGCCATTCGGGGGGTACTGGCGGTGTCCTGCCCGCGGTGTGGGGCTACCAGCGGCGGGCGGTGGGCTCAGGGCGATGGTCGAACCTGCCAGGTCAAGAGGTAGACTACCACCCTTGGGCGGCCAGTCCCTCGGCAGCTCTGCCCCCGTGCTCGCCTGGCGCACGACCTCCGAATGCCTTCCTTGGTTGTCCCCTCCTCGCGGACCAGACCCGGGTTGACAGGCGACAACTTGAACATTATACTGGGAGTTGTCTGGATGCCAACAGGTCGAGGAGGTGGCAAGTTGAGGCGAGTCTCGGATGCCACCGCCAACGGGGTCTCCTCAGGATGACGGCGAATGGCAACCCGGCCGGCGCTGATCGTTAGGTTAACATCAACCTGCACACACCTCGTCACGACTCGCGTTACGAGCGGCCAGCCCTTCTGCGTTTACGGGCGCGCCGGAGCCGGTTACCTCTTCATGCTTGCACCTGGCCCGGCTGGCCCTAAATACCCGAAATAAGTTGGCTATCGACAGACATTAGCTGGAGCGGCGGGTTTACCCCAGTAGAGTAACCGACTGCTTTCAGCCATCCCTCAACACGTGCTGCCGAAGGAGGTGCTGCGCGCATGGTTCGCTTCATAAATGTGACTAAGCTCTATCCGGATGGTACAAAAGCCGTTGATAACCTAAATTTGGAGATCGAGCGAGGCGAGTTCGTCTGCCTCATCGGACCTTCTGGCTGTGGGAAAACGACTACGTTAAAGATGATCAACCGGCTCATTGAGCCGACTGAGGGTACCATAACCATCAATGGACAAGATATTATGAAACTTGACCCAGTTGAGTTGCGGCGTTCCATTGGGTATGTGATTCAACAGATCGGCCTTTTCCCTCATATGACCATTGCTCAAAATGTGGAGATCGTACCTCGACTTCTAGGCTGGGACCCGGAGCGGCGGCGCCAGCGGGTGGAGGAACTCTTGCCTTTAGTTGGCTTGGATCCAGAGACTTATGCGAACCGCTATCCGAAGGAGCTTTCGGGTGGCCAGCAGCAGCGGGTCGGAGTGATCCGGGCACTGGCGGCCGACCCTGATCTTATTCTCATGGATGAGCCTTTTGGGGCATTGGATCCCATCACCAGAGAGTCGTTACAAGACGAATTGAAAAGGTTGCAGTCTAAGCTTAAGAAGACGATCGTATTCGTTACGCACGATATGGATGAGGCATTGAAGCTTTCTGACCGCATTGTGGTGATGAAGGAGGGACGTGCCCACCAAGTCGCTACCCCGGAAGAACTTCTGCGAAATCCGAAGGATGAATGGGTCGCACAGTTTATTGGCCGAGACAGGTTGACAGCTAATCCGGAGTTGCTCACCACTGAGGAGGTGATGATCAAGCATCCCGTCACGGTGGATCCAGATCACGGTTTGGCCGAAGCCGTTGCCACCATGAAAAAGTACCGGGTGAACTCTTTGTTGGTCACAGACGAGAATAATCGGCTGATCGGCCTGGTCACAGCACGGGACCTGGAGATGCACCGGCGGAACGGGAAAAAGGTAGGTGATATTATGCGACGGGAGATACCTTGCATCACACCGGATACCAGCCTAAAGTCGGCCTTTGAGCGGATGCTTCTGGATCATGTGGAATTTCTACCGGTAGTTGCGGAAGATGGGACGCTCCGGGGTCTTATCACCAACACCACCCTGGTCGATGCCCTCTCTCGGACCTTGTGGGCGGATGGTGAGGCCTCGTGATAGGCGAACTGCTAAAGGTCTTGGCAGACCCTAGGGTGGTGGAGCAGCTCAAGGTTCAGTTTTGGGAACACCTCCTACTCTCTGTGGGGGCGGTGGCCTTGGCCACTGCCGTGGCGGTTCCCCTCGGCATCGTGCTGACCCGGCGTCAGCGCATCGCCGAGCCGATCATGGTCGCAGTCGGGCTGCTCCAAACCTTACCCAGTGTGGCGCTATTGGCCTTTATGATTCCCCTTTTTGGCATCGGCTGGCGCCCGGCTGTGGCGGCGCTATTCCTTTATGCCCTACTCCCTATCCTGCGCAACACCTACACAGGCTTGCGGGGAGTGGATGCCAGCTTGATGGAGGCAGGCAAGGGCATGGGTATGACTTCGTGGCAGCTTCTGTTTATGGTCGAGCTGCCGCTCAGCTTACGAGTGATCATGAACGGAATACGTATCAGCACGGTGCTCATCATTGGCTGGGCTACGCTGGCTGGTTTTGTGGGTGGAGGTGGTTTCGGCAACACTATCTTAACAGGCTTTAACGTACTCTCAACGGGCCACATCTTGGCTGGAGGCATCCCGGTCACCCTGATGGCTTTGTTTGCAGACTTTTTCCTCGGCCGGCTTGAGCGCGCCCTGATTCCTCGGGGACTGCGAGCTTAATCCGCCTCAAGGCTCGGGGAGAAGGGAGTGACCACTCATCGATTTCTTCCAGTATATTCTTAATAACTGGTTATTTCTGCTAAGCTTGACTGCCCAACACTTGCAGATCTCTCTGTTGGGAGTCTTATGGGCCTTTGTGGTGGGAATCCCACTGGGGTTGCTACTTAGCCGTTTCAAATTCCTGGTGGGACCCGTCCTTTGGGCGGCTAACGCGATTCAAACCGTTCCAGCCCTGGCACTGGTGGGTTTTATCATGCTGTTCCTGGGATTGACACCTGCAACCGGTATCACGGTTCTCTTTCTGTACAGTTTGATGCCTATCATTCGCGCGACTTATGTAGGCGTCACGCAGGTCGATCCCGGCATGATCGAAGCGGCTCGGGGAATGGGCATGACAACCTTGCAGATCCTGCGCATGGTACAGTTACCACTGGCCTTCTCAGTGATTTTAGCAGGCCTGCGTGTGGCCACCGTGGCCGCCATAGGGACCGCCTCTATCATGTCCTTGGCTGGAGCGGGTGGCCTAGGGCAGGAGATCTTCAAGGGCATTGACCGTGTCAACAATACCATGATTCTGGCTGGTGCTGTTCCAGCAGCAGTGTTAGCCGTTCTAGCTGAAGTAGGGATCAGTGCTCTTGAACGTCGTCTGACACCACGTGGCCTGCGAATTCAAACGGCCAGCTAGACCTGGGCCGGAAGGGAGAGAGGACCTGGTGAGTCGACGAATCTCAACGATAGGCGTTCTGTTACTGACCAGCCTGCTCCTACTAGCAGGTTGTGGGCGTCGAGCAGCAGACAGAACCGTAGTTGTCGGATCAAAGGACTTTACGGAAAACATTGTGTTGGGAGAGATGCTGGCCCAATTGATCGAGAATAATACAGATATCAGGGTGGTAAGGAAGCTTAACCTGGGCGGTACGAAGGTTAATTTCGATGGATTGCGTAATGGTGATTTAGATATGTATGTAGACTACGACGGCACCGCCTGGGCTTTGCATCTGGGGCATCAGGAGAAGGCTGACCCCGCCACTCTGTTTGAGACCGTTAACAAGGAGCTCATGGAGAAATTCAAGGTCAAATTCACTGCGCCTTTTGGCTTCAACAACACTTATGCCATCGCGATGCCAAGGAGCTTAGCCGCATCTAATGGCATAGAAACCATTTCGGACCTGGCTAAGCACAATGGGAAATTCGTTTTCGGCACGACCAACGAATTCCTTGGGCGAGAAGGCGACGGTTTTTACCCAATGACGCGGACGTATGGGCTTAAGTTCAAAGACGTGAAAACCATGCAGGCTGGTCTGCGTTACCGGGCTATCGAGCAGGGAGAAATCCAAGTAATGGACGCTTATGCCACAGATGGCAACTTGCGGGCTTTTGACATGAAGATCCTCAAGGATGACAAACAGTTCTTCCCGCCCTACAACGGAGCTCCTCTGGTGCGACTCGACACCCTCGAGAAGTTCCCAGAGCTAGAGCCTCTCCTGAACAAGCTGGGCGGTGTGCTAAACGATGAGCAGATGCAGGAGTTAAACTATCAGGTGGCGGTTAAAGGACGTTCCGAGGCCGAGGTGGTACGAGAGTTTCTCAAGGCCAGGGGCCTGATCTGACCGTCTCGGTGCCGTTTCATCGTGCGTCGGTAGCGAAAGCGTATGAGGGCTTGTTCGTCAGAGGGGGCGTCTGCCCCCTCCTTTGGCGTTGGAAGCTCGGGCCACTCTCAGGGCCGTATCAGCGATTAGCCGCCCTGATGCGCAGGGAGTGAATGCTGAATCACCCCATGCCTTCACTCCCCGACCCTCCCAGCGCTTGCTGGGAGGGCCAGGCTTTGGATGTCGACGTCACACAGGTAGCCTTTACCGGTTGCAGTGCGCAGCCAGCAGCAGCAAGCAATCCCCGTGTCCGGGGGAAAACCCCTCTTGTCCGGAAAGGGCGGGGGCGGCATCGAAGTGAACCCTATCCACCCAGACTCATCCCACCGAGCCAAGAGGAGGTGCCCCTTCGATGTTAGAGAGCCGGTGGATCATCGAAAAGACCGAGGTGACGGCCAACGCAGGCCTGGTGGTGACCAAGGACCTTCTGGCTAGCCGGGCGGGCCTGGAGATGCTGCGTCGAGGCGGGAACGCGGTGGATGCGGCCGTGGCAGCAGCTTTTGCGGCTGGCGTCGTCGAGCCGTGGATGAGCGGCGTGGGCGGGGGCGGATTCCTGCTGCTGCACCTGGCTCGGGAGGGCCGGACGGTGGCCATCGACTACAGCATGCGAGCTCCCCGGGCGGCCCACGAGCACCTGTACGAGCTGGAGGCCGGCTATGCCACGGACCTCTTCGCTTGGCGCAAGGTGAAGGGCGATGCCAACCTGCACGGTTGGAAGTCCGTGGCCGTGCCAGGCGCTGTGGCCGGCCTGTGCTATGCGCAGGCGCACTTCGGCCGGCTGCGCCTGGACGAGGTGCTCGCCCCGGCCATCCGCTTGGCCCGGGAGGGGTTCCCCGTCACCTGGCATACGCAGCTGCAGATCTCGGCTGATGCCCGGCTGATCGCCCTGTATCCGGAGACAGCCCGCACCTTTTTCAGCGACGGGATGCCCCGGACGCCTACGGCGGGCCAGGCGGAGGTGATCCGGCAGCCGGATCTGGCCCGCACGCTGGAGGCTATCGCCGCCGAGGGCCCCGAGGTGTTTTACCAGGGATGGCTGGCCCGCCACATCGCTCAGGCTATGGCCGACCACGGGGGTCTCATCACCGAGGAGGACCTGGCCAGCTACCAGGTACAGGTGCTGGAGCCGCCCCCGTCGGTGCAGTTCGGCAGCGACCAGGTGTTTTCCAGCCCGTGTCCATCGGGGGGGCCTACCCTGCTGGAGACGCTGGCCATCTTGGCGGGGACCGGCGTGGAGCGGTGCGGCCACAACAGCGCGGCGGCGCTGCACCTGATCGCCGAGGCCTCCCGCCTGGCTTGGGCCGATCGGTTTCAGTACCTATGCGATCCGGACTCGATGCCGTTCCCCTGGCAGCGGCTGTTTGCGCCCGACTATGCGGCTGGGCGGCGGGCGCTGATCAGCCACCAGCGGGCGCTGGCCGAGGTTGCGCCGGGAGAGGCAGCGGCGTTGGCGGCCTCGCAGGAGTCGACCACGGCGCTGGTGGCGGCCGATGCGGACCGCAACGTGGTGGCGATCACGCAGACGCTGTTGTCGGTGTTTGGCTCCCGGGTGACGGTGCCGGGGACTGGCATCCTCATGAACAACGGGATGTACTGGTTTGACCCGGAGCCAGGCAAGGCCAACTCCATTGGCCCGGGCAAGCGGCCGCTGAACAACATGGCGCCGCTGCTGGTGCTGCGGGAGGGGCGGCCTTTCCTGGCCATCAGCTCGTCGGGCGGGCGGAAGATCATCGGGGCGAACCTGCAGGTGTACCTGAACGCCGCGGTGTTTGGGTTGGGCATGCAGGCGGCGGTGAGCGCCCCCCGCATCGACCTCTCGACGGGCTACCTGCTGGCGGATGACCGGCTACCCCGGCCGACACTTACGGCGCTGGAGGGCCTGGGGCACCGGGTGTCGTCGGTGACGGAAGCCTTTCTCCCCCGGCAGTTCGCCAGCCCCACCTGCTTGCGGGTCGACCCCGAGTCGGGGCTGCTCTCCAGCGGCTGCGACCCCTTTCATCCGGCGGTGGCGCTGGGGCTTTGAGGGGACTGGCAGCGAACCCGAGACTTCGCTTGGCCTTCCGTGGCGTTGGGGTTAGTTGTGGCGAGCTGGCGGGGCCGTTGACTTCCGGATGACCAAATGGGCATGGAGTAGGATACGGGCTCGGTCCCGCCACACCGCCGGCTGCTCGACGGCACCGATGGCCGCCTCGGCTAGCGCCTCGCCCAGCCTCTGCCGGGGCTGGTGCACGGTCGTCAGGGGCGGCACGCAATGCTCTGCCTCCGTGATATCGTCGTACCCCACTAGCGATAGGTCGTCGGGTACCCTGAAACCGCGATCGTTGGCAGCTCGCAGGGCACCCAACGCCATGAGGTCGGAGGCACAGAACACCGCGGTGGGCCGGGGCTCGAGCTGAAGAAGCTCAACCATGGCGCGGTAGCCGCCTTCCGGGGTAAACTCGCCGTTGCGGATGTAAACCTCGTTTACCGGCAGTCCGGCCTCCGCTAAGGCTAGTTGGTAGCCTAAGCGACGTTCGTGACTCACTGCCGCATAGGGATGGCCGTTGATGAAGCCGATGCGGCGGTGCCCTAATTGCAGCAAGTGGCGCACCGCCTCCCTGGCTGCCGAGGTGTGGTCGCACCCTACGCAGATGGCGCCCAGATCCACGAGGGGCAGGTCGAGGGTGACCATCGGTATGGTGAGGTGAGAGAGGTCCTCTATCCGGGGATCATCGGTGCGTAGGCCCATAAATACCGCAGCGTCCAGTTGGCGTTGGACGGCCAGAGACGCAAACGATTTCGCCGAGTCAACGTGCGACCTGCCGAAAAGAAGGACATCGTAGCCCTTTTGCCCCAACTCCTCCAGAAGAGCATCAATGACCACACCGGAAAAGGGATGACTGATCTTCGGCGGCGCCCCCACGAGAAACAGTCCGATGGTCTGGGTTCGTCGGGTGACCAGCCGCTTGGCTAGTAGGTTCGGCTGGTAGTTGAGGCGCCGGGCGGCAGCCTCGACACGCCGCCGGGTCTCCTCCCCCACATCGGGCCGCCCTTTGAGTGCTTTGCAGACCGTGGTGACAGAGAGGCCCAATTCCTGTGCGATCTGCTTCAAGGTGACTGACACGGCCCGCCTCCTCCAAGGGTGATGACGCTGCCGTGGAGGCTGCGATCTGCCCTGGCTCCCTATTCTACTTTGGCTGTTGCCCCCGCGGGCACCTCCCAGAAGGCAGGTTTCTCCCCTTGGGATGGCATCGACACCCGATACTGGTTGGGGAGGAAATCGTCGGTCGGCGGCGAACCTAGGTTATCGCAAACGTTTGGGCTCCTTTTGAAGGCCATTTCTACGCACAAGCCGGGTGACTGTCGCCCAAACAATCCGTTTGGCTGCTTTTGACTTGCTCTTGTCGAGCTTTTTCTCTCCAACGTTTTCCATACAGGAGGCTTCGTCGTTGGGTAGCGGTAACGCCCAGAGTGTCAACACTCGTCGCACCAAGACGTATCGGCTTACAGATCCTTACGTAGCGGCGGGACGCCGATCCTATGTCATCGGACAGCAGGACGGCCGCTTTCCTGATTTGGGAGGCCATATCCCCGGCGAGATGGGAGGAGTCTGGTCTCATCCCATCAAGGTGCTGGATGGCTTTTGGCTTGGGATTGGCTCGGCAGCCGAGTCGGCCCAATGGCTGCCCCCTGCCCGAGCCTTTTGGACGTCGCCCGTGGCCGTCGGTCACGTCTATCCCCTCTTCCAGGGTCTTTACGTCGAGCAGGAGGTTTGGGCAGCCCACGACGAGGAGGCCGTGGTGATCAACTACCGCCTGGTCCCCGTGGAGTGTGCCCCTTCCCCCATACGGTTGATTTTTCTGGCCCGCACTGACCTGCGGGGTGTCTGGCTGAGTGAGCGACTTGGCTGGGTTGACGGGCCCGACTGTGCGGTGTGGCTCGCTGAAGAGGGCGTGGCCCGAGCTTGGGACACGGAGATGCCCTTTCACGCCGTCATTGGTGCGGCTTCGGGTACGGTGGTAGGTTGCCAGGTCGGCGAAGTCTGGGGGCCAGAGCGAACCAGCGGACAGGGCACTTCCATCGCTTTAACGGTAGAGGTGACGCCAGAAGGAGGTGAGGCCTCGGTTACGTTCGTGATGGCGAGCTCAAGCCGCTCCTTGGAGGAGGCCTTGGCTACGTGGAGACGAGTGGCACACGACCTGACCGCAGCACGCCACACGAAGGAGACGGCACTGGCAAGTGTGCTAGCCTACAGCCGGTTAGAGGCTGCGGACATCCTAGTCTCGGAATCGCTGGACCTGGCAAAACTCGGCTTCGAACAGCTGGTCCGGGAAGTTGAGGGATACGGCCGCGGCCTTGGTGCCGGCTTGCCCGAATACCCCTGGTGGTTTGGCTGCGACAATTACTACTCGCTGCTGGGTGCCTTATGCCTTGGGCGCTTCGAGCTAGCTCAGGAGACTTTGGATCTTTTGGCCACAGTCAGCTTACGGGCAAACGGGAATGGCCGTATCATTCACGAGGTCACCACCAATGGAGTCGTTTTTAACCCCGGCAACACCCAGGAGACTGCCAACTTCACCCAAGCGGTTTGGGAGACCTTTTGTTGGACCGGTGACCGGAGTTTTCTAGAGCGTCACTACTCGCTTTGCAAAGCGGGGGTCCTGAACTACCTGCTAGGCGTGTGTGACACGGACCAGGACCTACTCCCAGAGGGCTACGGTATTATGGAGGTAGCCGGCGTCAACTGGGAATTGATCGATAGCGCGGTTTATACCTGTGAAGCTCTACGCTGTTTGGCTGAGATGGCCCATCTAGTAGGAGAAGAAGATGTTGCCCTATTCTGCCGTGAACAGGCAGCAAGGCTCCGGGAGACTATCGAGACCCGCTTTTGGTGCGAGGACGAAGGCCTTTACGCTGATTTAATCGCCTCGCCTCGTCAGCTGCTTGACCGTCTGCAAGCTATTCGCGCGCAGAGGGGCAACGAGCAGCCTGCTATGCAGGCTGCCTTGGCTGAGATGGAAGCCCGCTGTCGGGCAGCAGCAGACCTTGATACGGAGCAGGCCTGGAATTTGAAAAACTGGGTGATTTTCTGTCCAGTAGAAGTGGGTATGGCACCGCCGCAACGAGCCCAGCGGGTCTTGGAGCGCATGTTAAGCCCCGAGTTTACCGGGCGGTTTGGCCTCTACCTATCCGGCATCAACCGCAGCCAAGTGATGACCATCTCCACAGGGGTGGCAGCGGTGAGCCAGGCACGCTACGGCCGCATGGATGAAGCTCTGGGGTACGTCCATCAGATCTGTCAGAGCCGGGATCTCCGCT
>SPLK01000455.1_pt1 | contig 11656 bp, 16 predicted proteins | sample 2456111 | NCBI WGS metagenome assembly SPLK01 (sample SAMN11156906, study PRJNA527647) | hot springs metagenome | biome: Geothermal region; feature: Hot spring; material: tree branch in hot spring; isolation source: hot spring sediment rich in lignocellulosic material ... | reverse complement strand
GAAAAATTCCTTACAGATTTAATAGAAACAACATCCCTTGAAGCCATTAGTAATGAGTATATATCCTACTTATCTTTAAAGGAGCTTCTTCCTTGATGCAGATAGATATTGAAAAAATAAAACAGAGAATTTCTGACATCAATGAATCCTTAGAGGAGATTCAAAAATTAACCTCCTTAGATGTAAATGAATTCTGGTCTGACAAGAGAAATATAGCAGCCTTAAAATACTTCCTTCTCCAGGCTATAGAAGCCTTAGGAGGGATATGTGTTCACATCTGTGCTAAAAGATTCAACAAGGGAGTTTCCAGCTTAGGAGAATGCATAGAAATCCTTGAAAAAGAGAAAGTCTTAGATAAAGATCTCTCGGAGAGATTAAGAAATATGATAAGATTTAGAAATAAACTTGTTCATAGATATTGGGAGATAGAAGATCAAAAAGTTTATGAGTATGCCAAAAAGGATATTAAAGACTTCACTGATTTTATAGAGGCAATTAAAAGGATTTTTTAAACTGTAGTATTAAGCATTAACCATCATTTCATTAATTATTTTATTGAAATTTCTTCTTTCTCTCTTCTCAAAGCAAAAATAAGCTAAAGAAGAAGGCAGTTCCTTCAGCTGAAATTCTTTAACAAAAGGAACTATTTCCTCTGGAGTAGGTATTTTAATATGCCAATCTCTATCATATCTTACATAATTCCTCACAAAAGTGTCTATAAACTCTCTTCCTTTCTCTTCCAAAGAGAGATAAAAATCTATAAAAAGATCTCTTTTCTCAGGATATAAATCTTCCAAAAACTTTTTAGCCAAATCCATTCTTGCTTTAAAGAAGGGATGGTCATTAGAAATATACGATAAGAATTTCATAACTTCAAAATCCCTCTTCGCAAAATTAATGAGTCTTTTAATATTCTCTGAGAAATCCAATATATCTTTAATCTTCTTAGAGGTAGAGGGGAATAGCTTCTTTCTATTACAAAGACTCATAAAGGCTGAGAGGACCAAAATTTTTCTTTCTTCCTTTGATATATTATTTAGTAATTCTATGGTTCTCCAGAAATCCTTAAATATGCTTATTCTCTTTAATTCAGCCCAAATATCCAAAGATAGATTATTAAAATCAGGCTTAATATCCTCGTTTAAATCCAACCATTTTTCATTGTTTTTAGAAGAAGACAGATCAAAACAAAATCTTTTGGAGAATTCAAGGGTTTTTTTGTAGTGCTGTTTATCGTAATTTCCAGAAGACTCCGACAAAAATTTATAATAGTGCTTAATAATCATAGAAGTCTCACAAATAGAAAGATCATTATTAATCTTCTGTACTTCAAAAAGAGTATCAAGAACAGCAAAATCATAGGATAGATCTTCCCTATATAAAGCACAGTAATAAACAGCCTTTTTAGCTAATGATAGAGAAAACTTAGGATGTCTTTCTTTAAGATTCCAAGAGATATTGTTTAAACTATTGATAATTCCTGTTGGATGGGGAATAGATAGGGATGTTCTAAAAGCTTTAACATAGTAAAATATGGCTCTTCTAAGGTTTCCTTTTCTTAATTCCTCTCCTGCCTTACCTAAGAAGACAAAAGCTAAAGAAGAAGGATTAGAATAATATCTATTACTCCAAATACGAAACTTTGAAGAATTGGAAGAAAGAAATGAATTGTAGTAATTAATAAGGGTTGAAGATGTAATATTCCTTACGTAAGATGGAATATAAAGGAATTCTCGTTTTAATTTGTGAAAGAGCTCTACCCCTTCTTTACTATTTACTCTTGATAAGAATGCAAGTTTTTGCGTAAGAACAAGATAATATAATGTTTTACTATTATTACACTTATTAAGGGCTTTTTCTAATTTACTTAAAGCTAAACGGTATTCCCCTTTCCAATATAATTTCAATGCCCAAAAATAAGCTTTCCAAGTTGAAGAAATTTTGCCTGCTTCTAAAATCCAGTTTAAAAACGGTTTCGCATAAGATCCATATGTGGATATGATCTTATTGATATAAGAAATTTCCTTGGGCATATCTCAAAATTGGGAAAAATTTTTTTGTAATTATATCACATTCTTTAATATAAGCAATTTACTACCAAAACGCTTTATCTTCAAAAAAATTTAAAAACATAAAAATTTTGCCCCACTAAAATTAAGATTTCATCAACATTCCCAAGTAAGGTAAAGTTGAAAGTCATATGCAAGAGGATAAAGTTAAAATAGAAAGTTTAAGTGCGGGGAAGTGAGGGAATGGAGATTCTTATTAAGAATTTATCTAAAACTTATTCAAACGCAAAAAAGAAAGCTATATCTAATATTAACCTAGAAATAACCAGTAACAAAATAATAGGTCTTGTAGGTCCCAATGGAGCAGGAAAGACTACACTAATAAAATGTATAGTTGGAATTCTTTCCTATGAAGAGGGAGAAATTATATTTTCCCCCGCTGAAATTAAAGAGAGTATAGGTTATATTCCTGAAAAGTTTGAGTTACCAGGGTTTCTCAGAGGGATAGACTTTTTAAAGTTCGTTAGTGTAATGAAAGAAGTAGAATTTTTAGAAACTAAAAAAATGTTAGAGGAAATAGGAAAAGATTTAGCTATTCCCCCTTTAGACATGTTCGTTGAAGAATATTCAAAGGGACAAAAAGAAAAATTATTATTCTTAAGCATTTTAATAGGGAGTCCTAAGCTTCTTGTTCTTGATGAACCCTTTACTGGAATTGATATACTCTCTGTTGAGTTTTTAAAAGAATATCTCAGGAGATTAAAATCTTCTGAAAGAATAATAATTATATCTTCTCATATCTCAGATCTCGTTGCTGATCTATGTGATGAAATTCTCATAATAAATAATGGTATTCTTTATGAAAAACTCTCTTTTACAGAGGACATAAGTTTAGAAAGTAAAATAAATGTCTTAAGAAATACTCTAAAAAATTTATCATTAGCTTAAAAAATGATGAAGATAATAAGAGGTATAAGAATCTTATTAGAATCTCAATTGATATATTATATCAAAAAGCCTCAAAAATTTGTTTCCTTCTTAATGTTGATTTTCCTTTATTTCATAGGTTTCAAAACCTTAGCAACTGAAACCTATTTCTTGGCCCCTAAAAATTCTGTGTTATTAAGCAATATAATTACATTGATTTTAATAATTGTCTTAGCATTAGCTTTTCTTATGATATATTCTATTTTAAATTCAATAAAATACTATATGCTTGAGGTAGTACCACAGTTTTGGGGGATCCTTCACGAAGGTCATTTAAAAGATATTTTTATCACAATTTCTTTATATAATTATTTAAAATTCGCTATAAGTCTCTTATTTATATCCCTAATTTTTAGACCTGTCTCCAGCAATCTTTTAATCATTTTCTTAGCTAAAATCATCATTCTTACCCTTATCCTTCCAACTATTGTCTTAATTTACCCCTATCACCTTTCCCAAAGAAAATCCCTCTTACTTCTACCCCTGACTGTATTTTTAGGAGTAATTCTCACCACAATAATTAATACTATAAAAGTCCAAAATTGGTTTGTCTCAAACTTAATAACAGAGTTATTTATATCAAGCAAACCAAATTCTTATATAATAATCAAAGAGCTTACAAAGATCTTATTGTTTACATTTTTAATAATAGCCTCTCTACTTCCTATAGGTAAAAGTACTACTTCAGTGGTTAAAACTAATTACGTTAAACAAAAGCCTAAATTAAGAAAAAGAAACATTGTAAAACCATTTTTCCATAAAGTCTACATAACTCTGTATAAAGGTTTAATCAATACTTGGGATTTTAAAAACAAATTTTTGCAAACCACAATTTTCTTCTTGTTGGCATTATCCTACAAATATAGCTTGGTAATTAAAACAATGTTAGAATGCATTTTTCTCTATCTATTTACCACATTTAGCGCACTATTATTAAAGACAACACTGAATTTAGAAGCTCTGATAATTACAACTGGATATTTAAATTATAAAATTACAAACTTACTCTTCCCATCTACAATCGGTTTTCTATTAACAATAATAGGAAGGAGAAAAATTAAAAATTCTATTAGAATACTAGTACTATCCTTCTTAACAAATACTACTCTCCTATCCTTATTGTTTATGGGTTTGGGCATAATTTTAAATATAGCTTTCTTTAAACATAATATAAACTTCTCCTTAACTTATTTTCCTTTAATAATTTTTCTTAATTCAATTTCTACAATGTGTGGAATATTTACTAGTAACCCTAAAAAAGGGAATGCCTACAGCATTAATTCAGAGATAGGAATTAGTCCTTTGTTGTTCATGGTATTTATATGGACGTGTATCGCTCCTGTCCTCATGCTCCAGAAATTAATTGAATTTTATCCTATAACGGCTTCTTCTATAGCAGTAATGCTATCCATAATAGGCATTGAAATAGCAGTATATATTGTCTACAAAAAAATCTTTGTAACTAAATAAAATGTAAGAGGTGATAAGAAATGATAAAATGGGAAATTTTAAAAGCAATAAAGCGAAAAATCATCAGAAATATAGCATTAATATTTATATTTTCAACTTTTCTTGCTTGGTTGATCACATCTTCACTTCCCCAAGTTTTTAAAGAAGAAATAAGACTAAGAGAAGAAAAGATAAAAGAAATTTCTCTTAAACTTGACAAAACAGAGGATGAAAATGAAAAAATGTTTTTAAAGAGCCAGTTGAACGAACTTGAGTCAGAATTATTAGCCCTATATGAGTTCACTGGTAAAGAAAAAGAAACTAATTGGAAAGAGGAAACAAAAGCTTATCTGAAGAAACTTGAAGAGGAATATAAGCATCTCAAAAGAGACTATAGTGCAACTCTATCCAGAGAACATTATAGGGTATCAATCGCCTCATATAAGTACTATTTAGAGCATAACATTCCTCCTGGAGAAAGAAAAAACATTCCATTCATATTAATTTTGGGAATATTAATTGGAAATTTGGGAAATATAGTATTTCCTCTTTTGTTTACTTATCTTAACAGTGAATCTTTACCTTTTGAAAAAGAAAATAAGGGGTTAATATGGATTCTTCAAACAAAAAATGGAAGAAGCCTTAAATATCTAATATCTAAATATCTTGCTGGTATTATAATAGGTCCCGGAATATGCCTTTTATTAGAAGCCATCTCTATGTTGGGACTAAGTTTTATATATAAAACCCACTGGGATATACCTTTATATATCCTTACTCAATATGCAAACATAAATAATGAAGTAATTCCTATCTATGGCACAACACTGGCAATTCCTACTAAAACGTTTATAATTTATGCATTTTTATACCACTTTTTGTATTTAATAACAATATATACGGTTTTCTATTTAATAACAATAATCTCTCAAACACCAAGCAAATCTTACTTTTTCTCTTTGTTAATATTGATTTTGAGTATCGTTATTGAAACAACGGACAAAGCTAAAAAATTTTCACCTTGGTTACCTTTCAGCCATTATGATGTTATAGAAACTTTTAAGAATACTCTGGTAACTCAAACTAAAAACACTTTATTCCATTTTCCCTTTTCAATTTGGATCTTCTTTATATGGAGTATTTTCTCCCTTATTCTTGCCCTATTTATATTCTTAAGAAAAATTCAGAAAAACTGGAGTATCACAAAAGAATGAGGTGAGAACTATGAAAAACGAAGTAATTATATGTAATAATATCTCACTTTCAATAAAAAATAAAAAAAATACTCAAAAACATAAACTTTTCAATATTTCAGGGAGAAATTATTGCTCTAATAGGCCCCAATGGTGCTGGCAAAACCACACTTCTAAAGGCAGTTTCTGGATTACTAAAACCAGATATAGGAGAAATTCTAATATTTAATAAAAACATTTACCGCTCATATATACCAGAGATAAAAGCATTTATAGAAATTCCCTCAGCTTTTGATTATTTTACAGGAGAAGAATTTTTAAAATATTTTACAGCTTTAAATAATAAAGAGTTTTCTGTAGAAAAGATTTTTGAATTCTTCAGCCAGGAGGAGTTAGAGTTATTAAAGAAAAAGAAAATATCGGAATATTCTCATGGAAAAAAACAAAAGGTATTTTTAACAGCAATTTTTCTATGTGAACCTCAAATACTATTATTAGATGAGCCGACAATAGCTCTCGACGTTTCTACTCTACGTTTATTAACTCAGAAGATTTTAGAACTTAAGGAAAAAGGTTGCACAATTATTATCTCTTCCCATGATTTTCACTTCGTTAATACCCTTTGCGAGAGAATATTATTTATCAAAGATGGTGAGATAGTTTCAGATATTAGGCAGCCAGAAATTTTGGATAAAATAGACCTTTCAAGTCGTATTTTTCAATATTTACTCACAATTAAAGATGATCTTAGTATAGAAAAAGCTAAGGAAATTATGGGAAAAGCCTTGAAAAAAATAAACGATAATGTCTATATGATTGAATGTACATTTCTACAACTCCAAGAAATATTAAAACAATTGGTGGAAAAACAGGTTAGAATTTTAGAAATAAAGTATTATAAAGACCCCACTGAAATCTTTTTTGAAAAATTCTTACAGTAAAAACTTGTATAAAGGAGCGATCCATCAGAAAGTTGGACTATTATAAAAAGTATGAGCACAGAGAATTTTATACACAAAAAATTCTTGACACTATGGAGGTCTTAAAAAAAGAAGATATTGATGAAAGAAAAAATAAAGATTATCTTTTTGGGGACAAAAATTCTCATTGATGTTAATATTAATCAACTATTTAAGATTAGCATCTTCTATGCTATCTTCTAATTTACAAAATATACCGAAGATATATAGATGGAGCCATAAGATGTATATTTCTTAATTTTTTTCTTTCACAAGTTTAGTAAAAATCTGGCTTAAAAGGTATGAAAAAAGAAGGCAAGAATATCATTAGCTTTTTGTATAAAGTTGTTAAATATCATACTTATTTACAGCTGATACGCGCGTTTGCTCTCTTAAAAGAGGTTTTTATAAAGAATTTCCACCTGATAAATATCCACCTTTATTTATCATTCCAGGAGCAGAATTTTCACTTTCTAATTCTAACGAAAAAGATGGGAAGAATATCATATAATAGAGAACGGAAAGATTATAGGAAGAGTTTATTTAGTTGGGAGACATCAAAACAGTAAAGGAGCTTCTATTATTGGGTTTCATAATCTTATCTATAACATTTTTTGTGGAGAAAGTGCTGATGATGCTTTGAAGCTTATTGGTTGAGGGAGGTCATAAATGGAGTCAATAATGGAAGTTAAGGATTTATATAGGGAATACTTAATAAAAATAAGAATATTTGATTTTAAAAAGAAACCAGAGAAAATAATTGCTCTCAAAGGAATATCCTTTCAAGTAAATAAGGGAGAAATTTTTGGAATCTTAAGACCTAACGGGGCAGGAAAAACTACCACTATAAAAATTCTTAGTACCTTACTTTTACCTACCAGTGGGGAGGTAAAAATTTTAGGCTACGACATAACATAAAGAACCTGAGAAGGTTAGAAAGAGTATAAATTTTGTTATGGGAGGAGAAAGAAATCTTTATACGAGGTTGTCCGCTATTGAAAATTTGGAGTACTTCGCTGATCTATACGGTGTACCCTATAAAAACAGAAAAGAAAAAATAAAAGAATTACTTGAAATTGTTGGCTTACCCAGTAATAGATTAAAAGACAAAGTAGAAACATATTCAAAAGGAATGAAACAAAGATTACAGATTGCAAGAGGACTTATTAACGATCCTGAAATCATCTTTTTAGATGAGCCTACTATTGGTCTTGATCCTATAGGAGCAAGAGAGATCAGAAATATAATTAAGAGATTAAAAAATATGAAAAAACCATTATTTTTACGAGTCATTACATGCAGGAAGTAGAAGAACTTTGTGATAGAATTGCTTTTCTTAAAAGTGAAGAAATTATAACCATAGACACGCCAGCCTCTTTAAAGAGTAAATATTCGGAAAGTTTTGAGATTAAGCTATTAATTGATAAACATTTTAAGGCAAAATTAAATGAACTTGAAAAATTAAAATATGTCAAAAATTTAAAAATACATGAAAATGAAAACTTCTTAGAAGTTATCATAGTTATTACTCCAGAATCTACAGCTACATCTAATATTTTCACAAACTTGAAGGGAATTCCAATCCATGACCTTATTGTAAAAAAGATATCTTTAGAGGATGTATACTTAAAATTGTTAGGAGAGTAGTCTGAAATGACCTGTTTTAGGGCTTTGTTCTCTATATTTAAAATCCACTACAAAATATCTTTTTCGAGAAATTTATATAAATTTTCTATCTTTATTATGCCCATATTCTTTTCCACTCTTTTATACTTTATATATTCAGGCAAAGAGATGGTCTATATAATCTGGGGAAGTGGAATTGCCTCTTTGTGGGGGACTTGCTTGTTATTCATCCGCTATCGAGATTGAGAGGGAAAGACTATCAGGAACTCTTGAGGCTGTATCGGTTACCCCGATAAGATTTGAATTTATAATCTTTTCCAAAATTTTAGCTAATACCTTAATAGGTTTCATCTCTTTTGCAATAGTTATAATTTATTCCATATTAATTTTAAGAATCCCTTTAATAATCTCTCGTATTGACTTATTTTTGCTCTCATTATTTTCCCTCTTACTCTCCCTTTTAGCAATTTCTTTCTTAATTGCAACTTTATTTACATTATCTAGAAATGCTTTTGCCCTGATATCCTCTATTCTATATCCAATATACTTTATATCTGGAATTCTATTTCCTGTGGAAATTCTTCCTTCATGGGTCCAATATATTTCTAATATCCTTCCCATTAGGTGGAGTGTGTCATTCCTAAAAATTCTGTGCAAAAATGTAATAGTATTGAAAAAGAATTTTACTATTCTATTATCTTAAGTGTACTATATCTCCTTGTAGGGCATTTTCTCTTTAAATATATAGAGAGAAAAAATAGGAAAGATGCAACCTTTGGAGGTATTTAATGCTCAAAAGAGTGTGGACTTTTTTGAGAAATTCTTGGTTAGCTTACAAAGGAGTCTCATTGTGGCTAAATCCACAGGCTTATATGATTGAAAAGGTAATTAATCCTATATTTAGGTTTCTTTTTTATTCCTTCTTAATATTGTATGGATATAAAGAAAAAACTAATATTGCAGTTTTTATTTTAGGTAACGCCATCCTTCTCTCCTCAATAAGTGCTTTAGAAGGAATAGGCATCCTCTATTTCTCCGAAAGACAACAAGGTACTTTGATGTATTTTATTGTAAGCCCTCGATCTCGTTTAAGAATTATCGCTCAAAAAATATTTTCCATATTATCGATGCTTTCATTACAGTACTAATTGGGCTTACTATTATCTTTACAGGATTCAAAATATACTATCCCCCATATCAATTTGTATTTATTTTCTTATTGATAATAATAGGAGTTATATCAGTGAGCCTTTTTGGAAGTCTTATAGCAAGTTTGGGACTATTAACCAGAGATATAAATATGCTTCTTAACGGAATGGAGATTTTAATGATTCTTTTAAGCGGTGTTAATATACCCATCTCTAGATTTCCAACATTTTTGAAATATCTATCTCAGATTTTTCCTCTATCCCATCTTATGGAAAGTCTCAACTTAATAATACAGGATAAAATATCTATGGCAATACCCTACATAGTCTCTGAAATCGGATTACTTATAATGTATTTCCTTTTAGGCCAATTTATAATTAAATTTTTAGAACGTAAAGCAAGGCATATTGGAAATATTGATCTTTACTAAGTAAATGCTAGCTTTTTTAAAAAGCTCAATATTCACAAAGTTAAACTATAACAAACCAACTTTTGCGAGATATTTTTCAATCTCACTTGCTAAAATTTCAGCTTCTTTCCTATAGTTTAAAAAATCTTCTTTAGAAAATACATAGAAAGGATTATAATCTGCCTCTTCTCTATACTTCATAAGTCTTGAGAAGATATGAGCAATCTCTGGCTCAAATATTCCTTCTTTAACAAAATACAAACTCAAAAGTCTTAAAGCCCCCTCGTGACTTTTAGGTTCAAATCCCCTTGTAAAAAGAAGGGCTCTTACCATATGTAAAGCATAATAATACAAACGTGATATGGCATCCTTTATAAGATCATTTTCAAACAAAATATTTGCGGATTTATAAGCCTCTTTAGCTCTCTCTATCTCTTCTTTCACACTTATCCTTATATTCTCCTCTTTCATATTTCAATTCCTTCTCTTTCAATATCAAGAGCAATCCTTCTTTCCCTTTTTTTCAGATACTCAAAATCCTCCTTAGAAAGTATTAAGGTCGACAAAACTATGCCATATTTAGTCTCTAACTCCGTAACCTTTAAAAGAATTTTATCCTTTATGTCTCTATCTAAATAATTCACAATTACTACCACATCTATATCAGAATCCTCATCATAATCACCGCGCGCTTTTGATCCAAAAAGAACCATAGATATAAAATTAGAACCCAAAAGTTCTAAAAGCTTCACTTTCAGCTCTTTAAGTATGGCTTTTTCGACTTCATTTAAATAATTAATTGTTTTATCCATAATACAAAAACCTTCTACAATTATAGTGACTCTCGCTTTAATTTTCTAAGATTTTCCAAACACAATTTTACCATCTCTAAAGCCGGAAAATCTAAGATTTTCATACTCTATTATATACCATTCTGTTCCACCTATAGTTTCACAAAGCTCAAAAATCTCTTTCCATCTTATCTTACCCTCTCCAATAGCTCTTGCAGAAAATGGATATTCTTTTAAAGGTATAATTCCTTTGCTTTCGTGGTTCTTTCTACTCTTTGCACCCGTATATTACTCCACAGATAATTTACATCCTATATATACTTCGGTATTACTTATAAATCCTATAACTCACTGTTTAAATTTGGTAAGATCTGCCTTAGGTTTTAATTCCATATTAGTATATTTTGGTCATTTATATATCTTATGATTCTTATAGTTATTTTAGGTATTTATTCTTTGAAGACCTTTAAAAGCGTATATATCCTTGAAAAATTTTATTGATTTATTAATGTGAAGGTTTTTAGAGTTAGAGTGGTGTAGTCAGCATACTTTCTCAGTTAGTAAAATTGATCAAAAATCAAGATTTTGCATTTTATGTCCAAATACGAAACTTTGAAGAATTAGAAGAAAGAAACGAATTGTAGTAATTAATAAGGGTTGAAGATGTAATATTTCTTACGTAAGATGGAATATAAGGGAATTCTCGTTTTAATTTGTGAAAGAGCTCTACCCCTTCTTTACTATTTACTCTTGATAAGAATGCAAGTTTTTGCGTAAGAACAAGATAATATAATGTTTTACTATTATTACACTTATTAAGGGCTTTTTCTAATTTACTTAAAGCTAAACGGTATTCCCCTTTCCAATATAATTTCAATGCCCAAAAATAAGCTTTCCAAGTTGAAGAAATTTTGCCTGCTTCTAAAATCCAGTTTAAAAACGGTTTCGCATAAGATCCATATGTGGATATGATCTTATTGATATAAGAAATTTCCTTGGGCATATCTCAAAATTGGGAAAAATTTTTTTGTAATTATATCACATTCTTTAATCTAAGCAATTTATTAGTAAAACGTTTTATCTT
>SPLK01000454.1_pt1 | contig 11657 bp, 12 predicted proteins | sample 2456111 | NCBI WGS metagenome assembly SPLK01 (sample SAMN11156906, study PRJNA527647) | hot springs metagenome | biome: Geothermal region; feature: Hot spring; material: tree branch in hot spring; isolation source: hot spring sediment rich in lignocellulosic material ... | reverse complement strand
TTTTCAGGGTAAGAAAGATCAAATACCTTAATATGCTCATAGAGAAGGGGTTCGTAGATTGCCTTGTGATCTCAGCGGGATACCTCAGTGAGGAAGAGCTTGCCAACTTTGTGTATGGCTATCATGGAAAGGTAGAGGAGCTTATACTCGTTCCTCAGCTTAAAGGATTGAACTTAATAAACTCGGATCACATGCCCTTTTACATGCTTGACGTCTTTATGCTAAGGTTCAGGGACAACCTTAAGACCTTTCCAAATCTTTATGTAAAGAGAGCCTTTGATCTGTTCCTTTCTTTGCTCTTATCTCCTATTGTACTTGTCGTAATGATCGTGGTTTCCGTGTTGATAAAGCTGGAGACGAAGGGACCTGTATTTTTCAGCCATTTACGTATAGGGCAAGGTGGAAAGCTTATAAGGGTTTACAAATTTAGAACTATGTATCAGGATGCTCAAGATAGGCTCAGTAAGCTTCTTGAAGAGAAGGAAGATCTCAGAATAGAGTGGGAAAGGTACAGAAAGCTTAAAGAAGATCCACGAGTAACTAAGATAGGTAGATTTTTAAGAAAAACATCCCTGGACGAGCTTCCTCAGATATTTAACGTCATAAAGGGAGACATGAGCCTTGTTGGTCCTCGCCCTGTAACGCAAGAGGAACTGGAAAGGTATTACAGAGAGTTCGCTCAGATATACAAAATGGTAAAACCTGGAATCACCGGTTACTGGCAGGTGAGCGGGAGGAACGAAGTGGACTATGATGTGAGGGTAGCTATGGATACTTTTTATGTGGTAAACTGGTCCCTTTGGTTGGACATATACATACTTATAAAGACTCTCTGGGTAGTTCTTAAAGGGAAGGGGGCTTATTGATATCCAAAGCTTAAGGTCAGGTTATATCTTTTATAATTACTACTCTTATGCGGAGGTGAATATGCAAAGATTTGTACTTAAATCAAAGATACACAGAGCGAAAATAACAGGTAAGGAACTCCATTACGAAGGGAGCCTTTCTCTGGACACCATCCTTATGGAATCTGCTGGTCTTTTACCTTTTGAGAGGATAGACGTATACAATGTCAATAACGGTGTAAGGTTTTCTACTTATGTGATACCCGCACCTGCGGGTTCTGGTGAAGTTAAATTAAATGGTGCGGCATCAAGACTCGGTGAGATAGGTGATCTGATAATAATTGCTTCTTACGCCATACTTGATGATAAGGAGCTTTTCGAGTTCAGACCTCTTCTTGTGTATGTAAACGAGAACAATCAGGTGCTTGAAGTTAGAAGAGATATACTGCAGGTGAATGTACATGATAGGTAAGGTATTTAGGATCTTCAAAGAGAAGGGAGGGATTTTGAAAGCTCTTGATCTGTGGGATTGGTATGAAAAGCTTGACATACAAAAACAAAAGATCGTCAAGTACTACTTTTCCCTCAAGAGTATAAAGAGTATGAGATTTCCATACAGAGCAAAACATTTTGACAGTGGTAATGTAGAAAATACTTACTACACTAAGAGAACTTTCTTAGGAAGCTTGGCTCAGATGGCGCTTCTTGAAGGAGATACAAAGAACGCTGAGTGGCTCTATTTAGAAGCTCTAAAGATGGAAGGCAATCCTCTTGAAGCTCACATGATACTGAACGATCTACTCATTCTAGCTCAAAAAGAAAAGGATTTTGATAAGATGGAAAAGTACGCTAAGGCTGATGTGGAACTATTTGATGAATACAAAGAGAGCCTTAAGGAAAAAAACGGTGGAACTTTACCCCACATAAACTCCTTTGATGCTCTGATCTATCTTCTTGAGAAAAAGGGATACTATACACAAGCTTTGGAGCTTCTCTCTTATATGGAGAGGGAATCCATACCTGTTTACGAAGAGACAAAGATTAGACTTAAAGAGAAAAGCTCATAGCAAGAGCACCCCTTGCCATACAAAATTCCTCACACTTAGAAAAAACTACAGATAGACAACTTGCAGGAAGCTTCTCTACAGATAGAAGTAAATTCTTCCTTGTATCCTCTAAAAATTCCCTCATATTATCCAAAAGCCCTCCACCAAGCACAAGTACGTCAGGATTTAGTATATGTACAGCATTTATCAGTCCTACGAGTAGATACTTTTTAAAAGTTTCCACAGTCTTTAAAGCTATAACATCCCCACTCTTAGCTTTCTGGATTATCTCATAATCCCTAAGATTCTCTCCAGAAATTTTTTTGTATATCCTCTCAAAGCCGTAAGAGGAACAATAAGCCTCCCAACAACCCAATCTTCCGCAACTGCAAAGTTCTCCATCAGCTTGTATAATGTGATGTCCTAACTCTAAACTGCTTCCACAGGCACCCATATATGGTTTACCATCAATTACGAGTCCAGCCCCTAACCCTGTACCAATAGCTACAAAAAGCAAGCTTTCGCTTTGCCTGTGTTCGTAGTACCACTCCCCAAAAGCTCCAAAACTTACATCGTTACCTACCATACACTTTATACCTTCTGAAGTTATGAGTTCTCTTAAGTTTATTCCGTCAAGAGCAGGTATGTTTGGGGACTTATAAATTGTACCATCAAGGCTTGTAAAACCTGCTACAGCAACCCCCACGCTTTCCGGATCTCCATCTTTTACAACTCTAAGTATAGTTTTAAGAAAGCTGTCCCTATCCCTTGAAAGGTCCTTGACGTAAACCTTTTCTTTCCTACCGTCCTCCCAAAGCACCTTTATAAAGGTACCCCCGATATCAACCCCCTTTCTCATAGGAAAACTCCCTTATAACTACGCCATTGTTCTGCAATTCAGCTTTCAGATGTAAATTTACAGCAAAACCCGTATCACCTTCGTAAGTGCCATAGAACTCAACTTCATTATCGTAAACTTTAACTAATTTTTTCTTAGGCTTAAGTGACATGCTTTTGTTTTGCTGGCATAGGTTTTTTAAGCTATTTTCTCCATAAGTTTGTAAAAAATTACTACTTAGCATACCTTTTATGCGTTCAAAAGCTCTATCCGAACAATCTACTTCTCCAAGAATAAATAATATAAAAGGATCTATAGTTTTTAAGACATTTTTTTCTTTACTGTAATCCTGATACCAAATGAAAAATGTTATGAAAAAGGGATAAAAGAGGGCAAAAATCACAAAAGAACCTATGATTAAGTCTTCTCTTGCTATCTTCAGAGCCACCCTTTCCTCCTTACCCAGTAAAGCAATGCCAGTGTAACGCTTACCATAAGAAAGAGCGAATAAGGATATCCGTATTTCCATTCAAGCTCAGGTATGTGTTTGAAGTTCATACCGAATATACTGGCGATGAGTGTAGCAGGTAAGAATATAGTTGCTAATACAGTGAATACCTTTACAGCTTCGTTCTGCCTTATAGATATAAGACCCAGAAGGGAACTCTGTATGCTGTCAATTCTATCCATGTAAAGCGTGGTGTAGTCAAGTAAAGTGTAGAGATCATCGAGGACTATCTTTATATCCCTCTTAGTTTGAGCGTTCACCTTTGGGCTTTTTATAAAGTGGCTCAGAATTCTGAGCTTTTCATTTATAGTTTCCCTCAACGTTATGTTAAGCTCATCATAATAAGATATATCCCTTATGATCTCTTCTGACTGCTCCGCAAAAACTTCTTTCCTGAGATTCCTTATCCTCCTGCCTAAGATCTCAAGCCTGTCACCTATTCGATCCACCTCTATATTCACTATCTGGGCAAATATGGCTTCGGGAAACTGGAAGGACATATCCTGAGTTATTGCCCTTTTTTGAAAGATCATCAAAGTGGGTATATCCCTGTATCTCAAACTAACAAAGTACCTTCCCCTTATGAAGAATATGACAGGCTCTACGAGTATATCCTCTTTTTGCTGTATGACAAAAGAAAGATTCATGTACACAAAATCACCTTCCTCCTTATATTTGCTACTGATCTCTATGTCCCCAAATACTTCCCTGGGTGGTATCTCAAAGTTTACCGCACTCTTGAGCCAGTTTATTTCATCCTCAGTTGGTTTTTCTACATCTAACCACACCACTTTATCTTTAGGTATCTCCCCTATTTGATCAAGTCCCAGTTGAGCAAAGCCCCTGTTTATATTGGCGTACACGAAAATCATAACATAAATTATTTTAACTAAAACCAGGTAAGAAGTCTCCATCTTCTATAAGGTGGAGCAGTTCACCAGTTCAATGACAGTTTAAGAGGACGTAGTAACCATCAAACTCAATACCTCTTAGCAGTATTTTGCACTGAGGTAACGCTCCCGCGTACTTTTCCTTTGTTACGAGTAGCGATCCAGATAGATTCCTGGGATCCTTTAAAGTTGGTATACACCTCTGCGAATAAAAGACCAAAGATGAGTCTTCACTTTTGTAAAAGTAAACCTTATTACCGTAAGAGTTTATAAATGGGTAAGCTTTTGGGGTGAATCTCATTTTTTGGTATAAGCTTGTTAAGGCAAGCAGTATGAAAAGGGCGCTTACAGAAAAAAATAAAACCTTTTTTAAGTACTTTTCTGAGATGTTTCGTGCAAGAATCACACTGAGAGGTGGATAGGCGAAGAGTATGTAGTGATGTAGCTTGTTTTTGGCAAAGCTGAAAAAAAGCACAACGGATAAAAACCACACAAGATAAGGGAAAAGCTCTTTCTTAAAACCCTTAATTACATCGGGATATTTAGGTAAATAAAAGATGGTGGTTATCAGAACTATCACAATGTAGTAATAAAAAGGTGAAGGATGTGTCAGTCTCTCCCCCGTGTATCTCATCACGTTTTCGTATATGAAGAATCTGAAAAAATAGTAATACCCGAATTTATAAAGCATATAAAAGTACCAGCTTCCACCAAGTACTGAAAAGATGAGTATTCCCCTTAAGGAAAGGACCCTTAAGTCTCTCCTCCAGAGTATGTAAACCAATAGAATCAAAAGTACACCTACGGGACCTTTTGTCAAAAAGCTCAGGGACATAAATAACCAACCTACGAGTATTCTCCCGGATAGAAAGAAGTACAGAGCCACCATCATAAAGAAGGTGTTTAGCATCTCAGGTACCAAGGCTCTGGATTCTACCCACATGTGAGGCAGTGTGAGGAGTACCAAAAAGCTCTTTCTTGCGGTATCTTCGTCAACCTGCCTTTTTGCGATGAGGTAAGTGAGGGTAGCAACTCCCAAGGCTGAAAGTCCAGAAACGAGCCTTGTGGAAAACTCATTCAGACCGAAAAGTTCAGAAAAAAGAAGCGCTATCCAATAAAGCATAGGCGGTTTCTCAAATCTGGGTTCACAGTTATAGTAAGGCACGAGGAGATCCCCACTCCTTATCATGTTCAAGATGGCAGATGCGTTTCTGCCTTCATCAAGAGATGTAAAGCCGAGTATCCAGTTTCCAAACACAAAAAAGTAAAGGGAAAGAATGATGGCAAAAAATATCTGTCTCACTTCCTATGCTGTATATGTATTTGTACGCCACCACCTACATCAATCTGCGGTTTTTCTTCGCTCATCAATGCACAGGAGGAAAGAATGAGAGTAAGGAGGCTAACCCAGAACATCCCTAAGCACCTTGTAAGTTTTACTCGCTGGCAGACCCATGACTGTGTAAAAATCCCCAACTATCTTTTCCACGAAGGTAGCGCCAAAACCCTGTACAGCATAAGCTCCTGCCTTATCCATAGGTTCTCCTTCCAGAACGTACTTTTCTATCTCGTCCCTCCCTATACACCTAAACTTTACAAAGGACACATCGTGAAAGAGTATCCTCTTACCTTGAGATATCACACATACAGCGGTGATCACTTTGTGCCATCTGCCCGAAAGTAAGCTGAGCATCCTTTTTGCTTCTTGTGCATCTTTCGGTTTTCCAAGCACTTTACCGCTTAGCACCACTAAGGTATCAGCACCTATAACGGTAGCGTACTTGTACTCTTTCCATACAGTAAAGCTCTTTTTAAAGGCTAAGCTTCTTGCTGTCAGAAGCGGAGAGTTAGCATGCTCATCTTCTTTGACACCCGAAGGTATAACCAGAAACTTAAAACCCAACATGCGCAGTATGTCAACCCGCCTTTTGGACTCGGAAGCAAGTATGAGGAGCTTCACCTTAATTTTATATTATAACCCCTGCGTAATTTTCCACACCGTGAGGATAAAACTATTAAATTCATATGTATGTGCGGTATATTTGGGATATTTAATGCGGAGCATGCGGGAAAGTACGCCTTCTACGGTATATACGCCTTGCAACACAGAGGTCAGGAGAGTGTGGGTATAGCTACTTCCGACCGCGAGGGTATGTATCTTGTGAAAAAACCGGGTCTTGTTCTGGAAGCTATCACCGCCAAAGACATGGAAGCTTTAAAGGGAGATACAGCGATAGCCCATGTGAGGTATTCTACGTCTGGAGACAGCGGAGGATCCAACGCACAACCCCTCCTTAAGGAAACTTCCCTCGGTCAGACAGCACTTGTGCATAACGGCAATCTCGTCAATTACCATACTTTAAAGACATCCCTCCAGGAACGTGGTGTTAGCTTTTATCATACGTCCGATAGCGAGCTTTTCCTTACTCTCCTTGATGTTGGGGAGTATGTACCTCAACACATAAAGTTGCATCCAGAAGATGAACGTATATTGCCCAAGATTTTTTTCGCTTTAAGTAAGGTCAAAGGTGCGTACAGTGTTATATATATGTTCAGAGATAGGCTCGTAGTAGCTCGTGACCCTTACGGTTTTAGACCGCTACTTATCGGCAGGCTCAAGAACTCCATACTTTTTGCTTCAGAAAGTTGCGCCTTTGATATCTTGGGAGCAGAAACGTGGAGGGAAGTAAAATGTGGTGAGGTAATAGTGGTTGACAAAAAAGGCATCCGAAGCTACCAACTCTTCAGGCAGGATAAAAAAGCCATGTGTATATTTGAGTTCGTTTATTTTTCCAAGCCGGAGGTCTTCCTTTTTGGAGATTGGGTCTATAGGGTGAGAAAGGCTATGGGGATGGCATTGGCAAGGGAGGATGACATAGACGGAGATGTGGTTGTACCGGTGCCTGATTCTGGTGTGGTACCTGCTATAGGTTACTCACAGGAGAAGGGTATACCCCTTGAGCTTGGCATCATAAGAAACCATTATGTCGGGAGGAGTTTCATAGAACCTACACAGGAGCTGAGAGACATAAAAGTTCTCATGAAACTCAATCCCAATAGGGCTGTCCTTGAAGGCAAGAGGGTTATAGTCATAGATGACTCTCTGGTGAGAGGCACCACATCAAGAAAGATAGTTAGCATGCTAAAGCGTGCAGGTGCAAAAGAGATACATCTCAGAATTGCATCACCTCCCGTTATAGGTCCATGTTATTACGGTATTGATACCCCCACAAAGGAAGAGCTTATAGCAAACAGGTTTAGCCCTGAGGAGATAAGGCAGTTCATAGGTGCAGACTCTCTGAAATACCTCTCCTTAGAGGGTTTAAAGAGCTGTGTTAAAAAGTCCGAAGATTTTTGCGATGCTTGTTTTAGCGGTGTTTATCCCGTTGAATATGAAGACAAAGCGTTGCGTATGCGCTGAATGGTGTCAAGAACAGCTTCCAAAGATGCCAAAGGGAGCATGTTGGGACCATCGGATAGTGCGCTATCAGGATCGGGATGGGTTTCCATAAAGATACCTTCACATCCTACAGCAACAGCTGCACGGATCAGAGGTAAGACGAATTCCCTCTGACCTGAAGATCTGTCACCTGCACCACCTGGAAGCTGAACGCTGTGTGTTGCATCAAAGATGACCTTTGCAAAGCTTGACATAATGACGAGACTTCTAAAGTCCACCACCAGATTGTTATACCCAAAGGATGTTCCTCTCTCCGTTATGTAGTATTGGGAGGCTCCTGCATGCTTGAGCTTGTCCACTACGTTTTTGACATCCCAAGGAGCCAAAAACTGACCCTTCTTTACGTTTACAGGTTTTCCTGTTTTTGCGGAGCTAATCAAGAGATCCGTTTGCCTGCTCAAAAAGGCAGGTATCTGTATGATATCCACAACTTGGGATACAGGTTCTACCTGCCATGTTTCATGTACATCCGTAGTTATCCTAAGACCAAACTCTTCCTTTACTTTGCTAAGCACCTTTAAGCCTTCCTCAAGCCCGGGACCTCTGTAAGAATTCACAGAAGACCTGTTTGCCTTATCAAAGGAGGACTTAAAAACGAATGTAAACTCAGGATAAAGCTCAGAAAGTCTTTTGAGTTCTTTCGCAACTTCAAAGACAACCTTCTCACTCTCTATAACGCAAGGACCCGCAATGATGATCATATTTCAAATTTTAGCGTATCTTTCAAGATAGAGCCTGGCAACCTCTTTGGCAAGGGAGTTCATCCTTCTTATGTACCTTGCCCTCTCCTGAACGGATATCACTCCTCTCGCGTCAAGGAGGTTAAAGGTATGAGAACACTTAAGAAGATAGTCGTAAGCAGGAAGGACAAGTTCTTCAGAAAGAAGCCTCTTTACCTCCCTTTCGTATAACTCGTAAAGTTCAAAAAGCATGTCCGGATCTGACCTTTCAAAGTTGTATAGACTCCACTCGTACTCTGATCTTTTGAAAACATCACCGTAGGTTAACCACTCGTTCCACTTTACGTCAAATACGCTATCCACATCCTGAAGGTACATGGCGATCCTCTCAAGTCCATACGTGATCTCCACTGAAATCTCTTCAAGATCAAAACCGCCCGCTTGCTGAAAGTATGTAAATTGTGTGATTTCCATACCGTCAAGCCAGACCTCCCAACCAAGCCCCCAAGCTCCCAAAGTGGGAGATTCCCAGTCATCCTCTACGAACCTTATATCGTGCTGGGAAGGATCTATACCCAGAACTTTAAGGCTTTCCAAGTATATTCCTTGCGGATCCTCTGGAGCAGGTTTTAGGATCACCTGAAACTGAAAGTAGTGTTGGAGTCTGTTTGGATTCTCACCATACCTGCCATCTTTTGGTCTCCTTGAAGGCTCAACATAAGCCACGTTCCACCCCTTAGGTCCAAGTACCTTCAGAAAAGTGGCAGGATTCATAGTTCCTGCACCGGTTTCTATGTCGTAAGGTTGCCATAGCGCACAACCCATATCAGCCCAGAATTTTTGGAGGTTCATGATTATGTCTTGGAAGTACATAACTCTATTATATTCCCTTTCAGAAATTTTTTCTCCCTATGGGAAAAAGTTCTGATTTAATATTTTTTAATGGCAAAGAGCTTGATAGTGCTTTCGGATCAGGAGGAATTTTTCTCTTTCCTGATAGATGGAGGGGAAATATGCAAGATCAAGGTTGAAAAAAAGGGTCTTGTCAGGATAGTGGATAGCATATTTAAAGGCAAAGTGAAGAAGTTGGTAAAGGGTATGGACGGTGTATTTGTTGACATAGGGCTTGAAAGGGAAGCTTACCTCCCTTTGAAACACAACTGTAAAAAAGATGGGGAGGAGATAAAGCCTGTCAGAGTAGGAGAAGAAATCATCGTACAGGTTGTAAGGGAGCCTATAGGGGAAAAGGGAGCTAAACTTACAAAAAGGATAAAACTTGTCGGTAAGTATCTCATATACGTACCAAATGCCAACGATGTGAGATTTTCTTCAAGACTGAGCAAAGAGGATAGAGAAAGACTCAAAGGCATAGCCCTTGAGGTTCTTCCCAAGTACGGTTTTAGCTGTGGGGTAATATTTAGAACTCACGCTTCAAAAGCAAGCGAAGAGGAAATAGTAAAGGACATAGATAGCCTTAAAAAGCTGTGGCTGAAGATCCTCAAAAAATCCTCAGTTCAAAAAAAACCCGGTATACTCCTTGAAGAGTACCCTTCTTACGTAAAGATAATAAAGGATCACTGGTACGAACTTGAGGAAATCGTTGCAGATAGTCCTTACGTATGGAACGATATAGTGTCCTTTCTTGAGGAATTTGAACCTCCTTTGGTGAAAAAAACTGTGTACGTTAAGGATGCGGGCGTATACGTAAACAGATACAGGATACATGACACTTTCAGAAAGATGCTCAGCAGACAAGTTTGGCTCAGAGGAGGTGGGTACATAGTTATAGAGGAAACGGAAGCCATGACTGTTATTGATGTGAACAGCGGAGAGCCTTGCGGAGAATCTCATGAGGAGAATGCGCTAAGTACGAATCTGGAAGCCGCAAAGGAGATAGCTAAACAGATAATGCTGAGGGATATAGGTGGTATAATTGTTATAGACTTTATTGATATGAAGAAACAGGAAAACAGGGATCTGGTGATTAAGACCTTACAAGACTCTTTTGGGGATGAAGCGTGTAACATACAGATTTATGGTTTTACGAGGCTGGGACTTTTGGAAATGGCGAGGAAAAAAAGCGGTGAGAGTGTATCCTCTTTGTTAACTGAGAGCTGTCCGCTGTGCAGAGGGAAAGGGAAAGTAAAGAGTAAGAGCCTGTTAGCTTTTGAACTTGAAAAAGATCTCAAGAGAGAGCCACACGGCATTATAGATCTGCATATAAACCCACAAAGTGCGGACACAGCAAAGGGCGTTGTAAAAATGCACGGACTTAAGTATGTGAACGTTATAGAAGATAAAAGCGTGGATTACAATGACTACGAAATACATTACAGGACTTGAGAAATGAAGAAGATTACATTTATGGTTCTTCTTGCACTTTTGTTTGGCTGCGCCAAGATGACTGAGGAAAAGAGAGCAAAGTTCGCAACTGAGTATTATCAGGAAGGAATGATCGCTTACGCTAACAGAAACTACTCAAAAGCTGTGGAGAGGCTCAAAGAAGCTCTTAAGTATCTTGAAAACCTTACACCTGAGCAGATAAAGGAAGCTAAATATGCCATAGCTGAAAGCTATTACATGAATAAAGATTATATAAATGCGGTAGTTTACCTTGAAGACTTTCTCTTTTATTATCCAGACATACCAGAATCGGAGAGGGCTTACTTTATGCTTGTAGACAGCTATATGAAAGTAGCACCTGATCCGTACAGAGATCAAACCTACACCTTGAAAGCTATAGACAAAGCTAAGGATTTCTTGAGTAAGTTTCCGCAAAGTCCTTATGCAGATAGAGTTAGAGCTATTATGGACGATGCCCAAAAGAAACTTGCGAGGCACGAATATCTAATAGGTAGGTTTTACGAAGATTTTGGTTACTATTATTCCGCATCGCTAAGGTATAGAGACCTGCTTATCAACTATCCCGAACAGGTTTCCGATGTGGAGGTCTCTTTCAGATATATAAAGTCACTCCTGCTTGTGAGACTTCAAGCTAAGAAAGAAGAGGAAAAGTACAGAGGCTGGATAGACGAAGCTAAAAAACATCTCAAAGATGCAAAGACGGAGGAGGACAAGAGAGCGATCCAAAAAAGAATTGATTTCCTTGAGGGACAAATACAAAGGTGGAAAAAGATGGCTCAGGAAAGTTATGAAGAGGGACTCAAAAACATGGAAAGGTATAAAAGTATATACGGGGAAAACAGTTACTACAAGGAGCTTGAAAAGTACGCAAAGAGATGACGGATAAATTAAAGCTTATAAAAGGGCTTCTTGAAGACAAAAAAGGTGAAGACGTAGTAGTGCTTGATGTTTCTAACTTCACCAACATAGCAGATTACTTTATTATAGCTACCGCAAACTCCTCAGTTCACGCAAAGGCTCTCGCTG
>SPLK01000453.1_pt1 | contig 11663 bp, 6 predicted proteins | sample 2456111 | NCBI WGS metagenome assembly SPLK01 (sample SAMN11156906, study PRJNA527647) | hot springs metagenome | biome: Geothermal region; feature: Hot spring; material: tree branch in hot spring; isolation source: hot spring sediment rich in lignocellulosic material ... | reverse complement strand
GTGCCGGGCTGCCCGATCCCGGCGGCCACGCCCGGGTCACCGGCGAACCTCTGCGCGTAGTCGACGAGGCCCCGGGCCACGACGCCTCGGATCTCCGCCAGGCGGGCGTGCAGATTGGCCAGGTAGGCAGCCTTCTGGCGGTTTTCCTCGTCGACGTCGGCCTGCGTGGTGAGCCCGGGCCACCCCGTGCTCGGCCCCGCGGTGTGCTCGCCCAAGACGATGAGCTGCCGCCATGCCTCCTGCAGCGCCTGACGGGGGTAGGGCGTCCCCACCGTCAGGTGCAGCCCGGTGGCCAGGGCCTCGAGGGGCGGGAGCTCGCGCTGGGCCATGCGCATCCGGCTCATCTGCCACGGCCCCGCGACCCTCACCACCTCCCAGGTGCGGCCCCAGTCGCCCCGCAGCGTCGGGAATGTCTCCCCGTAGCGCGCCTCCATGTAGTCGAAGAACTCGTCCGCCGTGGCGTACCGCACCTCAACGGCGTCCTCGCCCCACGGCTCCGCCCACGCCAGCTGCCGTGCCACCGAGGCTTCGGGCGGGGCGTTGTCGCCCGTGGCGTCGAGGATCAACACGGCATCGTAGGGGTATCCCGCCGCCTCGAGCTCCGCAAGGCGCGCCGCCAGCGCGGGGTAGCTACGGTGGAGCTGCCAGTGCTGCGTGCCTTCGATGTAGCTCAAGGGCGTGTACCAGACCAGCACCCGGCTCCCGTCGGGCGCCACCCAGTAGAAGGGGACGTCGCCCGGCCCGGGCGTGAAGCCCCCGCCGAAGGCCGTATTGGCGCCGACCACGAGCCGCGTCACGCCCGCGTTGGCCAGCGCCTGTGCCCAGTACCAGGCCGCCCCTGGCACGTCGTTGAGGAAGGCCACGCCCCGGCGGACCCGGACCTCTCCTCCGGTGCCCACGGCCAGCCACCGGGCCGCGGCCACGCCGGGGTAGAAGGAGCGGAGCATCTCCTCGGCCGTCATGAGCGAGGTGTGGAAGTTGGCGTACCCTGCGCCCAGCGCGAGCCGCCCGTCCCGCACCGCCGCCCGCAGCCGCCCTAGGTCGGCCTCGGACCTCTCGCCGCCGGTGGCCCACGCCTCGAGCTGCCAGACCGACTCCACTTGCCAGCGCAGGCCGGGCAGGCGCTCCATGAGGTCGAGCATCAGGTCCAGGTGCTCGCGGTGCTGGCGCGCCACCTCATCGGGCGGCGCCGTGAAGCCGATGTCCAGGTGGCTCAGCGGCACCACGAAGACCTTGGCGATCCGGGCCTCGGCTCGCTCCCCGGAGACGCCGGCCCATGCGATGGCGGCCGCCACGATGGCCGCCACGCCCGCCCTCACCCGCACGCCGAGCCACCCCGCGGGCCGGGCACCCACTCGAAGTGGAAGCTGCGCCGGTGCAGCGGCACGTTGTAGAAGGCCAGCCGCAAGGGCAGCTCCGGCGTCTGCACCCGGACGGTGCCGTCGGGCTGGGGCGAGATCCCCGCGAGGGTCTCCAGCACCAGCTGAGCGTACTTGCCCCCGGCGATGAGCACCGGCTTCTCGATGGCGGGCGGCTCGATGGGTGCCTTGGCCCCGGCGCCCAACAGGCGTGGGCTGTCGCCGTCGCCGTGGAAGTACGCCTGCCCGAAGGGCCCCTGGCGCGTCACCCGGGCGATCCCCTCGAGCCATGCCAGCGCCTGCTCGAAGTGGCCCGTCTGCACCAGCACCTCCAGGCTGTAGGCGGGCCAGGTGCAGTAGGCCCCGTTGTGCTGGTGGTCGGGCCGGTCGCTGGATGCGGCATCCGGGTCGAGCGGGGAGAGGGCGCGCATCCAGGTCTCGGTCTTGAGCTCGCGCAAGAAGAAGCGCACCATCTCCTCGCGCTGCTCGGGGCGCAGGTCGTCGCCCATGCACTGGAGCACCGTGAAGAAGTCGAGGCAGTGGCGGACGGGCACCAGCCGTCCGTCGGGCTGCTTGCACGCCCAGACGCCCTCTCCGGCCACATAGAGCGACTGGACCGCCTGTGCCAGCCGATCGGCCGCCTCTCGCAGTTCCCGTGCCCGTCCGGGCTCGCCCAGCAGCTCCCACAGGGCAGCGACGGTCCGGCTGTTCCAGACGTTGGCCGCGTTAAACGAGGCGACCTTGTGGGTGTAGGTGCTGACGCACTCCAGTAGGTTCTCGGGGCCGCCGTAGTCGGCCAGCCCGTCCTCGCCGGCGATGCGGCGCCAGTACCGGGCGCTCTCGTCGAGGTGCTCGATGACCTGCCGGCCTGCCAAGCGCTGGCGCAACCACCCCACGTCACCGGTGTAGCGCACGTACTGCCAGGCCATGTGGATGAGGGCGTAGTCGTTGACCCCGTACCAGAAGCCCAGGGGCCGTCCCGTCAGGTAGTCGCAGCCGTAGCCCCGGTGGATGTCGGCCCGCAGCCACTGCTCCATCATGGCCCGCAGCGCCTCGGGGTCCAGCATGGCGAGCAGGCCGCTCACCATCATGGCGTCCCAGAGGAAGGACGACGTGATGGCAAAGGTCTCGTCGGAGCTCGGCAGCCCCGTTGCATAGAGCAGTGCCCGCTCGCCCCACCGCAGCGCCCGCTTGCTGTAGAGCACGTTGAGGACGCCCATGTAGTAGAGCCGGTGGACGCCCTCGTGGTCGGTCCGCAGCACGGGTAGGTGCCCGGAGAAGCGGTCGTTGCCGGGCGTGAACGCCGCCTCCCACTCAGCCCGCCAGGCGGCCATGCTCCGGGAGAGGTACTCGTCGAAGCGGCGCAGGTGCTGGCTCCACAGCCAGCGAGCCTGCTCAGGCCAGGCGGCGACGGCGTGCACCCAGCGAAGGGTCCACGACTGGCCCGGCCGGAGCGTCACGTCGTACTGCAGCGCCACCGACGCCGCCTCCTGCGGGGCCTCGCCGAGGCCATCCAGGCCGCCCCGGCGTCGAGCCTCGTCCCATCGTGGGTCGTCCACGGCGAAGGCGGCCCACCCGGAAGGGCGCTCGGAAGCGCCCGCCCTCACGCACGCCAGGCCGTCGGGCTGCCGGATCTCCACGCATCCCTGGTCCTCGTCCAGCGCCACCCGGCCGGACCGCTGGGGCGGGGGCCAGGGCATCTCCCACTGCAGCCGCACGTCGGCCCGCAGGAGCAGCACCAATCGCACCTGGCGTGTCTTGCCCGACGTGTTGACCACGCGGAGCTCCTCCATCACCGCCGGCCCGGCGACCGACAGCGCCAGGGTCGTCTCCATCTCGAGGCCGTGGGCCGTCCCCCGCCGCTCGATGCGGCTCGGGTACCACCGGTACGTGACCGGCTTGACGGCCTCGCCCGCTGCCTCGAGGCTGCCCCCGTCGAGCCCCAGGTAGAGCCGCGCCTGCACACCGTCGGAGTAGACGGGCGGCGAGGCCAGTCCTCGGTACGAGAAGAGGTCCCGATCCGCCGCTACGCTGGCCCATTGATTGGTGAGGGCCGGCGGGGCGAAGAAGGCAGCCCCGGGGTCCACGGTCATCGGGTCGCTGGCCAGCGCCTCGACGTCCGGCAGCCAGCGCCCCACGGCCGACACCTCCGGCGGCCCATCCCACAGCCTCGGCGCGTGCGTCGTCTCTCGCGATACGAGCGACATCGGCTTGCCTCCCGTTTCTCGGGCCCTCAGCCCTTGAGGCCCGTCAGCATCACGGCCTGGACGAAGTAGCGCTGCAGCAAGAAGAACAGCACCAGCACCGGCAGCATCACGATGAGCGACCCGGCCATCAGCAGGTTCCACTGGGTGGTGGTGGCCTGCTGGAAGGCCCGCAGGCCCAGCGCGAGCGTGAACTTCTCCCGGCTGTGCAGGTAGATGAGGGGGCCGAGGAAGTCGTTCCACGTCCACAAGAAGGCGAAGATGGCCACGGTCGCGGCCGCCGGCTTGGCCAGCGGCAGCACGATCTGCCAGAAGACCCGAAACTCCGAGCACCCGTCGATGCGGGCAGCGTCCGACAGTTCGTTGGGGATGGATCGGAAGAACTGCCGGAACAAGAAGATGTTGAAGGCGCCGCCCCCGAAGAGGCTCGGCACGATGAGGGGCAGGTACGTGTCGATCCAGCCCAGGCGGGTAAACAGCACGAACAAGGGGATCATGGTGATCTGCCCGGGCAGCATCATCGTGGCCAGCACCAGGATGAAGACCGCATCTCGCCCCGGCCATCGCAGCTTGGCGAAGCCGTACGCCACGAACGCCGCGGAGAAGACCTGGCCCAGCACCACCGAGACGGTGATGAGGGTCGTGTTCTTGAAATAGAGCCAGAAGGGGAAGTACTCGATGGCTGCCTTGAAGTTGCCCCACAGCACCGGCTCGGGGATCCACTTGGGAGGAAAGAGGAAGATCTGCGGGTCAGGCTTGACCGCGGTGGAGATCATCCACGCCAGCGGCAGCAGAAACGAGATGCTGCCCAGGGTGAGGGCCGTGTAGATGGCCCCGATGCGCAGCCATCGCATTCCCCGCAGCGTGGCGCGCTGAGTGGCGGTCCGTGGAGCCGGGGCGACGCGTCGGTGCAGCATGCCGTCAATCCCCCTCGGTGTAGACCCAGCGCCGAGACTGCCGCACCTGGATCAGGGTGAAGGCCATGATGATGGCAAACAGCACCCAGGCGAGGGCGGAGGCGTAGCCCATCCGCAGATTGACGAAGGCGGTCTTGTACAGGTAGTAGACGTAAAACAGCGTCGAGTTGACGGGCCCGCCCTGGGTCATGACGTAGGCCTGCGTGAAGACCTGCAGCGACCCGATCGTCAGCGTGATCATGTTGAAGAAGAGCGTCGGCGACAGCATCGGGATGATGACGTGGCGGAAGAGCTGCCATGCATTGGCGCCGTCGATGCGGGCTGCCTCGCAGAGCTGCGCCGGGATGTTTTGGAGCCCGGCGAGGTTGATGATCATGACCCCGCCCATGCTCCAGACGCTCATGATGACGATGGCCGGCTTGGCCCACTCCGGCGACTGCAGCCACAGCGGCCCCTCGATGCCCAACAGCCCCAGGATGACGTTGATGAGGCCGTAGTCGGGATTGAAGATCCAAAGCCACAGCAGAGCGACCGCGACGCCCGACAGCACCGACGGCAGGAAGTAGATGGTGCGAAAGACGTTGATGCCCGGCAGACGGTTGTTGAGCAACATGGCCACGGCCAGGCTGACCGCCAGGGTGAGGGGCACGTTGAGCCCGGCGTAGTAGAGCGTGTTGTACAGCGCCGTCCAGAAGAGCGGATCCTGCAGGAGCGTCTTGTAGTTGGCGAGGCCGATCCACGTGGGCGGTTGGAAGACGTTGTACGCCGTGAAGCTGTAATAGATGGAAAGGAGGATGGGCCCCGCCGTGAAGAGCAAGAAGCCCACCACCCACGGCGAGATGAAGATCCATCCATAGAGCATCTCACGACGAGCCATCGGCCGCATCGGACGGGGTCCCACCCTCTCGAGCGGTCCGGGCAGGCGTCGGCTCGATGCCGTCGCCGCCCGGACCGATTGCCTCGACGCCTACCTCGACTGCGTCTGACGATAGCGGGCGACCTCGGCCTCATAGGCCTTCTGGGCATCCCGCAGCGCCTGCGCCGGCGTCTTGATCCCGCGCAGGGCGTTGTCGATCTCCGGCTGCAGCACCGTGTCGTACCACGTCGGAGCCTCCATGGAGAACGGCCGGAAGCGGGAGACCTTCATCTGATCGACGATGGCCCGCCAGAACGGATCCTGCATGAGCTCATCCGCGGTGGCCGCGGCCACGTTGCCGACCATCGACCCGTTGATCCGGGCGTACTGGAGCTGCTTCTGCCTGGACGTCAGGAACTTGACGAACTCCCACGCCGCCTCGGGGTACCGGGTCTTGGAGGAGATCTCGATGCTGAAGCCGTTGCTCCAGCTGGCCGGGGTGCGATTGTAGGGCAGGCCGCTGACGCCGAAGTCCATGTCGGGCGCGTACTGCCGGATGTTGGCCAGGAACGTGTTGTTCTCCCCGATCATCGCGACCTTGCCCGAGATGAACGGGCTCATCGCGCCGCCGCCGAAGTTGGACTCCAGGGCGCTGAGCTCGCGGATCCCGTAGGCGTGGACCCGCTCCACCATCCATTCGAGGGCTTCGATGTTGGCAGGGTGGTCGATCTTGATGCGGCCCTGGGCGTCGGTGAAGCTGCCGCCATTGAGCCAGGCGATGGTCCAGAAGTAGAGGTTGCCCCACGTGGGGCTGAAGCCGACCCTTACCAGCCGGCCCCGGGCATCCCTGATGGTGAGCTTGTCGGAGTAGGCGACCAGCTCGTCCCAGGTCCGAGGCGGCCGCTCGGGGTCGAGGCCCGCCTCTCGGAAGGCCTGCTTGTTGTAGTAGAAGACCCGCACGTCGGTCTCGAGCGGCAGCGCCCAGACGCGGCCCTCCCACCGGATCGCGGGGTGAGTCGCCGGCCAGAAGGTGTCGAGGGCGATGCCGTCGCGGGCGAGGAACTCGTCGAGGGGCCGGATCACCCCGGTAGCGGCCCGCTGGGGCACGTTGCCCAGGTCGTTGAGGGCGACGTCCGGCGAGATGCCCGCAGCCGTGGCCGTCTGCAGCTTGGTCCAGTAGTCCCAGAAGTTGATGCCGAGCTCCTTGACCTCGATGTCGCGATGGGTGGCGTTGAACTCCCGGACCGTGTCGACGATGAACTCCCGGGCAGGACCCGCATCCCAGATGTGCCAGAACGTGATGGACTGCTTGGCCATCGCGGACCCGCCCGGCAGCGCCAGCGCCGCCGCCAGGCCCAACGCCATCGCCAGCACCCATGGACTGCGACGAGCCGTCATGCTGCTCCCTCCTCGTGCAGGGGCTAACACTCGATGCGACGACCGATGCGACGTCCAACGACCTCGGGGTGCCACACCACGGATCCGTGACCTCGATGCCCTTGCCGTCTCCCTCCTCTCTCCGCTCATGTCGGGTCTCAACGCAGCAGCGTGGCTCGCAGCGCGACCGCCTGGTACGGTGCGAGCCGGAGCCGATATCGGGTGGGGTCGATGGCCTCGCCGGCGGGGCCCAACGGGTGGCCTGCGGGCGTCGCCCGCTCGAGCCGCGCCAGCGTGAAGCGGGGGAAGACCACGTCGACCGTGCAGGCTCGGCCCGCCGTCTCCACCAGCCACAGCAGGTAGGCGCCGGGATCTTGCAGCCGCACCGGGCCGTCGAGGAGCACCGCGTCGGTCCCCTCGACGCAGGCCAGCGGCGGAGGCCCTGGCTGCCAGGCGTTGGGGATGGGCGGCACGGAGGGGAGATAGCGGGCGATCAAGGGGTGCTGGGCGGCGGCTCCCGCCACCGTCGCCTCGCGGTCCGAGACGACGCTCGTCCGCAGCCACAGGCTGAAGCGGAAGGTGAGCCGCCCGGGGTCCTCCCGGGACAAGTGGTCCCAGCGGGCCGAGGCCTGAGCCAGGCGGAAGAAGAGCCGGCCCGACGTCGGCCGCCAATCGCCCCGCAAGAACCGCCCGGCCTGGATGGCGTCGTACTCGACCAGCGGGGCGTCGAGGGAGCTGACGACCACGCTCTTGCCGCCGCCGATCAGGCGGATCCAGTCGGCCACGGCGTAGGTGTCCATGCAGCTGCCCGGGATCTGGCCGCCGGCACCGGGCTCCGCCCATCCGCCCGGCACCTGGTGACGGATGGTGACCTCGGGCATGGCGAACGGCAGGGCCAGGTAGAGCAGGTCTCCTGGCTGCACGGCTCCGTCCCGGGGGGTCGGCCCGGACGCCTCGGGGCGCGGCCGCTGGACCGACACCACCAGATCCACCCGCGGCAACCCGCGGTAGAGCCACACCTCCCACGAGACGGCCCACCCGGCTGGGTCCGCCTGCGCGCACCGGACGCAGGCCGCCTCCGGCCCTGCCAGCACCAGTTCCCTTGCCAGGGGCAGGCTACGGCGGCCGGAGCCGTCGTCCGAGGGGGCCGGCAGCATGTGCACGACTCGGCCCTCGACGGGCACCCCTTCGTACAGCTCCCGCCGCGCCTGGAAGTCGCCGCCGGGCGGTATGGTACGGGGGTCATCCGGCCGGTACAGCAGGACCGCCCCGAACGGAAGCGGCGCCGCCTCGACGAACGGCTCGCCCGTGGCCCGAGCGACGATGGAGGCGATGGGCCGGTCGTCGCCCAGCCGCACCTCGATCCTCTCGTTGGCCAGCCGATCCGGCGCCGCCTCGAGCCGGCCCGTGTCATCAACGGAGCCCTGGCCACCGGCCATCGGCTCGAACGGCAAGCGGAGGAGACCGCCGGGCGGCACCTCGACCACCTTGAGCCAGTAGCGCTGGCCGGGGCTCGCCTGAGCCGCATCGGCCATGGGCCAGGGCCCGGGGAGCTCCTGCCAGCCGGGCAGGCGGTCGGCACGGGAGATGTTGCCGCCCGCCGCCGGGTCCAGCCGCAGCACGGCCGGCGCCTTCACGGGCAGGGCGGTGGGGTTGATGACCAGCACGCTCCCGTTGTCGTGTGGTTGCACCTTCTCCGACAGGGCCTCGACCGCCTCGTCCAGCAGGCGGGGAATGGCTTCCAGGGGCCGCTTGAGGTAGGCGAGGCCCTCACGGTCGGCCTGCTCTCGCTTGCGCTGGCTGTGTACCACCCAGAGGCCACCTAGACCGCTGTGCTCGTCGAAGGTCAGCAGGTCCCGGTAGGCCTGGTCGATGACATCGTGGGGGTAGCGGTAGGCCTCGTTGGCGGCGTCCGCGAGAGTGGCGACGTGCTCGGCGTCCTCCAACATCTGGTGGGCGCGGCGCGACGCTGCGAGTTCCCGGGGGTATGCCCCGGCCGACTGGACCCAGTAGCTCGGCCAGTCGCCCTCCACCGCGGGGAAGGCCTCCCCGTAGGCGGCCTCCATGTGGCGGAAGAACATCCGGGGGGTGGCCATCACCAGGCGCGGCCACCGGTACGACTCGCCCCACGCGCGGCAGACGGCAGCCGGCGTTACGTGCAGTCGGTCGTTGTCGAAGGCCAGCTGGAGCATGAGGGCCGCGTACGGGTAGCCCTGCGCCTCGAGCGCGGCCAGGTGCCGCGGCAAGCGGACTTCGGCGGTCGCGAGGGAGTCCCGCAGCCCGTACCGGACGCCCTCGATGTAGGCCCAGTACGGGTCACCCGTGTACCAGACCAGGACCTCGCTGTCGTCTGGGCCGCGCCAGCGGAAGGGCCGCGGTGGCGGGCCGAAGGCGTGAAAGGGTGCCGCGAAGTTGTTGGGCGCCATGGCCAGGTAGCGGACGCCGGCGGCTCGCAAGACGGGGAGGATGCCCCGGGTCACGCCCGGGACGTCGGCGATCATCGCCGTGTCGACCGGCACGCCCAGGCGCCGCCACTGCTCCGCCTCGTGGGTGACCCGCCGGATCTGGCCCTTGCCCAAGAGGTCGAAGTGTTCGTGCAGGTAGAGGGCCGTAAGCTCGATGTTCCCGTCCCGCAGGCAGGCCACGAGCCGGTCCATCTCCGCGCCGGTGGCCGTGCGGCGGAAGTGCTCGAGCTGCCAGGCCGCCTCCACCGTCCAGCGGAAGCGGGCCGGCTCGGGCCACCCGGCGGTGGCCTCGATGGCGGCCATGGCCAGTTCCAGGTTCTTGGCGTGGATGCGGGCGACCTCGGAGGCGGGGTGGGTGAAGCCGACGTCCGTGTGGGAGTGACAGACGACGAAGACGGTCCACGGCTGGACGGGCGGGAGGTCGCCCTCCCAGGATGCCTGCGCCCCATCGGGTGCCGCCCCGTGTGCGACCGGCCCGTCGTCGCCGTCGCCTTCGAGCCACCAGGTGATGCGGAAGCGCCGCTCGTACCGCCCTCGCTCGGGCGTCTCGGCGAGGCAGGCGGGCACGTCGATCCGCACCCAGACAGGGGACTCCCCACAGGAGCCCTCGCCCGCTGCGGTATCGTCGGGCCCCTCGGCGACCCGACGCGCAAGGAGCTCCTCGCCGCTCCACTCGCGCTCCTCGCCGTCGCCCTGGACGAGCAGGCGGGACCGGCGCAACACGGCCTCGGAGCGGACGTGGGGCCAGGCCAGTTCGACGACCTGCCGCAGACCGCCAGGCGCTTGCCGTACCAGCGGCAGGGGCCGCACCATCAATTGCCCGGGCGCCGTGGTCCTGGAGGAGCCCTGTCCTGTCGTAACGCTCAACGTTGCCTCACCGCCGTGCGCCACCCGTCGTCTGCCCGCGGAGCCCGGCTTGCTCGAGGCAGTGCTGATGCACCAGCGCCGCTGCCCCCATGAGGCTGTTGCTCTCCCGGAAGGTCGCCGGCACGACGCGGGCGCCCCTGCGGTGAAGCTCGGGCCCGCGGTTGTGCAGGATCTCCTCGATGGGGCCGGCCACGATCTCGAAGGCCCGGCTGATGGTGCCGCCGAGGTAGACCACGTCCGGCGCCACCAGCACGTTGACGATGCTGACGGCGGTGGCCAGGTAGCGGCCGGCGTCGATGAGGGCGTCGCGCGCCACCTGGTCGCCGGCCAGCGCCGCGTCGACGATGCGGTCGAGCGACGGCGCGTCGAGCGCCCGGGCGCCCTCGGGCAGCAGCGACGTGGGCCTGCCCAGGCGGGAGCTGCGCTCGATGCGCCGCAGCAGGGCGGGGAAGGAGACGAACGTCTCGAGACAGCCGAACTGCCCGCAGCGGCAGCGCTCCCCGCCGGGATCGATCACGGCGTGACCGATGTCGCCCGCCGCCGAGTCCTTGCCTCGCAGCACCTTGCCGTCCACGGCGATGCCGGCGCCGACGCCGTAGTCGGCCATGATGAAGACCACCGTGGGCGGCGGGGGCTCCGTCCCCCACCAGATCTCGGCCAGCGTCCCGAGGCGTGCGTCGTTGTCGACGAAGACCGGCAGGCCCCCGGCCGCCTCCCGCAGTGGCCCCACGAGGTCGAGCCCCTCGCCTCCGATGTTGGGGGCCAGGCTGATCCGGCTCTCCTCGTCGACCACGCCGGGGAAGCTGACCCCGACGCCGTCCAGACGCAGGCCGCGGTCGGCGGCCTCCTGGACCGCCTCGCGGGTCACTTCGGCCACCTGGCGCACGAAGGGTTCGCCGGTCTCGAGGTAGCGGGCGGGGACGGTCTTGCGGAGCCGGATGGAGCCTCCGAGGTCGACTACCGCGACTGAAATCGACTGCACGGCCACGTGCACGGCCAAGGCGTGGCATGCGGACTGCGCGAGCTCGAAGACCTCGGCCTTGCGACCCCGGCTACCGGCCGCCGCCTCCGTGCGGGCCACCAGGTGACGCTGCTCGAGTCCACGCAGGGTGGAGGAGATGGTGGGGACGCTGAGCCCCGTCGCCCGCACCAGCTGGGATCGAGTCATGCGGCGACGTCGGCGCAGCAGCTCCAGCACCAGGGCGGTATGTCGGTCACGTATCACGTGCGCACCCCGGCGTAATCGTAAAGTACCTTTACAAAATGTCCCCGCAAACCCACTTTATCGCCCGGAATGACTCCCGTCAACCGTTTGCTTTAATAAACATGTCTTACAAATGGGTGCGGCACCTTTCCGAATGGCCTGGATGTTGCCTGGTGTGGCGGGGAAGGCGCCGGTTTGGGGCGCGAAAGAACATGCCAGCGCGAGAGGGGGACAGGCAGCGGGCCTGCCCCCTTGGCGTCAGTCCAGAAGCAGCGAACGTACTGTTGGGACTCGACCGGTTGCCGGTTCAGTATCGCGCGTACCAGTCGGCCTCGACCGGCGGCGGCGTCGTGTCGATCCGCTCGGTCCACGGCCGACAGTGGCGGCGGGCCAGTTCGCTCAGGTGGCGCATACG
>SPLK01000452.1_pt1 | contig 11684 bp, 8 predicted proteins | sample 2456111 | NCBI WGS metagenome assembly SPLK01 (sample SAMN11156906, study PRJNA527647) | hot springs metagenome | biome: Geothermal region; feature: Hot spring; material: tree branch in hot spring; isolation source: hot spring sediment rich in lignocellulosic material ... | reverse complement strand
AGCCTCTGGCCAGCGCCGGGGAGAGACTATCATTTAACCAGGTACTCTCCTCTTAGTCAGATCAATACCCGTAACGTGAAGAACCTGGACTTAGCATGGAGTTTTTCCACGGGTGTGCTTAGGGGGCATGAAGGTCAACCTCTCGTGATAGGAAACGTTATGTATGTGGAAACCGCTTATCCCAACATAGTTTACGCCTTAGATATAAGTAAGGGGAACGATTACAGGATACTCTGGAAATACGTCCCTCAGCAAGATGACAGGGCGGTTGCGGTTGCTTGTTGTGATACAGTTATGAGGGGTATATCTTATGCGGACGGCAAGATAGTTATGAATACCCTTGATGGCCATGTTATAGCTCTTGATGCAAAGACGGGTAAAGAGCTTTGGAAAGTAAAGCACGCGGACCCCTACAAGGGTGAAACCATCACTATGGCTCCCATAGTTGCAAAGGATAAAGTGATAGTGGGTATATCCGGTGGTGAGTTTGGCGTACGTGGAAGAGTTGCCGCTTATGATCTCAACTCAGGAAAGCGTGTCTGGATGTGCTACAATCAAGGTCCAGATCAGGACATGTGCTATGGCTCAAGGACTCCCGCCAAGTATAAGGGTCTTGGTGTGAACACGTGGCAGGGTGATCAGTGGAAGATAGGAGGAGCCACCGTTTGGGGATGGTTTGCCTATGACCCTAAGCTTAACTTAGTATATTACGGAACGAGCAATCCCAGCACCTGGAATCCTTACATAAGGTGCAGTGCAAGCACGTGGGAAGAGTGCCAAAGCGGAAGATATGATAACAAATGGTCCACATCCATAATTGCTCGTGATGCAGACACGGGTGAGTTCGTGTGGGCATTCCAGATGACACCTTACGATGAATGGGACTATGACGGTGTAAACGAGATGATACTGCTTGATGTCAATGTGGGAGGTAAGAAGGTACCTGCTTTGATACACTTTGATAGGAATGGTTTTGCCTTCTTACTTAACAGAGCTACTGGAGAACTCATATACGCAAAGCCCTTCGTTTACGTAAACTGGGCGAAAAGCTGGGATGAAAGGCATGCAAGGGATGGACATACCTTCAATGTCGTAAAAGATCCGGCTAAATCGCCCTGGAAACCCGGTGATAACAAGAAAGATGTTTGTCCATCAGCTATGGGTGGAAAGGACCAGCAACCAGCAGCTTACAGTCCGGACACTGGACTTGTCTATGTACCTACCAATCAATGGTGTATGGATTATGAACCTGCTGAAACCAAGTATACGGAAGGCGCTCCTTATGTCGGTGCTAACGTGCTGATGAAGTTCTATGAGCATAAATCACCCATACACGGACTTTCCAAGACACCTGGGCATTACGGCAGGATCATTGCATGGGATCCGGCTAAAGGTGAGATAAAGTGCTACATAGATGAGAAGTATCCTACATGGAGCGGTGTACTTGTCACAAAGGGTGGTGTAGGATTTTACGGGACTATGGATGGCTGGTTTAGAGCCTTTGATCTAAAAACATGCAAAGTTCTTTGGTCTAAAAAGCTCGGTTCAGGCATTATAGGTAACCCCATATCCTTTGAGGTGAATGGTAAGCAGTATGTTGCTGTGTACTCAGGTATAGGTGGATGGGCAGGTCTTCCCGTAACCGCAAACCTTGATCCCAATGACCCTTACGGCGCTTTGGGTTCCACCAACCTCTCACTTGAGCTTGATCTATACAGACAGGCTACTATGAGTGGTGTCCTCTACGTGTTCTCTCTTGAGTAAGATTGAAATCCTGTTGGGGCAGTTTTGTCTGCCCCTTTTTATTTTTGATAACTTTTTTTGTAAATATAACAATTTTGGAGGATGGATATGCGTTACCTTTTTATTCTCTTTGTAAGTGCATTTACTTGCGTTGAAGCTTTTGCATCTTATGTCTTTGTGAGTGATGAAGAAGAGGGAATTTACGTGATAGATGCGGATAAACTTGAACTTGTAAAACGCGTTGAGTTAAAGGATTTAGGAATAAGAGGTATAGGGGTTACCAAGGATGGTAAGTATCTGGCTGTAGCTTCAAAAAAACTCGGAAAGCTCTTAGTAGTGTCCACAGAAAATTGGAAAATAGTCAAAGAGATACCCCTGGGTGAAAATCCCGAATTCGTAAAAGTGCATCCCAAAAGGGATTTACTCTTTGTAACGTACGAAGAGACAGGAAAGGAAGAAAGAGCGTACATAGTTGCTATAGATACCAAAAACTGGAAGGTATCTTTTAAGTTTGAGGGAGGGAAAGAGAGCGAGGGTATGGCTTTTTCAAAAGATGGGAAGTACTTGCTTGTTACCAACGAAGGTGAAAACAGCTTGTCAGTCTACGATCTTGATACTAAGAAAAAGCTTAAAGATGTAAACCTAAAGCCCTACGGTGAGAGACCGCGCGGTGTTGTGTGTTCACCGGATGGGAATTATTACGCGGTCACCTTTGAAAGTTCAAATAATATGATCTTGCTTGATAATAACTTTAAACCCCTCAGGTCCGTAAAAACTGATGCCGGTCCCTACGGCGTAACATATAGTCCAGATGGTTCTGAAATTATAGTAGCATCCTTTAGAGCTGGAAAGCTTGATATCTATGATGCGAGAACTTTGAGTAAAAAGGCGTTCCTTCAAACAGGCAAAAGATGCTGGCATTTTACTTACACCTCTGATTATAAGAAGCTTGTAGTTCCATGTGGAAACTCAAAGAACGTTCTCTTTTTTGATACTAAGGACCTTCGTCTTATAAAGAGCATGGATAATCTAGGCAAACCATGGGGTGCAGTGGCTTTTCCCAGAGCGTGGGGAAGCATAGATACACCTTGACTCAAAGTTTTAACACGCTATATTATTAAACATTATGAGAGAAAAAATTGGGTTGCCATGGAGAGTGGTAGGTAAGTTTATGGTTCTACCTTTTTTCTTTATACCGCTTACTTCTCTATCCGCACCTAAAGGATTGACCGCATGCAGTGATCCGGGACTTACTCCCCTCTTTGATATGCAGGGAAAGGGCATATACAACAAAATAGAGGAACTAATAGCGAGCTATCACGGACAAAAGGTAGAGCGCTACTTTTTCCCGATGCAGATGGGGTTTGTGAGGCATACGCTTGTGGAAAAAGCCTGCCATTTTGTGGTAGGTGTACCTGCTGGTTATGAACTTACTTTAAATACCAAACCTCTATTTAGATCCACATACGTTCTCGTTTACAGAAGCGATAGCGGTTTTGATATAAAGGGTATTGATGATCCCATACTTAGCAAACTAAAAATAGGGGGCATAGTTAATAATCCTGCCTTCTTTTACCTCAAGGATAGAGGCATTACCAACTATGTGGGCTACAACAGTTTTTACGACTCTTTTAATAGACCTGAGGACAATCCAAACCTGCAGATAATAAAGGATCTTCTTGACAAAAAGATAGATGTAGCGGTACTTTGGGGTCCTATAGCTGGATATTTTGTCAAAGAGTATAACGGCAAACTCAAGATGGTGCTACCCAATCCTGAAGGTCAGAGTAGTGTGAGGCTTGATTATAAGGTAGCCATAGGTGTAAGAAAAGGGGACACACACATGAAAGAGTATGTGGAGGAAGCTATTGTGGGAGAAAAGGAAGCTATAAAGAGCCTTCTCGTTAGCAATGGCGTACCTATACTACCGTGCGATAATTGTGTGATAAATCCTTGATAACGCATAAAGGGGGTGTGCTGTGAAGGGAAAGGGTTTTTCTGGTATATTTTTTCTGATCGTTTTCACTGGAATTTCCCTCGCACAGGATGCACAAGCTCCGCCCATCGTCATAACCGCTACAAGAGAAAGAAAATCTTTATTTGAGTTATCTACCTCGGCAGGTACTGTGGAAAAGGAAAATATCCAGACAGCCCTTCCTAACCTTCAGCCTGCTGACGTTTTGTCTCGCATTCCCGGTGTTTATGCACAAGACAGAGGCAGAAATTTTGCTCAAGATGCTAAGATAATCATAAGAGGCTTTGGAGCGAGGACACAATTCGGTGTAAGGGAAATAAAGCTCTTTTGGGATGGTGTTCCACTCACCATGGCGGATGGTCAAGGTGATATAGATAAGCTTGATATGAGTTTTATAAAGCACGTTGAGGTTTTAAAAGGTCCACTTGCGGTTCTTTATGGTAATTCCGCAGGTGGCATAATTTATTTTGAGAGCGAGGATGGAGGACTAAAACCCCTCTCGACAGGACTCAAGATATCGGGCGGAAGTTACGGCTTCCATAAAGAAAACCTTAAGGTAGGTGGACAGATAGAAAAGTTCAATTATATGCTTGGTCTTACATCTCTTTATACAACCGGTTTTCGTGATCACAGCTCAGCGAGGAGAAATTACGCAAACTTGAAAACCACTATAGGGATCACGGATAGATCATCTCTAACCTTATTTATTCACCTCTTTGATGAACCATTTGCCAAGGATCCGGGTGCTCTCACCAAAACCGAGTTTGAAAAAGACTCAAAGCAAGCGGCTCCTATGTATAAGGCAAACGATGCGAGAGAAAACATACAAAACAGAGAAATAGGGTTCCTTTACCAGCATGAACTTTCGCAACATCAGTCTTTTAAGATAACAGGGTATTTCGGACACAGGGACTTTACTGGATACACACCCGTAATAGTGAACGATTTCGGAAGAGATTATTACGGTGTAGGTCTTAATTGGTTTAGTAAGTTTAGGATTGGGGAAAGAAGTTTAGAGACTACCTTAGGTTTAGATACAGACTTTATGAAAGAAGATAGAAGCAACTTCCAAAATGTAAATGGAAGTAAGGGGACGCTCCAGTACACCCAAAACAGCAATGTGAAAAACGTAGGACTTTATACGCTTATGAGTTTTGACATTACAAAAAGTTTGCAACTGAGTGGAGGTGCAAGATACTCAAAAGTGGATTTTAGCGCTGATTATAACAGATTTTCTCCCTCCTTACTGTTGGTGTCAGGCGATAGAAGTTTTCAATTCACAAGTTGGGCGTTAACGATGAGTTACAAACCACTTAAGATGGTAAATCTTTATGCGGGTGTGGGCAGGGGCTTTATAACACCAACCCTCATAGAGCTTATAAACTCGCCTTCCGGTCCTGGTGGTTTAAATCAGAACTTAAAAGCTTCTAAGTTCTACAACTACGAGGCTGGTATAAAGACGCTTCTTGCAAGCGGAACTTATTTAGACACATCCATCTTTCTGGTGAGAACTTCAGACGAACTTGTGCCAAAGCAACTATTTCCGGGTACGAACTACTATGTGAATGCTGGAAAGACAGAAAGGAGGGGAATTGAATTTTATCTGACACATGAGCTTCCCTTTAATCTTTATACCATGTTGGCGTACACTTACATGGAAGCCACCTTTAAGGACTTTATAGACACGGATGGCATAAACAAATCAGGTAAGAAGATTCCTGGCATACCCAGACATACCCTCTTTTGTGAGTTTGGGTGGAAACCCACAAAGAAATTCTTAGCTTCTGTTGATGTAAAGTATGCGGACAAGGTTTGGGCGGACAACAGTAATACCGCAAGTGCGGAAAGCTACACTATAGTAAACCTGAAAAGTTTGTATAGGTTTGATATTTTTGGTTACAGTTTGGATGCTTTCTTTAGAATTGAGAACCTTTTTGATAAAAAGTATGTGACATCCGTTGTACCGAATGCAACAGGCGGAAGATACTACGAACCAGGACCAGGCAGAAATTACTATGTGGGTATGGCGTTGAATTTTTAGATTTTCCTTTGGAAAAACCCTTTATTTTCTCTTATTTATAAGAATATAGTTATGTTTTTATCGTCTTTCTTAATTTACTTTCAGGTATCAAACACTCTAACTTTGGAAAAAAATTCTACTTGACAGAAGTATATATGGGAAATATAATTTTTCAAAGTAAGTTTGTTACGTTTATCTCTCAGAAGGAGGTGTGCAATCATGAAAGAGAGGGTAAGCCTCACTATCAACAAAATCCCTTACACCTTGGAGGTGGAACCCAGAACACTGCTCGTGTATGCCATAAGGGAACTGCTCAATATGACTGGAACGCACGTAGGGTGTGATACGAGCAGTTGTGGTGCATGCACCGTTCTTATGAACGGTAAGGCAGTCAAATCGTGTACCGTGTTAGCCCTTCAGGCTGATGGTGCAGAGATAATAACGGTTGAAGGACTTGCTTCAGATTCGGAGCTTCATCCCGTGCAAGAAGGCTTCAAAGAAGAACACGGTCTTCAGTGCGGTTTTTGTACTCCGGGTATGATGATAGTGTCCTGCGACATACTTGAGACCGAAGAAGAACTTGACGAAGACAAGGTAAGAAAGCTCCTAAAGGGTAATCTCTGCAGATGTACGGGATACCAAAATATCGTAAAAGCGATAATGTATGCTAAAGAAAAAACAGCAGTAGCAAAGTAAAGGAGGTGTTGTCATGGTTATAGGAAAACCTTTGAGAAGGTTTGAGGATGACAGGCTTATAAGGGGTTTGGGGCAGTATGTGGAGGATATAAAGCTACCGCGGATGGCTTATGCGGTATTTGTGAGATCTCAGGTTGCTCACGGTAGGATAAAGAGTATAAACACGCAAGAGGCAAAGAAGGCTGAAGGCGTAATAGCTGTGATTACTGGACAGGACATAAAGGATAAGGTAGGTAAAAACTTCACCGCATGGATAGTGCCTAACAGTAATCAAGTCAGTGCGGATGTATCTTCGAGGTATCTGCTCGCGGTTGATAAAGTTAGGTATGTAGGTGAGCCTGTAGCTCTGGTGATAGCAGAAAGCAGAGAAAAAGCCTTTGATGCTGCTGAGCTTGTAGAGGTTGAATATGAAGAGCTTCCGGCGGTAGCGAGTGTTGAAAAAGCTATACAAGAAGGTGCTCCTTTGGTTCATGAAGAGGCACCGGGTAATATAGCCCTAAGGTGGCATGTAAAGAACGGAGATGTAGATAAGGTCTTTTCCGAGGCTGACAGGATAATAAAGCAAAGGATATACGTAAACAGAGCTGCACCTGTACCTATGGAACCGAGAGCTTGCATAGCCGATTACAATTCTGCCACAGGTAAGCTAACCTTATGGGTTACCTCTCAGAACCCTCACATACACAGATTTTACCTCTCTGTAGTTTTAGGTCTACCCGAGCATAAAATCAGGGTCATAGCACCTGATGTAGGTGGTGGGTTTGGAGCAAAGATAGACATATACAATGAGGAACTTATAGTCTCTTACGCTTCCATTTTGCTCAAAAGACCTATAAAGTGGGTAGAGACGAGAAGTGAGCATTTTGTAGCGTCATTGCACGGGAGGGATTTTCTTGCGGAACTTGAATTCGCTGTAAAGAATGATGGAAGAGTACTCGGAATAAGGGGTAAAAGTTACGCTAATATGGGGGCTTATCTGGCAACTGTAGCTCCTGGTGTCGCCACAGTACTTCACGGTCTAATACTTCCCGGTCCTTATAAGATAGAGGCTTTTGATTATGTGATGCACGGAGTTTTTACAAACACTATGCTCCTTGATGCGGACAGAGGAGCGGGAAGACCTGAAGCTATATTTTTACTTGAAAGAATGATGGACATTGTGGCGGACGAGCTTGGTATGGATCCCCTTGAGCTAAGAAAGAAAAACTACCTTCCAGCGGGTGAGAATGTCCAAACTGTAACTGGGCTTTCTTATGACTCTATAGACTTCGGTAAGGTACTCAAAAAATTTGAGGAAGTTGTGGACTACAAGGCTTTGAGAGATATGCAGAAAAAAGCGAGGGAAGAGGGAAGATATATAGGCATAGGTATAGTTTCAAGTATAGACATATGCGGTTTTGCACCCTCACCTGTTGTTGGAGCTGTGGGCTTGCAAGCGGGACAATGGGAAAGTGCGGTGGTGCGTGTTCATCCTACGGGTAAGGTAACAGTCCTTTCAGGTGCGCACTCTCATGGTCAGGGAGGCGATACTACCTACGCTCAAATAGTTGCGGATGTGCTTGGTGTGCCTGTCGATTCCATAGAGGTGCTTCACGGGGATACTGACATGATACCTATGGGTTGGGGAACATATGGAAGCAGAGGTACATCTACCGGTGGTTCTGCCGTTTACAAAGCTGCGGAGAAAGTAAGGGAAAAGGGAAGGGTCATAGCGGCGCATATGCTCGGTACTAAGCCTGAAGAAATTGAGTTTAGCGAAGGTATTTATTACCTCAAGTCCGATCCATCCAAAAAGGTAACCATTCAAGACGTTGCCCTTCAAGCAAATGTAGCGTGGAACCTACCTCCGGGTGTTGAGCCAGGGCTTGAGGCGGAAGCCTTCTTTGATCCACCCAACTTTACCTTCCCCTTTGGCATACACTGTTGTGTAGTAGAGGTAATGCCCGATACTGGCGAGGTAAAATTCTTAAAGTATGTAGCCGTTGACGATGCAGGTAGAATAATAAATCCGCTACTTGCTGAAGCTCAGATACAGGGGGGAATAGTGCATGGCATAGGTCACGCCATGTATGAAAATATAGTCTATACTGAAGATGGACAGCTACTTACTGGTTCTTTTAACGAGTATGCCCTGCCTAAGGCTCACTTAGTACCCAAGATGGAAACTTACTTCACAGAAACACCAAGTCCTGCCAACCCCTTAGGTGTCAAAGGACTTGGTGAAGAGGGAGCCATTGCAGGACAGATAGCTGTCGCTAATGCCATAATAGATGCCATAAAACCCTTTGGGGTAAAACATCTTGACGGTCCATACACACCGTCAAGGATATGGAGAGCTATAAATAAGTTGGAGGTGTAAGCCATGATACCTGCACCCTTTGAATACTATAGGGCTAAAACGGTAGAGGAAGCTTTAGAGCTCATAAAGAAGTTTGGGGATGAAGCCAAGGTTTTGGCTGGTGGACAAAGCCTTATCCCTATGCTCAAGCTAAGATTTGCCAGATACTCAAAGATAATAGATATAGGCAGGCTACAAGAACTAAAGTATATAAGGCAGGACGGTGATATAGTGCGTATAGGAGGTCTCACTACCCACAGGGAAGTCGAAAAATCCCAGCTCGTAAAGGATAAAGTTCCTGTTCTCTCTCTATGTGCGAGCGAGATAGCCGATGTACAAGTAAGAAATATGGGAACTATCGCAGGTTCTCTCTCTCACGCAGATCCCAGTGCGGATTATCCACCTACAATGCTTGCCTTGGGTGCCACCTTAGTAGCAAAAGGTGCTAAAGGAAGCAGGGAAATTCCTGTAGACAACTTTTTTGTAGGTACTTTTACCACAGCCCTTGAACCGGATGAGCTTCTGGTGGAGGTCAAAGTACCTGTAATGAAGAATAACGAAAGGGCATACTATATGAAGATAGGACACCCTGCAACGGGGTTTGCTATAGTTAATTGTGCGGTAAAGCTATCCTTAAACAATGGGAGGATAGATAGTGCGAGGGTAGCTCTTGGAGGTTTCGTCACTGTACCTTACAGAGACTCAAAGGTAGAAGAATTTCTCACCGGTAAGGAGGCAAATTTGGATACCATAAAGAAGGCTTCAGAGCTTGTAGGTGAAGGTCAGGACATAATAGGAGATTATTACGCAGATGCAGATTACAGGAGAAGTCTTGCCAAAGCTCTCTTTGTAAGGGTTGTAAGAACAGCCTTGGGGGTTTAAAGTGCAGACCTGGAAGGAAGCTAAACTTTTAGCGGAAGGTATACTGGACTGTAAAAAGAGGGGTGTCCGATGCGCCCTTCTTACCATAGTCAGTGTAAGAGGCTCTTCATACAGGAAAGAAGGAGCAAAGTTCTTAGTTACAGAAGAAGGTGAAGAAATATGTAGTATATCAGGAGGATGCCTTGAAAGGGGTCTTTTGGATACTGCCCTTGAAGTAATAATGAGAAACTCTCCGATGCTTGAGCGGATTAACATGGAAGAGGAAAGCTCTTGGGGGATGTGGCTAGGTTGTCCAGGTGAAGTGGATATATACATAGAGCCTCTTCACTTTGACCAAGTCCTAAGTGCTTGGGTTGATGCAGTGGTGAAAGGGGAGAAGTTTGTTTTAGCCAAAAGGCTCTTCTCGGAAGATAAGCTTTTAGTTACGGAAAAAGAAACGGTGGGAAACTTGACGCAGGCTAAGGAAGAAGCTCTCAGCCTACTGCACACCTACGGTATAAGACCTTACCTTAATGGGGACATCTTTTTTGATACCCTTCTCCGTTATCCACCTATTCATATTTTTGGAAGCGGGGAAGAAGCACATCACATGCGCGAGCTTGCAAACATCTTGGGGTTTGAAGTTTATCTGCACGAACCTTCCGAGAGAGTAAAGATAGAAGAAGGGAGCTTTGTGCTGGTGGCAAATCATAACATAAAGGCGGACAGAGTTTCTTTGAAACAAGCTTTGATGTCTAAAGCTTCCTACATAGGTGTTGTCAGCTCAAGAAAGAGGTTCTTGAAACTTTCGGAGGATCTTCAAGTGGATGACAGAATATACTGTCCCGCTGGATTAGATCTTGGAAGCTTTACGCCAGAAGAAGTAGCTTTCAGCATAATGGCAGAAATACTGAAGATCTATTGGGGAAAGACGGGGGAGAGTTTGAAAAAAGTGAAGCAGGAGGTTACGTATGGAACTGGTAGTTAGGGAATCTTTTGAAACTAAAGCTGACTTCAAAAAAGCGTGGGAATTTTTCTCAAACCCAGAATTTATAGTACCTTGCATACCCGGAGCGGAGATAAAAGAGATAAAGGAGGATGGTTCTTTTGAAGCGAGCGTGAAGCTCAAGCTCGGGGCGGTTTCCCTTAATTTCTTAGGGAGTATGAAGTACGAAAAACTTGATGAAACAAATGGTCTTATGGTACTTTCGGGGGAAGGAAAAGAGAAAGGGGGAGCTGGAAGGGCAAAGGCGAACATAGAAGCAAGCCTCAAAAGAGAAGGTGATGCTCTAAAAGTATATGTTGTGGCAACCGTTGACATATCCGGGAAGATCCTTCAGTACGGTAGGGGTATGTTTGAACAGGTGGCAAAGCAGTACTTTGCTCAGTTTTCTCAGTGTGCCAAAAACTATTTGGAAGCTAAGCAGGAAAGTGAAGAAGAAAAAAAAATGCCACCTAAGCCTGTAGAACTAAATGCCTTGAGCCTTTTCTTAAAGGCTCTTTTGGCATGGCTTTTAACTCCTTTTAAGAGGATCTTCGGAAGTAAGGCGTAGGTAATCCCATACGTTGTCAAAGTCTTCAAGGAGGTGATCAAATCCCCTTATTACCTCCTTCCTCTTCGCCTCCTTTATTATTTTCTTTGCACCTGTATCCCCCTTCAATTCTGCTAGTGCTTTATAGTATCTTCTACTGAAAAGCGAAGGTGGACAAGGCTCTCCATTTTTTTCAAAGGAAACAATATCGTAACCTTCATTGAAACGGTTTATAAGCATTCTCAGCATATAGTCATTTACAAAGGGCTGGTCTGAAAGAATTAATACAATAGCCTCCAACTCTAACTCTGTAGCCTTCTCTGATACGAGCCTTATGGAGGAAGCCATACCTTCAGAATATTTCGGATTGTATATGAGTCTTCCATTTTCCACTTTTGAAGCGATCTCTTTGTGATAAGCCCCGGTTATTATGTAGGTATGCTCAGGCTCTACAATTAAACACTTTTCAAGCAATCTCTTAAGCAATGGCATACCTTCATAGGGGAAGAGAAACTTGGG
>SPLK01000450.1_pt1 | contig 11712 bp, 9 predicted proteins | sample 2456111 | NCBI WGS metagenome assembly SPLK01 (sample SAMN11156906, study PRJNA527647) | hot springs metagenome | biome: Geothermal region; feature: Hot spring; material: tree branch in hot spring; isolation source: hot spring sediment rich in lignocellulosic material ... | reverse complement strand
TGCTCAGTGTCTCGCGCATCTGGAATCAACACCAGACTTGCGCCTAAAGCAACCCCTACACTCATAGCAATGACCATTCCATACACATGAAAGAGCGGGATAGCCGCTAGAACAACTTCTTCACCATCACGCAACCCCACCAGCCAATGCCGAAACTGTAATGTATTGGCAACCAAGTTGCGATGTAACCCAATGGCAGCCTTGGGAATACCGGTAGTACCTCCGCTGTATTGAAAAACCGCGGCATCGTCCGGGCTTAACAAAGGCAAAGGGACAGCATTGCTTGGACCAACCTCAAGAAGTTCCGAAAGATGTAATTCACGCCGCCCCTCTATCCTCGCTGGTTTGCTTTTATTAGGTTGTATCCATCTCTCCAAAGCATCTAAATCTTCGTCATCGGTTAAAATCCAACCTTCCAGCGGCGTATAATCCGCCAGGGCTGCAAAAACCCCGGCCAGTTGCCGTAATCCTACCACCATGCGAATTCCAGCATCAACTATCGGGTAGGCCAGTTCACGTTCTCGATACGCCGGGTTTAATGCCACCACAATACCGCCAGCCTTCAGGACGGCATAATAGGCAATCACAAACTGTGGGGTGTTCGGCAACACTAACCCAACGCGATCCCCCTTCTGAAGCCCCAAGGCACACAGCCACCGCGATAAATGGGTACTTAGTGCTTCTACCTGAGCGTAGGAAAGGGTTCGATCGCGGTAGATAGTGCAAGCCTGCGAAGGATAGCGCTGAGCCGCTCGGTCTAAAAACCACGGTAAAGCGACTTGAGGATAATGGATTGTATGAGGCACACCCGGATCGTAGCGTTTTAACCAGGGTCTTTTCATAGTAAATCTACACCTATTTTTCTATATCTTGGGATTGGAGTGCGGCTTCGCTCTCTTTTGAGTAAATTAGCCACGCCGTTTTATCTTCAACCAAGGCCAAAATTTCTTTCACCGTCCCTTCATTGACCTCAAGCCAATGAATCCGAGGGTCATCTTCACGAAACCAGGTGGCTTGTCGTCGCACGAAATCGCGTGTTCGCCGTTTCATCAAGGTGATTGCCTCGTCTAAGGTAATTTCACCCCTCAAGTAGCGTATTATTTCATGATATCCAATTGCAGTTAGCGGCGGCAATTCAGGCGAATAACCTTTAGTCAATAATGCCTTAACTTCCTCGATCAAACCTTGATGAATCATTTGCTCAATCCGTTGGTCAATCCTTTGATAGAGTTCTGGACGCGGACGCTTTAAACCCACGATCAACAAGGAATAAGGCACCTTTCCACGCCGCCGTTGTTCTGAAAATCGCTTTCCCGTTCCCAAGATAACTTCAAGAGCACGGATCGTACGTCGAACGTTGCGTGGATCAATGGCTTGAGCCGCTACAGGATCTAGGAGGCTTAACTTCTGGTGCAATCCCTCGGCACCGATCTCTTTTGCCCATCGTTCCAACCTCTCTCGTAAACGATGATCAGGCGCCTGAGGGGGTATCTCCCAACCTTCAATGATCGCTCGCACATACTGCCCGGTGCCACCTACCAGAAGGGGTAACTTGCCGCGCTGATGAATTTCCGCAATAATTCGAGCAGCCTCGCGCTGGTATAATGCCAAACTCCATACCTCATTCGGTTCGGCGACATCAATCAAATGATGAGAAACACGTTGACGCTCTTCACGGGAAGGTTTTGCTGTACCAATGTCCATTCCCCGATAGAAGAGACGCGAGTCGGCAGACACAATTTCTGCATCAAGACGTTCCGCAACTTGGAGAGAAATCTCCGTCTTGCCAACCGCGGTCGGACCTACAATTACAACAAGGGGATAAGGAATCTCACGCCACGACATTCTCAATCCATATCAGTTCCGAGCATTCTTTCTCCCGAGAACGCCGAATTGCAATGACATCCACGCGCCAGTTTCCCTCAAATTCAGGGTGCTGTTGTAGATAGTACAATGCCGCATTGAGCAGATGTTCTCGCTTTTGTCTCGTCAAGGCTAGTTCCGGCCATCCAAAGGTGTCCGAAGATCGCGTCTTAACCTCTACAAAGACCAATTCATCGGCTTGTTTTACAATTAAATCAAGTTCTCCATACGGTGTGTGATAATTCCTTTCCACCACCTCAAGCCCATGAGCAACCAAGTGGTCTACTGCCTGTTGTTCACCCCAGGCACCTAAAGCCCGATTATGGGATTTCATCGGTGACCTCGCTCATGATTTTACCCCACCCGTGCAGGGATTTCAGAATTTTTCTTGGATTTGCCTAACCAGGGTTTTATGCTAAACTCGGAAAAAGAAGGCTTTCTGACGTTATGTTTAATACCCTGCGATCTCTTCTACTTGTAACCTTTCTAATTGCATTGACGGCGTGCACGAAACCTGAGCCTCTCTGTGATGATCCGGCAGGTTGTCACGTCTTCCATCGTGGCGAGACCATTCTCTTTGGCGTGATTGCCCCATTGAGTGGTGATCAATCCTGTCCTGAAATTCGCATGACGTTAGAAAACCTTCAGCAAAGCGTCACACAAAAAGAGATCCACGGATATCCGATCGATCTGAGTATATGGGATACCTACAGTTCCGATGAAGCACTTGAAAGCAGTTTGGTGACATCTTTTTCTCAACCCACGCTTCTGGCCACACTGGTATTAACGTGCAATTCCACTTCTCCTAGCGAAACCCTGAGGGCTTGGTTGGATGGTAATCTTTTAATCTTAACCAACCCCTCTCAACTCACCGAAGGCATCGTCCAGTTAGAAAAACTCGCGATTCTCAGCAGAGACTTTCTTATTATCCCCCGTAGCGTTTGGATGATGAGTATAATCGAGGGACAATCGGAGTCGGTGAAAGATTATGACCAACGCTGAAGTTATTGCCATTGGTACTGAGTTGCTTCTGGGCGAGATACGGGACTCCAACATCCAATATATTGCGCGCTTTCTGCGGAATCTAGGCATAGATATGTTCCGTGCTACCTTGGTGGGAGACAACATCACCCGTATCGCCCAAGCAGTGCGCGAAGCCCTACATCGGGCTGATATCGTGATCACCAGCGGTGGCTTGGGACCCACGGTTGATGATCCTACGCGTGAAGCAGTTGCCATGGCTCTGAGTGTGCCATTGGAGTTTAGACCCGAACTCTGGCATCAAATAGAAGAACGTTATCATCGCTTTGGCCGCCAGCCCGGAGAAAACGCCCGTCGCCAGGCCTACATTCCCCAGGGAGCAGTTCCCATTGAAAACCCGGTTGGAACTGCACCTGGCTTTTATTACGAAATAGGTTCACGTGTTGTCATCAGTCTGCCTGGCGTCCCACGAGAACTCGAATATCTCATGGATACCAAAGTAGCCCCTTACTTAAAAGAGCGTTATGGGCAACAGGGGATTATCAAAACGCTCGTACTCCGAACTGCCGGAATTCCAGAATCTCAGATTGACGAATGGCTGGCTGATTTTGAGCGCTTAAGCAATCCTACCGTTGGGCTCGCCGCTCACCCCGGAATGGTCGATATTCGGCTGACCGCCAAAGCCGCTACCGAAACCGAAGCCGACCGGATGCTCGAAAACCTCGCGGACCAAATTCGTCCCCTCCTTGGGGATTCTATCTACGGAACGAACGAACAAACACTGGTTCAGGCCGTTGCCAACTTACTAAATAAAAAACACTGGTCGTTAAACGTGCTTGTCTGTGGCTTTGACAGCAACCTATTAACCGATTTACTTAATAGTCACCTTGATCGTATTGCAATATCCCATGTTCAAGCCTCCTGCAAGGAGATAAAACCTACACCTGAGGAAGAACTCTCTCAATTAGGTGACCAAGCCGATGTGTTTTTAGTTGCAAGTATGCAAGAGAACGGTCCTACCGCCGAATTGGTACTGCAAACCAGAACCCCAACCATCATGACTTCGGATAAACGTTATTTTGGTGGTCCCCCTGCCAACCGCTCAATTTGGGCAACTAATACAGCCCTGGATTTCCTCCGTCGCGTGCTGATCACCAATCCGATCTAAATTCATACCCACACAGGAGAGCTATTATCTATGTATACCGCCGACTTGATTCTTAAGAATGCCATCGTGCTCACAATGGATGAGGCTTTTAACATTTACGAACCTGGCGCCGTTGCCATCCGAGGCGATACGATTGTGGCTGTGGGAGCAGAAAACGAGATCCTGAATCAATACACCTCTCTCCAAATGATGGATTGCCAAGGCAAAGTCTTAATGCCTGGCCTGATCAACGCCCACACGCATGTGCCGATGACATTGCTCCGCGGCTTGGCCGATGACCTGCGCCTGGATGTCTGGCTATTGGGTTATATGATGCCAGTAGAGCGTGAATTTGTGTCTCCTGACTTCGTGCGCCTGGGCACTCAAATTGCCTGTGCCGAAATGATTCGCAGTGGCGTCACTACCTTTGCAGATATGTATTACTTTGAAGATGACGTCGCACGGACAACCGCAGAAATCGGTATGCGTGCCGTTTGCGCCGAAACCGTCTTAAAGTTTCCAACCCCCGATGCTCAAGCCTTTGAAGAGGCTTTGGCTTACACCCGCGAATTTATTCAGCGCTGGAAAGGACACCCTCTTATCACGCCAGCCATTGGGCCACATGCCCCTTATACCTGCACGGCAGAAATGTTGCAAGCCGCCGCCGAACTGGCTCTGGAGTTCGATGTTCCTCTCCATATCCATGTTTCGGAAACCCAACAAGAAGTGGAAAATATGCGCCTCGAGCAGGGAATGCCGGTGGTACCTTATATCAAAAAGCAAAATGTGCTTCAAGCCAAAGTGATCGCGGCCCATTGTGTTCATATTGACGAAGGGGAAATTCGCACCTTGGTGCATCACAACACCGGTGTAGCACACAACCCCTCTTCCAATTTGAAACTGGCTTCCGGCATCGCACCGGTGAAACGTATGCTAGACCTGGGCGTTAACGTGGGAATCGGCACGGACGGACCCGCTTCGAATAACGACCTCGACATGTTCGAAGAAATTCGGTTAGCCTCGTTCCTAGCCAAAGGTGCCAGCGGCGATCCGACAGCACTGCCCGCCCGCCAAACTTTAGCCATGGCAACCCGGTTGGGAGCCAAAGCCTTACACATCGGCGACCAGGTTGGATCTCTCGAGCCCGGCAAGCGTGCCGATTTGATTCTGGTTGATCTGCGTGCACTCCACAATTCGCCTCGTTTTCGTCGCGACTTCCAGGGCATTTACGCCCAAATCGTCTATGCGGCAAAATCCACTGATGTCACCGATGTGATGGTCAATGGACGTTGGCTTATGCGCGATCGCGAATTGCTGCGTATCAATGAAGCCGAGTTGATCCGTGCCAGCCAGGATTATGCTCGGCGTATTGATTCCTTCCTGATTCAACGCGAACAATCCCTACTTTCTAAACTTCTCGCGTTGGGTGAAGAGACCGCCGAGGAAGAATCCTTTGAAGTGCAAGCCAAAGTTGCCGTTGACGATCCCGCTTTGATCCGCCAGATTATTGAAAGTCATCCCGAAATTGAAATCCTTCGCCAACGCCATTACCAAGAATATGATACCTATTTTCTGTTTGCTCCCCCAGAAAATAGCCGCCTGCGCTTTCGCGAAGACCACTTTGTCGAACCCGATGGACGGGTCTCTCGAGTTCGCACTCGCCTGACCTTAATTGGCCCTACCCGCGAAGGACAATTTGCAAAACAGGTCTTGCTTTCTCGCAGCCGTTACCTGGCCACAGCCACCCACAGCCTGCGCTTTTATCGCGAATACTTCAAACCCCAGCAAATGATTGAAATTGAGAAAGAACGCTATCGCTATCTGGTGCGATTTCAGGGCACAGAGTTTTTTATCAATGTGGATAGTGTGACACATCCCCCTCTGGGCCACTTCCTAGAGGTGAAAAGCCGCACTTGGAGTCGTAAAGATGCCGAACAAAAGTCCCAGCGTGTGGTAGACTTGATCCAGTTACTGGGTGCCTCCCCTGAGAAGACCATCTCCCAGGATTATATCGAGATGATATTACAAGACACCCCCTCAGCTCACACCTAACAGAAGCGCGATGCCAGAAAAGACCTCATCTCGTATTGTTCGGGTGCTTTTCCTCGCCGCCGAAGCCGCACCATTGATCAAAGTCGGCGGGCTGGCTGACGTGGCTGGTTCGCTCCCACGTGCTCTGCGCCGCTTAACATCCTCATCGTGCGATGTTCGATTAGTGCTACCCATGCACGCAGGCATTGGTCAAAAACTGGAGTCCATTCAAAAATTCACCGAGTTTGAAATTGCAACGACCGATGGCAGAGAATTACCCGCTACCATATTCCAAAGCGAGTTTCAAGGCGTTCCTCTCTACTTGATCAGCGGTTCACCGATTCCGCCGGATGCTCCCATTTATACTGGTAGTACAACCGATGGGGATAAGTACGTTTTCTTTTCCTTAGCCGCTCTCGCTCTGACTCAATACCTCGCCACCGCGTGGGGTGAAACCATTCTTCACGCTAATGACTGGCACACGGCTTTAGCAGTTTATATGCTGCGAATGCAACAAATCACGCACCCTGCCCTTAGAAAGGTGCGATCGTTATTGACGATTCATAACTTGCCCTATATGGGACAAGAAGCTCGCCCTGTGCTTGATCATTATTCGATCCCACCTGCCCGGTCTACTGCGTTACCGGAATGGGCGCAAACTCTCCCGCTTCCCATGGGGCTCTGGGCGGCTGACCACATCAATGCGGTTTCTCCAACCTATGCTGAAGAGATCCTGACACCTGAATTTGGTTGTGGTCTAGAAACGTTCCTTCAAGGACGCAAGGACCATCTAAGTGGGATCCTAAATGGTTTAGATGAAGAAGAATGGGATCCGGCCAAAGATTCCACCTTAGCCGTTCCCTATGACTGGCAGCATTTGGTAGAACGCCAGCGCAATAAAGAAGCCTTGCTCCGTGAAATGCAATTTGATACCGAACATCGCGTTCCACTGCTCATTATTGTCAGTCGCCTGGATCGGCAAAAAGGAATTGATATTGCCCTGGAAGGTCTGGCCTCATTACCCGACCAGCCATGGAGGTTGATTATACTAGGCCGCGGAGATGTCAATTTAGAGAAAATGTGTGCTGACTTTTCGCAAACTTATCCTGATCGAGTCCGCTTCTTTCCGCGCCTAGATGTAACGCTCGCCCGCAAACTCTATGCGGGGGGTGACATTTTACTGATGCCCTCGCGCTATGAACCCTGCGGGTTAACGCAAATGATTGCTATGCGCTATGGATGCATACCGGTTGCTCGTGCCACAGGTGGCTTAAAAGACACCATTGAAGATGACCCCACCCTCCAGCGCTCAACGGGTTTCTTGTTCTGGGATCCCACCCCGCAGGCCTTGGCTCAAAAACTGCTTGAAGCCTTGAACCACTTTCGCGATCCTACTCTCTGGTCGGAGATTCAGAAACGCGCCATGCAAAAAGATTTCTCTTGGCGACGTTCTGCACAGGCCTATTTTGATCTTTACCAGAAATTACTTGACACATAAAAATCATGACATGGAGGACGATCAATGGAATATCATCGCACATCCGGCATTCTCCTACACCCTACCAGCCTACCAGGCCCATACGGAATTGGCGATCTGGGCCCTGAGGCTTACCAATGGATTGATTTTCTCGCCGAATCGAAGTGTGCGCTCTGGCAAGTGCTCCCTTTGGGTCCAACCGGTTACGGAGACTCACCCTACCAGTGCTTTTCAGCCTTTGCCGGCAATCCATATCTTATCAGCCCGTTTCTTCTATACGAAGAAGGACTACTTCAAGCGAACGACTTGAACCAGCGCCCGGTATTTCCGGAAAATGCCGTGGATTATGGGGAAGTAATCCCCTGGAAGGTAGCTCTGCTTGAGCGTGCTTTTCAAGAATATGAAAAGAACCCCGTTCCATGGGCAGAAGAATTCGAGAAGTTCAAGCACGAGCAGGCGTTCTGGTTAGATGATTATGCACTTTTTATGGCTTTAAAGGCTACACACCAAGGCGCTCCCTGGAATAAATGGGATCCTGCGCTTCGTCAACGTCATCCCCAAGCTCTGGCGGAATTTAAGGAAAAAAATTCCAGGCGCATTGATACTTTTAAATTTTCTCAATTTTTATTCTTCCGCCAATGGAATGCTCTGCGCGACTACGCCCACAGTAAGGGAATCCAAATCATTGGAGACATTCCTATTTTCGTCGCTTACGATAGCAGCGATGTGTGGGCAAATCCCAATCTGTTTTACCTTGATAAAGCTGGAAACCCGACCGTTGTCGCTGGCGTTCCACCGGACTATTTCTCCCCTACTGGCCAGTTGTGGGGTAACCCACTTTATCGCTGGGATCACCACGCCCAAGAAGGATATTCCTGGTGGATTAAACGCATTCGCGCCACCCTCCAACTGGTAGATATCATCCGCCTGGACCACTTCCGAGGTTTTGCAGCGTATTGGGAAGTACCTGCTGGAAACCCCACAGCAGAGAAGGGACAATGGGTGCCTGGCCCAGGCCTGCACTTCTTTGAAGCGGTGCAGAAGGCACTCGGCGACTTACCCTTTATCGCTGAAGACCTCGGAGTTATTACCCCAGATGTGGTCGCACTTAGGGATCACTTCGGTTTTCCGGGCATGAAGATTCTCCAATTTGGTTTTGAGGGGGGACCCGAGGATCCCTTCCTGCCGCACAACTATGAAAGGAACTGCGTGGCATATACCGGCACCCATGATAACGATACTGCCCTCGGATGGTATAACCGTGTAGACGAAAAAGCCCGCGACTATGCGCGCCGTTACTTGGCTTGTTCCGATCACGACATCGCCTGGTATATGATACGAGCCATTTGGTCTTCCGTAGCCGTAATGACGCTTGCCCCAATGCAAGATGTACTTAGTTTGGGTAACGAAGCGCGCATGAATTATCCAGGACGGCCTTATGGAAACTGGACCTGGCGCATGAAAAGCGCTGATCTCTCCCCAGCCCTAGCAGAGCGTTTAGCAGAGATCAATTACCTCTTCCGCCGAAATTCGTCTGAAAACCCTTTACAGTCATCAGGCGAAAATAATTCTCACCCCGACTAATCTGGCGAGGAAAGTGTAGATCGGGAGGCGAGGTAGATTCCTGTGAGAATAACCCCGCCTCCTATAATTTCTCCCCAGGTTGGCCACTCCGCCAAAAACCATGAGGCTAAAATCATCGTTCCAACCGGCTCCCCAAGTAATCCAAGGGTTACGAAGGATGCAGGCAGAAAGCGCAAAGCCCAATTAAAAGCCGAATGACCGAGAATCTGTGGTCCGACCGCCAAAGCCGCTAAAATGATCAGAGCCTGCCCCGAATAGGGCCATAGAGGTTGGTGGGCGATTCCAACAAAGCCAAGCAAACACACGGCAGCCGCGCCATACACAACAGTGATGTAGGGTAATAATGGCATCTGGGGACGAAAGCGCCGCCCTAAAAGCATATAGCCTGAAGCAAAAAGCGCCCCTGATAGGGCCAACAGGTTTCCCACCAGGGTGCCATTATTCTGGATAGGGTTCTCCGTGAGGCAAGCCATGCGTGCCCCCTCAAAGGTGCAGTTTCCTTGTAAGCCGATCCAGATACTGCCTACCATTGCCAGAATCAATCCTAACCAGACAGATGAACCGGGTTTCTCATGCAAAACCAAAGGGGACAGAAGCGCCACCCAAAGCGGCGTCGTGGTTACAAGCACTACCGAACTGGCAACGGTGGTGTGTTCCAAAGAGGTAATCCACGCCGCAAAGTGACAGGCCAGGAAAAAACCACCCAGCACAAGCCACACCCAATCTTTGCGCTTGAGATTAGCGATGTATTTCCGTCTCCACCCAAAGGGTAATAAAAGTAGCGTTGCAATACCTAAACGATAGGCGGCAATAACTAATGAGGGCACCTCACGCTGGGCGAAACGAATCAGAATGGATGCCGTTGATATTGCCAAAATACCCAGGAGAAGAACCAAAACAGGGATTATTTTTTGAGAACGCCTTTTCACCCCAAAGCCTCACAAGGATAAATCTAACTCATAGGATGTCCCATAAAAAATGCTCCCAAGGGCATATTTCCCTCAGGAGCAATCTTGATCTACCTTTCATAAATCAAAGATCAGCCGTGAGCACATCTTGAATGTGAGGCATTGCCCAATCAATGATCTCACGGGTGATGATAAGAGGCGGTGCAAAGCGAATGACATGTTCATGAGTATCTTTAACCAGAATACCCCGTTCGCGCAGCGCTTCACAATATCGCCGCACGTTGCCCAATTCATGCTTCATCTCTACCCCAATCAGAAGTCCCTTACCACGCACCTCTTTGATATTCCGTTGGGGGATTTCGGCCAATCGTTCCAGGAAATACTCCCCCATTTGCGCCGCATTTTCGACCAGACCTTCTTCAACAATCACACGCAAGGCAGCGCGGGCAATCGCCGCGGCTAGAGGATTCCCGCCAAACGTAGAACCATGCTCTCCGGGCTGGATTAAACCCAATATCTCTCGATCGGCAAGCACGGCTGAAACGGGGTAAAAGCCGCCTGAAAGTGCCTTTCCCACAATCATCATGTCAGGACGCACCCCCTCATGATCGCAGGCAAACAACTTACCCGTTCGCCCCAAGCCCGTTTGTATCTCATCGGCGATAAAAAGCACATTGTGGGAACGGCAGATTTGGCTGACTTCTTTCAAGTAACCCGCTGGTGGAATTCTAACCCCACCCTCACCTTGGATGGGTTCTAGCAACACCGCCGCGGTCTTAGAAGTTATCGCCTGCTCAAGCGCCTTGGCATCACCAAAAGGAACAATGACAAACCCCGGTGTAAACGGCCCAAAATCTCTTTTATACAATGGTTCGGTCGAGAACGAAATGACCGAAATGGTACGCCCATGGAAATTGCCCTCGGCCACAATAATCTCGGCCTCATAACGCGGTACCCCTTTGACCTCGTAGGCCCACTTACGGGCAACTTTGATCGCCGTCTCGACCGCTTCCGCGCCGCTATTCATGGGTAACACCATGTCGTAGCCGGTTAGGTCGGTGATTTCCTTGTAGAAAAGGGGTAACTGATCGTTTCGAAACGCGCGCGAGGTCAGGGTGATCTTTTGAGCCTGTTCAATCATCGCCTCAAGAATGCGCGGATGCACGTGCCCCTGGTTGAGTGCGGAATAAGCGCTCAAGCAATCCAGATAGCGCCTTCCTTCCACGTCATACACCCATACCCCCTCACCTCGTGTGAGCACCACATCCAGGGGATGGTAATTGTGGGCACCGTGCAGTTCTTCTAACTCGATAAGTTCCTGAGTTTTTGTCAGCATATTTTTATCCCTAAAATCCCCGGTTTCAACTTACTAATAACTTCACCAAAATTGCCTTTTGAGCATGCAAACGGTTATGCGCCTGCGGGAAAATGCGCGAGTGCGGTCCATCCGCCACCTCGTCCGTCAATTCCTGCCCACGGTGGGCCGGCAAGCAGTGCATCACAATGACATCGGGCCGTGCTTCGGCAACCAAAGCCGCATTAACCTGATAGGGCGGAAATACAGCCTCACGCTTTTTGGCTTCGGCCTCTTGCCCCATGCTAGTCCAGGTATCAGTATAGATGACGTGAGCATCGCGCACTGCTTCATGAGGATCTCGCAAGAAGCGTAAACGGCTCCCACTGGTCGAAGCGAAGAAACGAGCCAGTTCAACAGCCTGGGG
>SPLK01000448.1_pt1 | contig 11735 bp, 13 predicted proteins | sample 2456111 | NCBI WGS metagenome assembly SPLK01 (sample SAMN11156906, study PRJNA527647) | hot springs metagenome | biome: Geothermal region; feature: Hot spring; material: tree branch in hot spring; isolation source: hot spring sediment rich in lignocellulosic material ... | reverse complement strand
AAATATTATGAGTGCTTCCATTCTAATCCCTCAGATGGACGGTTTCGGAGGAGCCTTCATAACCTCTCAGTCTGAATATGGAAATTATTATACCCAGACCTACAGCCACTTCCGCTGCAGCAACAGTAAGTATAAACAACGCAAAAACCTGACCCTCTACTTTACCGAGCATCTTGTCTATACTAACAAAGGCGAGATTTATACCGTTTAGCATAAGTTCAGTACTTACAAGAATAGTTAGGAGGTTTTTACGTATTAGTATCCCAAAAAAACCCAAAAGGAACAGAAAAAGGCTCAGAAGAAGATAAAACTTCTCAACGCTCACTCCTCTTTCCTCCCGAGAAGTATAGCCCCTATCATAGCGATCAAAAGTATAACAGAAGCCACTTCAAAAGGAAAGAGGTAAGAGGTAAATAAGAGCTTTCCTACATCTCTCACATTGTTACCACTAATAACATTCGCAGGCTCGGCGAATTTACCTTTCAGAATCATGTAAGACATAAGAGCAAAGGAAATCATAAAAAAGGGCAAACCTAAAAGGAGTTCCTGTTTATATATACCTTCAAATTTTTTCACTTTCTCCCAAGGGATCACAGTTATTACAAGCACGTAAAAAACTACTATGGCAACAGCGTATATAATAAGCTGAAGACCAGCCAAAAGCTCGGCTCCCATATGAAGAAATATACCAGCCATAGCGAGTATCACGGAAAGGAAAGACAGTATGACGTGAACAGGATTTTTCATAAAAATGGTAGCGAAAGCTGATATTACAAGCCATACGGAAAGAAAAGCGATAACTACCCACTCCACTGTATCTTCCCCCAAAGCTTTTCCCTTTGTTCGTCATCTATCCATATCCTGTCAGGTTCTCCACCCCTTCTCTTTTTCCAATCTATTGCATGCTTCTCAAGATCATCCATTCGGAATACGCCTGCGGATCTAGAATAACCGGCAAGCTCGTGAAGATCCGTCATAGTTAAACATCCGACTGGACATGCATCAACACATAGCCCACAGAAGAGGCAGTTGTAGAGATTCATGTCAAACCTTACCACTTTTTTGGTTCCATCAGGCATCTGGATAGCTTCTATCCTAAAGAGGGTTGGCATTGGGCATGCGGTTTGACACATATAACAGGCTACACACCTGCTTTTACCCTTTTCGTAACTCATAAACTTTCCTATAGCTTTGAGTGAGTCAGGTTCGGTACCGTCCCAAACAAAGTGACCATGCGCTCCTCTGTATCTTTTGGGTAATGTGAGTTTTTCAAGAGGATAGTTGGTAGTTATGGGTTTTCTGAGGAGATTCCTGAGCGTTACGGAAAGACCCTTTATAAAATCCACAAAAAGTATGGTTTCCACTACGTTTAAGAAAGCCTTCCTGTTTACTTTCTTTATACTCATAGTGGGTAAGTATTTTACACCAGCTAAGTGCGTATTAAAAATTTAGTGATATAGATCACATTCCCTTAAAGTATACATTTAAAGCATCAAGAAAGTTTAGTATAATAGGCTAAAAATTTTGTCTTTTACCCCTTGACAAAGCGGTAAGGTGTTAATATAATTTTTATCTGTAAAAAAACGAAGGAGGTAAGGACATGGCAAGGTTAAGACCTCTATACGATAAGATAGTTGTCAAGAGGATGGAGGAACAAGAGCAAAAAACGCCGTCAGGTATAATCATACCTGATACGGCGAAAGAAAAGCCCCAGATAGGGGAAGTTATAGCCGTAGGTGACGGGAAACTCTTGAGCAACGGTCAGGTTGTTTCCCCCAAAGTAAAGAAGGGGGATAAGGTGGTTTTCAATAAGTATGCGGGAACGGAGGTGGAGCTTGACGGTGAAAAGTATTTAATAATGTCTGAAGATGAAGTTTTAGCAGTAATTGAGTAAAAAACTTTTAAAGGAGGTGGAAAGATGGCTGCAAAGAAGGTCATTTATGGAGAAGATGCAAGGTCAAGACTTAAGGCGGGCGTTGACAAGCTTGCCAACGCTGTTAAAGTAACCCTCGGTCCGAGGGGTAGAGAGGTGATCATAGAGAAAAAGTGGGGTACACCTGTAGTTACAAAGGACGGTGTTACTGTAGCAAAGGAAGTGGAGCTTAAAGATCCTTATGAAAACATGGGTGCTCAGCTGGTAAAGGAAGTAGCTTCCAAAACATCCGATGTGGCAGGTGATGGAACTACAACCGCAACGGTACTGGCTCAAGCCATATTCAACGAAGGTTTGAGAGCCATAGCATCTGGTGCCAATCCTATGGACCTCAAAAGGGGTATAGATAAAGCTGTTGAAACCGTCGTAAGCGAAATAAAGAAGCTATCCATTCCCGTATCAGGTAGGAAAGAAATAGAACAGGTTGCCACCATATCGGCTAACAACGATGTGAACATAGGCAAGATCATAGCCGATGCTATGGAAGCCGTTGGTAAGGATGGAGTTATAACCGTGGAGGAGTCTAAGTCTGCGGAGACCACCTTAGAGACAGTTCAAGGTATGCAGTTTGACAGAGGATACCTTTCCCCTTACTTTGTGACGAATCCTGATAAGATGGAAGCTGTCCTTGAGGATCCCTTCATACTCATATATGAAAAGAAAATATCTAACGTAAAGGACCTTCTGCCTGTACTTGAAAACGTGGTGAGAGCCGGCAAGCCCTTACTTGTTATAGCTGAAGATGTGGAAGCTGAAGCGTTAGCGACATTGGTAGTAAACCACATAAAGGGTGTAATAAGGGCTTGTGCGGTAAAAGCTCCTGGCTTTGGTCAAAGGAGGAAGGATTACCTGCAGGATATAGCCACACTGACTGGTGGGACTGCCATAACGGAAGAACTTGGCATAAAGTTAGAAAGCGTGACTCTTGATATGCTCGGAAGAGCCGATAAGGTGATAGTAGACAAAGACAACACCACTATAGTAGGAGGTAAAGGCTCTAAAGAAGCTATACAGGCAAGGATAGAGCAGATCAAAAAACAAATACTTGAGACAACTTCGGATTATGACAGGGAAAAACTGCAAGAAAGACTTGCTAAACTCTCTGGCGGAGTTGCCATTATAAGAGTTGGTGCCGCAACGGAAGCTGAACTTAAAGAAAAGAAGGCGAGAGTTGAGGACGCTGTACATGCTACAAAAGCGGCTGTTGAAGAAGGCATAGTTCCTGGTGGTGGTGTCGCTCTTGTGAGAGCCTCCGAAGCCTTGGATGACCTGAAAGTAGATAACGCAGATCAGCAGTTAGGTATTGATATAATAAAGAAGGCTTGCAGAACGCCACTCAGACAGATAGCCACAAACGCCGGATTTGAAGGTTACGTGGTACTTGAAAAGGCACTTCAGCTTGGAAAGGAAAAGGGTAAAAACTGGGGATTTGATGCAGCCACAGGAGAATACAAAGATATGGTTGAGGCAGGTATAATAGATCCGACAAAAGTGGTTAGGGTAGCCATTCAAAATGCAGCATCCGTTGCAGGTACTATGCTCACAGCCGAAGCTCTCGTTGCTGAAATACCAGAGGAGAAGAAAGAGAAAGCTCCAGCTCCAGAAATGCCTGAACTTGACTGATCAGCCTTTCCCCCCTTGTGGGGGGGGCTTTAATTTACTTATAAACCCAAAATAGCCGAATAAACCGGGGCTGTAAAGAGCAAAGAATCAAATCTATCTGTGAAACCTCCATGTTGTCCCAGCGCGCTTGAAAAGTCCTTTATACCTGCCTGTCTTTTTATAAAACTCTTAAAAAGGTCGCCAGACACAGCACACAGGACAAGCAAGGTGCCATACATAAGAGACTTGAAAATGGAAAAGTCGGAAAGGAAGGAAAATAAGGCTACACCCATCAGCGCACCGCCAAGAAAACCTTCCCACGTCTTTTTGGGTGAAAGTTCAGGGAAAAAGGGATGCTTTCCTATACGCCTTCCCACATAGTAGGAAGTTATATCCACAGACCACACTAACAACAAGATCTTTAAAAGTTGATAGTTGTTTGAAGATTTGAGGATATATAAGTATGAAGGCAAAATACCTGCGTAGACCAGAATAAAAAAGCTCTTTAAAAAATCTTCCATTTTCCAGCTTCTATACCCTTTTACTAAAGAGAGAAATGCGGAAAGGATAATACCCATACCGGTGTGAAGGCAAGCCATAAAAAACACCGCAGGTGCAGATAAAGCATAAAGATTCACTTTTAAAGCCTTTGATACTTCTTGAGCTATAGCGTACGAAAGTAAAGCGATTATTGGCAGAAATATATAAAATGGAGACAAAACAGCTATTAGAGATACAAATCCTACGAAAAAGCCAACGGCTTCCCTACTCTCAAATAACCGCTCCAAACTTTCTCACCCTCTTTGAATAGTCTTCTATAGCTTTTAAAAGTTCCATCTTATCAAAATCCGGCCAATATGTATCGGTAAAGTAAAGCTCTGTGTATGCCAAATTCCAGAGCAAAAAGTTGGAGATCCTCTTTTCGCCTGCAGTTCTTACGAGAAGATCCGGATCTGGAATACCATCCAAATCAAGAAAGGTTGAAAAGATCACTTCGTCCACACTTTTCAAGCCCGCATTTATAGCTTTATTTACAGCTCTCACTATATCATCCCGACCTCCGTAATCAAGTGCTATACAGACAAATATCCCGTTACAGTTTTTACTTTCCTCTTCCATCTCTTCCATCAGGCTGACAAGCCCCAAAGGTAGTCTGTCCCTCCTTCCGATGAATTTTATCCTCACGCCTTTGTTTATAAGTTCCTCTTTCCTGTCTTTCAGGTACGATTCAAACAGTTCAAAAAGCGCCCTTATTTCTTCTTTAGGTCTCTTCCAGTTTTCTGTTGAAAAGGTAAAAAGGGTAAGATATTTAATCCCAAGCTGTAAGCATATATCAACAAGCTCTTCAGCCCTTTTTACTCCCTGATAATGACCGTGTATTCTTGAAAGTCCCCTTTCCTTTGCCCATCTCCCGTTCCCATCCATGATGATGGCAAGATGCGTGGGTATTTTTAAAGATATCATTTCCCGAGCTTTCTTTTGGCTATTTCAGCCTCTTCTGATAGTGGATAATCCTTTACCAGATTTTGGTAGAACTCATTAGCTTTCTGCTGATCTCCTTTGAGTTCGTAAAGTTTCGCTAACTGCAAATAAGCCCCAGGAGCTTTATTACAATCCGGAAGCTCACCTCTCTTGCACTTTTCTACAAGAGTCAACCAAACAGCTTCAGCTTTATCAAATTCGTTCATATCCTTAAAGACAGTACCTAGCCAAAAGTAGGCGTTGTCTGTAAGAGGAGTGCGGGGATTCCTCCTTATAAACTCTATGAATTTATCCTTTGCTTTACCGAACTGTTTCTGATTGTATAGATTCATTGCTTCGTCATACTCTTTCTGATAGTTCTCTTCGAGCTTTTGAGGGTATTCTACCTTTTTCTTAATTTCTTCAGACAATCTTACAGAACCTGTACTTTCTCTACCGGCTTTTAATCTCTCTACATCCAATCTTAACTTAGTGAGACTTTCAGCCAGATTATCCACCCTTGTTTCCGTCTTTATACTCTGCTCTTCAAGTCTCCTTTGCCTATCCTCAAGTTTGCTTAGTCTTTCATCAACTTTTGCAAACTTCTGATCCAGCTCCTCTTTTGTGATAGGTCCGCAAGCAGCCAACATAACAGTAAGAAGCAACAATGTTCTTTTCATAATGCTTAATTATAACTTAGAAAGTTTTATGTAGGAAGCTATAATTTTTTCATGTACAAGCTTTATAGCTTAGAGGATCCTGATCTTAAACTGAAAACCTTTCTCAAAAGACTTATAAACCTTTTTCTAAAACATCAGAAAGTCTGTCATATAGCTCTTGCGGGTGGTAGAACTCCCATTGAGCTATACAGAATGCTTTCAAAGGAAAACCTCCTTTGGGGTAAAATCAAGTTTTACTTAACAGATGAAAGGTATGTATCTTTGGTGTCTGAACTAAGTAACTATAAGGCTGTAAGAGAAACTTTGGGAGACAAAGCAAAGCTGGTCTTTTACAAAACCGATATGGATATAGAAGAATGCGCCTTAGATTACAGCTTACAACTGCCCGAGAGGCTTCACATAACCCTTCTGGGAGTTGGTAAAGATGGGCATACCGCTTCCCTATTTCCCAAGGGGGAATGTAAAAAGGTAAGTCAAAAAGTTTGTGTAAGCAGGTCTCCTGACGGTCTTTTGAGACTTTCCTTGACACAAGAGTACTTAAACGGCTCCTGCGTGATTATCTTTTTCGTAAAGGGAGAGGAAAAGAAAAAGATTTTGGAAGCGATGTTAAGACGTGAAGATATACCTGCTGTCAAGGTGAGAGGGGTTTTGAGAACTTACCTTTTCACAGACATTTCGGGATTGTAAAATAATAGTAGAATTATGAGGAGATTAAAGAGCTTTGAAAAGCTTTTTAAAAGGCTAATAGCCGAGCAAGGAGATAAATTTTGGCGGATACAACACTTCTGGTAGTGCCTTTTATCAAGTGCAAAGTATTTCCGGTATGTCAACAATTATTTGCCGTTCTCCCCGCTCTTGTGCAAACTCTCAAAGCATGACTATACTGGTAAGCGGTGGTGGATACTTATTTAAAGCAAAAGCTATCAGAGATATCTCAGAATTTGAAGATGCAGGATTTGGCTATACTATAATATACAACGTGTTTGTTATTAAGGTTTTAGAGGAAGTTGGGAGAGCTATACTTTTAACCTTCTGGGGTTTATACTTTATACTTAAAAAACCTCCAAAGTTTGGACATTTCCTAAAGCAGGTAGCTTATCTCGGATCGGAAACAGTTCCAGTAGTGGTGATAACTTCCATATTCTCGGGCGGTGTTATAGCCTTGCAAACTTACAGTACCTTCCATAGGTTTAACGCAGAGTTTTTGATAGGAGCTGTAGTGGCTATATCCATGGGAAGGGAGTTAGGTCCTGTACTGGCATCTTTGATGGTAGTAGCAAGAGTTGGATCCGCCATGACCGCCAACATAGGCACCATGAGAATAACTGAACAGATAGATGCATTAGAAGTTATGGGTATAAATCCCGTGAGTTATCTTGTTAGTCCCAGATTGTTTGCAGGGCTTGTAGGTGTCCCTATGCTGGTTTTGATATCGGACATTTCAGGTATATTCGGTGGTTGGTTTGTAGCGGTTAAACTCTTTGGTGTTAACGAGTACCTATTTTGGGAAAAAATGAGAGATATAACGGAGCTTTACGACTTTATAGGTGGACTTTACAAGGCGGTATTTTTCGGTCTTGTCATATCCGCAGTGAGCTGTTACTTTGGTTTTTACACAAGTGGAGGGACCGAGGGAGTAGGCCGGGCTACTACAAACAGTGTAGTAACTTCATCCATGCTCATACTCATATCCGACTACTTTCTGACAGCAATCATATTTTAAACCCCTTGCATTTTTATAAATTTTTCTTATAATACCTATAAGTAAGAGCTAATAAAAGGGTGTTTAGAAACCCCTCCCCATGGCACACCTCCTCACCACCCCCTACACGTGGGGGTGGTCCTTTTCAATTTAGTTGTAAAGCTTTATATCTTGATTCTTAAAAACTCACCTATCTTCCTGTAGCCTTCACGTTCCAAATTTATGTAGTTCTCCGTTAGAAGTCTATTCTCATCTATTACCAAAGCTCTAAGCTCCATGCCCCTATTTTTCTCAAGGAAAATCTTTCGCTTTTCGTAGTCAAGCGATTTAAGTGCTTCCACTCTTTCCCTTTTTACCTTTTTGCTCACTTTATGTGACATGGCATACGCTTTTGTCCCTTTTCTATCCGAATAGGGAAACACATGCAGGTAATAAATGGGTAATTCATACAAAAGGTTATAAGTTTTTGTAAAGTCCTCATCGTTCTCAGAAGGAAAGCCAACTATCACATCTGTACCGATACCAGAGATAGGTCTTTTCTTCAAAATTTCCTCTATTAGCTTCACATAGTCTTTAACTTGGTAATCTCTCTTCATAAGTTTCAGTATCCTGTCGGAACCGCTCTGAAGTGGTATGTGGAAGTGAGGTGCGATCTTTTCTTCAGAGAGTAAAAGATCTAACAGATCCTTGCTTATCTCAGAAGGATACACGGAGGAAAGCCTCACAAGTTCTAACTCTCTTATCTTAACGAGATCCACCAAAAGCTCGTAAAGATCAGTCCCCATATCCCAGCCGTACTGGGTAAGCTGAGTTCCCGTCAAAACCACTTCTTTAAAACCTTTCTCAGCAAGAAGCCTCACTTCCTTCAAAACTTTCTCCTTTGGAACGCTTCTTGACTTACCTCTGGCAAATGGGATCACACAAAAGGTGCAAAATCTGTTACAGCCCTCTTGAATCTTTACGAAGGGTCTTACTTTCTCAAAGTAGGTAATAATATCAAAGTTCTCCACGGAGTTTTGCCTGAATATGTTGTCTACGTAAATCTTTTCTCCTCTTCCTTCCAAATATTCCTCAATTATCTTAAGTATGTCCCGCTTGTGCGTATTTCCCACTATTAAATCCACTTCCTTGAGTTCTGACAGAGCGTGAGGGTTAGTTTGTGCATAGCATCCTGTTACAACTACCAAACCGTGCGGATTTGATCTTTTTGCCCTATATATGGCTTGACGGGATGACCTGTCAGCCCCCGCTGTTACACTGCATGTGTTTATAATGTATATGTCCGCCTTTTCAAAATCTATCACCCGATAACCCTTCTGTATAAATTGATGCATCATAAGATGGGTATCAAACTCGTTGCTCCTACAGCCTAAGGTGAAAAAAGCTACATTCTTCATAGGAGAATAAATTATCTCACAAAAGTATCGTTGTCTCCTTAACTTATTCTTCCACAAAGGGATAAGCCTTTAGAGTAAGAAAATCCTGCCTTGACTAACAGAAAACATTGTTTATGATTTTAAAGTAATCAAATTATAAAGGAGGTAAACCATGTTCAGACTGGAAGGAGCAGGTAAACTCAGGCAAAAGCTTATCAACGATGCATACCAAGTGATTAAAAGGGACGGTACCATAGTTTCCTTTGACCGCACAAGGATAGAAAGGGCTATATCAAAGGCTTTCAAGGCTGTAGGGGAGCCTCTTGACCACAGCATACTTGAAGAGCTTGTGGAGGATGTTATTAAAAAGGTTGTTGAGCTAAGGAAGGAAAAGGTTCATGTGGAAGAAATTCAAGATATTGTAGAAGAAACCTTAATACTTCACGGCTTTGCCAAGGCGGGAAAGGCATACATCCTCTACAGAAAGAAGAGGGAGGAGCTTAGAGATATCTCAAAAGCCATAATTGATGCCGAGAAGGTGGTGCAAGAATATATATATCAGCAAGACTGGAGAGTGCAGGAAAATGCCAATGCAAGTTATTCCTTCTCCGGGCTTATGCTTCATACCGCAGGAACCGTTATAGCCCACTACACGCTTACTCATATCTACCCTGAAAGGATTGCAAAGGCTCACAGGGAGGGAGACTTTCACATACACGACCTATCTCATGGTATAGTAGGCTATTGTGCAGGCTGGTCTCTGGAAGACCTTTTGAGAAAAGGCTTTAGGGGAGGTTATGGGAAGGTAACTGCAGGTCCTGCAAAGCACCTTTCCTCTCTTATCGGGCAAATTGTAAATTTTCTTGGTTGCACCCAGATGGAGTTTGCGGGCGCTCAGGCTCTCAACTCGGTGGATACGTACCTTGCTCCCTTTATCAGAGTAGATGGGCTTAGCTATGAAGAGGTAAAACAGCTTATACAACAGTTTGTCTTTTCCTTGAACGTGCCTTCAAGGTGGGGAAGTCAGGCACCCTTTATAAACTTCACCTTTGATTGGACGGTGCCGGAGGATATGAAGGATAGACCAGTAATTGTGGGCGGTAGGGAAAGACCGGATATAGGCTATTACGGTGATTTTCAGAAGGAGATGGACATGATAAACAGAGCTTTTATGGAGGTTATGATGGAGGGGGATTACGAAGGCAGGGTATTTTCCTTTCCCATACCCACCTACAACATAACAAAGGATTTTGACTGGGATTCAGAAAGGGCAAGGCTTTTGTGGAAAATGACCGCAAAGTACGGCATACCTTACTTCCAGAACTTCATATCAAGCTCCTTAAAGCCTGGTGATATAAGAAGCATGTGCTGTAGGCTACAGCTTGACCTTAGAGAACTGAGGAATAGAATGGGTGGGCTCTTTGGAAGTGCGGACAAGACAGGCTCCATAGGTGTGGTTACTATAAACATGCCGAGGATAGCTTACCTGTCAAAGTCTGAAGAAGAGTTCTTTGAAAGGCTTTATGAGCTTATGGTGCTTGCCAAAGAAAGCCTTGAGATAAAGAGGAAGGTAATTGAGAGGAACCTCAAAAAGGGGCTGATGCCTTACTCAAGGGAATATCTTGACTCTTTTGACACCTTCTTTTCTACCATAGGTCTTGTGGGTATGAACGAAGCCTGCCTAAACCTCCTTGGCGTTTCCATTGCAGAGCCTGAAGGTAAAGACTTTGCTATTAGGGTTCTTAAGTTTATGAGGGAAAGGCTTTCGGACTTTCAGGAGGAGACAGGGCATCTTTACAACCTTGAGGCAACGCCTGCGGAAGGCACCTCTTACAGGCTTGCAAAGATAGATAAGGCTAAGTTTCCAGATATAATAACCGCGGGAGAAAGGGAGCCTTACTACACAAACTCCACCCATTTGCCTGTTAATTACACCGACGATGCCTTTGAAGTGCTTGAGCATCAAAAGGACCTGCAGGTTCTATATACGGGTGGCACGGTAATACACTTCTTTCTTCAGGAATCTCCAGAAGAGTTCGCGGTTTCAAGGTTTATAAAAACCGTCTTTGAAAACTATCCCATACCTTACCTGACTATAACGCCTACCTTTTCTGTGTGCGAGGAGCATGGCTACATAAGGGGTGAACATTTTTACTGCCCAGAATGTAAAAGACCTACGGAGGTTTATTCAAGGGTGGTAGGCTACTACAGACCAGTCCAAAGATGGAACAGGGGCAAGCAGGAAGAGTTTAGGGAAAGGCTGGAGTATCTTATTTGATGGATCTTTCAAACTGCACGGGTTTTTCGTGCCTGTGCTTTTCTTCCACTTCCGAAAGTTCCGCTATGGTGGTGCTGTTGAGATAATCCAGTATGGTTTCCCTTAGGCGTGTCCACTTTTCGTGTACCTTACAAGGTGATACCTGCCACTCTTCGCACCTTCCTGGTCTCAGAGCACAGTAATCCAGTTTGTATTCTTCATCAAGATAGCGTATAACGTCCATTATGGTTATCTGCTCCGGAGGTACCGCAAGGGCAAAACCGCCAGTTGGACCTTTGTATGACCTAAGGACCCTTTCCCTTGCCAGTTTGTGGAATATCTTAGACAGAAATGGCTTTGGTATTTTTTGAGCTTCTGCTATCTCCTCAACTTTGACCAGCCTGTCCCTGTTGAGAGCCAAATAAGCTAAAGCTAACAGTGCGTACTTTACTGTTTCTGAGTATATCATAATGTTATAATTATAGCATGGGAAATGAATTTGACAAGATTTTAAAAATCATACAAGGGGAAATTCCTTTAGTCAAGAGACCCTTCTTGGTGCTTGCGAAAGAGCTTGGTCTTAAAGAGACGGAACTTCTAAAAGTTATAGAGAAGCTCATGGAGGATAGTATTGTAAGACAGATAGCACCTATATACGATAGCAAGATGCTTGGGTACGATTCGGCTTTGGTAGCTTTTAGGGTTGATAAGGAAAGGCTGGAGA
>SPLK01000447.1_pt1 | contig 11737 bp, 13 predicted proteins | sample 2456111 | NCBI WGS metagenome assembly SPLK01 (sample SAMN11156906, study PRJNA527647) | hot springs metagenome | biome: Geothermal region; feature: Hot spring; material: tree branch in hot spring; isolation source: hot spring sediment rich in lignocellulosic material ... | reverse complement strand
CGGGCCGACCTGGACCGCTTCTCGGATTTCGTACGCCGTTTGGCAAACTCCGCTGACTCGAGGTAATCGAGGCAGGGGCGTCGAGCAGGGAGACCCGTCCTGCGCCCTTCGCCCGTGTGCCGCCGTGGAAGCTCTCCGGAGCCGGTGATTCGCCTTCACCGACCGGCCCGGTGACGGCCGTCACAGGCACCGGTGGCCGCCCCCGGCACGATGGGAGGGGGGCGATGCCATGCGCCTCGGACGGGTCGGGTCATGGGCGGCGGGCATCCTGGCGGCCGGGCTGCTGGGCGCCGGGCTGGTGGCGGCCATGGGCCGGTGGGGTGCGCCAGTAGCGGGTGGCGCCCTGCCAGGGCGCGCCACATCCCGCGAGTCCATCGAGCTCACGGCGGAGAGCCCGCGTGGCACCACCGGCGGCTGGGTGGCCGACGACGGTACGATGGCGTACGAGGCCACCGTGGCGGTCGTCACGAACGACGCCGAGGGCTGCACGGAGGAGCTGGCGAAGGCGGACTTCGAGGCGGCGCTGTGGCGCCGCATGGGCATGCGGCCCGAAGAGGGCCTCCGCCCTTACCGCATCGCCCTGCGGCCCGTCTCGGGATCCCCCCTGGTGCTGGTCAGCGCCCAGGCGCTCGACTCCGACCTGGCGAGCCGCCTGGCACATGAGGCGGCCAGCCTGCTGGTGGAGCGCACCTCCGGCCCGCCAAAGGCCTGGCGCCAGCAGGCGCAGGTGCTGGCGGCCACCTGCAGCCCGCCGGTGATGGTGCGCTGGGACGAGGCCGAGGGCCCCGCTGGGTCCCAGGCGTCAGCTGCACCCCAGGCGTCAGCGGTTACCCCGCAGGCCTCACCGCCTACGCCGTAGGCGAGACGGCCACCGGGCGCCCCTCCCGGGCGGAGCGGGCGCAGGCATCCAGCACGGCCATGTTGAGCAGGCCGTCCTCGCCCGGTGGCGCCGGTTCCTTGCGGCCCTCCCGTACCCAGCGGCTGAAGGTTTCGAACTGGAGCCGGTAGTGGTTGGCCAGCGCCGCCTCGCCGGGAGCGTCCTCCGACGCAGCACCTCTGGGCCCGCCGCCGCTCTGCACGCCGGGCGTGTCGGGCCCGTCCGCGGCGCCCACCGCCAGGTCCCCCGAGACCCCGCCCACGTAGAAGCCGTCGACGCCATCCGGCTGGAAGGGGCGCGGCACCCAGACGGTCCCCCGGGTCCCGACGATCTCGAGCCGCTGACCGCCCGTCATCTCGAAGCTCGAGTCGAAGACCGCCTCCCGGCCGCCGGGGAAACGCAGGATACCCGTGGTCGTCAGGTCGACGCCGAGCTGCGGGTCCACGTGGGACGAGCAGACAACGTCCACCGGCTCCGCCCCGAAGACCCACCGCGCCGCGTTGATGCAATAGCAGCCCACGTCAAAGAGCGCCCCGCCGCCCCACTCGGGCTTCCCGCGGATGTTGGCGGCCAGGTCGGGCAGCACGAAGCTGAAGGCCGCCCGCACCAGCCGCACCTCGCCGACGGCGCCCTCGTCGAGCAGCCGCCGCAGTCGGGCGTAACGGGGCTGCCAGCGCCACATGAAGGCCTCCATTAGCAGCACTCCGGCCTCCCGGCAGACCTGCCGGGCCCGTTCGGCCTCCTGCCGGTCGAGCGTGAGGGGCTTCTCGCACAGCACGTGCTTGCCGGCAGCGGCCGCCCGCTCGATCCAGGGGAGGTGCATGTGATTGGGCAGGGGGATGTAGACCGCCTCCACCTCGGGATCCTGCAGCACCTCGTCGTAGCTGCCGTAGGCCCGGCTGATGCCGGTCTCCCGAGCGAACGCCTCCGCCGCCTGCCGGTTCCGGCTGCCCACCGCCACGACCCTGGCGACAGCCGACCCGGCCAGGGCCGGCAGCACCCGATTGCGAGCGATGCGGGCGGTGCCGAGGATTCCCCACCGCACCGGATCGACCGAGGTACGAGTCTCCGAGGACGTCCCAGAGGCTTCCATCGGGATTCCCCCGGCGGTGCTATTCCGCACGACAGTGCGTTGTCCTCCGGGTTAGGGTCCGGGCGAGGGCATCGGTGACCTGGAGGTGGGCGTGCCAGCGGAGTATCACGACGCCCTCGTCGCATGCCCCACCGAGGACGATCTCAACGCGACGTCCCGCCGGACGTGTGGGAGCCCGGGGTGGACAACATCTACGTCAACCTCCCCAAGGCCGTCGAGGAGCCGCTCTACGAGGTGGCCCGGGTGGAGGACCTCCTTCGCTACCGCGAGGGCGAGGTGCTGGATTTGCTGCTACACCTGACATGAAGGGATCTGTCAAGCCCCCGTCGCCTTCCGTGGAGCCGTCGAATTCCGACGGCTTCGATGATGTCATCTGACGCCAGTGCTCTCCCCTCAGGCTTCAGGAGGGGCAAAGGGTCAGCGGACAAGCCGGAGCGTCGGGCGACGGTGAATCAACCTGACATGCGCGGATTCGGGAACGCGCCCTACCGCAAGACTTGGCTTATCCGTCAGGAGCTACCTCGGTCTAGGGACGCGCGTTCGGGCCTAAGCCGTGAGCGCATAGGTGCGCCGAGGGTTCTCCTTACCGGCCCGGCGGCTGTCCGCTGGCGCTTGCCCCTCCCTTCGCCTCCACGTGAGTGCCTTGAAAGCTTCCCGAGTTCAAGCGGCCGGCTTCACGGTTGCCCTGACGTTGAGCACTTCCTGCGCGATGGCCCAGGCAAAGGCCAGCAGCTCCCGAGCCACGGCAACCACCGCCACGTTCTTGGGTTTGCCTCGACCCACGAGCCGACGAAACCGCGCATGCAGTCGCTCCTTCGCCTTCCAGGCGATGGCGTTCACCTTCGGTGGCAGGTGGGCCTGGCGTTTGCGCAGGGCGGTGCTGCGACGGGGCGGATAGCGGTAGCTCCAGGGCCGCCTCGACGATCACCCGCCGAAGATGCGCATTGCCAGTCTTCGTGATGGCGCCGCGCCGGATGGTACCCCCGCTCGAGCGCTCCGATGGCACCACCCCGCCGTAGCTCATCACCTGCCGCGGATGGCCAAAGCGCAGGAAGTCCCCTGCCACGGCCACCGTCGTCGCCGTGACCAGTTGGAACCCTTTGAGCGCCTGCAGCGCGCCGATCAGGCGACGCAGCGGATGGCCCTCGACCAACTGCTCGATGGCGTGCGTGGGCCGGTCCACCCGCTCGGCCGCCTTATCCAGGGCCCGCAGGTACTCGCCGAAGAGAATCTCGTGTTCGGGACGGTCGAAGTGCAGGCTGTCCAGCCACTTCCGGTATTTGGCCGTCCAGGGTCGCACCCCCTGAGGCGGCCGTACGCCCTGGCGCAGCAGAAACTTGGTCAGCCGATGGCGGGCCCGGGTCTCGTCCTGCTTGGCGTCCTCGCGAGCCCGCGCCCGATCCCGCAGCGCTTCTTCCCGCTCGTCCGGGACGTAGACTGCCGTCCGCTCGCCGCTTCGCAACAGCGTGGCCAGTTTCACCGCATCCCGCCGATCCGTCTTGACCCGCTCGCCGGGTCGCACCGGCACCGGGGACGGAGCCACCACGACGCAGGCCACGCCCAGGGCCATCAACTGCCGGTACAACCCGTACCCGCACGGCCCGGCCTCAAAGCAGGCCAGCAGCTGTTGGGGATGGCCCAGCCTGCCAACCAGTTTGGCCACCGCCTCCGGCGGTGTTCGGGATCTCGCCCAGGGACACCGCCGGTCCCCGGCCCTCTTTCGCGACCGCCACGGCAATCGTCTCCGCATGCACATCGAGGCCAACGAACGTGGTATGATGCATCTGGGTCGGCTCCCTTCGCGTGTAGCTCTGCACTGGCGTACAGGTCACACGCAGGGTAACCTACGCCTTCGCGAAACGGGGCCGGCCCCTTCATCCTGTCTAGACGACGAGCAGAAGAAGCTGGCGGACTGGCGCCTTGCGGGGCCATCCCTCATCCGCGGTAGGCCCGGCACCGACAAGAGCATGGTGGCGCTCTACTAGGTCAAGGCCCTGGTGGAGCCCCTGGCGACCGAGGGTGTAGGCGACCGGGGGAGCTTGCGCATCTCGCTCACCACGTACACCATTGCCCTTAGCCGGTCAAGCCGGCAGTTGCTGGAGCAGCTGCTGGGTGAGCGGGCCGAGCTCGTAGAGGTGGACACGGCCGACCGGATGACCATGCGCATCCTGGCCGTCTGCGGCGAGCAGCCGGTTGTCGCGGACGCGGCCGAGGCCCGGACGGCGGTGCGCGAGGCCATCGCCAGCGGGCCGGCCTTCGAGGAGCGAAGCCTTGGGCTCGCCGGTTCTGCCTCTAGTACCGGCTCGAAGGGGCGAGGGCTGGGCTAGGTCGAGGAGTACCAGTTGGTGGAGCGGGCCAGGCGCGAGGCAACGTTGCGCCAGGAGCAGCGGGCGGCCGTGTGGGTGCTGTACGAGGCGTTCGTGCGGTAGTTGGGGGAGCGCAACCCCGATGCGGTCCCGTGGGGCGAGGTGCGTCGAAGGGGGTCGGTACGCCACAGGCTACGACCCCATCATGGTGGACGAGGCGCAGGACCTGGCACCTGTGGTGCTGTCGCTGCTGGCCGAGGTGAGCAAGGACGCCTCGGGGCTCAACCTACCGCGGCCACTAGCCAGTCGCTCTGCGCGCGGGGCGTGAGCTGGCAGCAGGTGAGCGCGAGGCTCCGCCTGCGGTCAATACCGGATGAAGGTGTTCCGAATCAACAGGGTGTAGGCGATACTGTCATCAGTTTAGTTGGGTCACGACGCTGGCGGGCCTGAGCGAGCCCGGAGGAGGGCGCTTCACAACGTGGGCCTTCCGCCGCTGCTGATGCGGGCTGATGCCTCAACAAGGATAGGGACCGGGCACGTGATGCGGTGTCTCGCATTGGCCGAGGCCTACGCAGCCAAAGGAGGACAGGTTTTCTTGGCCTCCGCAGAGGTTCCCGACGGGCTCGCACTGCGGCTACAGAACGAAGCGATACAGGTGATACGACTACCGGTGACCCCGGGAAGCGTAGAGGATGGGACCTATACCGCTCGTGCCGCCCGCTCTGTCGGCGCGCAATGGATCGTGCTCGATGGGTATGGCTTCACTCCGCCGTTTCAGAGGTACCTCAAGGAAGCCGGCTACCGTGTGCTGGCTATTGACGACCACGCGCACTTGAGCCACTACTATGCCGACATCGTTCTCAACCAGAATCTACACGCTATGAACTGTGAATATGCCACGGAGCCTTACGCGACAGTACTTCGGGGCACCACGTACGCTTTGCTGCGTCAAGAGTTCTTGGCGTGGCAGGCGTGGCGGCGTCGCATCCCTCCGATAGCTACGCGGGTGCTGATAACGCTTGGGGGGAGCGACCCGCAGAACGTGACCTTGACCGTCCTGCAGGCGCTGCAGCTTGTGAAAGTAGAGCTCGATATAGCAGTGGTAGTGGGAGCGGCTAATCCTCATCAAGAGGCAATCCGGGAGGCCCTGCAGGCCTCAAGGCACCCTGTGAAGGTCAAGGAGAACGTGACGGACATGCCGAGTCTCATGGCTTGGGCAGACTTAGCGGTGGCGGCCGGAGGGAGTACCTGCTGGGAACTGGCATTCATGGGATTACCGAGCATCCTCTGCGTCACCGCCGACAATCAGTGGCGTATCGCAGAGAGCGTTCACCATGCGGGCTTCGGCGTGAACCTTGGTTGGGCCCCGCTCATCCGTGTGGACACTTGGGCACGGGAACTGGAATCCCTGGCGAAGTCTAGGATGCGCCGCGCCCGCATGCACGCAATCGGCCGTCGCTTGGTTGACGGAATGGGAGCCTCTCGAGCCGTTGGTGCACTCTTGTCAGCGGGAGGGATTGGCTATTGCGGCTGATCGTTCTTTGCAATAACTGGACCGGCTGGCAGGTGCTCCGGTGGCTGGTCGACCAACGGGAACAAGTGGTCGGGGTTGTGGTGCACCCGGCCCGCTCGGCGAAGCATAGGGACGAGATCGTAGGTGAGGCTCGCCGGGTTGAGTGCGCCAGTGTATTCGATGGAGACCAGCTAGACCGCGAGGAGACGCTCGAGTCAATCCGCCGGCTCGCTCCTGAACTGGGCATATCGGTCAACTTCGGCTATATCCTCCGGCCTCGCTTCCTCGCACTGTTCCCGAGAGGCGTAGTGAATCTGCATGCGGGCTACCTCCCGTATAACCGCGGTGCATATCCGAATGTGTGGAGCATTGTGGAGGGGACGCCAGCGGGGGTGACTCTTCATTACGTGGATACAGGTATCGACACGGGGGATATCATCGCGCAAAGGGAGGTGCCCGTCGATCCGACGGATACAGGGGGATCTTTGTATCGGAAGCTAGAGAGAGCGGCCGTAGAGCTGTTTCGGGAGACGTGGCCGCTTCTCAAGCGCGGTACCGCTCCGCGCATCCCTCAACCGAGAGACCAAGGGACGTTCCACCGTGTACGGGACGTGGAGCGAATTGACCGCTTGGAATTGGACAGGTTGTATCCGGCACGAGAACTCCTAAACATCTTACGGGCTCGGACCTTTCCTCCGTACAAGGGGGCGTACTTCGAGGAGAATGGCCGCCGCATCTACGTTACGATTCACTTAGAAGAAGCTAGAGATGAGGAGACGTAACTGAAGAAGGGCTGTTTGCGTGAGGTCGACAAGCAAGGCTAGGAGGTGAGCCAGGTGGGGGGAACCAACTGTGAAGCAGCCTTCGCTATAGGTGGCAGAAGTATCGGGCGAGGGTCCCCCGTGTACTTAGTAGCCGAGATGTCGGCCAACCATAACCAGAAGCTCGAGCGCGCGATCGAGACCATCAGGGCGGCTAAGAGAGCCGGTGCCGACGCGGTGAAATTGCAAACCTACACGCCGGATACGATAACCATGCGGCGTGACAATGAGTACTTCAGGATCAAGGGAACTCTGTGGAGCGACCGCACCCTTTATGACCTTTATAGCGAGGCCTACACCCCATGGGACTGGCATCCCAAGCTGAAGCAAGTGGCCGATGACGAGGGAATCCAGCTGTTCTCGACCCCTTTCGACAGTTCGGCTGTGGACTTCCTCGAGGAACTTGGTGTGCCAGCGTACAAGGTGGCCTCGTTCGAGATCGTGGATATCCCGCTGCTCCGTCGTATCGCGCGGACTGGAAAGCCGGTCATCGTTTCGACGGGTATGGCGACCCTGGCAGAAATCGATGAGGCGGTCCAAACGCTACGCAACGCGGGCGCCTCAGAGATTGTGCTCCTGAAGTGCACCAGCGCATATCCCTCGCCGCCCGACGAGATGAACCTTCGGACGATCACGCATCTGAGTGAGGCATTCGGTCTTCCGGTCGGCTTATCCGACCACACACTTGGCATCGCGGTGCCGGTAGCGGCGGTTGCCCTGGGCGCGTGCATCGTCGAGAAACATTTCACGCTGTCCCGGGCGGATGGCGGGCCCGACAGCGCGTTTTCTCTGGAGCCAGACGAATTCCGGGCCATGGTGCAGGCGATTCGGGAGGCTGAAAGGGCGCTTGGCAGCGTGCGGTACGGCCCCACAGAGTATGAAAGGGAGAGTTTGGCGTTTCGCCGGTCGCTGTTTGTGGTCAGGGATATGAGAGCGGGAGAGCCGTTCACAGAGCAGAACGTGAGGTCCATCCGTCCCTCGCATGGGCTGCATCCGCGCTACCTCGACACTATTCTCGGCAGGCGAGCCAGCCGAGATATTAAGGCGGGGACCCCTCTCTCTTGGGACCTTGTGTCCGGGTGAGGGCCCTGGGAGCACCGTTCCCACGAACAACGCCGTACGACACGTGGCGAAGGGTAGTCATGGCTGATGCGAATTGTAGCAGTCGTCCAGGCTCGTGTGGGCTCGACCCGTCTGCCCGGGAAAGTCCTAAAGCCGCTTCGCGGAAGACCTGTGTTGGAGCACGTGCTTCGACGGGTCCAGCGTGCAAGCTGTGTCACGGCGACGGTCCTGGCCACAACGGTACTGGACGAAGACTCAGCTCTAGACGAGCTTGCGACTGCCTTGGGAGTTCCATGCCTTAAAGGGCCCGTGGACGATGTCCTGACGCGTTACGCCATGGCGGCTGCGCGACTCGAAGCGGATCATGTGGTGCGGGTTACCGCAGACTGCCCGTGCATCGACCCGGACGTCATCGACCGGGTGGTTCGGGCCCACCTCGATGCGGCAGTCGACTACACGTCGAACACGCGCCCGCGCAGCTTTCCCCATGGCTTGGACGTCGAGGTTGTGTCACGGTCCGCGCTGGCACTGGCCGCCGAGCGCGCAAGGCGCCGAGAGGACAGGGAGCATGTGACGTCCTTCATCTGGTCACAGCCGGAGAGGTTCCGCATCGCCAACGTGGTAGCCCAGCCAGAGGAGACAGGTCCCGACATTCGGGTGACGCTGGACACCGCCGAGGACTATGTGATGCTTCAGGCCGTGTTTGACCTGATGGAGACGGATGACTTCGGTGCACGGGACATCGTGAGGCTGATTAGGCGACACCCGTGGCTCACCGCCCTGAACGCCGGGGTCCGTCAGAAGCTGCTCCCCGTTCAGGAGCCTGCGGAGACGCGTCTTGTGCGGGAACTGACGGTTGCTGCCGAATGGGCGCTGGAACAAGAGCTTCCATGGGCTGCCTCTGTGTTGCTGCAAGCGTCGGAGCGGGCGGAAGGCGTGGTTGCAGAAGGCCAACCCGATGTCGGGGCCATGAGGGAGCGGCTGCGGGAGCTGCGGGCGTCGCTGGCTGATCTACGGAGTGGGGAGCTGCAGGCCCATGCTTGATCTCGAAGGAGCCACCATCCTCGTCACAGGGGGCACCGGCTCATTCGGCAAGGCTTTCGTCCGGATAGTCCTGGAGGAGTTTCAGCCCGGGAAGGTCATCGTATACAGCCGAGACGAGTTGAAGCAGTATGAGATGGCTCAGACGTTCCGCGACCGGAGGCTTCGGTTCTTCATCGGAGACGTCAGGGACAAGGAAAGGCTCCTCAGAGCCATGAACGGCGTCGACGTGGTGGTTCATGCCGCTGCGCTCAAGCAGGTCCCGGCCGCCGAATACAACCCGACAGAGCCCGTCAAGACCAACATACTTGGCGCCATGAACGTCATCGAGGCCGCACTGGAGCGCAAGGTGCGGCGCATCATTGCCCTAAGTACCGACAAGGCAGCAAACCCCATCAACCTGTACGGCGCGACCAAGCTGGTGTCGGACAAGCTGTTCGTCGCCGCGAACTCCTATGCAGGCAGGCAAGACACCCGATTTGCCGTGGTACGATACGGCAATGTCGTCGGCAGCCGTGGGAGCGTCGTCCCGTTATTCATGAAGCAGCGGGAAACGGGCACCATCACCATCACCGACTCACGGATGACACGCTTCTGGATTACGCTGGACCAGGGCGTACGCTTCGTCCTGCGTTGCCTCTCAATGATGCACGGTGGGGAGATCTTCGTCCCGAAGCTTCCGAGTGCCGGCATCATGGACATCGCAGAGGCTATCGCACCCGGATGCCGGATCGAGATCACCGGGATCCGACCCGGAGAGAAGCTCCACGAAGTGATGATACCGGAGGACGATGCACGGCACACTGTCGAATTCGACGACTTCTATGTCATCAAGCCGGAGTTCCCGTGGTGGGATAGCAATCATTGGGCGGATGGCCGGCCTCTCGAGGAAGGATTCCGCTACGCGAGCGACACGAATCCGTGGCGGCTCGATGTGCAGGAGATAAGGCGACTGCTGGAGGCTTTGGGCTATGAACTCATGGATCCCGTACGGGCGACAGACTGTCGAGGAAGATGACATTCAGGCGGTCGTGGAGGTGCTCCGAGGCGACTGGCTGACGACCGGCCCGATGGTGGAGAGGTTCGAGCGTGCCCTGGCCGAGCGCGTCGGTGCCCGGTATGCCGTGGTGTTCAGTTCGGGCACTGCTGCCTTGCACGGAGCTTACTTCGCAGCGGGTGTGGGCCCGGGGGATGAGGTCATCACCTCGCCGCTTACCTTCGCAGCGACGGCCAACGCCGCGTTGTACCTGGGGGCCCGCCCGGTGTTCGCCGATGTCCAGGAGGACACAGGGAATATCGACCCGGAGCACGTTAAGCGGCTGGCGTCCAACCGGACGAGGGTCATTACCCCTGTGGACTTCGCTGGCCACCCGGCGGACCTGGACGAACTTCGAGCTATCGCCGACGATATCGGTGCTGTCTTGGTTGAAGATGCGTGCCACGCACTGGGCGCTCGGTACCGCGGTCGACCGGTGGGCTCCGTCGCCGATATGACAGTGTTTAGCTTTCACCCTGTCAAGCACATCACGACCGGCGAAGGTGGAGCGGTGGTCACCAACAATCGTAACTTCCATGAGCGCCTGTTGCTCTTCAGGAATCATGGCATCACCAGGAATCCCTTGCTGATGCAGTGCGAACCCGAGGGGCCATGGTACTACGAGATGCAGGTGCTGGGTTACAATTACCGGTTGAGCGACATTGGCTGCGCGCTGGGACTTTCTCAACTGCGGAAACTGGACCGCTTCCTGAGTCGACGGAGCCAGATCGTAGCGCTGTACAACGAAGCCCTTGCCGACGCACCGGTCATCCGTCCGGCAAGGCGTCCGTATGTCGAGCCCGCGTGGCATCTCTACGTCGTCCGCCTTACCGACCCAGCCCGCCGGCGTCATGTAGTCGAACGCCTGCATGAGCTCGGCATCGGGGTGCAGGTCCACTATATCCCGGTATACAGGCATCCCTATTATCGGGCTCGAGGGCTCGACGATGCCCAGTGCCCGGCAGCGGAGGCCTTTTATGCAGGCAGCATCAGCCTCCCGCTCTATCCGTCGCTATCGGACGATCAAGTACACCGCGTGGCCGACGCACTGAGGTCACTGCTCTAGCGGGTCGACGACGTCTGTACTCCTGTCGGTTGAGCACAAGGGGCTCGGCGTACGCGGGCCGTTTCTCGAGGGCGCTCTTTCGAGAGCTCTGAAAAACCCGGCGAGATAGATCAGGCTTGATGCTGTGAGGCTGGAAGCATCTGGGTGCCAAACGTAGCACGACGCGTTCCCAGGGGAACCGGCCCTAAGCCCGTTCCCACAAGGGTTTCCTTCCTCCTTCAGGCACTTCCGAAGGCCCCCGCCGGCCCCCTCCAGCGGCTCAACCGCTTCGTGTTGAGCACGAAGAAGGTCATCACCGCTTGAAAGGCCACCCCCAACCGACCGCGATAACGGGCCCGACCCAGGCGGTGCCACTTCTTCGCCTCGGCGAAGACCCGCTCGATGGAGTTGCGCACCCGCATGGCCTGGCGAATGCCCTTGGGACGGTCCCGGTCCTTGCCCGGGTGGAAGTAGACCGCCTGGCGTTTGCGGCCGGCCTTCAAGCATGCGGTCTTCAAGGTGCAGCGTTGGCAGGTCCGCTGGGAGAAGACGTACACGAACCCTCCGGCCGGATGAGGGCTGGGTTGGCCGGTGGCCCCGGCCGGGCAGAGGACCCGGTCGGCCTTGGCGTCGTAGCGAAAGCCCGACGGCAGCGTCGAGCGGCGGTACTTGCGGGGCGTGTATATGCGCACCGCCTGATCCTGCAGCTGCCGGCGCAAGGTGGAGGCGTCGTAAGCCTTGTCAGCGGCCACGGCCCCCGGCTGAAGGTGCAGGCGTTTCCACTTGGCCTGGAGGTCCTTGAACTGCGCCCCTTCGCTTTCGTTGCCCGCCGCCACCGTCACCGCCGTCACCAGGCCCCGCTCGTCGCAGCTGGCCACGACCTTGTACCCGAGGAAGGCCGCTCCCTTCTTCTGAAAGCCCCACCGCGCCTCGGGGTCCGTGA
>SPLK01000446.1_pt1 | contig 11741 bp, 12 predicted proteins | sample 2456111 | NCBI WGS metagenome assembly SPLK01 (sample SAMN11156906, study PRJNA527647) | hot springs metagenome | biome: Geothermal region; feature: Hot spring; material: tree branch in hot spring; isolation source: hot spring sediment rich in lignocellulosic material ... | reverse complement strand
TGGCGGCCTCCTGGGCCGGGTTGGCCAACGGGCTGCTGAGCGCCGTGCTGGCGCTTGGCGTGCTCCCCTTCGTCGAGAGCCTCTTCGGCGTCGTCTCCAGCGTGCGCCTCATGGAGCTGTGCAACCCCAACCAGCCCCTCTTGCGGCGGCTCCTGCTGGAGGCGCCGGGCACCTATCACCACAGCCTGATGGTGGGCAACCTCGCGGAGACCGCCGCCGAGGCCGTGGGGGCCGATCCGGTGCTCTGCCGGGCGGGGGCCCTGTACCACGATGTCGGCAAGATCCGGCGCCCCTACTTCTTCGTTGAGAACCAGTTCGGCGACGCCAATCCTCACGATCGGCTGACGCCCAGCCTCAGCACGCTCATCATCATGTCCCACGTCAAGGACGGGGTGGACCTGGCCCGCGAGGCCAAGGTGCCCGAGGCCATCGTCGAGTTCATCCGGACGCATCACGGGACGGATCTGGTGCGCTACTTCTACCAGAAGGCCCTCAATGCGGAGGGCCCGGAGAAGGTCAAGGAGGAGGACTTCCGCTACGCCGGCCCCAAGCCCCGCAGCAAGGAGACGGCCATCGTCATGCTGGCCGACTCGGTGGAGGCGGCGGCCCGCGCGCTCGGACATGCGACGCCGGGCCGCATCGAGGGGCTGGTGCGGCGGGTCATCCGGGAGCGGCTCCTGGACGGACAGCTCGACGAGAGTACGCTGACGCTGCAGGAGCTCAACACCATCGCCAGCGCCTTCGTACGGGTGCTGACGGGGGTCTACCACGCTCGCATCGAGTACCCCCAGATCGAGCGCGAGGTGCGCCGTCATGAGAGCAAGTGAGCGCCGCCCCGAGCCCTTCGTCGTGAGAGTCCACAACCACCAGCGCGAGGTGGACGTGTCGGGCTACCTGCGTCGCCGGCTGCTGCACCGAGTGGTGCGGGAGGTGTTGCGCCGCGAGCTGGGGCACGAGGTTGACCGACCGGTGGAGGTGAGCGTCGCGCTGGTGGACGAGCCCACCATCGCCGCGCTCAACCGCCAGTTTCGTGGCGTCGACGCACCCACCGACGTCCTCTCCTTCACGCTGGACGACCCCGAGGAGCCGGTGCCGGACCCTGAGCAGGCGGGGCCCCGCCTGTTGGGCGAGATCGTCATCAGCGTGCCGCGCGCCGTGGCTCAGGCCGAGGAGTACGGGCACTCCGTGGAGCGAGAGCTTGCCTACCTGGCGGTGCACGGCTGCTTGCACCTGCTGGGCTACGACCACGAGGACGAGCCCTCGCGGCAAGCCATGCGCGCACGAGAGGAAGCGGCCCTGAACGCATGCGGCCTCCCCCGGTGAACAAGGGGCCCGTGCCACGGGCCCGCAACGTGGTCCAGAGCTTCCAGTTCGCCGGCCGGGGCTTGGTCTGGGCGCTGCGTACGCAGCGCAACCTGCGCATCCACTTCCTGCTGGCCATCCTGGTGCTGGTGCTGGCCTCGGTGGTGCAGCTGCCGCGGCAGGCGCTGGCGGCGCTGGCGTTGACCATCGTGGTGGTGCTGGTGGCCGAGCTCCTCAACACCGCCGTCGAGGCGGCGACGGATCTCCTCTCTCCCCGCTACGACGAGATCGCCCGGATCGCCAAGGACGTCGCCGCAGGCGCCGTGCTGGTGAGCGCAGTGGGGGCGGTGGGCATCGGCGTGCTGCTCTTCTACGAACCCCTGCTCGCGGCGCTGGCCTCGGGAGGGCGCCTGGGGGCCCGGTCCTCCTCCTACCTGGCCTTGACGGGGCTAGGGCTGACCCTGCTGCTGGCCTGGGCGGCCAAGACGTGGCTCAACCGTCCTCCCCGGCTGGTGGGGGGCATGCCGAGCGGCCATGCAGCGGTGGCCGCGGCACTGGCCACGGCCGTCTACGCGACGAGCTCCAATCCGAGCGTGACGCTGCTGGCGGTGCTGCTGGCAGGGCTGGTGGCCGAGAGCCGGGTGGAGGCCGGCCTTCACAGCGTCTGGGAGGTGGCAGCCGGGCTCGCCCTGGGCGTCGGCGTGATGGGAGCGGTCTTCGTCCTGCTGGGGTGAGGCGCGGGGCCTGTCGGGAGCGGGCGGCACATCTCGAGAGGTGGGGTGAGGGTGCAACTGACAGCCGAGCAGGAAGAGCGACTGGTCCGGGCCGCGTGGGAGGCGCGACGGCACGCCTATGCGCCGTACTCGCGCTTCGCGGTCGGGGCGGCCGTGATGGCCGATGACGGCGAGATCTTCGCCGGGTGCAACGTCGAAAACGCCGTCTACGGAGCCACGTTGTGCGCGGAGCGGGTGGCGGTGGGCCAGGCCGTGGCGTCGGGGCGGCGTCGTCTGGTGGCGGTGGCCGTGGTCGCCGAGACCCCTTCCCCGACGACGCCGTGCGGGACGTGCCGGCAGGTGCTCTCGGAGTTTGCCCAGGACATGCCGGTGGTCATCGACAACGGCCGGCAGCGGTGGCGTTTCCGGTTGGCCGAGCTGTTGCCGCAGGCCTTCAGCCGAAGCCACCTCGATGGTAGATGATGGGGCCATCTCGGGCGCTCCGTCGTCGGGGCAGGTATCGGGGAGCGGGAGGTCAAAAGGTAGCCTATACGGTCGCCGCCTCGGGGCCGTCGGGGCGGACGAGGCCGATCCGGTGGCCGCACGGGACGTCCGAGTGAGGGATCGTACACGTGTCTTCTTCGTTGGACAAGCTCACCGAGAGCGTCAAGACGACCGGCGAGGCTGCCGCGGCCATCCGCCTGCAGCAACTGGTGCGGCAGGCGCAGCAAGGCGACCGGGATGCCCGTGAGCGGCTCATCGCCACGTACCGCCCCTTCATCATGCGGGCGGCCGCGTCCGTCAGCGGCCACTTCGTGCGGGCCGGCCAGGACGACGAGGCGTCGGTGGCCATGATGGCCTTCGACGAGGCCATCACCTCCTACCGCCAGCAAGGCGGCCGCTCCTTCTTCTCCTTCGCCGAGATGGTGATCCGGCGCCGCCTCATCGACCACTTCCGGCGCGAGTCGAGCCGACGGCAGGAGGTGCCCCTGTCGAGCCTGGCGCTGGAGGGCGAGGACGGCGAGACGTCGGACAACCCGCTGGCGCAGGTCGAGGCCCGCGAGGCGCACCGGCAGTTCGAGGACGAGGTCCTGGCACGAGAGCGGCGCGAGGAGATCCAGCGCCTCGCTCAGCAGCTTCGATCCCTGGGGATTGCATTCCAAGATCTGGTGGACCGCACGCCGCGCCACCGTGACGCCCGTGAGCGAGCCCTGGCCGTGGCACGGCTTCTGGCCGGCAAGCCGGAGCTGTGCGAGCAGGTGGTGCAGCGGGGTAACCTGCCACTCAAGGAGCTGGAGGCAGTGGCGGGGGTGAGCCGCAAGACGCTGGAGCGGCAGCGAAAGTATATCATAGCGCTGGCGTTGATCCTGAGCGGCAACTACCCGCACCTGCGGGAGTACCTGATGCGCTGATGGCGCGTCGCGAGGCTCGAGGGGGATGGGCTTGAGCCGGGTGAGAGGCCTGGTCCTGGAGCGACTGGGCGAGGAGCGCGCGGTGTTGCTGACGCCGGACGGGCAGTTCGTCCGGGTGCGCCTGCGGAGCGGCGCGAACCTGGGCGACGAGGCCTGGGGCGAGCCTGACGTCCGGATGTGGGAGGGCCTGCGCGCCGCACTGGGCGGCTGGCAGCGAGCCGCGGCGGCGACCGCGCTCGCCTTCGGCGCAGCCGGCGCCCTGTTCGCCGCGGTCTACCTGCGGGGCTGGGGCCCGCTGCTGCCGGGGGTCGCTTCGCCCCGCACCATGGTCGGGGAAGCGGTGGCCGACGCCAGCCGTGCGCCCGCGGCGCTGATGACGGCGCAGGAGACGGCTCCCAGCGCGCCGGCCATCCACATCGTCGAGAGCCGCGAGGCACCCCGGCTGTCGGTCTCCGTGGAGTGGCAGCAGTGGCCCACGCTCACCCTGCGGCGGGCGGACGACGAGGAGAGCCTGGGGCTGGCGGAGTCGCTGCGCCGGGCCCTGCTGGGCGACGGTGCCGGGGCCGTGGTGGCGAGCACCGCCGAGTCGGGCCGTGCCGGGGCGACGGAGCCGGCCCGGGTGGCGACGGTCGAGGGATCCTCGGGGGCCCGGGGTGCCGGCGCCGCGACAGGGGCCAGCGCCGTGACCGTCGGAATCAGTGGCGTCACCGGGCCGCGCCAGGCGGCTGACCCCATGCGCGCAGGGCGTACGGAGAGCCTTCCCCTGCTGCGTCTGCGGGCCGATTTCTGAATGGATCCAGCGACCTTCGACTACGCGCTTCCACCGGAACTCATCGCCCAGACCCCGGCCGAGCCGAGGGACAGCTCTCGCCTGTTGGTGGTGCACCGCACCGAGGAGCGGCTGGAGCACCGCCGCTTCCGGGATGTGGTGGAGTACCTGCGCGAAGGCGACGTGCTGGTCCTCAACGATACCCGCGTCATGCGGTCGCGCCTGTGGGCCCGACGGCGGCCCCAGGGCGGTCGGGTCGAGCTGCTGCTGTTGAGGCGGGTCGAGCGACGCCCGGACGGCGCCGAGGTCTGGCACGTGCTGGTCAAGCCGGGCCGCCGAGCCCCGGTCGGCCAGGAGATGGAGGCCGGGGACGACCAGCTGCAGGTACGGGTACTGGATCGCACGGAGGACGGCGGCCGGCTCGTGGAGTTGGCCAGCCGGGAGGGCACGGTGTCGGATGTGCTGGCGCGCGTCGGCACGGTGCCGCTGCCGCCGTACATCCGCCGTTCCCTCGATGACCCGGAGCGCTACCAGACGGTGTACGCCAGGGAGGAGGGGTCGGCCGCGGCCCCGACGGCGGGGCTGCACTTCACCCCCGAGCTCCTGGACCGGATCCGGCGGTTGGGCGTCGAGGTCGTGAGCCTGACGCTGCACGTGGGCGTGGGCACCTTCCGCCCCGTGCGGGCGCCCACCGTGGAGCAGCACGTCATGCACGAGGAGTTCTTCACGATCCCGGCGTCGACCGCCGAGGCCGTGGGTCGTGCGCGCCGGCGCGGCGGGCGGGTCTGGGCCGTGGGCACGACGGTGGTGCGGGCCCTGGAGAGCGCGGTGGACGAGACGGGCGACGTGCGGCCCGGCTCGGGGTGGACGCGGCTTTTCATCTATCCTCCTTACCGGTTTCGGGTGATCGACGTGCTCATCACCAACTTCCACCTGCCCCGCTCGACGCTCTTGATGCTGGTCTGCGCCTTCGGCGGCACCGAGCGGATCCTGGCCGCCTACCGGGAGGCCGTGGCCTGTCGCTACCGCTTCTACAGCCTGGGCGACGCCATGCTGATCTTGCCGTGAGCTTCGTGGTCGAGCACCAGGACCATCGTACCCGGGCCCGGTTGGGGCGCCTGGTGACGCCCCATGGCGAGGTCCAAACGCCCGTCTTCATGCCCGTCGGCACCCAGGGCACGGTCAAGGGGCTCTCGCCCGACGAGCTGGAGGCGGCGGGCGTGCGCATGATCCTGGCCAACACGTACCATCTCATGCTGCGCCCCGGCGCCGATGTGGTGCGCGAGGCCGGTGGGCTGCACCGGTTCATGGGTTGGCCCCATTCCATCCTCACGGACAGCGGCGGCTTCCAGGCCTTCAGCCTGTCGGACCGGCGCCGGGTGACGGACGAGGGCATCCACTTCCGGTCGCACCTCGACGGTTCCTCGTGGCTGCTGACGCCCGAGCGGTCCGTGGAGATCCAGTGGGCCCTGGGCTCCGACGTGGTGGTGGTGCTGGACGAGCTGGTGGGCTACCCGGCGTCACGGCAAGAGGTAGAGGCCGCCGCGAAGCGAACCGCTATGTGGGGACGCCGCAGCCGGCAGGCGTTCGAGCGCCAGGCGGCCGGGGACCCGGCCGGGCGATTGCTGTTTGGCATCGTGCAAGGAGGTGTGTACCCGGACCTGCGCCGGGCGAGCCTCGAAGCCGTACTGGCGCTGGAGCCGGACGGGATCGCGGTCGGCGGCCTGAGCGTCGGCGAGCCCAAGCCGCTGATGTACGAGGTGCTGGAGGCCCTGGAGCCCCATCTGCCCGGCCACCTCCCTCGCTACGTGATGGGGGTGGGCTCCCCCGACGTGCTGGTGGAGGCGGTGGCGCGCGGGTACGATATGTTCGACTGCGTGCTGCCGACGCGCATGGCACGGCACGGCGCGGTCTGGACGTCCGAGGGGCGCCTCATCGTGCGGGACGCGCCCTACGCCCGTGACTTCCGGCCGCTGGATCCGGCGTGCGACTGCTACGCGTGCCGCCACTTCAGCCGGGCGTACATCCGCCACCTGCTCAAGGCGGGCGAGATGCTGGGGATGCGCCTTGCGACCCTGCACAACGTGCGCTTCGTCGTCCGGCTCATGGAGTCCATCCGCCGAGCCATCGCCGATGGCAGCTTGCCGGAGCTGCGCGCATGGATCCTGGAGCGATTCGGCCCACGAGGACAGGGAGGGGAACCCGACACATGAACGTCGTCGCTCTGGCCGCAGCCGAACAGCAGGCGCAAGGCAACCTCCTGACGCTGATCCTGTTCATGGCCATCCCGTTCGTCTTCTTCTACCTGCTGATCTGGCGGCCTCAGCAACAGCAGCAGCGCCGGCGGGAGCAGATGCTCAAGTCGCTCAAGCGCGGCGACCGCGTGGTGACCATCGGCGGCATCCACGGCGAGATCACGGGCATCAAGGACGACACGCTGACGCTGCGCATCGCGGACAAGGTGGAGATCCGGCTCAGCCGCTCCGGCGTCAGCTACGTGAAGGGCAAAGAGGAGGCGTAAGCTGGCGGTGGCCGAGTCGGGCAAGGGTGGGCGGGTCACGCTCGAACAGGTGAGGGCCCATCCGATGATCGGGGCCCTCATCCAGTCGGCCAACGCCCACCTGGCGGCCCAGGGGTACACGGAGCACGGCTCCCGCCACGCCGAGCTCGTGGCGCGGGTGAGCTACAACGTCCTGGTGCACCTGGGCCGCAGCCGCCGGGAGGCGGAGCTGGCCGAGATCGCCGGCTACACCCACGACATCGGCAACGCCATCGCCCGGGAGGCTCACGGGCAGGTGGGCGCGGCGGTCCTGGTGGGGATCCTGCGGGAACTGGGGATGGATCCCGAGGAGATCGCCGTCGTGGCCGGGGCGGTGGGCAACCACGAGGAGGGCGTGGGCCAGCCCGTCAACGTGGTCTCGGCGGCCCTGATACTGGCGGACAAGAGCGACGTGCACCGCACCCGCGTGCAGTTACGCGATCCGGCCCGCTTCGACATCCATGACCGCGTCAACTACGCGGTGACCCGCTCCTTCCTGCGGGTGGATGCGGAGGCCAAGGTCGCCCGGCTCGAGCTGACCGTCGACACCGCCATCGTGCCGTTGATGGAGTACTTCGAGATCTTCCTCACGCGCATGCTGATGTGCCGGCGCGCCGCGGAGTTCCTGGGGTGTCGCTTCGAGCTGGAGATGAACGGCGTCAGGCTCCTGTAAGCGCCTGGCATCGCCTTTGACACCTGACTCGACACGAGGCTATAATCGCGCTTGTGCGCGTGTGGTGGCGTAAGACGGGGAAAGGCGCACGATGAGGAGGCTATTTACGTGATACGCGCCAACTTGTGGCGAATCGTCCTCATCTTAGCCGTCCTGGCCGTCTCGACTCTCCTGCTGTTGACGCGTCCCATCCGCCTGGGGCTGGATCTGCGAGGCGGCACGCACGTCGTGCTGCAGGCCAAGCCCTCTGCGGGGACGGAGCGTGTCGACAACGAGACGATGGAACGGGCGCTGGCGGTCGTGGAGCGACGCGTCAATGGGCTGGGCGTCACCGAGCCCATCGTCCAGCGCCAGGGCCAAGACCGCATCATCGTGGAGCTGCCCGGCATCGACGACGCCGAGCAGGCCATCGAGACCATCGGCAAGACGGCCCTGTTGGAGTTCAAGAGTCCCACCGGTGAGACCTTGCTGACCGGCGCCGATCTGGCGCGGGCCAGTCTGACCCAGGATCAGTTCGGTCGTCCGGCCGTCGCCATCGAGTTCAAGCCGGAGGCGGCCCGCAAGTTCGAGGAGGCCACCTCCCGCTACGTCGGGCAGGTGCTGCCCATCCTGCTGGACGGCGAGCCCATCTCGATGCCGGTGGTGCGCACGCCCATCAGCGGAGGGCGAGCCCAGATCGAGGGTGACTTCACCATCGAGGAGGCCCGGCACCTGGTCGTGCAGCTCAACGCGGGCGCGCTCCCGGTGCCGCTCGAGGTGGCCGAGGTCCGGACGGTCGGGCCGACGCTGGGGCAGGAGTCCATCGAGCGCAGCATCCGTGCCGGCATCATCGGCGTGGCGCTGGTCTTCCTGTACATGCTGCTGTACTATCGCGTGCCGGGCGTGCTGGCCGACCTGGCGCTGGCCTCCTACGTGCTCATCCTCATGGCGACCGTCGCGGCCCTCCAGGCGACGCTGACCCTGCCGGGCATCGCGGGGGTGCTGTTGTCGGCCGGCATGGCCGTCGACGGTAACGTGCTGATCTTCGAGCGCATCCGGGAGGGCCTGCGGGAGGGCAAGCGGGTGCGGGCGGCCGTGGAGGACGGCTTCCGGGGTTCGCTGCGCACCATCCTGGACAGCAACATCACGACTCTCGTCGCGGCCGCGGCGCTCTTCTACTTCGGCACCGGCCCCATCCGGGGCTTCGGGGTGACGCTGAGCCTGGGCATCGTGGTCAGCATGTTTACCGCGGTCGTGATGACCCGGCTGATGCTCGACCTGTATGTGGCTCGCGATCCCGAGCGGGCGGCCCGTCAACTGTTGCCGGGAGGGGCGGTGTCCCGATGAGGGGGGCACGAGCGGCGGCGGCGCCGGCGGCGGCTGTGGACCGGCAGTCCCGGCCTGTCTATGACATCATGCGCTATCGTGCCATCTACCTGGCCATCGCTGGCCTCGTGATGGCGCTGGCGCTGGGTTGCATCGTGATCAAGGGCTTCAACCTGGGGATCGACTTCACGGGGGGTACGCTATTGGAGCGGGCGCTGCCCTCTCCTGTCACCGCCCAGGAGGTGCAGGAGGTGCTGGGGGGCGAGGCGCTGGCGGATCTGCGGCTCGGCAGCGTCAGCGTCCAGCCGCTCGATGGCGGTCATGCCGTCCTGATCCGTACCCGCCCTCTGGGCCAGGCCGAGGTGCAGCGGATCGACGAGGCGCTGGCGGCGCGCTTCGGTGACGTGGTGGACCGCCGGACCGAGGTGGTCGGGCCCGTCGTGGGGCGCGAGCTGGTCTCCCAAGCTCTCTTCGCATTGCTCCTGGCGACCGGCGGCATCCTGGTGTACGTCACCCTTCGTTACGAGCATCGCTTTGGAATCTCGGCCATCGTGGCGCTGTTGCACGACGCCCTGGTCGTGGCGGGGCTTTACTCCTTCCTGCAGCTCGAGGTCAACGTCTCGACCGTGGCCGTCCTGCTGACCGTGTTGGGCTACTCCGTCAACGACACCATCGTCATCTTCGACCGCATCCGGGAGCGGCTGGCTGAGTCGAGGCGCCGGCGCGACTTCGACCGCCTGGCCAACGAGGCCATCATCGAGACTCTGCCGCGCACCATCAACACATCCGCCACCACGCTGGCCGTGGTGCTCGCCATCCTGCTCCTGGGCGGCTCCACGCTGCGGGACTTCTCGCTGGGCCTCTTCGCCGGCTTCGTGTCCGGCGTGTACTCGACCGTCTTCGTCGCGACGGCGCTGTGGGTGATGTGGAGGACGGCGGACGAGCGCCGGAGGACGGCCCATGTGAGCGAGGCCGCCTGAGCTAGAGCGCCGGCCCCGGGAGCGGGGTGGACCCATGAGCGGGGCCGAGGGCGTGGGGGTTGGCGTTTTCGGGAGGCGGCTCCGGCACCTGCGCCGCTATCGCGAGGTGCTGGAGGTGCTGGGGCGGCACGGGTTTGCCGTGGTCGCCGACGCCGTGGGGCTCCGCCGCCCATGGCCCCGCCGGCGCCCCAGGGAGCCGGTCGTGCCCGGACCGGTTCACCTTCGGCAGGCCCTGGAGGAGCTGGGGCCCACCTTCGTCAAGCTGGGGCAGGTGCTCAGCCTGCGGGCGGACCTGCTGCCCCGGGAGTACCTGGACGAGCTGGCTCGCCTGCAGGACCAGGTGCCGCCCCAGCCGTTCGACGCCATCCGGGCCGTCATCGAGCAGGAGCTGGGGGCGCCGCTGGAGCGCCTCTTCCGCCACGTCGACCCCGAGCCGCTGGCCTCGGCTTCGCTGGGGCAGGTGCACGGCGCCGAGCTCCCCGACGGGCGGCCCGTGGTGGTCAAGGTGCTGCGTCAGGGCGTCGAGGCCACGGTGCGCACCGACCTGGAGATCATCCAGGATCTGGCCCGGCTGGCGGCCCAACGCCTCGGCCCGCTGCCCTTCGACCCCGTCGAACTGGCCGACGAGTTCGCCCGCATCATGCGACGTGAGCTGGACTACCGCGTCGAGGCGAGGCAGATCCAGCGATTTCGACGCAACTTCCGGGGCGACGGCCGCATCCGCATCCCCCGCGTGTATGTCGACCGGAGCAGCGCGCGCGTCCTGACCATGGAGCGTCTGCACGGCGTGCGCATCACCGACTTCGAGGCCCTGGAGCGCATGGGCGTGGACCGGCGCCGGCTGGCACGGACCGGGGCGGAGATCTTCCTCAAGATGGTCCTGGTGGACCGCTACTTCCACGGGGATCCCCACCCCGGCAACCTCCTGGTGCTCCCCGGGGGCCAGCTGGGCCTGCTCGACTTCGGCATGGTGGCCTCGCTGCGGCCCCAGCTGACCGAGCAGATCGCCCGCACGTTCATGGCGGTGGTGCGCCAGGACCCCAGGGGCGCCGTGCGAAGCATGCGGCGGATGGGCATCGTCCCGCCCACGGCGGACCGGGCGGCGCTGGAGCGGGACCTGGAGGACCTCATCGCCCGCAACTACGGGCGCCCCATCAGGGAGCTCTCCCTGGGTGAGGTGGTCGCGGACTCGCTGGAGATGGTGGCCCGTCACCGCCTGCGCCTGCCGGGCGAGCTGCTGTTGCTGGCGCGGGCGCTGACCATCCTGGACGGCCTGGCCCGCACCCTGGACCCCGGCTTCAACGCCCTGGAGGTGGCGGTGCCCTTCGCCCGGAGGCTCTGGCTGCGTCGCCTGCGACCGGGCTCGCACCTGGCCGCGGCGGTGGACGACGTGCAGGAGCTCGTCGAGGTGACCCGTACCCTTCCGGAGAGGGTCGACCGCCTCCTCGAGCAGTTGGAAGCCGGGCGGCTGACGCTGGGCCTGCGGCTGGGCCAGGAGACGCATCCCGCCCTGAGACGGGCCGAGCGGGCTGCCAACCGGCTCGCGCTGGCGGTACTGGCCGCGGGATTGGCCCTGGCCGGCGGCGTGATGTGGGGGCAGCCGTCGCCGAAGCTGCTGGGTGTACCCGTCCTGGCGGCGGGGGCGGTGATGGCCTCCATGTTGGCCGCGGCCGTGCTGATCTGGGCCATCTGGCGCTCGGGACGGCTGTGAAGGAGCGAGTAGCCGTGACAGTGCTGGCAGTCGCATCGGTGCTGGTGATCCTGGTGGTGGCCGCCTTCGCCCTGCAAAACCCCCAGGGCGTGACGGTGAGCTTCCTGGCCTGGACCTGGCAGACGGACGTGGGGCGGCTCTCGGTGATCGCGGCCGCCCTGGGAGCGGCCGCCGTCTTGCTCCTGGTGGGGGCCGACGACCTGCGGCTGAGGCTGCGGAGCCGTCAGCTGGCACGCCAGATCCGGCGGCTGGAGGTGCGCCTGGCCGGGCTCGAGGCGGAGCGGGACCGCCTCGCGAGCCGGCTCGACCAGCAGGGGCCCCAAGAAGAGGGGCCGGG
>SPLK01000445.1_pt1 | contig 11753 bp, 7 predicted proteins | sample 2456111 | NCBI WGS metagenome assembly SPLK01 (sample SAMN11156906, study PRJNA527647) | hot springs metagenome | biome: Geothermal region; feature: Hot spring; material: tree branch in hot spring; isolation source: hot spring sediment rich in lignocellulosic material ... | reverse complement strand
CGAGAGCGAGGTGCGGCGGACCGCCTGACCGAGGGCCTGGCCGCCTCCCCGGCGAACTCCCTGCCGGGAGGCGAACACATGGCACGTAGCATCCGTCCCGGCAGCGTCGTCGTCGTCGGCAGCCTCAACATGGATCTGGTGGTGCGCACCCCACGGATGCCCAAGCCGGGCGAGACCGTGGCCGCCCACGGCTTCGCCCGCTTCCCCGGCGGCAAGGGGGCCAACCAGGCCGTGGCGGCCGCCCGCATGGGCGCGACGGTGGCCATGGTGGGGCGCGTGGGCGACGACCCGTTGGGGGCGGCGCTGCGTGACGTCCTGACGTCCGAGGGCATCGACGTCACGTGGGTGCAGGTGACGCCGGGGGTGGAGACTGGGGTCGCCTCCATCTGGGTGGACGACGCGGGCGCCAACGCCATCGCCATCGCGGCCGGCGCCAACGGCCGGCTGGCGCCGCCGGACATCGAGGCGGCCAAGCAACTCTTTGGCCAGGCCGCCGTCGTGCTGGTGCAGATCGAGATCCCGCCCGAGACCGTGGATGCGCTGCTCGACGTGGCGGGGGCGAGCGATGTCCCCGTGGTGCTGGACCCCGCGCCCATCCATCCCAGGGCGGCCGGTTGGCTGGGGCGGGTCTGGGTGGCGGCGCCCAATCAACTGGAGGCCGAGGCGCTGGTCGGATTCGCCGTCGAGACGGTGCACGACGGGGTCCGGGCGTGCCGCGCCCTCCTGGAGGCGGGGGTCGAGGTCGCGGTCGTGAAGATGGCCGAGCGCGGGGTGGTGGTGGCCGAGCGGGGCGCCCGCGAGGCGTACCACATCCCGGCCGTGCCCGTGCAGGCCGTCGACACCACGGCCGCAGGCGACGCCTTCTGCGGGGCGCTGGCCGCCGCGCTGGCCGCGGGGCGGCCTTTGCTCGACGCCTGCCGGCTGGCCAACGCTGCCGCCGGGCTCTCGACGACCCGGCCGGGCGCGCAGCCCTCGCTCCCGCGGCTCGCCGAGGTGGAGGCCCTGCTGCGGGAGCGGCCGGCAACGGCCCCTGCGCGGATCCCCCTCCCCTGACGCGCTTCAGGGCGGGGGCCGCCTCGCGCGGGGGTCAAGGGAGAGGCTCGGCAGCCCCAATCCTGCGTGACATCCGCCGACCCACGTAGAGGGCGAGCCCGCTGCACATCGCGGCCGTCCCCCAGAAGACCCAGGGAAGCCCCCAGGCGGTGGCTGCCATCCCGAGCAGGGTCGGGCCCACCAACTCGGCGACCTGATTGGCGAAGAGCCGGACGCTGAGCGCCAGGGCGAGGTCGCGACGGGGGTATCGCTCCGCGAGCACCACGGTGGCCAGGGCCGGCCACAACCCGGTGACGGCGCCGGCAACAAAGGCGAGGAGTCCGTAGAGGCCGACGCCGTGCACCCAGGGGAAGGGGGCGATCGCCAGGCCCCCGGTGACCAGAGCCCCGACGGCGAGGGGCCAGCGGCCGCCGCTCACCGATGTGAGACGGGGAAGTAGCGGTCGCGCAAGCACGTTGCCCAGTCCGGCGGCCGAGGCGACCCACCCCACCACCTCGAGACGGTGCCCGCGCTCCGTGAGGTAGAGCGGCACGAAGACCGAGCGCACGACCTCGCCCGAGAGGATGCCCAGGGTCACCAGGAACGTCGCGCCCATCACGGGGTCCCGCCGGATCCAACCCAGGGCCCTCAGCACGTCCCCGGTCGCGGTGTGGCGTCGCCCATCCGCGGGCCGGGGGGCGGGCGACTCGGAGGTGTCTGCTCGTCCGAGTGCGAGGGCCGGCGCGACTCCTAGAAGGGCGACGCACGCCGCCATTGCGAACGCCCACGGGATGCTCAACCGGGCGGCCGCGAATGCGCCCACCGCCGGGGCGACCATGCGAATCGCCGCCGTGGACATCAACAGGAGTCCCACGCTGCGCTCGAGTTGCCGTCCCGACACACCCACCGTCGAAGCGGTCTGCGTGGCGAGCACCACCAGCAGCTGACCCTGCCCGGCCACCAGCTGGGAGGCCCCGATGATGGGCACCGACGGGGCCATCGCGACCGCCAGCAAGGAAAGCCCCACTCCGAGACTGCCCAGGATGGCCGCCCGGCCGGCTCCGACCCGGTCGATCCAGCTGCCTGAGGGGATGGCCAACACGAGGGGCAACAGCGCGTAGAGGCCCGCCAGCACCCCGACGGTACTGGGAGGGGTGCCCGCACCGGAGAGCAGCACGGGCAGCAGCGGCCGGGTCATGGATATGGCGAGGAAGACCAGGCCTGACGCGGCGATGGTGGCGATCAGCGTGCGCCGGCCCGCACCTCGGTGCGGTGATGCCTGCATGGTCGCGTGGCCCTCGATTCCATTACCGGCAGGAGATCCCGATCGCCTGAAGAAACTTAGACAACCAAACAAAGTTCCCTTCGAACCCGTGGTGAACGGCGTGGAGCCACAGCGACCGGGCCGATCCGTGGCGGTCATACGGGGCACCGACGTGCGGGCCCGCAATCGCCGCGTCGTGCTCGACATCGTCGAGCGGGACGGGCCCATCTCTCGCGCGGACATCGCCCGGCGGGCGGGCTTGAGCACGCCCTCGACCTCCGAGATCGTGGAGGACCTCCTGGCGTCCGGACTGGTCGTCTGGAGTGGGGAGGGTGAGTCGACGGGGGGCCGCCGCCCGCTCTTGCTCCGCTTCAACCCAGCACGGGGGACCGTGCTGGCCGCCGACCTCGGCGGCACGACGCCGACGCTGGGCCTCTTCCTGCTGGACGGCACGTGCCTGGCCGAGCAACGCTTGGCCATCCCGGAGGCGGCCAGGGGCGATGACGTCGTGGCCTACATCGTGGAGGGCGCACGCCGCCTCGTCCTGGAGGAGGCGACGGCATACCCGCCGGTGCTCGGCATGGGGGTCGCCGCGCCGGGCGTCACGGATCCCGAGACCGGCGAGGTGACGCTGGCCCCGGCCGTTGGCTGGACCGGCACCCCCGTGCGTAAGTTGCTCGCGCGGGAGCTGGGGATCCCGGTCGCGGTGGACAACGACGTCAACGCCGCCGCGCTGGCCGAGTGGCGGTTCGGGGAGGGGGCTCGCTACCAGAGCTTCGCCTTCGTCTCCATCGGCACTGGCGTCGGGATGGGGATCATCCTCAACGGCCGCGTCCACCGGGGGTGGCGCAACCAGGCCGGCGAGATCGGCTACATGCTGACGAGCCCGCAGGGGACGACCGACCCGGGTGGCTTCGGCGATCTCGAGGCTCGCATCGCGCTCTCCGCCGTCACCAGGGAGTACGTCCGGATCTCCGGCGCAGGAGACGAGGGATGTCTGGACCCCGAGCTCGCATTCGGCCGGCTACTGACGGATGCTGCCTCGGGCCGCCGGGAGGCCGTCACCCTGCTCGACGAGTACACGCGACGGTTGAGCCTCGCCATCGTCAACATCTTCGTGGTCCTGGCGCCGGAGGCCATCTTCCTGGGAGGGCCCATCAGCCCGTACGTGCCCGCCCTCAAGCCCCGGCTCGAGGCGGAGATCCGGCGGCTCGTGCCGTTCCGGCCGGTCCTGCTCCGCTCCACGCTCCAACATCGCGCCGGCCTCGTAGGCGCTTGCGCGCTCGCCTCCGACATGGTCAAGGAGGCGTTGCTGGCCGGCGTCTCGACCGGCAGGGCGGCGGACGCTGCGGCTGCACTCGGCGCAGGCGTCCCGAGGGGAGGATCGCGGTGATGAGCGTGGCCTCGAGCTCGCACGGCTGGCCTGTGGCCCCACCGGATCGGGACCTCGTGGCCCTGGCCCTGGCAGTGCGTCGTCTGAATGCGGTGTCAAGCCTCATGAACGTGGGGGCGCACCCCGACGACGAGTTGAGCGCCCTGCTGGCCTATTGCTCGCTGGGTCTGGGCGTGCGCACCGTCAGCGTCATCGCGACACGCGGTGAGGGCGGTCAGAACCTCCTTGGCCCCGAACGGGACCAGGTCCTGGGAGTGCTCCGCACCCGGGAGATGGAGGAGGCCGCCAGGATCACCGGGGTGAGGGTCCGGTTCCTCGGCGAGGACCTCGACGACCCCTTGCGAGACTTCGGCTTCTCGAGGGATCCCGACGAGACGCTCGAGCGGTGGGGAGCCGAGAGGGCTCTCGAGCGTCTGGTGCGGGTGCTCCGTGAGGAGCGCCCGGACGTGGTGGTGACCTCGTTTCGCGACGAGTACGGCCAGCACGGCCACCACCGCGCCATGACGCGCCTCACCATGCAGGCCGTGCGGCTGGCGGCAGACCCTGGGGCGTTTGCCCACCACCGCCAGCACGGCCTCGAGCCGTGGGCGGTCCGGAAGGTGTACGTGCCGGCCCATCCCCACGAGGTGGACGGCGACGTCTACCTGTCGACCGAGGCGGGCGAGCCCACGGTCGTCGTCGATGTCGGCATGGTTGACGATCTCATGGGCCTGTCGTACCTGGAGCTGGGTGAGCGGTCCCGGCGCCTGCACATGTCCCAGGGCATGGGGCGACCGGTCCTGCCGGGCCCGCACCCGGTGTACGCGGAGCTGGTCTACCGGGCTCCGGAGCTGGCGGGAGCGGACGACGGCGACCTCTTCGCGGGGCTCCCCGGGACCGTCGGCGACCTGGCCTCCCTGGTGCCCGGCGAGTGGGGAGCGCTCGCCGAGGCCCTGCGCCGGATCCAGGACGGCATCGACGCCATGGCCGGGGCCCTTCCCCGCCGCGAGGAGGTCATGCGGCTGGTCCATCGCACGCTCGCTGACGTGCGGGTGGCGCTGGATCTCCTGGAGGGGCTGGACGGGCCGCTAGCTGCCGACATCCGGTCTCGACTCTCCGTCAAGCGACGGCAGCTCACCGAGGCGAGTGCCATCGCGGCCTTGCTGACGGTCAGCCTGCAGGCGGAGCGCCAGGAGGTCGTCCGCGGCCAGAGCGTCTCCATCGAGGTGCGGGCCCACAACGGCGGCCGACGGAGTCTCGAGAGGATCCACCTGGTGTTGGAGGGGCCACCGGGATGGAGGGTGCAGGCCGGGTCCGGTGCTGTTTCGCCCCCGGCGGGCGGAGCGCCGCGCTCGCTGGGCCCCCACGAGGAGATCAGGGAGACGTTTCGCCTCGCCGTCCCCCAGGACGCCTCCTACTGTCATCCCTACCGCGCATGTCGGGTGACCGCGACCGTCCGGTACGAAGTGGATGGGGTCGAGGCCGCCGTGCCGGTGGAGCTACCCGACGGATTGGCGGTGCTCCCGCTCCTGTCGCTCGAGGTCGAGCCGGAGGCCTTGCTCCTCGACACGCAGACGTCCCGACGTCCCCTCCATCTGGCGGTGGCGGTGCGCAATCGCGGCGATCGGGAGGTCGACGCGGCGGTCCGCCTGGAGGTGCCGGAGGGTTGGGAGGTGTCGCCGTCCCGGAGCACGGTCCGGGTGGGTATCGGGCAGGTGAGCTCTCTGCCGTTCGTCATCGAGGCGCCCACAGACGTGCACCCGGGCCGCTATCGCCTGCGGGCGGTGGCCGAGGTCGGGGATGGCACGTTTGATAGCACCGTGCAGGTGGTCGACTACCCTCACGTTGGCAGGGCGCATTTGCTCCGGGACGCCGTCGCGACGGTCGTCGCCCTGCCGTTGCGGATCGCGCCCGTCCGGGTGGGATACGTGGACGGCGGATTCGACGCGGGGGCGGCGCACTTGCGCCGGATGGGGTTTGACGTGACGTCGCTGGGGGAGGCGGACCTGCTCTGGGGCGACCTCGCCCGCTACGACACCATCGTGGTGGGCATCTACGCGTACGGTCGCCGGGAAGACCTCCGCGCGGCCAACCAGAGGCTCCTCGAGTTCGTCCGACAGGGAGGGCACCTCATCGTCCAGCTCCACCGCCCCCAGGACGGGTGGGATCCGGACGTCCTGCCCCCCTCCCGGTTGCGCATCGGCCGGCCGTCCTTCGAGTGGAGGGTGACCGACCCGGCGGCGCCTGTCACCGTCCTGCAACCGTCTCATCCCATCTTCAACTGGCCCAACCCCATCGGCCCTGACGACTGGTCGGGTTGGGTCAAGGAGCGGGGGCTGTACTTCCCCATGGAATGGGGGCCCGAGTACACGCCTCTCGTCGCCACCGGTGACCGGGGACGTCCAGAGTTGAGGGGAGGGATGCTGCTGGCGCGTCGCGGCAAGGGCACGTACCTCTACACGAGCCTGGCGTGGCACTACCAGCTGGACCACCAGGTGCCGGGCGCGTACCGCATCGTGGCCAACATGGTCAGCCTTCCGGCCTGCGAGAGAGAGGCGGGCCTGCGGCCCGTCAGGGAGGGAGCGTGAGTCCCGTGCTGAGGCATGGCTTGTTTCGGCTCGTAGGCTTGACGTTGGGCGTCGCCCTGGCAGTGGCGTGCGTGGTGGGCACGGCCACGGCCGGGCAGGTCACCATCACCTACTGGCAGTACGAGTACGCCTCCAAGGTGACCGCCATCAACGAGTTGATCCGGCAGTTCGAGGCCGAAAACCCGGACATCAAGGTCGTGCACCAGACGTTCCCCTACGAGGCCTACAACCAGCGGGTCGCAGCCTCGGTGCCGGCCGGGCGCGGCCCGGACGTGGTCAACCTCTTCTACGGATGGCTGCCCCTGTACGTCGGGTCGGGCTACCTGCAGCCTCTGCCCGAGAGCGCCTTCCCGCCGGAGCAGATCGAGGCCGAGTTCGCGCCCATGGTGCGTGCGGCCAAGCTGGATGGCAAGTACTGGGCGCTGCCGACGGCGGTGCGCACCCTGGCCCTCTTCTACAACACGGACCTGCTGGCCCAGGCCGGCTTTGGGGGCGCCCCGCGGACGTGGGATGAGTTCATCCAGGCAGCCAGCGCTCTGACGGACCGGAGCGGCAATCGCTTCCGTCGGCTCGGATTCGCGGTGGCCCCCAACGGACAGGACCACCACCTGGTGCGGGAGGTCCTCTTCCGCCAGTGGGGCACGGCTCCGTACTCGGAGGACGGCCGCCGGGTGACCTACAACAACCCGCAGGGAGTGGCCGCCCTCACCTTCTACACGGATTGGGTCACCAAGCACCAGATCGGCGTGCTCAATTTCTTCCCGGGTGACAGCGGCTATCGCGACGCCTTCATGCAGGGGCTCGCGGCGATGATCGTGGACGGCTCCTTCGCGGTGGGCTCCATCAAGCAAGGCGCCAGGGTCACGTGGGGGGTCGCGGAGCTGCCGGTCGGAGGGCCCAACCCCATCCAATCCAACTTCGGGTCGTTCTGGGCCAACGGGATCACCCGCAACGCCCAGGGTGAGCGGTTGGAGGCGGCCATCAAGTTCTTGAAGTTCCTGACGTCGGAGCGGGCCATGCGGTACTGGCTGGAGGTGGTGGGGGAGATCCCCGCCCGGCAGTCGCTGGCGGCCGACCCCGTCCTGCGGGCCGACCCCGTCTACGGGCCGTTCATCGCGAGCCTGCCGTATGCCCACTCCACCTTCTTCGTGGACGAGAGCGGCCAGCGCCAGGTCATGCTGGACGCCATCAACGCGGTGATCCTGGAGGGGGCGTCGCCCGAGCAGGCCCTGGCCCAGGCGGCTCAGCGTGAGCAGAAGATCCTCGACGACTTCTGGGCTAGCAGGCGCTAAGCTAGTCTGACCCACCAAGCGAGGGGCGATGGCGCACATGATCAGGCAGACCACTCTGGGACGGCCGGGGCGCAGGATCTCCCTGCGCTGGCAGCGGACGCTGTGGGCCTACCTGTTCCTCGCCGTGCCCCTCGCCTTCTTCCTCTACGTCAGGATCTGGCCCGCGCTGCAGGCCTTCGACCTCAGCCTGCGCGAGTGGAACATCGTAGGGGCCGAGCGGCCGTACGTGGGCAGCGCCAACTTCCAGGAGCTGATGCGGGACCCCCGCTTCGGCCGAGCGCTGGTCAACACGTTGCGCTACACCCTCATCGGGGTCCCTGCCCAGCTCGTGCTGGGGCTGGCCGTCGCCCTGCTGCTGGAGAGGGTCACCCGACTGCGGGGGCTGTTGAGGGCCGTCTACTTCCTGCCGTACGTGACGCCGGTGGTGGCCGCCGCCTGGGTGTGGCAATGGCTCTACTCGCCGCACTTCGGCATGATCAATGGCGTGCTGGAGGCGTTGGGGCTGCCGCCCCAGGAGTTCCTCAACAGTCCCCGCCAGGCCCTCTACTCGGTGGTCGCCGTCGTGGTGTGGCAAAACCTCGGGTTCCAGATCGTGCTCTTCCTCGCGGGGCTCCAGTCGGTGCCGCGCAGCTACTACGAGGCGGCCAGCATCGACGGGGGCGGCTCGTGGGCCCTGTTCCGCCACATCACCCTGCCGCTGCTCAACCCGACCATCGTCTTCTCGGTGGTGGTCGGAACGTTGCAGTACCTGCAGCTCTTCGCCCAGGTGGTCAACCTCAACTTCCTGGACCAGGGAGGGCCCCTCGACAGCACCCTGACCGTCGCGCTGTACATCTACCAGGTGGCCTTCCAGCGCTTCCGGATGGGCCAGGCGTCCGCCGCGACCGTGGTGTTGTTTGGGATCATGCTGGCCATCACGCTGTTGCAGCTGCGATTCCTATCGCGAAAGGTCGAGTACTGAGCCATGCGCGCACGCCGTCGACTGACCCTGTTGCTGATCTACGCCGTCCTCATCGCGGGCGGTGGGGCCGTCCTGTTCCCCTTCCTGTGGATGCTCGTCACCTCCTTCAAGCCGTTCTACGAGATCTTCGCCCTGGAGTTCTGGCCATCCGAGCCGACCCTGGACAACTACCGGGAGGTGCTGACGACCACCAGCTTCATGCGCTGGTACGCCAACAGCCTGGGGGTGGCGGCGGCGACGACGGCGAGCGTGCTGTTCTTCGACTCGCTGGTGGGCTATACCCTGGCCAAGCTGCGCTTCCCCGGGCGAGAGGTCGTCTTCGTGCTGATCCTCTCGACCCTGATGATCCCGACGGAGATGCTGGTCATCCCGTGGTTCGTCACCTCCAGCGAGCGGGGTTGGGTCGACACCTACTGGGGCATCGCCTTCCCCGGGCTGATGACGGCCTTCGGCGTCTTCCTCATGCGCCAGTTCTTCCAGACCCTGCCCGACGACCTGCTGGACGCGGGCCGCATCGACGGGGTGTCGGAGTTCGGCCTCTTCTGGCGCATCGGGCTCCCGCTGGTGCGCCCGGCTCTGTCGGCACTGGCCATCCTCACCTTCCTCGGCAACTGGAACGCGTTCTTGTGGCCCCTCATCGTCATCCAGTCCGACCACATGCGGACGCTGCCCGTGGGGATCGCACTCTTCTCGGGCGAGGCGGGCTCGGCCTGGAACCTGATCATGGCGGCCTCCGCCCTGGCCATCGTTCCCGTCATCGTGGTCTTCGCGATCTTCCAGCGGCAGATCATCGAAGGCGTCGTCCTCACCGGGGTGAAGGGGTGATGGCCGGGAAGCGGCTGTTGGTCCTGGGCAACGTCAACCTGGACCTGGGGATCGGGCCGGTGGCGGCTTGGCCCGACTTCGGGACGGAGATCCTGGGCTCCCGGGGCTTCTTCCGCCCGGGCGGGTCGGCGGGCAACGCGGCGCTGGCCCTGGCAGGCCTCGGGTATCCGGTGGAGCTCCTCGCCGAGTTGGGAGACGACCCGCTCGGCCAGTGGCTCGCTCGAGCCCTGCGGGAAGCGGGCGTGGGGTGCGACGGCCTGCGTATGTGCCGGCAGGCCACGGCCTTCAGCTTCAGCGTGAGCCACCCCGACGGGGAGCGCACCTTCTTCTCCTTCCCGGGGCACCTGCAGGAGCAGGGCCTGGATGGGGGGGCGGACGTGCTGGAGTCTCCTCCCGGCAGCGTGGTGTTGGCCTGCGGTTACTACCTGCTGCCCCGGTGGCGCGGCGGGGCCTTGGCCAGCTTCTTCGCGGCGTGCCGTGAGCGGGGCCTGGTGACGGCTCTCGACGTGGGTTGGCCGCCCGACGGGCGGTGGGACCCCGCGGAGCTGGCGCCGTTGCTGGAGCAGACGGACCTCTTCCTGCCCAATCGGGCGGAGGCGCTGGCCCTGACGGGAGCGGGGCATCCCGAGCAAGCCCTTGAGAGGCTGGCGCGGCACGTCGCGGTCTGTGTGGTGAAGGACGGAGCCCATGGGGCCTGGGCCCTGGACGTGACGGGGCGCCATGGGGTGCCGCCTCGCCCCATCCACCGCCCTACCCGTGCGGTGGCTCCGCAGGACACCATCGGGGCGGGAGACGCCTTCAACGCCGCCCTGCTGGCGGCGCTCTTCTTCGAGGGGATGTCGCTGGCCGACGCGCTCGACTTCGCCAACGCGACGGCGGGCCTGGCCATCGTCTCGACGCCCCGCCGCTACCCCAGCGCGGACGAGGTGCGGGCATGGATGGCGTCGACGGCCCTCGATACGGCAAGCGAGGGGTGAGACGTGACGGACATGAGCCGGTGGGACGAGGCTTACGTCGCTTATGTCCTGCGGCCGGGTTACGAGCACTGGCAGCGGCACCACTGGGCCCACTTCTTCCAGCTCGAGCGGGTGCACCTCGTGGCGCTCGTGCGGGCGGGCTGGCTGACGCAGCAGGATGCGGCCCGCATCGCAGCCGGGCTTGCACGCGTCGAACAGGGGGACCTGCGCCTCGCGCCCTATCGCGGCGACGTCGAGGATCTCTTCTTCGCCATCGAGGAGCGGCTGCGCGAAGAGGTGGGGGAGGTCGCGGACAACCTGCACCTGGCCCGCAGCCGCAACGATATCGACGTCACCCTCTACCGCCTCGACCTGCGCCGGGCGCTCCTCGATCTGCACAAGCATCTGGGCTCCCTCTCGGAGGCGCTGCTCTCCCTGGCCCTGCAGCACCTGCGCACCGTCATGCCGGGATACACCCACGGCCAGCAAGCGCAGCCCACGACCCTCGCCCACTACCTGGCAGCCGTCTTGAGCAACGTGGAGCGCTCCCGTCGGCGGCTCGAGGCCCACTACCCCCTGGTCAACCGGTCGCCCCTGGGAGCCGCGGCCTTCACCACCAGCGGCTTCTACGTGGATCGCCGGCTGATGGCGGAGCTGCTGGGCTTCGACGGGGTGGTGCGCAACTCGTACGACGCCGTGGCCTGCACCGACTACGTCCTGCCGTTGGTGGCCGAGTGCGCCACGCTAGGCGCCACCCTGAGCCGATTCACGGCGGACCTGTCCTTCTGGGCCAGCAACGAGGTGGCCGCGGTGCGCCTGCCGGACGCCTTCGTGCAGATCAGCAGCATCATGCCCAACAAGCGCAACCCGGTGGTCCTGGAGCACGTGCGGTCGAGGCTGGCCCGGTTGCCCGGGCTGCTGCAGCAGGCGTACGCGCTGCATGCCAACGTTCCCTTCGGCGACATCAATGACACCGAGGACAACCTGCAGCCGGTCTGGCACGAGGCCGTCCGGTGCCTGATGGAGGCGGCCGAACTGCTCGCGAGGCCGCTGGCGAAGCTGGAAGTGGATGCCCAGCTCCTCCTGCGCCGGGTGCGGGAAGGGACGAGCACCGCGACGGAGCTGGCAGACCAGCTGGTACGCCGAGCCGGTCTCCCCTTCCGGCAGGCCCACGCGGTGGTCGCCAGGCTCGTGGAGCTGGCGCGTCAGCGAGGGCTGACTGCCGATGCCTGGACGGTCGGGCTGCTGGACGAGGCGGCCACGTACGAGATCGGGCGGCCGGTCGGCTTGAGGGAGGAGGAGCTGCGGCAGGCCCTGGATCCCGTGGGCTTCGTGGAGGTGCGCCGGACGCTGGGAGGCCCCTGCCCGGAAGAGGTCTCGGCCATGCTGCAGGAGGAGGCCCGGGCGATGGAGGCGGCGACCCGGTGGCGCCAGGAGCGCCTGGCGCAGCTAGAGCAGGCCTC
>SPLK01000444.1_pt1 | contig 11788 bp, 11 predicted proteins | sample 2456111 | NCBI WGS metagenome assembly SPLK01 (sample SAMN11156906, study PRJNA527647) | hot springs metagenome | biome: Geothermal region; feature: Hot spring; material: tree branch in hot spring; isolation source: hot spring sediment rich in lignocellulosic material ... | reverse complement strand
CCTCTTTTCTGTTTTGACAAGATACTTGGGATTTTCCACCTTTTCCACACTGCCATCCGAATAGCAAATGGTGGCAAAATGCTTAAGCCCTACGTCTATGGCACATATTTTGTTTTTTGGAGGTAAAGGCTTTATATCTTCTTCTACAAGAATAGACACGAAATATTTACCCGTTTTTGTATTTCTAATGGTTGCTGACCTGATAGTGCCTTCAAAAACTCTATGTAGCTTTGCTTTAACATAGCCAAGCTTTGGAAGTTTGATAAGTTCCCTTTCAAAATCTACAGATATACTGCCATTTACATTGTTGGTCGTATATGTCTGCTTGTCCTTTTTCCTTTTGAACTTAGGCTTTTATGTTTTCTTGTTTAGCCAGTCTTTTATTGCTTTTTCAAGCTGAAGCTGAGCGTTGGCTAAAGCAAGGCTATCAACTTCTCTGAGAAATTCATACTCTTTCTTCAGTTTTGATGGCAAAACTTGAGGTATCTTCTTCCCTCTTTCTAAGGCTTTTAGCTTGATTTCCAGAGCCTTGTTCCAGTAGAACCTGACACAGCCAAAGGCCTTTTCTATAATCTGTCTCTGGCTCTCTGTCGGATATATGCGATACTTATAAGCTTTAAGCATCTTCGTTCGCAAATATTATACCGAAACTGAATTTTGTCAACAGGCAATTCATTTCCACCTTATAGAAGGCAGAGACTTCTTGCCGGTTTTGTGTTAAATTTATAAGAGGGGGAATTATGGAACTTGACCTTATAGAGTACGAACTTGACGATAGGATCAAGAGCAAGCTCAGTGAAGTGCTTGAAAATCTCCTATCTAAAACATCGGCTGAGCTTGTGATACTCACAGATGATGCGGGTAGGATTATAGATATAAAAGGCAAAAAAACAGACGAAGATAGAGCTGAATTTATAGCAAGCCTTATAAGTGGTATATTTGGTGCAGCATCGGAAATGTCTAAGATGCTTTCTGTGGAAGAACTTGACGTTTTGCAGTTTGAAGGTAAAGGTGTGGATGTGGTAATAAAGTTGATAAAACCGAGATTCCTAATAGGTATCATGGTAAGCAAAGCTGTCGCTTTGGGGAGTGTGAGGCTCTTTTTAAAGGCTACATCTCAAGAGCTTGAAGAAATCTTCAATAACCTGAAGCTCATACCTGTTAAGACTGTAAAAGTTGATGTAAAAACTCTTGAGGAGAAACTCGGTAAGATAATAGGTCTGTAGCATGAAGTTAAAAGTCGTCTACTTTGGATCAAGCTTAGCAGGTAAGAGTACAAATGTGCGGAAACTTTACGAGATACTCAGGGAAAAGGGTATAGCCAAAGGAGAGTTTGTGAGTATGGAAACCGACGAAAAGAGAACACTTTTTGTGGAAATGTTCGTAAGCAACATTAACGTGGAGGGCATAGATCTGGACGTGAAGATCCTGACAACACCCGGTCAGTTTAGACTCCATCCTCTTAGGAAAGTTGTCATGAACGGAGTTGACGGACTTGTCTTTGTTGTTGACAGCAGTCAGGAGAGGAAACAAGTTAACTTTTTGGTGATGAGGGAAACTGCTGCAGTTTTGAAAGAGCAGGGAAGGGATTTACTGAAATTTCCTGTCGTAGTTCAATACAACAAAAGGGATCTACCCGATGCTATGGACATTGAAGATATGCAGATGATGTTTAACCCTTGGGGAACCGATTTCGTGGAGGCAGTAGCTACAGAAGGAAAAGGTGTGCTGGAAACTTTCGTGAAGGTGTTAAAAAACATACTGGTTACCAAACATGCAAAGAGTAGCTCTCTATAAAGACTTAAGCTTAGAAACCATAAATCTGGAAAAGCTTTTTGGGGAAGTTGTAGAAAAGAAAATTTCTGGATACTTTCAGATATCTTACTGGAACTCAGACGATTACCTACTTTTTGCGGATGGTGAATTTCTTTGGGGAGTGAGTATAAGCAGGGATAGGGCGAGAAGGGAGATAGACGTGGGAACATATAGAGCCAAAAATGAACCCGGGAAGGTATCTTTTTATGAAGTACCACTCGTCAATCTACTCATCTTTAAGCATCACATTAAAACACCACCGGATCCATATAACTTTGCATCTTACGGTTACGAATTTCTTACCTGTGTAAAATTTTCACACATTGATAAAAATAAACTCATGGAACAGATAAAAAGATCGCATCTGGACGGTTATCTCGTAGCGTGTAATAAAGGCGGGTTTATACTTATGCTTATGTTTCAAAAAGGTCTTCCCGTATGCTTATATAAAGACAACCTTTACACCACAGGTAAAAATCAGCGGATCAACATTGAGAAGGAAGATGCCTATATAGCGGTTTACGCAACTGAACCTGAGTTACCATTACTTCTATGCTCTATGGATACGCTTAAAAAGGAAAGAGAGGACACCTTCATGAGCGGTGAAGAACTCAGCATAGTTAAAAAAGAAATAGCCAACAAGAAACTCAGCGCGCTGCTTGATGTGTTCTCTTCAAAAGGTGAGAGACTGTATGAATTTTTTTACAAAGGCACTCAACTCTTAAGACTTCTGCATACAATGGATCGTATAGAAAGCCATAACCTTGACATATCCCCTGGCACAAAAAACATCTATTCGCTGTACACCATTCAGGTAAAGGAATCTATTCCACCTATACAAGTAGAGTTCTATTCGGAAGAGCTAGTAGTTCCAGAAGAGATCTATTATGTGGATGAAGAAAGAGTGAGGGCGATAAAGTCCCACTTTATAGAAGAGATTGGTCCCGTGGGAGCTATACTGTGGAATAAAATACTTAAGGAGAAGGGTTATTTGGAGAGGCGCATGCGTGAAGAGGATCTCAGAAAGCTTGTAGAAATACTGTATTTGGAGATCCCGGACAGCATGCACGCTAACAGATTTTTAGAAAAAGCAAGGAGGGTGTTAGGATGAAATTACCCTTACCTAAGAGTATAAGGTGGAAGGTAGGGCTACCGGTAATACTTTTTGGGACGGCTTTGGGCATAGGGGTAGGTTATTACTCTTATCAAAGTACGGTAGATACAGCCAAAGAAACCGCCAAGGAAAAAATAAAAACCGCCATGACTTTTACGAAAGCATCAAGAGATTATGTGAGAAGCGTCCTAAGACCAAAAATTGACGAACTTTTAGCGAGCGGATGTTCCAAAGAAGATTTCTTGCTTGAAGGGCAGTCTTCGAGCTTTTTCACTGCATCTATTTTCAAAAGGGTCAGCGAGGATCTTCCAAACTTTACACTCAGACAGGTAGCCTTTAATCCTCTAAACCTTAAGGATGAACCTAACGAGCTTGAGGCAAAGATCATAGCTTTTATGAGAAACTCTTCAAATAGGGAGTATTCGGACATAGTCAATTACAAAGGAGAGAGGTATTTCGTATACGCCTCTGCGGTAGTCCCTGACGGTAGCTGTTTGAGGTGTCACGGTCAGATCCAGAATATGCCAAAAGTGATACAGGCTATCTACAAACCGCAAAGAGATCTAAATTGGGAAGTGGGAAAAGTTCAAGGTGCGGTTATAGTTCTTGTACCCTTCGAATCGACTGTATTGAAGGCTCAACTGACAGGTCTGTACAGAGGGCTTTTTATATTCGGCGTGTTTTTCTCTTTGACCCTCTTTATACTTTTCTCCTTGGAAAAGCTTGTTTTCAGACCCGTGGAGAAGCTTGAGAAAAAGGCTGAGGAAATAGCAAAAGGTAACGTAGATGAACCTGTTGATATAAGCTCCGACGACGAGATAGGGAAGCTTGCAGAAGCTTTTGAAAGGATGAGAGTTAGCATAAAGAAGGTCATGGATCTTTTAAAGTGAAAACTTGTTTAAAATAGGTCCTTCTTGACGGAACATAAGTTGGGAAGTAAGATAAATAACATAGGCTATGTTTTATGGAAAGGTTCTGTTAGTTGATGATGATTACAATTTCAGAAGATCCTTGAGCTTACTTTTAAAAAGTATACACCTTGATGTATACGAAGCCTATGATGGTAAAGAAGCCATAGAGAAGTTAAACAAAAGCCAAAATTTTGATCTTATTATAACAGATCTCAGAATGGAAAAGGTGGACGGTTTAGAACTTCTAAAGTTTGTAAAAATAGTTTCTCCTCATATCCCTATCATAATGATAACTGCCTACGGAACTGTCAGTAGCGCGGTAGAAGCTATGAAGATAGGTGCTTTTGACTATATAGAAAAACCCTTTGAATTTGAAGAGTTCAAAGCTAAAGTAAAAAGGGCTATTGAATATGGAAAAGCAAGAAGCGCTCATAAATGGGGAGAAGACACAACGGTAGAATTTATAGGTAATGGGCTGTGGGTAGAGAGAGTGAAAGACATTATAAGAAGGTTTGGAGATAGCGATGTACCTATCTTTATAACTGGTGAAACAGGTACAGGAAAAAGCTATCTTGCTGAAGTAATTCATAAAAGCAGTAGCAGAGGGGTTGGTCCATTTGTAATTGCAAACTGTGCTACTATACCTGAAAGTTTATGCGAAGTTGAGTTTCTTGGATACTCAAAAGGTTCTTTTACAGGTGCCTCTTCGGAAAAAGAAGGGTTAATAAAAGCTGCTGATGGCGGGACCCTTTTCCTTGATGAAATTGGGGACATGCCATCTAACATGCAGGCAAAACTCTTAGATGTAATTGAGAGAAAAAAAATTAGGAAGATAGGATCTCTTAAAGAGTTGGAGGTAAATGTTAGATTTATATCTGCTACTAATCATGACATTGATAAAGCTATTGAAGAAGGAAGGTTGAGGAAGGATCTTTATTATAGATTGAGCACTGTTCACATACATATACCACCGCTCAGGGAAAGAAAAGAGGATATTCCCTCGTTTTTGAATCACTTTCTTGAGAAGTTTAAAGAGAAGTATACCAAAAAATATATAAAAGGGTACAATACAGGAGTATGGGAATATTTGCTACTTTACGATTATCCAGGAAATGTAAGGGAACTTTCCAATATAGTAGCTTATGCAGTACTTCATTGTGAAGGGGAGTTTATAGGTTTTGAGGATCTACCCGAATACTTAGTACAAGCTATAGGTAGAAGAGGTTCCGTTATTCCGTCTGTAGACAGGAAATTACTGATGAGCTTATCGGAAAAGAACCTTATAGTGGAGGCACTCAAAAACAGTTACACTCTTCAGGAAGCCGCTAGTAAACTCAATATGAGTAGGGTAACCCTGTGGAGAAAAATCAAAGCTTATGGTATAGAACCTGACAGTCTGCTAAAGAACCGGGATAAGGATGGAGAATTTACTGCCTCTCCCTAAGGAACTTACTACCATTATATCTCCCCCGTGCGCATTAACGATTCTCTTTACTATAAAAAGACCTAAACCCAGTCCTTTAGTTTTGGAGGTGTAAAAAGGTTCAAATACCTTATCTATATTCTCCGCAGGGATTCCCACTCCGGTATCTTCAACAGAGATTTCAATTTTATCACCTATTTTTTTAAGATACACACGGATAATTCCTTCTTCTGTTGACTCAACAGCATTTTGAAGGAGATTATATAAGCACACTCTTAACCCATCTATATCTACATTAGCGTGTATATCCCCCTCTATGTAACTTTCTAGTTCAATACTTTTATCCGCTATTATGTCCGCATTTGATTGTTTAAAACTTTCCACACATAACTTTACTTCTTCACTTAAATTTGCCTTACGCTTTTTAGGTGTATACTGACTGTATGATAAATTAAATATTTCTGTAATCCTTTTCAAACGATATATTTCTTCCTTTAACAAGTTTTTTAACTCAACAAATGTATCATAATTGCATTTTATATCCACATTAGCTAAAAGCTGAATAAGATTATTAATGGTTGCTATAGGTGTTCTTATTTCGTGGATTATAGTAGCCGCCATCATGCCTGCAGCAACCATTCTTTCACTTGCCACCAGTTTTTCTTGAGCAGCTTTAAGTTGATTATAAGCAACTGTAAGTTCTTTGGTTTTTCTATTGATGTTGTTAAAAAGATAAATAAATCCAAACAAGAAAAGCCCAAAAAGGAAGATGTAAACTAGCAATCTGAGAATATGCCATACCCACCATATTATATTCCATAGCGTTGATAAGGTAAATAGAAAACTTATATTAGCCATCATAACTGAATAAAAGGACATATAGAGGAGCAATTCTTGTCTATGTTTTATGTATATCTTATACAGAAGAAAAGCACTTGTAAGAAACAGCATTATTGAGAATACGGATGCAAGAATAGTGATTTTGTTTAATCCTTCGTAAGTTATTTTATCCACACTTTTAAAAATCAGAGGCTCTGGCAAATAAGAGTTGAATGACCTGAATATAAAACCAAACGCTATAGAAGAAAAAACCGCGAAGAATATAAGGATTTTTACTGTTAAACTTGAAGTAATTTTGTTATATCTCTTTTCTACAAAAAGACATCCTAAACATAAGAAGATAGAAGAACTAAGTGTATTTATAACTCTTACCCATATAAAAGCTCTTATATCTGTTACAAAAGAGGCGTATATATCAGAGATACCTGAACTATAGAAAGACAAAAAAAGAAAAAAAGAAAAAAGTGTCTGGGATTTTAAAAATTCAAACACAAATAAAAAACTCACTGCAAGTGCTACAATACCACAAAAGAAACTAATTATAGAGTTAGTTATCAAATCTATCCAGAAGATAGAACTTATAAATGGTAAAACTAAAAGTGTAAACAATGTAATGCTTATCCCTACCACAGACAGGGTTAGGGGTAAATGTTTATTCAATGATACCTCACTAAAGTTAAGCAATTTAAAAAGTGGTTCCATAATTTAAAATATATCTTCCTTTAGTTAATCTTTCCGGATTCAGTATTGAGCTTAAAAGTATATAATTTGTTTTTCTTGCTCTTTTGACTGCATCTTCCAAAAGGCTTAATACAATGGGTGATAAATTATTTTTGTTATCTTTTAGATATCTACCAAAAGCCCTGTAATAATGCTCCTCAGGTTCCACAATTATAAGCACTTTTATTGGTTCTTTTTTATCAATCAGTTTACCTGTAAAGATTAAAGATCTATTCGGAGCTATACGCGTATCAAACATTTCTTTACCCAAATCATATTCGTTAACCATCCAACCAACAATACCTTTAATAATCTTTCTGTCCTTCTGAAAAACCCTCACAACTATCTTAGGTACCATATAAGTGGGCAAGTTATGTCCCGCACCAACATTTGTAAGTTCTATATTAAAATTCCCCTCTTCTACCCATACCTCTATTCTTAGAGCACTTAGCACCATGTTCCTATCATGTATTCCTTTCCATGTATGCTTTCTATCTGGCATATGACAACTCTGACATGTAATACCTCTTGAATAAAAAATTGATTTTTTCCATTCCTCGTAGGTATCTTGTCTGAGTTTTCCGTTGGTTTTTTCACCATTTGGGGGAAATTGATGGCATGCCGCACAAAATTTACTATCCTGAAAAAAATCTCTTATCTTAAAACCTCCGTGAGGAACCACAGAAAGTAGGGTTTTGGTTGGGGGTGGACCATATCTCGTATGTTCTCTTACATGGCATGCAGCACATATTACACCCTGCAGATGCAGATTATCTGTAATATATGCAGGCGCAGGTTTTTGAGGTCTTGATGGATAATTCATGTAAATAGCCATCAAGGCTTTCTGCTCAGATAAAGGAGCGTGACAATCCATACACTTATTCGCCGATAACTGGTCCATCATCTTCATTTGCCACAATAAACCTGAAGATATTGTTTTGGAGTGCAGGCTCTGTTGCCATTCTGTATACTTTTCTGCATGGCAAGAACCGCATGCCTTCGGATCTAAAGATGCTTCTAATGCTGAATAAATTTTTGGGGGTTCACCGTTAGGTCTTATAGGTCTTTCCCAGTATTTTTCCACTGTATCATACCTCTCCTTACAAGAAAAAAGAAAGGCAAGGGTAATGAAAATAACCCCTGCACACGAATTTTTTATTACCCACCGCATGGCATAGGCAGTGTGCCACCACCTCCTCCGCCACCACCTGAAGGTGGAGGTGGTGTAGCACCCTTTGTAGGCATAAGCATGCTTTTTGTGGTCAAGGCTTGAGAGGCAGCTGGAACGGGTATGATATCCGAGATGCTCTTAGTAAAGGTGTCTATAACATAAATTATAGGGTTAGCTCTATCATTTATAAAGACCTTGCGCCCATCAGAGGTAAAAGTCATGACCGCTGAAGTGGTATTATAAACGAGATTTATCCTGTGGGAAACTGGGAAAGGAGGATTGCCATTTCCTGCAAAGCCCCTATAACTAACTACACCGACTTGACCATATCCAGGTGTTATGCCCACTATGTACACCTCGTCTCCTTTCACTACATTACCGTTAGACTTTCGGACCACATTTACGGGTCTCATATCATCGGTGAAGGGTGCTATAGGTATTCCATCGGTTATATAAGAGGGTCCTGGGTCAGATGGATTTACTTTTTCTAAATAACCTGTGGATACAAATCCGGAAGCTTTTCGAAAAACATAGTTTACATTGTAAGTTTGCTGGTTTGCTATACCAGAAACCTTACCCGCTTGGTCATAGTTATAAGAGTATATGTACCTCACTTTAATTTGATAAATTTGTCCGTTTGTTAAGTCATCACTATCTATACTGTCAAGACATGAAAAACGGGGCACTATCATCTGTATGAGTCTTATATTGGAAAGATCTGTTACGTCCAGTATATATTCGTGTCCTCTGCATGGATCATTACCCATTGAAGTGTCAAGATTTTCGGTAAAGTAGTAAGCGCGTCCATTATACATATTTATGGAAACGGTACCCATAAAATCACCAGGCATAATAGAGTTTTTCAAGAGGACAGGTAAAAGATATTGGTAAATTTTATCGTTATCTGTTATATCCAAACAGGTGACAGTACCTCCATACCAATCTGGTTCGCAGAAAATAACTTTACCATCATCCTTTAGGACAATAGAAGCATCGCATACTCCCGCTCTGCATGTATTTTGATTTATATCACATCTTCCAGCGGAGCCTTTTATACCTCTATTTCCACCTGCCACTGGACCACCAGTAGGGATGTACAAAGTTTGATACGTTCTTATTACATTACCATTTGCATCTTTAACTTTTCCAGTAACTACATTTATACACCTTATAACTTTACCAAAGTTTTGGGTTCCGAAAGCATTATCTAACACACATATTTCATCTTCTCCTCTTCTCGATGCGTAAACGTAACGCCCGTTCGGAGTCACATCAATGAAGGTAGTCTCAAGAGAAAAATTCTCTATTCCCTTCGCAATAGGTTGTGCAACCTGCAATGGAGTTAATAAATCTCTATTACCCGTATCTATGTGACAGGAAGGTTTATAAGTAGAAGTGCTTGTCATTAGAAGTTGCTGAGGACCAAACTGAGGATATCCAAAGGCTGATGTTATCAAGTCAAAATCGTCTGCTCTCACTGCATATACGTTTCTGCCGTTATTGAACCACATTACAGCGCCAAGATCAAAATGATTATTTGTATACTCACCCCAAGCACCTACATTCTTGACCCCCACTATCTCATCCGTTTTTGGGTCTATAACGGCAATTTCGTTGGAGACTAGGGAAGCCAACACAGCTTCGCTTTCTTGTTTTGAAGGAGAGGTAGTTGCAAGCTTAGTACCACTACTACCACAACCAAGAAACCACGACGCACACAAAATCATAATTATGAACCTTGCTTTCCTCATCTTTTCCACCTCCTCAACGCTACCTGCTATATTTTTATGCAAACAGCATGCCAAAAAAATACTCCTCCGGAAGGGAGACTGACCAACGCTTTCTATCTATAAAACTTTTAGGAATATGTTTCACAAAAGAAACATAAAAAATTTAAAGGTTAAAATCTTGAAACATAAAATCGCAAAGAAAAAAAGATTTTTCAGATTTTCCTAAGCTAAAATGGTAAGTAATTTTTTTGGCATGCTGTTTGCATAATATACAATAGGAGGTGGATTATGAAAAATGCTGTTCTCATCCTTTTCACTATTGCCGGTATTGGATGTGGACAGGTAGTAGAAACTAAAGCAAATATAAAGAGAGAGCTAAAAATCTCAATAAGTGGTGAACTACCAAAGGGAGCAAAGGGACCTGTTTGCGGATGTGGAGGTAAGGAAATAAAAGGTGCCGATATGGAAAAAGCTCTCAACTCCCTTATTAAAAACAAGTAAAAAGGAGGTATATCATGAGAAAAAAATTACTGCTTTTGGCTGGTTTGGGTAGTTTAGTAACGCTTTGCGGGTTACTTGTAGGAAACTCTTTTAATAAGAACTCTTCTCGTTGGGGGTCCGAAGCTCTTGTAGAGAAGGAGCCCGTGAAATACTTTTTGGAGCATCATGTATTCATACCACTGGCAAATGCATGCGGATTAGGTGCAACCTCTTGTTTTAAATGCCACAATGGGCAAAGAGCGGAAGCACCTGCCCCAAAACCTTGGCACACAGATCATACAAGAGTTAATTTTTCTTGCAATGGTTGTCACAAAGGTAATCCTAGACTTATCAAAAAAGAGCTTGCACACACAAAAATGATTCCTAATCCCCTCACAGAACCCAGTGCTACATGCGCAAGCTGCCACATGGGTCAGAACATAGGTGAACTTGTAAAAAAATACGAAGCCGTGAAGAAGCAAAGCTTTAAGTCAGATATGGAGCTTTTAGGATTCTTGGCACATCATACACTTTTTCTTTCCAAGGGAGGTAAATGATCATGAAGAGGGTAACTTTATTGATGGGGGTATCTAGTTTATTAAGTACTATGCCTGCTATTTCTGGACCAGTTATAACTTATGGAGAGCAGAGTTATGTACAGCTAAATTACTATTTCCAACTATGGGGGCGGTACAGGAGCTTTAGGTATTCAAAAGATTCTGGTAGTTTATGGGACATTTTTTTTAGAAGAAATAGGCTTAACCTGAGTGGCCAGTATAATGATAGAATCGGTTTCTACTTTCAACTAGATGCGCCTTTTGAGGGTCAGGTTGACAAATTCACAGGAGAAAGAACACCATCAAAGGTGGATGTTTTAGATGCATATGTCACCATAGATCCCCTCCCAGAAAGCGATGCTGTTCACTTCATACTTGGAAAGTTTAAGCAAACCCTTACCAGAGAAAACCTTGAAGCATGTCTTGAACCTTTAAATATAGACAGAGGGGAAGTGTTACCGTATACTCCCTTCGGTCCGAGTAGGGATATCGGAGGTGCTGTGTGGGGTAACCTTTTTAATGGTAAGTTCCAGTATAGGCTTATGATTTCCAAAGGGAGAACAGAAAGTGTAACACCTAAAAGTTCCCTTAGATTTACCACAAGAGTGCATTTGAGTCTGTTTGATCCGGAAACTGACTACGGCTACAAGGGAACTTACTTGGGTACGAAAAAGGTTTTAACCTTTGGTGCAGGCTTTGATTATCAGCCTGATGTAGCCTACGCTAATTACCCTACTAGGTCTGAACCTAAGAATTACAAGGGATGGACCGTTGATGCCTTTCTTGAGTATCCTACATCTACTGGTGTATATACTCTCTCGGGAGCTTATATAAGGTACGATGTTGGAGATGCCATAAATAAGAATCCTGATCCAACACTACCTATATCGACACAACTGAAAGGATATTACATAAAGGGTGGATATCTTTATCCCAGAAAAATTGGTTTCGGTTTTCTACAACCTTTCTTCAGATATGAAAGGGATAATTACGGGTTAAAGAGCGGTTTATACAGCAACAAACAGTA
>SPLK01000441.1_pt1 | contig 11962 bp, 11 predicted proteins | sample 2456111 | NCBI WGS metagenome assembly SPLK01 (sample SAMN11156906, study PRJNA527647) | hot springs metagenome | biome: Geothermal region; feature: Hot spring; material: tree branch in hot spring; isolation source: hot spring sediment rich in lignocellulosic material ... | reverse complement strand
CTACTATTATTTTATACAGGAGGAATATGCGTTGTTAAAAAGCGATAAATGGAAATTAATCTGGTCTGATGAATTTAATGGAAAAGAGGTAGATAGAACAAAATGGAACTTCCAAATTGGAAATAACAACGGTTGGGGTAACGGTGAATGGCAGTACTATACAGATGGAAAAAACGCGTGGATAGAAAACGGGATGCTTGTTATCGAAGCAAGAAAAGAAGTTGTAAAAGACTCAAAAGGTACATATAATTACACTTCAACGAGGATGACAACGGAAAATAAATTCAGCATTCAATATGGAAAAATAGAGGCAAGGCTAAAATTTCCTCTAGGTAAAGGGCTTTGGCCAGCATTTTGGATGCTTGGCGAAAATTTCAGATACGTAGGATGGCCTACTTGTGGTGAAATCGATATAGTTGAATTTCTTGGTCACGACAAAAAGACAGTTTATGGAACAATGCATGGACCTGGGTACAGCGGAAGTTACGGAATTAGTGGAAAATATATGATCGACGTGACTACAAAACCATCTTTTGTTGATGATTTTCATGTATTTGGCGTTATTTGGGACGAGGAAAAGATAATATGGTATGTTGACGATGAAATATACCATGCGGTTTACAAAAAAGCCATAGAAAATCGTGGAAAAGTTTGGGTCTTTGATAATCCTTTCTTCATCATACTTAATCTTGCTGTAGGCGGCTATTGGCCAGGTTATCCAGACAATACAACACCATTCCCAGCCAGATTTTATGTTGATTATGTAAGAGTGTACACATTAGATGAAAAGTAACAGAGGTGTTCCAATATGGCAAACATACGTGAGGTCGCTAAGTTGGCTAACGTATCAATAGCAACCGTTTCAAGGGTTTTAAACGGTAGCGACAGAGTTTCCGAGGAAACAAGAAAAAAAGTTTTAAATGCGGTGAAAAAATTAAACTATAAGCCCACTTTTTCATTTAAAGAAGGTACAGGGAGACTGCTTCGCACCATAGGAGTACTTATGCCAGACATAAGGGGTTACCATTACAGTGATATAGTAATGGCAATTGAGGAATATGCGTATACTAAACAATTCGATATTATGCTCGCACTTCCAAAATGGGAAGTGGATATTGAAGAGCACATACTTGATCAATACTTTCGTAGGAAAGTAGATGGAATTATACTAGGAGAGTTATTTGGTGGTCAAAAATTAATTGAGAAATTTACAAAAAGTGGTGTTCCGGTTGTTGTAATAGATTTTCGTGTCGATGAAATTGATTTTGACGTTGTAAATGTTGACAATGTGACTGGCGGTTACTCAGCAATTAAATACCTCTACGACAACGGTCACAGAAACATTTTATTTATTCCCGGTCCAGAAGTATCTCCAGCAGCATTAGATAGAGAAAAAGGAATAAGGAAATTCGTTGAAAAGTTGCCTAACAGAAGCGAAGTTAATATATACTATGGAGAACACAGAGGATATAATTCAGAGCACGGTTGGGTTAGCGTGACACAACATCTTAAGAAGTATGGTTTAAACTTCACCGCAATCTTTGCGGTAAACGATTGGGCTGCTTTAGGTGCCATAGATGCATTGAAAGACCATGGAATTAAAGTACCAGACGAAGTATCAATAATAGGGTTCGATGACGCTCCATTTGCACAGTATACTAACCCAAGGCTAACAACCGTTATGCAGCCAAGATGGGAAATGGGAGTTACTGCTGCCCAATTGCTCATCTCAAGAATACTTGATAAAAAAGCAAGATTGCCACGAAACATAATATTGCCAACAAAATTGATAGAACGTGAATCAGTGAAAAAAATACGGTAATATAAAAACAAAAAGATCCCGGTCGTTGTTACACCCGACCGGGATTTTTTAATATTATCTATTTTTGTCTATCAAATTTTTCAGCTTCTATGATTACTCTGTACTTTTGGTTGTCAACTTCAACGGTAAATTCTTTTGTAAAATTATTGGGAAGGCTCTTTAACGCAGTCTCATCTATCGTTTCCCAAAACATATTTTCTGCAATAAGCTGCGCTTTTTCTTGTCTTATAGCTTCATTTAACATCTCTCTTTGCATTGGAATCGTCATTGAAACTATCGCAACTATCATTAGAAGAATTACCATCGAGGCGATTAATTCTATGTAAAACATATGACACCTCGTGATGCATTTTAACCAACTTTATTTTCAATCTTCAAGAAATTTTTGAATTCCTTGTGCAGCACTTTTACCTGCTCCCATTGCAAGTATGACTGTTGCTGATCCAGTTACGATATCTCCACCAGCAAATACTTTTGGAATACTTGTTTGTCCATATTCGTTCGTTATTATGTAACCGTATTTATTAGTTTTCAGATCGGGAAATTGAGAAAGTAAGAATTTATTTGCTTCCGTTCCAATTGCCTCAATTACTGTATCAGCTTCAATAACAAAATTACTACCATTTATGAGTACCGGTTTTCTTCTTCCACTCTCGTCCGGTTCGCCAAGTTCCATCCTTACGCACTCTATAGCTATGAGGTTACCATTTTCGTCGCCGACGTACTTTACAGGGGTAGCTAACGTTAAGATTTTTATCCCCTCTTCCTTGGCATGGTGAATTTCTGCTTTTCTTGCAGGCATCTCAGCTTCTGTTCTTCTATAAACTATGGTTACATCTGCACCTAATCTCAACGCACTTCTTGCCGCGTCCATCGCTGTGTTTCCACCACCAACAACTACGGCCTTTTTCCCAACTCTTATAGGTGTGTCATATTCTGGAAATTTATAGGCACGCATTAGATTGACACGGGTTAAAAACTCATTCGCAGAGTAAACACCATTTAATTCGCTACCAGGTATACCCATAAACTTTGGTGTACCAGCACCAACACCAACAAAAACCGCATCGTAATCTTCAAGAATTTCGTGAACGGGTATTGCGTAACCAACCGGTATATTTTTCAAAAAATTCACACCTAATTTTTCGAGGTCAAATATCTCTTTCTTTACGATCGATTTTGGTAACCTGAACTCCGGGATTCCATAAACAAGTACCCCACCAAATTCATGTAATGCTTCATATATGTCTATTTGATAACCTCTTTTTCCAAGTTCTGAGGCAACTGTAAGTCCAGCTGGTCCTGAACCAATTATCGCAACTCTCTTTTTATTATTTTTTATAATAATTTCCTTACTATATTCAGTATTTTCAAATTGTACGTTATTTTCAGAAGCCCAATCAGCGACAAAACGTTCCAAAGCACCTATATTTATAGGTTTACCTACTTTACTAAGTACACATGCACCTTCACATTGAACTTCCTGAGGGCATACTCTCCCACAGATAGCTGGAAGGTAATTGTATGATTTAAGTATCTTAAACGAGCCTTCTAAATTCTCTTTGACGATTTCTCTTATGAATCCAGGAATATCTATTCCGACAGGACATCCCGAAATGCACGTAGGTACTTTGCATTGCAAACATCTTTTTGCTTCTTCCTTTGCCATATCATAGTTGTAACCTAAAGCTACTTCATTAAAGTTATTTTTCCTTTGCTCAGCTGGTTGTTCTAAGACCTCTATTCTATCTCTTACAGCCATGATATATCACCTATCTGTTCAAGGTATCTCTCAAAAGCAATTTTTTCCTGTTCTTTGTATTGATTCAATCTTTTCATAAAACTATCCCAATCAACATATCGCCCATCAAATTCGGGACCATCTACACACACATATTTTATCTCGCCATCTTTTTCATTTTTTATAAGTGTTCTACATCCACCACACATTCCTGTTCCGTCTATCATTATTGAATTTAATGAAACCCATATTGGTAGATTATGTTTATCAGCAACTTCGCTTGCAAACTTCATCATAATCGCAGGTCCAACTGCCCAAATAATATCGTATTTTGAACCTTCGAGTTCTTCTTTCATAAAATCTATAACAGTACCTTTCTGACCAAATGAGCCATCATCTGTTGCTTTTATTATCTTATCAGCGAATTTAAACTCGTCTTTCATAATTAAATCATCGATGGTACGCGCACCGATTATAACGGTCAACTTATTGCCAATTTCTTTTAAAGCTTTAGCTATAGGGTAAATGGCGGCAATACCAATACCCCCGCCAATTATCAATACATTACCATAAAATTTTACTTCACTTGGTTTCCCAAGAGGTCCAGCAACATCAAATAGTACATCACTTTCTTTTAATGAACACAATTCATACGTTGATTTCCCAACAGCCTTAACGACAATTCTAAAATTGTCTCCGTTTGTCTCAGCGATGGTGAGAGGTATTCTTTCACCTTTTTCGCTAACTCTAATAATGACAAACTGTCCTGGTTTTGTATGTTGACTGACAAAAGGATTAAAAATCCATAGTTCATGGATTCCTTTAGATAGCTTTCTCTTGGATATTATTTTGTTTATAGTGCTTAAATATTGAGACATTTTATAAATTCCTCCTAAAAATGTTAAATTATTTAAACACTTTTCTGTGCATCCACTAAGGCAAGAAACTCATCATTTGATTTGGTCTCTTTTAATTTAGATAAAATTAATTTAATCCCCTCTTCTTCAGACATTGAACTAAGCATTCTACGGATTATCCATATCTTCTTAAGATCGTTTTGGCTAAGTAGTAATTCTTCTTTTCTTGTACCTGAAAGTGAGATATTAATGGCAGGAAAAATTCTTTTATTTGCAAGTTGCCTTGAAAGAACCAATTCCATATTTCCTGTTCCTTTAAATTCTTCGAAAATGACTTCATCCATCTTTGAACCTGTTTCTATAAGTGCAGTTGCAATTATCGTTAGACTTCCACCTTCACGTGTATTTCTCGCAGCACCAAAGAAATGTTTAGGTTTATACAAAGCAGCTGGGTCAACACCACCACTTAACAATTTTCCGCTCGGTGGGACAGTAATGTTGTAAACTCTTGCAAGGCGTGTTAAACTATCAAGCAAAACTACCACATGATTTCCATATTCAACAAGTCTTTTACACATTTCAAGGGTTAATTCCGCAATTTTAATTTGCTTATCGGAAGGCATATCAAACGGGGCTGCTATTACTTTCGCATTAACGGATTCTTTTATATCTGTAACTTCTTCAGGTCGTTCATCAATTAAGAGGACTATTCTAATTGTATCAGGATGGTTTCTCGCGATTCCATTGGCTATTTCTTTCAAAATAGTTGTCTTACCAGCTTTGGGCGGAGCTACTATCATCCCTCTTTGACCCTTCCCAATGGGAGCAAATAAATCTATGAGTCTTGTTGAGTATACTTCTTTATCTGTTTCGAGTATATATCTCTCTTTTGGATAATCTGGTGTTAAGTTTTCAAAATTCACCCTTTCATTGGCAAATTCTGGTGGCTTGTAATTTATAGCTTCAATTTTTATCATTGCGTTAAAACGTTCGCCTTCTTTTGGTGGTCTAATAACTCCTGATACGATGTCACCGGTATTCAAATTGAACTTTCTTATTTGAGATTGTGATACATAGATATCTTTTGGACCTGTAAGCATGGTCTCTAAACTACGCAAAAAACCATAACCATCTGGGGCTATCTCTAAAACTCCTTCTCCAAAGAAATAACCCTCAGCTCTGGCTTTTGCTTCTAAAATTTCAAATATCAAATCCTGTTTTCTCATACTTGTATACCTTGGTATATCGTATTTTCTTGCAAGCTCATAAAGTTCTTTCATTGTCATATCTTCAAGCTGTTTCATGTTAATTCCATCTATCAAACGCCAAGCACCTCCGGAACAAAAGATTTTGTCATACCGGCACAACTTAAGAGAATAATTGATTTAACAAAGCTTCTTTCCTTTGAAATTTATTCATTATCTTTACTTTGTTCGGAATAATCTATCTCCGGCATCTCCAAGGCCAGGTAATATGTAACCATGGTCGTTAAGTTCTCTGTCAAGTGATGCGGTATATATATCTACATCCGGATGAGCCTTCTCGATAGCCTTTACACCTTCTGGTGAGGAAATCAAAGATATGAATGTGATTTGCTTTCCACCGAGTTCTTTAACCTTTGTTATTGCGTCTATTGCAGACACTCCAGTTGCCAACATTGGATCAAGAATAAAGATTTCACTTTTATCGTGGAGCTTTGGAGTTTTGAAATAATAATCAACAGCTTTCAACGTTTCTGGATCGCGGTAGATGCCTATATGTCCAACTGACGCATTAGGTAGCAATTCAAGTATTCCATCAACCATACCAAGTCCAGCACGTAATATGGGTATAACAACAATATCTTTATCATTTATGTAATAACCCTTGGTTTTTTCTAACGGGGTTTCAACTTCCAATTCATAAACTGGTATGTGACGTGTAGCTTCGTATGTTATCAAAAGGGTAATTTCTCTTAATAGTTCCCTAAATTCTTTTGGACCCGTCTCTTTCTTTCTCATAATCGTGAGTTTATGCTTTATCAATGGGTGATCAACTACATATAGCACAAATATCCTCCTCCATTTCAAGTTTCTTAGATTGACTGAATTACCCCAAGTTCTCTCAATTGTTCTTCTATATCATATTGCATAAGCTTTGGAATAATCAAATCTAAATCACCATCTAAAACTGCTTGAAGATTATATATCGTCAAGTTTATTCGGTGATCTGTCACCCTATTTTGAGGGAAATTATATGTTCTTATCTTCTCACTTCTTTCACCACTGCCAATTTGATTCTTCCTCTGAGAAGAAAGTTTTTCATCCTGCTCTTTTCTTGCGAGTTCATAAAGTTTTGCCCTTAAAACCATCATAGCCTTCTCTTTATTTTGGTGTTGTGAACGTTCAGATTGACATGTTACAACAATACCAGTGGGTATATGAGTAATTCTTATAGCAGATTCCGTTTTATTAACGTACTGCCCACCCGCACCAGATGCTCTGTAGGTATCTATTCTTATATCCTTTGGGTCTATATAAACGTCGACATCTTTCATTTCAGGTAGTACAGCAACCGTTGCCGTTGAAGTGTGTATTCTTCCACCAGATTCTGTAACAGGAATCCTTTGAACCCTGTGTACACCTCTTTCGTATTTCATGTATGTTCCACTGTTTTTTCCTTTTATTCTTACTACAACTTCTTTGTATCCACCTAAATCTGATTTGCTTTCATCGATAATTTCAGTACTCCATCCCATTCTCTCAGAATATCTTAAATACATTCTCAATAAATCACCCGCAAATAACGCTGCTTCTTCTCCACCAGTTCCTGCCCGAATTTCTAAAAATACATTTCTATCTCTGAATTCGTCATCTGGAAGAAGTAATGCAATAATTTCGTTTGATATCTTCTCTATTTTACTATCCAATTTCGCTATTTCGTCTTCACTACCTGGTTCTTGTTCCCAAAGTTCTTTTTCATCTAATAGATTAAAATATTCATTTATAAGTTCGTCAATTTCTTTAAATTTAGTAAACTCTGCAGAGATTTTTATCATTTCCTTTAATTCCAAATTTTCCATCATTTTCTTTTCAATCTCTTCCAAAGTTTTTTTCACCCAACTGCGGATACTTTCCATTAAACTCCTGTCCATCCTATCTTCTTTGCCACCTCCTCAGGATTGCGTGCAAATCCAATCACAGATTCCTTTGTTATTTCATTTGAAAAGTAAGCCTTAAGTAAAGCATCGTCAAATAATATATTTCCCTGCTTTTGAGCAGTTTGCATTATACTCTCTATTTGATGTATTTTTCCCTCTCTTATTAAATTTCTGACAGCTATGTTGGCAACGAGAACTTCAACTATCGGTATTACTCCAGACGATTTCTTTGGTACAAGTCTTTGGTAAACTACCCCCACAAGAGTATTTGCAAGTTGCAATGATACTTGCTTTTGTTGGTGTGCCGGGAAAACATCGACTATTCTTTCTGGGGCGGTTGCTGCCGAGTTAGTATGTAGCGTTGCAAAGACCAAGTGCCCGGTTTCTGCAGCGGTAAGTGCAAGCGAAATTGTTTCGAGATCACGCATTTCCCCAACTAATATGATATCAGGATCTTGTCTTAAAGCGTATTTAAGAGCGTCTGCAAAACTTTCCGTATCCTTACCAACTTCTCTTTGATGAATAAGAGAATTCTTGTTTTCGAAAATATATTCAATAGGGTCTTCTATAGTGATTATATGATAAGCGTATTTAGAGTTTATATAATCTACCATGGCAGCAAGTGTTGTGGATTTACCGCTTCCCGTTGGACCAGTAACAATTATTAAACCTGTATCTCTTTCACAAAATTCTCTCAAAACGGGTGGTAAACCAAGTTCTTCAAATGTTCTTATTTTCTTTGTTATAATTCTCAAAGCAAGCGTCGGATTACCTCTTTCATAGTATAAATTTGCTCTTATTCTAACGTCTTCAAATCCAAAGGAAAAATCTACTTCCATATTTTCGGAAGCAATACCTTCTTCCATCATAAGGTGCTTAATTGCCTCTTTTAAATCTGATTTTTCAATTATAGGATATCCCTGCATTCTTGAAAGAAAACCATCAACCCGTACAATTGGCGGATTACCAACGGATAAGTGAACATCTGAGGCCCTCATATTTTTTGCCTTACTAACAATTTCGTAAATGTTTAACATGAAATTACCCTCCTAAGGAAGATTTGTTGTCATCAAAAAGCATTTTGAGTTTTTCAAGAACTGGATCTGTAATCTCATCAGATAGGATAACTTCAACAGGTCTGTTTAACCCACTTTTATTTTTGTAGAGTAATTCTATTTCTTGCCTCTTCTCCTTTATTACTTCATAACTGAACTGTTTTGATTTGTCAAAGATAATTTTTATACTATCTTCATTTTCATATACAGTTGCCAATGATAAACCAACAAATATCGATAAATCGCCGTTTAATTTGAGTTCTTCTAACAATTCTTTTGTTACTTGTTTTAAGAACTTAGCTTGTGAAACATTTTGAGATAAATGCTTCTCTTCTTTCTCTTCTCTCTTCAAGTCAACCTGAATGTCTTCATTTTTCACACTTTCGTTTAATTGTGCTGATGGCATCTTTTCGCTTTGTGGAAGTGTATTTTCATTTTGTTCCGTAATTTTTTCATCCTGAATATTCTTGGAAAGTTGCTTAGTACCAACATTGTCCTGAGAAGATCGAGCAGTTGAGGCAACATTAGAAATATTCGAATATTTACCGTAATATCTATTAGCAATTGATAGGAACATTAACCTTGCAATTAAAAGTTTTTCTTCTGCAAATCTGATTTCTTTCAAAACATTATAAAAATCACTTGCTAATTTTAACATATTATCTTCTTTTTTCTCTAAAGTTTTTTCAATCAATTGGTTTATGAATGTATCAAAGTCACCACGTTCTATGTAAATATCATTCAATATTTTCTCGATCAACTCTCTATCGTTATTTAATGTTGCTTCTATAAATTTTTCTATGGTTTCTTCACTTATAAGTCCTAATGCTTCATCAACTATTTTTTCGGTAACTTCTCCTCCTGTATATCTAATGACTTGCTCTAACGTTGAAAGTGCATCCCTTAGTCCACCCTCAGCACGTTTTGCTATTTTCTTCAAAGCTTCATATGTTACGTCAAAACCTTCTTTTTCGCAAACTGATTTTAATTTACTTATTATGTTTTCTTCAGATATGTTTCTGAATTCAAGTACATGGCATCTTGACATTATTGTTGGAGGAATTTTTTCAGGATTGGTTGTTGCAAGTATAAAAACAATGTGTTGTGGTGGTTCCTCTAATGTTTTAAGAAGAGCATTGAAAGCTTCTCTTGTGAGCATGTGAACTTCATCTATAATGTATACTTTGTATTTTCCCATTACGGGAGTAAAATTTACACCTTCTTTTATCTTTCTTATTTCATCAATACCTCTATTCGATGCAGCATCTAACTCTATAACATCAAGATGAGAACCATTATCTATAGCTTGGCATGATGTACATTCGTTACATGGCTCACCAAATTGATTTTTTTCACAGTTCAAAGATTTCGCTAATATCCTCGCGGTAGTGGTTTTTCCTGTCCCCCTTGGACCAGCAAATATATATGCATGATTTATCTTTTGAAGTTTTAAAGCATTCGTTAAAAGCTTTTTTATGTGTTCCTGACCAACAATATCGTAAAAATTTTTGGGTCTGTATTTTCTGTATAATGCTTCCATAAAATTTCACCTCAGTTTTTCCAACCAGTTTTTTCCACAATAAACGTTATTAATTTTCATTCTTTTTTTTGAGATAATTCGTTATAAACACCAGAAATTATCTCTACGATTTTTTCTTTTGTTTCAGAGTGAAGTGGATCAAACCATAATGAGTTTTTAAATCTTCTAAGGTATATTAACTGCCTTCTTGCGTAATGTCTTGTGTTTCTTTTGATGAGATGTATGGCAGTCTCAAGACCATATATACCATCTAAATAATCTATTATCTCTCTGTATCCAATAGTTTTAAAGGTATCGAGTGTTTTATCGTATTTTTCTATGAGTTCTTTAACCTCGTCTATTAAACCGTGTTCGATCATTTTTTCAGCTCTAATGTTGATACGTTCGTACAGTATGTTCCTGTCTGTATTCAAAACAATTAAAACAAAATCATCTGATTTATCTTGTTTTTGTAATTCAGAAATTCTCTTTCCCGTTTTTAGATAAACTTCCAATGCCCTGATGGTTCTTTTCATGTCTTGTGGATGTATTCTGCTTGCGGCTTCTGGATCAAATTCTTCAAGCATTTTTCTCAATATGCCTGGCTCTTGTTCATTTAATTTACTAAGTTCTTTTCGGATATTTTCATCACGTGGTACCCCTTCAAAAAAACCTTTTACAAGAGCATCGATATAAAGTCCAGTACCTCCAACATAAATAGGAATTTTTCCTCTTAATAGAATTTCTTTTTCAATTTCCTTTGCCATTTTTTGGTACAAAAAGGCATTAAAATATTCATTAGGTTCTATAATATCAATCATATGATGCTTAACTAACATCAACTGATATGGGTCAGGCTTAGCTGTTCCTATATCCATATACTTATAAATCTGCCTAGAATCCATGGAAATGACTTCTATTGGTAAATTTTTTGATATTTCAACAATTAAGTCTGTCTTGCCAACACCAGTGGGACCAGAAATGATAATCCTCTTCAAATTCATCACTCTTTCACAAAAATTCTTACAATTCTTACTTAGAATGGTCTATTACAAATTACTCTACTTTCAACTCAATACTAACATTATTGGCTTTCATATCGTTTTTCTCAGTATATATAACCGCATCAGACGCTGTCATTTTTACACCCTTCTTTGAATCGTTAATAACAACTGCACCAATAAGGGTGAGTTCGCCTTTTTTCTTATCGTACTCGAATTTATCCGCAATTGCCGTAATATCGCCTTTTGTTATATTAACTCCTCCTTTTTTTGTACCACTGTATTTATCGTTATCCAAATCAAAGTTTATAGTATCTGCAATAATCGTTATCTTTTCATTACTCTTTGAATCAATAATTGTCACAGTTGTATTTGTTAAGGTACCTGTTCTATTATCAAGGTCGTAAGTCATTTTATCTGCTACGGCACTACCACCATCAAATGAAAATTCTGCTTTTGCAGGTATATCTACTATCTTCCACTTATCATTTACTTTTTTAACATACATTTCAGAAGTTTTGACACTTACCTTATCTTCTTCAATATTGACAAAAATTCTTCCTTTGTAATAAATAACATCGCTTTTTGGCTCAACGTAATCCGCTGATACTCTTACAGTTTTGGATTTTTTGGATGTTGAAGTTGTTGTAGTTGTAGTTGTCGTCTGAGCCATAAGTAAGTTCACAAAAAGTAAACCAAGTAAAATCAAAGCTATTACGCTTTTTAGTTTTTTCATAATAGTCCCCTCCTACATAAAAAGATAATGTTAACTAAAAGTATTGAAACTTTCCAAAAACCGCATTATCCTTATAAAGAGGGGACACCCCC
>SPLK01000440.1_pt1 | contig 11974 bp, 14 predicted proteins | sample 2456111 | NCBI WGS metagenome assembly SPLK01 (sample SAMN11156906, study PRJNA527647) | hot springs metagenome | biome: Geothermal region; feature: Hot spring; material: tree branch in hot spring; isolation source: hot spring sediment rich in lignocellulosic material ... | reverse complement strand
ATGAGATGTTTTCCATCCTCCTTTCCTACATAGACAATCTCGCAGTCAGGCTTTGCGAGTAAAAGCACTTCTGGGTTTACGAGTCTGTCGTATAGGATAACATCCGCAGACCTTATGAGCCTGTAGGCTTTAAGTGTTAAAAGCTCCAAGTCTCCAGGTCCTGCCCCTACAAGATAGACCTTACCCATGGCTAAAAATCCTTTCAAGTTCTTTTATTGCAAGAGTTAGTCTTTCCTTTTCAGGGTATAAGACCCTTAGCACTCCTCTTTCAAAAAGGCTTCTGGCTGTTTTTTGCCCCACCGCGATGGCTATGGTGTCCTTATTCAAAGCCTTACAGAGCTTCTTGCTAAGGTCTAGCTCCTTTGCCCTTTCAAAGAGGTATTCCACCTGATAGGCGGAGGTAAAGAGCACTGCACCATAAAAACCCTTCAAAAGCCTTTTTATAAAAGCGTCCAGGCTCTCTTGAAGCACCTCATACTTATATACCCATATTTTGAGCATCCTAGCGGACCTCTCTTTCAGAAACTCTTCAAGCTGAGGCATTTCCTTCCCATACATCTGCACTAAGAGTTTTTTACCGGCTAATGGCGTGTCCTCAAGTGCTTTTATAAAGGCTTCTGTGTTTTCTACACTTCTGAAGTTTTTAAAACCATGATGTATCATTTCAGCCCTTGCCTTATAGCCCCTCACGAACACCTCTCCCCTTTCCAGAAGGGACGACAGCTCATTGAAAAGCTTGCCCTTCTCGGCTGTTTCAAAAAGAACCTTTAGCCCCTCGCCTGTGGTGAAGTAAAAAAGCTCAGGCTTTTCTTCTATGGCATTTTTGAACCCCTCAAATACCTCCTCAAAGGTCAAAAAGGTCATCCTTACCCAGTTTTCCACAAAGGGCATGCCTCCAAGCCTTTCTATACCTTCTACTGCCTCCTGCACCCTTCTTGTGCCACAAATAGCAACCTTCTTATTCTTTAAGCTCATAGCTAACAAACCTCCTGACCCTTATGCTAACTGAAGTAAACTTAAGCTCAGGCTCTTTTGAAATAGGGTCTGTCAAATCCCTGGTAAGGGTGTTTATGAGGCATTCGTAAGCAAAGCCGTAGCCAAAGGGTGCAAAAAGGTGCCTTCTCTTTATATCTCCAAATTTGACCTTTAGCCTTACACTAATACGGTTTGAGAGTATTTCCACATAATCGCCCTCAACTATACCAAGTTCATGGGCATCCTCTGGGTTCATTAAAAGGTAGGGTTCTTCCTCTCCCTTCAGAAGCTCTGAGCTTTTCCCAGTCCTTGTCATGGTATGCCACTGGTTTTTTGTCCTGCCTGTTATGAGTATAAAGTCGGCTGGCTTGTGATTATAAGGAGTGGGATGCATCTTTGCCTTCCCGCTTTTAGTAGGAAACTCAAGCCCCTCATACAGCCATCTACTTCCCCACCTTCTTGGCAGGTCTTGGTAAGAAAGAGATGAAAGGTCGCAAAGTCTTCCTTCTGTTGTCTTTTTTAACTCTTCAAAAACCTCCCCTGAAGAGCTATAAGAAAAATGCTCACCATAGCCCATTCTTTTCGCAAGCTCTGTGAATATAAACCAGTCGGGTTTTGCCTCACCAGGTGGCTCTGTAAACTTTCCACAGTAAGAGACTGTCCTGTCAGAGCCTGTCATTGTTCCTTCCTTCTCACCCATCTGAGCTGCAGGCAGCAGGAGGTTTGCAAACTGGCACGTGTCATTCCAGTAGGCATCTTGAACCACCAGAAAGACCTTTTCAAAGGCCTTCCATACCTTTTGAAGGTTTGGCAGTGTTACGGCGGGATTTGTGCATACAATCCATAGCAGTTTTATCCTGTCTTCCAGTATAAGGTCTATGGCTTCTGTTATGGTATGTCCAGGTTTTGGCTTTATGCTTCCTCTTGGTACTCCCCAAAAGTCTTCCATAAAAGTCCTATCCTCCTCCCTTCTTACATCTCTATAACCCGGAAGTCCGTTGGAGAGGTATCCCATCTCCCTGCCACCCATAGCGTTTGGTTGTCCAGTTAAGGCAAAGGGGCATCCCCTCTCATTGAGCCTTCCCGTTGCTAAGTGTAGGTTTATGAGAGCTAAGTTTTTTATAACCCCCTGAGAGGATTGGTTTAAGCCCTGACACCACAAGGATATCAGTTTTTTGCTGTGGGCGAAAAGCTCCGCAAGTTGGTATATTTGACCTTCAGGTATCTGGCATATGCATGAAGCCAATTCTGGAGGATATTTTAAAGCCTCCCTGATAGCCTCCTCAAAGCCTTCCACATAGTTTTCCACAAAGGAATGGTTTATAAGACCTTCCTTGTAAAGGATGTACAGGACCGCATTAAACAGCACTGTATCTGTGTCAGCCCTGAGCTGTATATGTAGGTCTGCCCTCTTAGCGGTTTCTGTTCTTACAGGGTCAATTACCACAATGTTTATACTTTCCCCTTCTAACTTTCTTTTAAGTATTCTCTTAAATAGGACGGGGTGCGTCCACAGGGCGTTTGAGCCAGCAAATACAAAGGTATCCGCATCTTCAAGGTCTTCGTAGGTGCATGGTGGTCCGTCAGAGCCAAAGGCGAGCTTATAGGCGGATACGGGCGTTGCCATACAGAGCCTTGAGTTGGCGTCTATGTTGTTTGTTTTCAAAAAGCCCTTTACAAACTTGTTTATCACATATATGTCTTCCGTCATAAGCTGTCCAGAAATGTAAAAGTATAGCTCCTCCTCAGATAGGCTTTTCAGCTTCCTGGTAAGTATTTCATAGGCAGTATCCCAGTCAATCTCTCTAAAAGGCTCTTCCTTTGAGTCTCTGAACATGGGCTTTAAGAGTCTTCCCTTTTTCATTACCTTAGGGTAATAAAGAGGCTTTTGGCATAGTTCTCCCTTTGTAGCTGTGTGGTTTTTATCCCCCCTCACCCTCCCTTCCACCCAAAGGAGGCCACACCCAACCCCGCAGTAAGGACATTGGAAGGGTACCATATCAATCCCCCTTATATACAAGCTCCATAGCTACCCTGCCGTTTGGAGCTATGCCTGTAAGCATGTCCTTTTCATAGTCATACCTAACATAAGCCCACTCCATCCACTGACTATGCACCAGCTTAAGAAGGGCAAGAGCTGTAAGGGCTATCATGCTAAAGAGGAAAAAGCCAGCACTGTAAGAGCCTGTGGCTTCTTTTACCATACCAAGCACAGTAGGAAGGTAAAAGCCACCAAAACCACCCGCTGCTCCTATAAGACCAGCCATTATGCCCCTTGCCTTGGGCCACCTTTGTGGAACAACCTGAAAGGTTGCACCATTTCCAAGCCCAAAGAAGGCAAATATGACAAGAAGGGCAAGAATTCCCAAGAAGGGAGGAAGGCTTAACAAGGAAAGTAGCATATAAACTCCAGATATACCAGCAAGTATGAAAAGTAAAGCCCTTACACCGCTTATCCTGTCCGCTATATATCCACCGAAGGGTCTTATAAAGGCACCAGTAAAGGCAAAGAGGGACATCAAAGCTCCTGCGGATAGCTTTGAGAAGGCATACTGGTCAATAAGGTAAAGGCTCACATAGGATGACATACCAACAAAGCCACCAAAGGTTATGCTGTATATGAGTATCATCAGCCATGTATCCCTTTCAAGAAGCACCTTTCTGTATTTGTTGGGTAAGAAAGCAAATACAAAGGAGCTACCTATTAGCGGAAGTAAAAGGAGAGCCTCCTTCCCTTTTATGCCAAACCATCCATTGTAAAGACCTGGTATAAGGATAAGGAGGAAAAGCTGGGTAGCAAAGAAAAGACCTAAGGCGTGATAAGGTGAGCCTTCTTTTTCACCCTTGTCCTTTGCCCAGAGGAAAACCACAAAGAAGGTGATTATGAGTAAAATACCCGCCATAGCCATTGTTTCCTTCCAACCAAAGACCTTTGCCAAGGGTGGGAAAAGGATACCGTCTAAAACAGCCCCTATGTTTCCTGCTGCGGCAAGACCCAGCACAAGACCTTGCACCTCCCTGGGATAGTTGCTTCCTGCCATAGGAAGAGCCACAGCAAAACTGGCACCACCAAGCCCAAGAATAACACCTAAGAGCAAAAGCACCGTGTAATTTGAAAGGAGCTGAGGGAAAAGCAAAGCAAAGAGGGAAGGAATGCCAGAGAGGATTATGCCCATAAGGGCAATCCTTTTACCATCTATAGACTGATACATATGCCCAAAGTTGAGCCTGAAAACGGCTGCGGAAAGCACAGGCACAGCCACCATAAAGCCCTTCTGAGCTGGGCTGAGGTTTAGCTCTTGAACTATAAATGGTGCAAGGGCTCCAAGCAAGAGCCATATACTAAAGCCCGTATCAAAGTATAAAAAGGAAGCAAAGAGAGCCTTAGGGTTTCCAGACATTAAAGCATGTATGATACGTCTCATAACTTTACCTCCTTGCGTTTGCGTTGTCTTTTGATATGTTCATAAAACCTGAATCACTGGCTTCCACAATAGGCGTAAGTTTTTCTATTTCTTGTTTAAAAATGTCTTGAGCCTTTTTTTGCTTCTTATTTAGGTTATAATCCACATACCAAAGGAGGCTTTCCTTGTTGAACTTTATAACCAAGCTTCTCCTCCACCTAAAACTTTTTGTAGCTGAGCCACTTGCCATTAAAGCTGATAAGCATTCTTGTACCAGATGCGTCTTCTATTCTTTTCAGGTCTATAAACATGTCTATGGCGCTCATGATACCGTCTCCGAAAAGCTCATGCGCTACATCTTTTATTGCTGGTATATAAAGAAGTACAATTTCGTAAAATCTGTAAACGAAAGGGTCTGTGGGAGGCCAGGGCTGTGCTGGGGTTCTATAAGGTGCTTTTGTTAATACTCTTAATGTCTCAGAAGGGAGATCAAGGACCTTGACTAAAGCTTCAGCCTCTTCTAAGGAAGCCTGCCCGTAACCATAAAGAAGCATAGCTGTATATACGGGACTTCTTCCTATAGCCTTACCAAGTTCTTCCCACGTTAGAGACTTCTCATCTTTTTTAATAAGAGCTATTTTTCTTACCTCTTCTCTCGTCATGTTAGACTACCTCCAGCTCCCTTTTCTTTGTCCTTATAGTCCATACCTCCTCCAGCTGGCACACAAAGACCTTTCCATCACCAAACATACCTGTGTTTGCATGCTTTGTGATTATTTCCACCACCTTTTGTGAATGCTCGTCTTCAACCGCTACCATTATGAGGGTTTTTGCAAGCTCGTCGTAGGTTTTTTCTCCCACCTGAACACCACCTTCCTTTCCCCTTCCCACCACATCCATAACCGTAATGCCCTTAAAACCTTCCTTCTCCAAAGCTCTCATAACCTCATAAAGCTTTTCTGGTCTTATTACAGCCTTTACAAGCCTCATGACCAACCTCCTATCACAAAGATTTTTCCATCCCCGTAAAAGCCCGTATGGGCTATGTCCATAATTTTCTGCACTACTTCCTCATATAGGGCTTCTTCAACCCATGTGATTATCATGGTCTTTGGCAGCAAAGACATTATCAGCCCCTTGTTGGTCTTATATCCCAGACCCCCCTCCTTTCCCCTTCCCTTAACGGTTTTTGACACATACTCAAGCCCAAGGCTTGAAAGGAAATTTTTAACTTCATAAGCCTTTTCCCTTCTCACAATGGCAATAAGTTCCTTCATGGCAAGCTCCTTAAATTTTTACGGTGAGGCATTCGTAAAGCCTCTTTTCCTTGTTTACAAGCACCTGAGCGAGAAACCAGTAAGCCTCTTCCCATCCTTTTATGATGTCCTCCGGTATGTTCATTTCCTTCATAGCCTTATAAAGAGCCTTCCAAACCTTCTGGTAGTGTTCCGGTTTCACTCCAGCTTTGACATGTGCCAAAGCCATATTGTTTAATGCTGGTTCAAGGATTTCCAGCCTTTCCAGGTTCTGGGCATAGGCAAGCAAGGCACCTGCCAGCTTTTTGGAGTTGTCGCTTTCAAACATACCCTTGAGTTCTGGATTTTCCTCAAAAAGTATCTCGTACATACGTGCGGTGAGTTTCTCACCTTGAGACTGCAAAAAGGGAACACTTTTAAGTATGGCTGACTTAGTTTCTCCAGTCATCTTCATCACCTCCAACCCCCAATGTGCAAACTTTGTGCCATGTTCGTGGAACGGTACTGATGTTGTTTATCAAGGGTTCCTGCTGTACTTTTATTTTATCTTTTTGTATATTTGTTAACAATAATGTAAAAGTGTAAACATAATTTGGAACAAGACCTCGCCTAACGGTGTATTTTACAAGGCACCAACATACCAACTTATTGGCATGCTTTTTGCAAAGTTAAAGGTATGAGAATGAAGGTAGCCGTAATTGGTGCTGGAATGGCAGGAAGTGCGCTTGTGGAAGAGCTTTTAAAATTAAACCCATCCGCAGAAATTCACCTTTTTGGTGAGGAAAAAATACCGCCCTACAACAGGATATTTTTAGCAGACATACTGTCGGGTAAAAAGCTACCCACCCAACTACTTTTAAAGAGCTATCAGGCATATGAAGAGGAGGGCATAAAGCTACACTTGGGTGAACGTGTTGAGAGGATATTTCCAGATGTGAGGAAGTTTGTAACCTCTTATGGTAAGGTGTATTCCTATGATAAGATAGTGCTTGCCACAGGAAGTTTACCTAATCTTCCTCCAGTTAAGGGTCTAAAGAAGAAGGGGGTTTTTGCCTTCAGGACTATAGGCGATGTATTTGGTATTATGGATCTGGCAAGGGTTTCAAAAAGGGCTGTTGTTATAGGTGGAGGTCTTTTGGGTATAGAGTGTGCCAAGGCTTTAAGAGATGCAGGTTTAAAGGTTTTCTTGGTGCATATACTTGATAGGCTTATGGAGCAATGGCTTGATTATACTGCAAGCCATATGTTAAGAAAAAAACTTGAAGAGTTTGGAATAAGAGTACTTTTAGAGAAGAGGACGGAGGAGGTTGTAGGAGACGAAAAAGCGCAAGGTGTAAGGTTTTCCGATGGAGAGATTCTTGAGGGAGACTTAGTTGTGTTTGCCACAGGTATAAAACCTAACGTAAAGCTTGCGGTGGAGAGCGGCATTGAGGTAAATAGGGGGATAGTAGTAAATGATTACCTTGAAACATCAAAGCAAGATATATACGCAGTGGGTGAATGTATAGAACACAGATGCAGGACATACGGTCTTTTTTCCCCGATAATGGAACAGGTCAAAGTCTGCGCAAAAAACATAGTGTATTCAAATGTGGAAAGGTACGAGGGATCTTTTGACTATAGCTTGCTTAAAGTTGCCGGCGTTAAACTACTCTCGGCGGGTGACGTGCAAGAGCAAGAGGGCGATGAGCTACTGCTTTACAAGGATAAAGAAAACTACAGGAAGGCGGTATTAAGAAAAGGTAAGATCGTAGGTTTCATATTTTATGGAAATCTCTCTGGAAGTGAAAAGTTCCTTGAGCTTTTAAAAACCGGCGAATCTTTTGATGAAGCTTTTGCCCTGATAAGGGGACTACTTATAGATGAAAAGAAAGAGCTAAAAGAAACTGATATAGTTTGTAACTGTAATGCGGTATCCTATGGGGATATATTAAGGGCGATTAAAAATGGGGCCAAAACCCTTGAAGACATACAAAGAATCACAAAGGCATCAACCTCCTGCGGTAGCTGTTCGGCTCTAATAGAGGGAATCCTAAAAGCTCATGCAAAGGTAAGACCGGCAAAGATAAACAAGATAGAAGAATACAAAAAGAAGGTTCATCCCTTTGAGGCTGACCTTCTTAAAAAGTTGGAAGAGTGGGCAAATATGAAGGATTGGGAAAGGATACCAGAAGAGGACAGGGAAATAGGGCTTAAGTGGTATGGTGTATTCTATAGAAAGGCAACACCTGGCTACTTCATGGTAAGGGTTAGGATAACCCACGGCAAACTTACATCGGAACAAGCTATAATCCTCGCCCATCTATCAAAAAAGTTTGGAAGGAATGATATAGATCTTACATCAAGGCAACAGATACAACTAAGATGGATAAAGCTAAAAGACCTTCCCGAGGTACTTCATGCCATAAGGGAGGTAGGTCTGACAACACTTCAAACCGGTATGGACAATGTTAGAAACATAACGGGAGACCCTCTCTCTGGACTTGTAGAAGAAAGCCTCATAGATACAATACCTATTGCAAGAAGGATAAGTGAGGTTTTTCTTGGGAAAAGGCAGTATGCGGACCTACCCAGAAAGCTCAACCTTGCTTTGCTTGGCTCAAAGAGGGATGCAATAAACTGCAAGTACAATGACCTTTGCTTTTACCTTGCAGAAAAAGAAGGTATATTGGGCTTTAATGTATATGCGGGTGGTAAGATAGGTTCCGGAGGTCCTCAAGAAGCCATAGACCTTGATATATTCGTAAGACCCTACGAGGCAATAGATCTATCAAAGGCTGTGTTGGAGCTATACACGGACATGGGAAATAGAGAAGACAGAAGCAAAAACAGGCTATACTTTCTTATCAAGGAATTAGGTCAAGAGGGCTTTAGGGCTGAGCTTGAAAGGAGGCTTTTGAGAAATCTATGGAGGCGTGGCAAAGATTTGGTGGAAGGCGGTGGTGAAAGGCATGGACTTATAAGGCAGAAGAATGGGCTTTATGCGGTTAGCCTTCTTGTACCCGCAGGCAACTTTACAGGAAATGACCTTGAGGAGGTTGCGTACCTTGCAAGGAAATACGGAAGCGGTGAGATAAGACTCAGCGTATATCAGAACCTATACTTAATAAACATACCTGAGGAGAACTTATCAGAGCTGTTAAATCATCCCATATTTGAAAAGTATCCCATCTCCTCTTCTCCATACTTTAACGGGCTTATAGCCTGTCAGGGTAGTAAAACCTGTGCCTTTGGTGTTATAGAAAACAAGCCTGATGCTATAAAGCTTGCAAGCTATCTTTCTGAAAAACTGCCTACAGATAAGAGACTTAGGATGCACTGGTCAGGTTGTGCAAAAGGGTGCGGTCAGCATGGAGCTGGAGACTTGGGTTTTGTAGGCACAAAGGTAAAAGTAGGAAACGAGGTTAAATTGGCGGTGGATGTGTTTTTAAAGGGAGAGAAGATAAACACTGTACCGTTGGATAAATTACATTTGTATATAGAACAACTTCTCAAGGAGATAAAAAGTCTATAAACAAGGTAATTTTCTTAACACTATGTAAGGTTTTTGTAAGATTTCGCACATTTTTTGTTAAAAAAGCGGTACTTTTATGCTGGCATGATTTTTGCGTAAGAAAAGTAGGAGGTGGTGAGAAATGAAGTTAGTAAGAGCATTTATAAGACCAGAAAAAGAACAGGAAGTTGTCTTAGCGCTTGATGGTGCTGGCTTCCCTGCCCTTACAAAAATGTCCGCTATGGGCAGAGGTAAGCAGAAGGGTTTAAGGGTTGGGGATGTGGTTTACGAAGAACTTCCTAAAACTTTACTGCTCATAGTCGTAAAAGATGATGAGGTTGATAGGGTAGTAAGTATCATACAGGAACAGGCGAGAACTGGCAACATAGGAGACGGAAAAATATTTGTAAGTCCTGTTGAAGAGGTTATAACCATAAGAACAGGGGAGGTAGAACTATGAAGGAAGTATGGGCTATAATTCGGAGGGAAAAATACGCAGAAACAAAAAAGGCATTGGATGCCATCGGATGCGGTGCAATGAGCATGCATTCTGTATGGGGTAGGGGTAGGCAAGGAGGGTTTATTATGTCTGATGCGGAGGGAGAACTTGCGGTATATGCCACAAGTGCGCCAAAACTTGTGCCTACACCCTCATATCTTGCAAAAGAAGGTGCTACCCTTACCAAACCAGTTGTTTATGTTCCTAAAAGAATGTTGGTTATGGTGCTTCCGGATGAAAAGGTTGATGAAGTAGTAGATACAATATTGAGCGTCAACAGAACGGGGCATTATGGCGATGGAAAGATATTTATAATGCCGGTGGAAGAAGCCATCACCGTCAGGACAGGAAAGAGGGAGCTTTAGGAGGCAAGTTATGAAAGCCACTTTCAGGAAAAGGACGGATGGCTCGCTTGAGGTCTATATACCAAAGAAAGACATAGAAGCTACAGTTTTAGATGTTGAAAAGGAAGGTGTATGGGGTGGAATATTCAAGCTTTCAAATGGGTGGGTGATAAAGGTTCCTTCCCTTGAAATAGAACCTAAGTTTCCCATAACCTTGGAAGTGAAAAAGTTAAACAGTTAGGAGGTGCTATCATGAGCGGGTGTCATTCAAAAAAGTGTGGCATTGGAACCGATGAGCTTTTTTCGTTGCCAGAAGATATAAGGAAAAGGGTGGAGGATCATCCATGCTACTCTCAAGATGCGCATCACTTTTACGCAAGAATGCATGTGGCTGTAGCCCCTGCGTGCAATATACAGTGCAATTACTGCAACAGAAAATACGACTGCACCAACGAATCAAGACCTGGGGTTGTAAGTGAGCTTCTAATCCCAGAAGAAGCGGTAAAAAAGGTGTTAGCAGTTGCGATGGAAATACCGCAGATGACGGTGGTAGGTATAGCAGGACCGGGAGACCCATTGGCAAATCCAAACAGAACTTTCAGAACCTTTGAGCTTATTAAGGAAAAAGCTCCGGATATAAAGCTGTGCCTTTCCACAAATGGTTTGAGACTTTTGGATCATATAGAAAAGATAAAGGGACTGGGTATAGACCATGTAACAATAACCATAAACGCTGTATCCATAAAGACAGCGTCTCGTATATACCCTTGGATATTTTACAACCACAGAAGGTATAGGGGATCTGAGGCAGCAAAAATACTCCTTGAGCGTCAATACGATGGGCTAAAGGCGTGTGTAGAAAATGGAATACTCGTTAAGGTTAACACGGTCTTTGTACCAGAAATAAACGGAGAAGAGATAGAGGAAATTTCAAGAAGAGTGAGAAGTATGGGAGCCTTTCTACACAACATAATGCCTTATGTAGAAGGTGAGGGTACTGCCTTCCAAAGGATGGGTGTAAAACCACCTACTCCTTACCAGCTCAAGGAAATTCAGGAAAAATGCGAACCTCATATGTCCCTTATGAGACATTGTAGGCAGTGCAGAGCCGATGCGGTAGGACTTCTGGGTGAAGACAGAGGACAAGAGTTTACCAAGGATAAGGTGGCAAAGCTTGAGATAAGGTATGACCCAGAGTTCAGAAAAACAATGCATGAAGAGATAGAGAAGGAGAGGGAAAAGATAAGAAAAGCAAGGGAAGTGTTAATTTCACCTGCACATGAGGAGGATTTTAAGGTGTTGGTTGCAGTTGCGAGTAAAAACAGCATGCTGGTGAATGAACATTTTGGGACCGCAAAAGAGTTTCTCATATATGAAGTATCTTCAAGAGGAATAAAGTTTATACATCATAGGAAAGTTACACCCTACTGTCATGGTTCTATATCTTGTCTTGATGGTGAAAACATTCTCAAAGACACCTTAGCCAAGCTTTCCGATTGCCAAGCCGTTATAGCTGCGAAGATAGGCTTTGAGCCAAAAGACCTTCTGAAAAAAAGTGGCATACAGTGTGTTGATGAGTTTGCCTATCTATCAATTCCCGAAGCATTGGCAAAGTACTACGAAAAGTATGTGTTAAATAAAGAAAGGGTGGAGGTGATTTAACTTGGCTATGTATATAAACCAAGAGCTTTGTATATCGTGCTATGCCTGCGAACAAGAGTGTCCCACAGAGGCAATAAGCCATGACGAGACGGGTAGGTTTGAAATAGACCCAAGGGTATGCGTAGAGTGTGTTGGCTTTTATGAAGAGCCTCAGTGTATCGCCATATGTCCTATAGACGATTGTATAAAGAAACTGGAGGAAGAGAGATGGGTGTTTTGGAAGACCTACAGAAGCTAAAAGATACAGAGGAGTTTTTTGAATACTTCCATATAGAGTATGATGAGAATATACTAAAGCCTTACAGATTACACATACTTAAAAAGTTTAACCTATACATAAG
>SPLK01000439.1_pt1 | contig 11978 bp, 7 predicted proteins | sample 2456111 | NCBI WGS metagenome assembly SPLK01 (sample SAMN11156906, study PRJNA527647) | hot springs metagenome | biome: Geothermal region; feature: Hot spring; material: tree branch in hot spring; isolation source: hot spring sediment rich in lignocellulosic material ... | reverse complement strand
CCCGCCGCATCTACCGCTGCGTCCCTTGGTAGCATTGGGCTTTAGCCTGGTGCGCGGCCTCGCCCGGACGCCCCGGCCTCCTATGCGATTCGTGTTCCTCGGGTCGGGAGTTTGCCTCCGGCTTCCTTCAGATCCCGCTTCGCAGCGGGCACCCTTGCCTTTGGCTAACGGTTGGAGCCACCATCCTCCGTTCGGGACTTTCACCCTATAGTGGCAGCCCATGCCGGGCGTACGGGGTAGGCGCCGGGGGTGCGGGGCCTGGGCCGGCAGGCGATGACGAGAGCCCCGCCGGCTGTGGCCCTCTCCCCCATCCGGCGATCGGCCTCTTCTCCTTTACGCTTTTTGTTTTGTGTATTGATATTTTTCTTCCGTTTTTGTGGTAGTATTGACGTGTCAGACCCCGGTCGAGAGTTGGAAGCTGGGTAAAGGGGGTCAGCGTGATGCGCTCGCGTCGTCAGGTGTGCCGCTGGTGCGGGATCGGCGCCGCCTTGGCCGTACTCGGTTGGGCTGGTGGTCTCGCCACAGCTGCCTCCCGGGAACTGGTGTTGTGGGACGTCGCGAGTCCGGATCGTGATCCTCCCAGGTTCGAGACGTTCCGGCGCTTCGAGCAGGCCAATCCTGGCTACAAGGTTACCTTTCAGGGTTTCACCTTTGCCGAGATGAGGGATAAACTCATCTCCGCGGCCATGGGCGGGATCGCGCCCGACGTGGTCCGCTACTCCTTCGCGTCGGAATTCGCCGCGTTAAACCTGCTGGAGTCCCTGGATCCATACATGGGACGCTCCAGAGAGATACGCCGAGACGCCTTTCACCCCATTACCCTCGGCCCCATCCGGGAGATGAACGGGCGCTTCTGGGGAATACCCTTCAACCTTGAGCTATATGTGGTTTTTTACAACGTGGACCACTGGCAGCGAGCAGGTCTGGGTGGTGCACCGCAAACGTGGGAGGAACTGGCCGCCTATGCCAAGAAGTTGACACGTTCCTCGGGCACCGGCCAGACAGAGGTGTATGGACTGCAACCGACGACGTACATCCCCTTCATCGCCAACAACGAGGCGCCGCCCCTTGCCGAGCCGAATGACTACGGGGCGGTCAAGGCCAATTTCGCCCATCCACGTGTCATCGAAGCCTTTTCCTATCTCCGGGAGCTGAATGAGTTGGGCGTCTCAACCGGTATTCAGGGCGGCTCGGGGCTTTTCGCGTCGGGACAGGTGGCCATGCTGGTACATCAGAGCTCCGAGGCGCATAACTTCCGGCCCCAGGTCTTTCCAGACTTCCGTTTCGGAGCCTTCCTGGTACCGGCCAGAAACGGCGGTGAGCCGGTCATCTCGGGACATGGTCAGGATGCCGTCATGATCACGAAGATGGCCAGAGACAAGGAGGCCGCGTGGCGGCTCGCGGAGGCTTACGCCAGTCGCGATGCCGTCGCCCGGCTCTGGTCGGTCGGCAAGTACGGCATGTTGCCGCCGTACCGGGATCTCCTCACCCGCCCCCCGGTGGTCCCAGCTTATGAACCCTGGCACAATGACCCCTACTTGCGCAGCCTGGCCTTGCTTTCCCGACAACCCAATTTCCGGCCCATGGACGTCACATTCTGGCATCCCGAGCGGACGCGCATCGTCCAGATCATCAATGCTGCCATCTCTCAGATCAACACCGGGAAGGCCTCTGTCCGTACGGCCCTTGAAGAAGCCAACCGACAAGTCGAGAGCGTACTCACCCAATTCGAGGCCGCTCGCAAGGTGCAGAAGTGAACACCCGACAGACACCGAGGAGGTCGTGGACAGCGGTGGCAGCTACGTACCAACGGCTCGACCTGCTATTTACCGAGGACTTCCGGGCATTCCCTTTGGGGGCGATCTCCTGCGATTACACCCCCCTGAGGGAGTACCATTTCTTCGTCCCTGGCTACACCGGGCGGTGGTATGAGGGAACCCTGGTGTCCAGTTGGCGACACAAGGAACGCTGGCACGTCGTGGATGAGGACGGTCAGCCCGCGCTGGAACAGGTCACCGTGCTCGAGGGTGCCGTGTCCCCTCTTTTTGTCACCGGTGATCAGGACTGGGAGGGCTACGTCTTGCGGGCGGTGCTCCGCCCGTTCAGTACGCACGGCCGTACGGGGGTGGTGTTCCTCTATCGTCACAGCCTCGACTTCCTGGCGCTGGTGACCACAGACGACCACCTCCAGTTAGTCCGAATGGACAACACCAGATGGCACGTGCTGGCCGAAGCCCCCTTCCAAAGGGATGGCGACGCGCGATACGTGTTCGAAGTCGACCTGACGGGCGCCACCCTGGTGGCCCGGGTGGGGACGGTGAACAAGCCCTCGGCGACCGCCCGGAGCCCTGAGGGCGCCGGTGACGGCGAGACACTGGTGACGCTGACAGCACCCGCCATCCCGGGACGCAGGGGGAAGATCGGGCTGCTGTCGGAGAATCCCGCCCGTTTCTACTGGGTAGAGGTGTGGTCTCCCCCGGCCACGAAGCAGGTGTGGGCACAACGCTGCGATCAGGCCAGACGTGAGCTGGAAGAAGCCCGGTCCCGTTATCCCCGGCCGGTGCTCGCCCGGGTGATCGACACACCGGGCTTCGGGGCGGGAAAGGCCATTCGGTTCGGCGACCTCGACGGTGACGGCAGGCTGGAGATGGTGATCGCCCAAAATCAGCCCCGGGTGCGCGGTGACAGCTACGACATGATCAGCTGCCTGACGGCGATCACCCTGGAGGGCGAGATCTTGTGGCAACTAGGCCGACCCTCACCGCGGCATGCCCTCCTCACCAATGATGTGCCCCTGCAGGTGTATGACATCGACGGCGACGGGGCGGACGAGGTGGTGTGCGCCCGCGACTTTCGGATGCAGATCCTGGACGGCCGGACGGACGAGGTGAGGCGGGAGGCGCCCACACCCCGGTCACGGAGGCTGGAGAAGCCCTTCGGTTTCGGTTCGGAGGACGCCTACTACCGGATCGTGGGCGACTGCGTCCATCTCTGCAATGTGAGGGGACTCCCCTGGGCCCGGGACATTCTCATCAAGGATCGCTATAACAACGTCTGGGTGTATGACGATCAGTTTAATCTCCTGTGGTCGACCAGCTGTCGGACCGGGCACTTCCCCTTCAGCTACGACTTCAATGGCGATGGGCGGGACGAACTCCTCATCGGCTACCGGATGTACTCTGCGGACGGGGAGGTGCTGTGGGACCTGGGATTGGGGGACCATGCCGACGGGCTGGGCCTCGTGCCGCGGGAGAACGGGGACATCCTCATCACCATCGCGGCGGGTGACGAAGGCTTTCTTTTTGTGGACAGGGAAGGACGGATCCTCCGCCACGAGAAGCTGGGTCATGTGCAGACCGTGAACGTCGGCAACTTCCGACCCGACCTGCCGGGTCTGGAGTTCATCACCATCACCTACTGGCGGTACCCGGGCATCCTCTCCTTTTACGACGCCCAGGGAGAACTCCTCTATCGGACCGAGCCCTATCCGGTGGGAAGCCACATCAAACCGGTGAATTGGACCGGGCTGGGGGACGAGCTGATACTGTTTTCGGCCAGTGCCACGCTACCCGGGCTACTGGACGGATTCGGCCGCAGTGTCCTCAATCTGCCGGCCGACGGCCATCTTGAGCTCTGCTGCGAAGCGCTGGACCTGCTGGGCGACCCGCGGGACGAGATCGTGGCCTGGGATCCCGGGCGGATCTTCATCTACACGCAGGAGGAGGCGTTCCAGGGGGAACGGATCTACGCCCCCGTGCGGCCCCCGCATCACAACAACTCCAACTACCGCTGCGAGATCTCGCTGCCGGCCTGGAAGCCGTGGCCGCCGGCCCGGACCTGAGGGGCCGACGGTCACCTTGACCCACCCCTCACCCGGAAGGCCCTGGGGACCCGGGATCCGGGCCCACCTAGTCGAACCGAGGAGGGCGGCCAGGAGCCCCGCGGCCCGGGGAAAACCAGGAACTCGGCCCCAGCCGAGGAAATTCGTTCTGCCCGTGAGGATCTGTGCGGGCACGAGAGGGGGCCATCCTGGCCCCTCCGAGCCGACCCGGGAGGAGGCGTGGCGTCCCCATGCTGGAGAGCCGGTGGATCATCGAGAAGACCGAGGTGACGGCCAGCGGGGGCCTGGTTGTGACCAAGGACGTCCTGGCCAGCCGGGCGGGCTTGGAGATGCTGCGGCGGGGCGGCAACGCGGTGGACGCGGCTGTGGCGGCTGCTTTTGCGGCCGGTGTCGTGGAGCCGTGGATGAGCGGCGTGGGCGGCGGCGGGTTCCTACTGTTGCACCTGGCCCAGGAGGGCCGGACCGTGGCCATCGACTACGCGATGTGCGCTCCCCTGGCCGGCCACGAGGGCCTCTATGAGCTGGAAGAGGGGTATGCCACGGACCTCTTCGCCTGGCGCAGGGTGACAGGAGATGCCAACCTGCACGGCTGGAAGTCCATCGCCGTGCCAGGAGCTGTGGCGGGGCTGTGCTACGCTCAGGCCCACTTCGGCCGGTTGCGGCTGGACGAGGTGATGGCGCCGGCCGGAAAGGTACGGATCACCTGGCCGTTGTGGATCATCTCCAGGTGCTGGAGGGGGCAGATGGCTGGCAGCTGAGCTGGACGGTGACGGGGCCGGCGGGGACGGTGGCCCCGGGGAGCTGGCCGTCCACCCGCAGGTAGAGCAGCGCGCCGGGGTGGCGGGCGTTGAAGCAGCGCCCGGCCAAGAGGGCGGCCAGGAGGGTGTGCTCGTCGAAAGTCTCGCCCACGTAGACGTAGGTGCGGCGAGCACCCGGCGGGATGAAGACCACGTCGTGAGTGTCGGTGGTCCAGAGGCCGACCAGGCGCCGGCCGGCGTCGAGGCGCTGGAACCAGGACGGGAAATCGAAATTTTCAACTAGCTTGATGGCGGGGAACTGGTCGGCCACCCACCCCGAGCGGAAGTGGGGGTGGCGGGCGGCCACCTCGGGCCGGTGCAAGGGGTGGTTGAGCATCAGCGCCGTCGGGTGGCCCGGCGTGGCCTGGCCGGTGTCGGCCAGCCACTGGGCGGGGCCGGTGTAGGCGTCGGCGGCCTGACCGTATGCGGGGCACTCGATGCGCCGGCGGGCGTTGAGGGCGTTGCAGTGTACCTCGGGGTTGACCACCTCCTGGCCCGGCAGGGGCAGGAAGCGGCCGGGCTGGCGCCAGCGCTCCAGGTGGGGCAGCAGCGGCTCGGGCTCGTCGGTGACGAAGACGTACTGTAGCCCGTCGGCGGCGGCGGCCCGGAGCACCTTTTTGGGGGACTGGGCGCCGTCTTCGTAGTACGAGTGCATGTGGTGGTCGCCCGCCACCCAGCCGGGCTCGGGCTCCAGGGCGGGGGCCAGGCGCAAGGGCAGCCAGCGCTGCTCGCCCGGGAGCACCGTCAGGGTGTGCTGCTGGGGCGCCCACTCCGGCCCGGCGCTCACGGTGAGGCGGACGGGGCCGGGCGAGCACCAGACGGTACCGGCCTCGCCCGGCATCAGGTCCAGCAGCGTGTGCCGCCAGCCGGCCCGGCCGACCTCGACCCGGGCACCGGGGCTGAACAGCCCGGGCCGCCGGGCCGCGGCGGCCACGCTCACCCGGAGGCGGGCGTAGGGAAAGCGGCCGAGCGGTGCGGGCGGGCCGGGCGGCCTCAGGGTAGCGCGCCTGACCACGCCCGGCGTTGCCCGGCCCCGGGTCCCCGGGCCGAGGGGCGCCCTCCCCTGCCCCGTCGTGGGCGGCCAGCAGCGGCAGGCCCTCCCAGACCGTTAGGTAGGCTCCCGGCGGGGCCCCGTTGACGAGCAGCTGCCACCAGCCGGAGCGGCCGCTGGTGGGCGGCTCGGCCAGCCGGTAGGCCGAGCGGCGGGGGCGCCACTCCAGCTCGACCGTGCGGCCCGCCGGATCCAAGAGCTGGAGCCGGTCGGCCGGCAGCGTGGTCTGCAGGGTGACGTGGGCCACGCCCTCGGGGACGTCGAGCCAGAAATGGTGGCTGCCCGGGCCCAGGCGCAGGACGGGCTCGGGCGTGGGAAAGTGGCTGGGCACCACGCCCGGGCCGGGGACCAGGGCCAGGTAGGCGCCCACGGCCTCTAGCGTGAGGGTGACGGGGGTGGCGGCGGCCGGCGGGGCAGCCTGGCCGGTTGGCGTGGGCGGAGGGCCTGACTGGTGGGCGTCGGGGCTAAGGGCGGAGCCGGGCTGGGAGGGACCGGGCTCGGAAGCCGACTGGCAGTCGGGCCGGAGCGGCTCCCACCACAGGCACCAGAGGCCGGGCTGAGGGCCATGGATCTCCCAGAGGCGGGCGTTGGCCGGGGTGGGCCAGGGGCGGTCGAGAGGGTCGGCCAGCCCGAAGTACAGGGGCACGCCGGGCACGGTCTCGGGCAGGGTGGCGAGGGCGACGCTGAAGTGCCGCGTGCCCGCCGGCACCCAGAGGTAGACCTGGGCCGGCCGGGCGGGCAGGTAGCGCAAGGTGAGGCGGGAAGTGGGCAGCATGGGGAGCCTCCTTTTGCCCTAAGGTTGCGGGACCCGGCTGCAGCGGCTTAGCCGGCCGTTCCATCGTGGTTGGCTAATGGTGAAGCGAGATTCGCCCCGGGGAGGCGCGGACCAGCCCTCGCTTGCTCACTCCCCTTCTCCACTCACCCTGCCTGCCGGCGGGCAGCCGGGTCAGCCGCTTGTTCGGTCAACCTAGCGATCTCCCTCGGGCTCTCTTCCAGAAGCTGGCACTCGCTGGGTGGGTCATAGGGCGACTCTCCGGAGGGGTGAACGTTGGTCTCTTGTAGATATAGGCCCGGAACCGCTTCCCTGGACGATGACGAAGACGGGGAACGGGCTTGCTCCTTCCAGTATCATGAGGAACTCGAATAAGGTGTCGGTCTGGCTACGGAATTAGATCTCGGCAAGGGCCCTGCTAGCCCGTTTTGCGCAGGGGCACCCCCCATGACGGTGGCACCTGCGACCAAAAAGAGAACGTCGATGAGCCTCCTTGCCGAACAACGCCTATCCTTCTTGTCCACGGGACCGGCGGCGGAGGAACTGCAGAACGCCCCGTGGCCCCATGGTGCGGCAGAGATGGCCGAGAACGGAGGCTCGCTTGGCCGCCGCCCCCAGCAGGCCGTGCACCGGAAGCCGGTAGACCATGCCACTGGCGTTCCACCTGCCCAGCTCGCAGAGCACCCCGCGTAGGCGTGGTCGGAACGGCACACCCGGGCCGCCGCGCAGCCGGTCCGCCAGATCGGCCGCAGCCGCAAAGCCCATCTGCTCTGCCAGTTGGGCGCTGGGCGGGAGGGGCGGCCGGTCGGGACAGGGGTGGAAAGCGGCGCTGTCACCCAGGACGTAGACGCCGGGCAGGTGGGTGCGCAGGTAGAGGTCGACCGGCACCCGGCCGGTCCGGTCGACGGAGACGCCCAAGTGGGCCGCCAGGGGGTGTCCCTTTACACCCGCCGCCCAGATGATGAGGCTGGCGGTCAACATGTCACCCCCGGCCAGATACACCTGGCCCCCGGCCAGCCGGGTGACGGGAGCCCCTGTTACCACGTTCACCCCCAGCCATCCGAGCCTCCGCCTCGCTCGCCGTTGTATGGCGGCCGGAAGGCCCGGTAGGAGGTGGGAGCCGGCTTCGACGATGGTGATCCGCTGCCGCTCACCGAACTGCGAAGCTATTTGAGCCGCCACTTCGACGCCGGTGAGGCCGCCGCCTACTATCAGGACACCCGCCTGCTCCGGCAGGCTTTCCAGGTGGCGGTGAATCCGCGCTGCGTCGGCACTGCCGCGCAGAAAGAGGGCATGCTCGCGGACACCTGGTATGCCGAAGTCATGGTCGGACCCGCCCAGACAAAACGCGAGCACGTCATACGGGAGTGGCCCCGCGTCGGACTGCACCGTGCGCCCCTCGGTATCGACGGTGTGCACGGTTGCGGTCACCGTCCTAACGCGGCCGCCCAGTAAAGCGAGCGGCACTTCCACCTCGGCCGGCCGGAGCCGACCGGCAGCCACCCTGTGGGTCTCGGTCAGCAGGGTGTGGTAGGGGTTGCGATCCACCAGTGTGATTGTCACGGTCGGCCTTGACGCCCGAAGCAGCCCCCGGACGAAGGCCAGGCCGGCGTAGCCGCCCCCCAGTACGATCACGTGCGCGACGCTGTGTTCTATCCTTCTATTCCTCATCTTTCTTATATTCCTCAGGATGCCTCACGTACCTCCCGCCTCTCGGCCGCCTCCTACCCCTCCCCGTCTTCGGCGCTATGGCGTTGCCCCCGCGAGGGGGCGGTACAACGCCCAAGTGCTCCCGCTGCTGGTCGACGTCGACGAGCTCGGCAGAGCCGGGCGTGCCAGTCCGATGACCACGAGGTGATCCGCCAGCGCATCTTCGCGAGGGAACGGGGTGTGGACGGTGCACAAGAGGTAGCCGCTTCTTGTTTCGTTAGTTTATTCTCTAACTGGGCGACGCATCCGACAGGTCAGCCTATCGGTCGTTGCGCTTTCGTATTCCTCGGGAGGGGGCGTCGGGTGGCGATGAAGTATCGGTGGCTAGTGTGGGCACTGGGCCTCAGCGCGGTGCTCGGGCAGACGGGCGGGGTGATGGCGGGACCCGTCACCCTGCGGGTGGGATCGCAGTTTTTCACGCCCGAGCATCCGAACTACCAGTGGTGGTCCAGCGTATTCCGCCGGTTCGAACAGGAGTCGGGCATCAAGGTGGAGCTCGCCTATGTGGCCTGGGGCCGGGAAGGGATGGAGAAATTCATCACCGAGACCGTGGCGGGGATGTCGTACGACCTGGTCTTGATGGACTCTCGCTGGCTGGCGGCGCTGCAAGGGAAAGGCTTGGTGCGGAACCTGAGTCCGTATGTGCGCCGGGACAACTTCAACGTGAACGAGTTCTTCGAGCCGATGATTCGGGCTGTATCGACGCCAGAGGGCCTGTGGGCGTTGCCGGACGACGTGGACTACTACATCCCCTACTACAACGTGGACATGTTTGATGAGGCCGGTGTTCCTCCTCCTGTGGACTGGACCTGGAGCGACTACGAAGCGGCTATGAAGAAGTTGACCAAGATCGATCCTACGGGGAAGAATTCTGTGTTTGGGGGGAGCGGGCTTCTGTGGCCCATTGTCACCTGGTCTTTTGGCGGCGACGTCATCAAGGATAATCGCTTTGGGATGAACAGCCCGGCGGTCATTGATGGGCTGCAGTGGAGCTATGACCTGGCTTTGAAGCAACATGTGTTTCCCCGTAATTCCGCCGAGGTAGGGGGTATTGGCAGCTGGCATGCTCGCTTTGCGGCCAGGCGGACGGCGACGCACTGGGCGGGCGCGTGGTACGTGACCAGCAGCTATTTGCGGGATGTGCAGGGTCTGCGCTGGGGCATCGCGGTCCCTCCGGCCGGGCCGGCGGGTCGAGCCAGCCAAACGTTTGCCGGGGCGTGGTTCATTCCTTCGTCGTCGAAGAATGCCGAGGAAGCGTGGACCCTGGCCAAGTTCTTGTTCAGCAAGGAGATCCAGACTGGGCGGTTTAGCGTCGGTTCGGGCATTCCGCCGCAGCATACGGTGGCCAGGAACCCCTCGATTCAGGTCTGGAAGCTCTTCGGCCGCTACGCCGACCGGCTGGTGCAGAGCGTCGCCTTTGCGCGGGCCGTCCCCTTCCATCCGCTGACCGACGAAGTGATGAGCCGTGTGGAGGAGGCGCTGGACGCCGCGGAATCGGGCCAGAAGAGCGTGCGGCAGGTGGTGGAGCAGCTGGAACCGGTGGTGAATGCCCTCTTAGCCAGGGGCGTTGCGGGAGCGCCGTCTGGGCAGGGGCGGTAGGGCGAAGGCCGGCCGCTAGGGCCGGCCTTCGGGTTTGTGTTGGAGAGGTGGCTCACTGGGCGGCTGCGGCATAACCTTGGCTGCCGGCGAAGTGGACGTCTTGTTCGGTGTGGCCGGCGAACTCATTCCCGTCGATGTGCACTGGACCGGCCTTGGGGCCTACGAAGATGCCGTAGCGTTGGGTGCGCTGGGGACCTTGGCGGGTGTCGGCGATGATGTTGCTCGTGATCACGATGTCTCGGGTCTCGCCGCCAATGTAGAAGCCGTATCCTTTTTCTGGCCCGCCGTTGTCCACGATACGGTTGCCTTCAAAGCGGTTGCGGTGCCCGGCCAAAGGCTCCACCTCTTCCCGGAAGAGGACGCCGTACTGGCCGTTCTCGGCGATGATGTTACCTTGGAAGAGGTTGTCGGAATCCTTGTGCCCAATGGAGATGCCAGCCACCTTGTTGTGGCGGCTTTCGTTCTCCTCGAAGCGGCCGAAGCGCACCCGCCAGCAGAGGAAGATCCCCGCCAGGCCGTTGTGTAGGGCCCGGCAGCGCCGGATCACGGGCCGCTGGCTGCCGGAACCGGGATGGAAGCCGTGGCCCGCACAGTGGAGGACGGTGCAGTCCTCCACCACCACGTCGTTGCTTTGCTGATAGCTGATGCCGTCGCCGTGATACTCCCGCACCGTGATGCCCACCAGGTGGGTGCCGTGGGCTCGGTAGAGGAGGATACCGCCGCCCCGGCAGCCACCTAGGTAGGGGTTTTGGGCCCCGTTGCCGTCGATGACGAGGTGTTCGACCCGGGCGTTTTCGATATGGTAACCGCTGATCACCGGAAAGGTGGTTTGAGCCAAAGCCCGGCGGGCCATGACGTAATCGTCGAGCAGGGGCTTGTTGATGCGGAAGGTGTTGTCGTCGACTTGGGCGATGATGGTGGCCACCGTGGTATGGAAGTTGCCGGGGCGCTCGAAGCCGACGGTCACCCCGCCCCCCACTTTGAAGCCGGCGGGGTTGTCGACGGTGATCTGCTCCTCGCCGTAGTCGCCGTCGGTGACGAGAGCGGCCACGACCCCTGGTGCTTTCTTCAGGACGGTCTGCTCCCCACAGCCTCGGACGGTGACGCCCGTGCGCAGGTGAAGGGAGTCTTCCATTAAGTATTCGCCAGGGCCGATCTCGACGACGCCTCCACCCAGGTTGGCCACGTAATCGACGGCTGCCTGCAGGGCGACCTGGGTTCGGCCGATGATATCGCCTTCGCTTTGGCCGACACGTACTGTGACGGAGCGTGGGCTGGCCATGGGGCTATCGCCTCCCTTCGGCTACTGCCCCTGCTTTTGGCGGATGAGCGCTTCTACCTGTTGCTGGGCCTTCGCCAAAGCCGTACGGGCGGGTTCGCGTAGTTCTCGGACGGACCAGAAGGCGTCCCCCAACGCTTTGGCAAGATCGGTGTTGAATTCGGTGACCGGACTGTAGACGGCCGCCGGGGAGCCGGCCAGCTCGATGGCGAGGCGGAAGAGGCGGTCTTCCACGAGTCTTTGCCGGATGGCGGCCTGCCGTACAGGCGCGATGTTATAGACCAGGTCGGCGATGGCACCGATGTTCTCGGGACGGCTCCACCAGACCAGGAACTTGAAGGCCTCTTCAGGCTGCTTGGCACCGGTGGGAATGAACCAGACGTTGCCATTCATCCAGGTGGGATTGGCGCGGTTGGTTCCAGCCAGGTAGGGTGGCGGTGCCACCGTGTAGCGCAGGTCCTTGAAGTTGTTGTTGTAACCGTTCTCCATCCATTCCCCGTCGATGCGCATGGCTAGCTGGCCGATGGCGAAGAAGTCCTTGGTGCCGCCGCTGCCGAACTGGCGGTCATCCTTGAAAAACTCCTTGATGGCGTCCAGGCCGTATTTTTGTGAAAAGCTGGCCCACCACTCGGCGGCTTGCACCACTGGCTCCGAGTCGAGCCGGGGCTGGCCGTCTTGCCAGACATTGCCGCCAAAAGCCCAGGCCCAAAAGGTAGGAGGCGCCTGCCACGACCAGGGTAAAAAACCGAATTGAGTGTACTTTCCGCTGGGATTCTTTACCGTCAATTTCTCGGCGACCCTCTCGATGTCGGCCGTGGTGAGCGGGGGATTCTGAGCGTCGAGGCCGGCCTTAGCGAAGAGGTCGACGTTCAGGTAGTTGAGGGTGACGTTGAGCATCTCCGGGACAGCGTAGAGACGCCCCTTGTAAA
>SPLK01000438.1_pt1 | contig 12012 bp, 11 predicted proteins | sample 2456111 | NCBI WGS metagenome assembly SPLK01 (sample SAMN11156906, study PRJNA527647) | hot springs metagenome | biome: Geothermal region; feature: Hot spring; material: tree branch in hot spring; isolation source: hot spring sediment rich in lignocellulosic material ... | reverse complement strand
GATAAGGTAGAATTCTGGTAAGCCATTCAACTCCTTTTGGTTTGCTGGACACTTACCTATTCGGAGTGACCGATGGCTTTTCCTCTTTCTATTTTGCGAACTTAATTATACGTCATCCGATATGAACATGCCCCGATTATCCTCACCTCCAACAAAAGCTTTGGGGAATGGGGAGAAATCGTGGGAGACTCGGTGTTGGCGACAGCGATGTTAGATCGATTATTGCATCATTCCATCATTTTCAACCTAAAGGGGGAAAGCTATCGATTACGGGAAAAGAGGCTCCAAGAAGAAAAACAGAAGGATTGATGAGATCCTTCTGGGGAATTTTAAAACGGCGATTTTGGGAAAAAATAATCGGCCTTGATATAAGATTCGTGAAAATCATCAAATTGTATCGAAAGCAGCCTATGTTGTTCTAGGAATTAATCAAGAAGGATATAAAGAAATTCTAGGAATCTGGATTGGCGGAAACGAAAGCAGTAAGTTTTGGCTGGGAGTCTTAAATGATCTGAAGTCCAGAGGAGTAAAGACAGTGAATCTTTTCTGTGTAGATGGTCTTACAGGATTAAAAGAGGCCATTCAAGCCGTTTATCCCTATGCCAATATTCAACGTTGTATCATCCATCAATTCCGTTCCAGCACTAAATATGTATCCTATAAGCATCTTAGAGAATTCATGGCAGATTTAAAAAAAGTCTATACGGCTGTAAATGAAGAGATTACCCTGGAACAACTCTACGAGTTTAAGGAAAAATGGGGAAAAGATTATCCAACGGCCGTAAGGTCGTGGGAAGAAAACTGGGATATTTTGGCCACTTTCTTTACATATCCCCCAGAAATTAGGAAAATCATATATACTAGCAACATAATCGAAGGACTACACAGACAATTTAGAAAAGTAACGAAAAACAAATCTGTTTTCCGAATGATGATAGTTTACGGAAGATGCTTTACTTAGCATCCCAAAACATTACGAAAAAATGGACAATCCGTTATCGAAACTGGGATATGGTCATCCATCAGCTTGAAATTATGCATCAGTCGTCATAATTGGGGACTCTGTCCCCAAACCCCTGAAGTTTATCGCTTTGTGTTTTCCCTAAAACGGGCAACAGTTTCGACTGCTCGCCCGTTTTAGGGCAAAACTCATAAAACCGCTCGGTTTGCACTTCTGCATTGCCCTATCCTGTTTTATGGTAAAAGCATATTCATTATTGCCAAACTTTCATTTTTCCAAACATATAAATTCTTGCCAAGTGAAAATTGTCGAAATATACTTACACAAAAATTTACGCAGAACCGCATTAATCAAAATGAAATGTAAAAAAATCTATCTCCTTGGCAAAATTTTTTATCCTAAATCTTGCCAAGGAGGACTGATTTCAAACCTATTTACATAGAATTTTCCACAATCTCTTTTTTATCTTTTACTCCTTTAAAATTAAAGATGTGTTTGTACCTTCAAGAAAATGCATTTCTAAAACCTCTTCAAGATCCTTCTTCGTACAAGATTCAAGGATATCTAGAATTTCAAATAAGTTCACACCATTAAAATTATATCTCGCAAAATTATTTGCGATATAACCGGGATAATTTAAATCACGTAATAAAACACCAATTCTTTTTTTTATCGTACGAGTAGTTTCTATATCATCTAAAGGTTTACTCTTATACCTTTTGATGGTTTTTTCAATGATATCTATACAAATATCAGGATAATAACTATCTCCTCCAATCATAGAGAATCCAAATCCTTCCTCAGATATATAAATATATGAAAATGAATTATCGGCATAGCCGCTTTTATACAATAAATCGAATGTTTCTGAACTTGGGCCAAACATTAAATCTAGGAGAATATTTAGTAATAACTCATATTTTATTAACTCTTTACCTTTTCGTTCAGTATTAATTTCTTTATAACCAACATAAACTTTAGGTATCTTAACTGGCATATTTATTATTCTCGATTTATATCGTATATTTTTAGGCTCACTATTTTCATTATATTTTATTTGATAAGGTTCCATAAAAGTTTTTTTAGATTGATTTTCAGTAATGCATGCCATTATTTTATTTGGTTCAACAGGACCTACTATAACGAGAATCAAATTCTTTGGATGATAAAATGTTCGATGGCATGCGTATAAATCTTCTTTAGTAATTTCTTTAATTGAAGAGGAAGTTCCAGTTAAATTAACTTTTACAGGATGATTAACAAATAGATTTTCAAGAGTACCAAAATAAGCACGCCAAGTTGGATTATCATCGTACATAGCAATTTCTTGTTCTATAATTGAAATTTCTTTTTTTATGTCGTCATCCGTAAAAAAAGGTGTTTGAACAAAATCAAGTAAGATTTGTATGTTATCCTCGATATCAATTGCTGATGAAAATAAATATGTAGTATTTTTTGCAGTAGTAAATGCATTAGCCATAGCTCCATGTTTACTAAATTTATGATACACATCTCCATCCTGAGTATTAAATAATAAGTGCTCTAAAAAATGTGCTATTCCATCTGGCATTTTATTATTTCTAGAAACAACTTCAGGTATAAGCACGCTATCAATACCACCATAATTAGTTGTAAGAGTTACATAAGTTTTGTGAAAATCATTTTTGGGTAATATATATACTTTAAGGCCATTCTCTAATACTTTAAAAAATACAGTTTCCTTAAGTTTAGGAAATTCTATTTTTTTCACATAAATCACCTTTCTTTAAGGAAATATACTGTGTCTAATTTCCATTTTTTTACATTATTTATTACATCTTTTTTAGTCACTTGTTGAATAGCTTTTATTTGGTCATTAGCATGAATAATATTATTTGCAATAATGCCATGATATTCAAGCTCGATTATTCCGCTTGGTGTGTCCAAAACCTCAAGTAATTGATTTATAAGAATGTTCTTTGCTCTTTCTACATCTTCATCGCTAAAATTACCTGATTTCAAAGCAATTTCTTCTTCTTGAATGCTTGCTAATACTTGTTCATAATTGACAGAGTCTATTCCAGCCATCACCATTACAAGACCTTTATGACTATCTAGTTGAGTGAGAATATAATATGCTAAACTTTTTTTCTCCCTTACATTAATAAAAAGTTTTGAAGAAGGAAATCCTCCAAAAATTGCATTAGCAACTCTAAGTGCAGCGTAATCACTATTTCCAAAAGTAGTATAAGTTCTATAACCTAAGTGAAGTTTTCCTTGTATTAAATCTTGATTTTCGAATACATAATTAATCTCCTTAACAAAAGGATGTATATATTTAATGTGCTTTTCTGCTTTATTTTCCCTTTTTATTAAAATATCGAATTTTTCTATAGCTATATCTTTTAATTTTTTTTCATTAAAACGCCCTATGACAAATAAATCTATACGATCGTTTTCGATCATCTCTTTATATGCTTGCCAAACTTCTTTTACTCCTATATTTTTCAAATCCTCTATTCTTCCTTTTGCTGAAAATCTATATACTTCATTTTTATACATTTCTTCTATCATACGTGCGGTTGCGTATCGCATTTTATCATCATATAATGACGATAAATTACTTTCTAAAATATTTTTTTCTTGTGCAATTATTTCAGAATCGAAAACATCATTCGTTAATTTAGGTTGAAAAATAATTTCATAAAGTAATTGCAATGCATTTTCTATAAGCAATTCATTGGTTTTTAAAATTTCTTCTGAGGCTATATCCAATCGAAAAACGATTACTTGATAATCACCTTTTTTACGGATATCTGTAGAAAGATTAGCACCGTACATTTCATCTAGTTTTTCATTTAAAAGTTTTCTTGTTCTTAAATTAGGTGAACCCCCTATGAGAACTTGTGGAACAAGGGCTCTAGATGTAAGATTTTCCTCATTTAACTTCCCTTTAAACATGAGGAAGAAAGTAACTGTCTTAAATTTATCAGTTTTTCCCAGGTGAAGATTTAATCCACCTGTTTGGCTTGATATTATTTTAATTACTCCCATTAATTATCCTCCTCTTGTTTGTAAGTAAAAATCTTATGAAAAATTTAACCCTCCTTATTTCTGTAATTTAATAAATATTTGTAAATTTTTATAAATACAAATAGTAAAAGCTATTCCATAAAAAATCATTTCTCAGCAAAAATGAGTTTAATTCTTAGCTTTTCAGTAATAGGCGGATTATCTATTTTAGATAAATAATGATTAATATCATTTTCTAGTGAATGAAATCTAATCCCAATTTCTTTTTTAACGCTTTTAAAAAAAGCATTATTTCGGATACTTTTCCAATAAGATATAGCATTGGGAAATGTTAAATCATATTTCAACTGGTATGTTTCTATATATTTCCATTTATCATAACTATCATCTTCCACTTTTTTTATGGTTTTTTCTCTTTCTTCTTCTAAATTCAAGTATTTATATGTAATTTTATAAATATTATCTATGACTTCATTTTCTTCCGATTTTTGCCAAATAGATAACCCTATTTTCCCGCCTGTATCCTTTAAACATTTCTTCCAAATAGATATTATTTTTTTGTAATTTTCAAAATAATTAATGCCGAATAAACAACAAACCCTATCAAATAATCCATAATACTCACTTACATCAGCTGCATCCCTGACTAAAAACTTTACATTTTTATAATTCTTTTTGAAATTTAATTTTTGTGCTTTTGCAATAGCTAATTCATCGATATCAATAGCAACAATCTCTCCTTCATCTCCGATAATCTCACGAATTTTAAAGACTTCATCTCCTGTGCCACAACAAAGTACTAATACATGATTACCCGGAGAAAGGTCAAATTTTTTTATGAATTCATCTTTTGTTTCATTTTGAATCCACATCCATCTTTTTAATGTTTGTTCTGGCATAATATTCATATATTTCATCTCCAAATTAAATATTTAGAGAGTTTATTGCTTCTTTTATTGATTTCAAATCTTTCGCAAAATCTTCTGATTCTATAATACTAACTAAAAACCTTGTAACACCTAAATCTACGTAAATTTTTATTAGCTCCTTTAATTTGGAAATAGAAGTAAAAATACATTTTACTCCCTTTCTTTGATTAATTTCTAAGTAATCTTCATCTATGAGGACTAAATTTAAAGCCATTGTTACTGATTTAATGGTAGAAAACTTTTTAATCTCATCTATTCTTTTTTGAAACTCTTTTGGTGACCAAAAATATGTGATCCAATGTTCAATTCCTTGAACTGATTCCCATACTATGTTTCTACTACTTGCTATACCAATTTCAGGTTGAATGATATCATTTGGTATGCAAAAAGTAGTACCCTTTAAGTCCGTATCTTCTAATTTTACAATAGTTTTATATATAAAGTTTGAAAAATCAATGAGTTTTTTATGTTTCTCATTCTCGTTTACATTAAATAATTCTAATATTTCTTTTTTTTCACTAGTACCTAATCCTATCAATAGTTTGTTTTTGGTTAACATCTGAAGAGAGAGAATTTCTTTAACTGTAATTATAGGATCTCGGATAGAGCAATTAATAGTTGCAATACCTAATTTTACATCAGGATTTTTAAGAGCAAATGATAAGTGGCTAAGATAAACAAAAGGATCATACCAACTGCCTATATCTTTATCTTTTAAAGATGCAACAGGCAAATCACGTACCCATAAACTATCAATATATCCACTATTCATTAATTCAATCACTTGGAATTTATCATCAATTTCAGTTTTTAATCCTAATGGCAATAGCAATCCTAGCTCCGGTTTCAAGATTACCCGCTCCTTTATGCTCCTGTATGCTCCTTTATATAGAGAAGGAATATCTTCTATATTATTAAAAGTATATAAATACTATTCTTACTCGCCCTATCTCTATAAAGCTATTGTCATCAAACTCTTCTATTAAATTTAGAATGTCTCTCTCCATCTCAACAAATTTAGAATCACCAATATCCGTTTTCAATCTAAAAAACAAGTCATTATTTTTAAAAATTTCCCAGTATTCCCTTGGTGAATTATATGGAATTTCAAATTCCAAATTTATTTGTAATACTTTATTTTCTGTTTTGAGATTTTTCAGTTTTTTTGTATGAGCTTTATTGTCAATTTTTATAGACGGAACTTCTACATTTTTTTCTAAATACTCTCTAATAACATTATTAATACTATTAATAATGTTATTTGGATGTGATTTTTGCCATTCTGCTAGTGCTAAGATTCCTCCTTTCTTTAAACACTTAGACCAATAATCGATTGTTGAAACCCAATCTTCAAAATAATGCATACCAAATATACAACATACTCTATCAAACATATTAAAGTAAGCATCAAGGTCTTTTGCATTTTTTTGTAAAAAATCAATCCCTTGAAGGTTATATTTTTTCTTTCTTTGTAATGCAATTTCAATAGCTTCTTTATTTATATCTATTCCTAAAACATATCCCTCTTCTCCTACTTTATCTTTAATTAGGAATGCTTCAGTTCCAATTCCACAGCAAAGAACAAGTACTTTATGACCTTTCTTTAAATCAAAATTATCTACCAACTTTTTTTTCGTCTCTATAATTGCGCTTCTCCAAGGAGAAACTGTTTTTTTAGCATACAATTATTTGAACCTCCCTTTTGACATTTTAGCTATGTGGCATAGGAGAAAGATCAAAATCATATTTCCCTTCTTTATCGACTTTTGTAGCATTTAATAGTCTTTTATTTCCTAACATAGGTAAACCAGTAGGCATATTAGGACATGCTTCTGGCGAAAGAACCCTAACGACTCTATAATTAGTTTTCTTTATATCATCAGTAGTGAGATCAACCATATAAATAGACATATTATTTTTTTCATATTCATTAATTAGATAGTTTAATTTATTTTTTTCTTTTACATCTTTAATTTCATTATAATTAACAATAGATTCATTATTCTCTAAGCGATTAAGTGCTATACTCCATGTTTCAGGGTCAAGAAAATACTGAACATTATGCTTTAAACTTATCATGTCTGACCAATCACTTTTAAATGATTCTCTGTACTTTCTATCAGGTCTATATTCCTTAATTCCCAAATATTCTTTATTTTCCGGATCAGTCCAAACCGGACTATTAGGATTTAACATGTCTAACGATACTGTTCTTAATTGTATTGCCTCAGCAGCAGATTTTTCCATAGCTTCATAAATAGAAAACCTTGTTGCAAATCCTATACTAAAAATCTTATTCTTATAATCTATTAATGATGCGGCTACTGTATATACCTTAAAATCACTAGGCAATAAAAACCATCTAATTTTTAGATAACTAGGTAATTTAATAATTATTTCTTTGTATAACGGGTCATTTTTATTTAATTGTATTTCTGATTGTGATCTTTTACCTATCCACCATATCATAGTGGTATCTCTTTCAATAATCTCAAGCAATCCTGAAATTATAGCAGATGAAATGTCCTGACCAGCAGCTACCCCAGACAATAATATTGGAGATTGTTTAATTTTTAATTTCTTTCTTCTGTACATCCAATAATTTAGGTAAACAAACTTTGCAGGAATTAGGTAATTCTCCCCACTTATTAAGCATTTTCCTTCTACCCATTCCAACTCCTCTTCATCATTAAACCTTTCAAAAGGGAAAAATTTTTTATTATATTGATAATCTGCAAATTGTATAAATTTACTAGGTGAGACAAATTTCTTATTTATTAAGTCTTTCGTTTTCGCAACAAGTAAATTTTCAGGGATATAATTACCGCAATACCTTTCGATGAGTTCTCCAATCGCCGCATAATAAGCTTTTTTACTGTTTAAGGAAGTTCCGCTACCAACATAATCCGGTCTCCAATTTAAATATGTAGATACCTTATTACTTTCTGCTGTAAACGTTGTAAATAGACTAGGTAATTCAACATGATTAATTTTTCTTATATTTTTTATAATCCCCATTCTATCATCAATTAAAATAGTTTCAGAATACATAATCTCTTACTCCCGATTTTCTAAAAATTTGTTTTTCATAAAATTTGGGGTGAGGAAGACCCAAAAATTCATTTTTATACATTTTTTCCTTTGATAAATTATATCTAACAAACCAGTTTTCTCTTCCTTTTTGATATTCCATTATATATTCAATTATCAAATTGACTGTTAAGTCAGCTATATTTGAATACTTAGTATTAAAAAAGTTATTTTTCAAGAACTGTGGTTCTTCAATATCAATTACCATTTGCCTTTCAAAAATATCTGGATCTATAGAAGAAGAACCCAACCTTATACGAAGACAATCAATACATGGGCAATTTTTATTATTTAATTTTGGTCCTATTATCAAATCACTATCTGAAATAGTAATAGGTATTATAGATTTGTAATGTTTTAAGACATTACATAACTTGTAATAATTAAATATAGGCAGTATTACGAATTTATGCGAAAATAAAAAATTTATATCACCTACATCACTATTAAACAAATATTCTACGGAAAGATCGTATCTATTTTTTATATGGAGCATAAATTCTTTATTGATTTTTCTATCTACTAATAAAATGAATTTCGAATTTATATTATCTAACTTTATAAAGTGATCAATAGGATATTTTTTGTAATAATTACCTTCATTAAAAAAACCCTGACTCTTAAATATATTAAACAAAGTTTTCTCTTCAATATTAGTCAACAATTTTTCCTTTTCCATATAGGAAATATCCGTCCAAAAGAAATTTTTTTGCTGACCTTTTGTTAAATTTCTAGTTTTAACTTTGTATAATTTTCTTGTTAAAATGTCATATATTCTCCATTCTTCCCATTTTTCGCCGGGCCATATTACAAATTGGTTTTTAAACATATTAAACACCTCCTTCTTATCGTGGGGAAAGTATTCTAACCACAAATTAAGCTCCAAAGTATGTATAGTTCTAAAAAAGTATAAGTAAAGTTATAATATTTTTATTGTATGTCGAAATTTATTGACTGCAACAGGAGTTGTAGTAGGGCTAGTGTGAATAACAGGTTTTTGGAAGTTCATCGCTCTCTTTCTTTAGGTCAAGATCATCATGGTCATCTTACTATACCACTGCCTTTTAATGTTACGAAACATAAAACCCTATTGATTACATCCAGAATCTGTATACTAGAATGAGTGGTACAAATGTTAGATTTGTACCACTCATACAAATCAATAATAGTGATGTCTTATTTTTCTTCGTCCTCATCAACGTAGTAGACATTTGGATGATGGCAATCAGCTACAAGAGGAAATTTTTTTTGAGTTTCTTCTTCTAAGAGTTCTGCAATTGAACTCATAGTAGTATTTTCTACCTTTACTTCTTTCATTTTTCTTCACCTCCTTTCAAGATAAATTATGGGTAGGGTGTTACTGCTTCTTGTTAAAAATTCAGCTCCTTTTTTTGTTATCAATATCATGTCTTCTAATCTTACTCCGCCAGATTCTAAATAAATTCCTGGTTCTAAACAAAGTATCATTCCTTCTTTAATTTTTTCATTGTAATACCTTGATATATATGGTCTTTCATGAAATTCCAACCCTATACCATGTCCAATATCATAAGGAAGTTTATATTTCATTCCCAGTCGTTTATAATAGTTATCTACAAAATCTACAATATCTCCAATATAATCATTTGGCTTAATTCGTTGAATTAAGGTATCCAAAAATATCTTTACTGCTGTATATAACAATCGTTGATTTTCAGTAGCTTTCTCAATAACAAAGGTTCGAGCTATATCAGTTACATATCCTTTATATTCAATACCAAAATCTATTAATAACAAGTCACCAGGTTTAATGACATTATTACTTGGCGTGGAATTTACTAAAGAAGTTTTTTTACCGGCTGAAACTTCAAATCTGAAAGGAAGTCTTTCAATATTATTCTTAAAGATATATTTTTCAAAGTTTTTCTCAAGATCAATTTCAGTCGTTCCATAAGGAATTTTATTTACAAAAAATCCATTCAGTAGTTGCTCAGTTAATGCACTTGCTTCTTTTATTATTTGTATTTCTCTTGAAGTTTTTATAGCCCTTAAATCTTCAATTAAATAATCACAAGGAACTAACATAATGTCTTTTCCAAAATAAAACTTTAATTTTAACCAATTAGAATAAGTTAAATGATTACTTTCAAAACCAACAATTTTTAAATTCTCCTTTTTTATAACTTTGTTAAGTTCGATTTTTAATTCATTTCTTTTATATAAAATAAATTCTGTAAAATTGTTATTGTTATAATAATTGTTTGAATAATCCTCTTTATATTTATCAAAAGGTTTAAATATATATATTCTATTTTTTGTTACAACTATATAGTTGGTTATATCATCATTACCTAATAAATATCTTTTACTTATGGGATTAGAAATAATAAAAGCATCTAATCCTTTCTCTTTTATTACTTTTTTTATATTTTTGTAAACTTCATTCATATAATACCTCTTAAGATTAGTTTCTATTTTTTAAAGAGAATATTATTTAATATTATTATTAATTATTTGACTATTTATGTCAAGATTTATTTGACAATTTCTCATTGAAATTGTATTAATAAAATAAAGAAAAATATACATAGTTTGAATTGTACATATAAAAAATTATCCGGAGGAAATAGCGATGAAAATATTTAATATTAATTTTAATTTAATCATGGCAAGTCAAATCTTTAATTTATTTGCAGGAGTTTTATTTAATGTAGCATTAATTTCCTATGTTTATAGTACTACCACTACGGTAAGTGGAGCTACTCTTGTATTAGTTGTAAGTACGTTGGGTTCGATCATAGGCGGATTTATTGCAGGTAGTTTTTTAGACAAAATTTCACATAAAAACGTAATGATTTTTTCCAGTTTCTTGAGTTTTTTGATCATGCTTATGTTATCAATAACTACAAGTGTTTTCGGACTAAATATATTTGCAATTTATATAGTGACCTTTCTTCTCAATGTTATAAGCAGTTTCTTCAAGCCGGCAAGACAAGCTATAGTTCCTAGTATTATAGAAAAATCTTTGCTTCTAAAAGCAAACAGTATTCTTTTAAGTACGATGCAAATTGTTTTAACATCTTCTTGGGTTGTCGCCGTACCAATTGCATCAATGTTAGGTGTAGAGATGTCAGTGTATACAATTTCTTTTGCCTATTTGATTTCCGGATTTTTAATTTACTTTATTAAAACTTCATACAGTGAAAAAGGCTTAGAAGAGCAAGATACAATCATTAACCAAGTAATAAAAGGTATTAAACCTTTTAGGGAGAATAAAACGATTAAATCCATAACGATAATGGATATGATAGAAAACCTGGCTAATATTATTTGGGTTCCTACTTTTCTATTAGCTTTTACAGTTGAAGTGCTTCATTTAAATGAAGAATGGTGGGGATTCCAGGGAGCTGCGTATTTTTGGGGGATCATCATTGGTGGTTTACTGACTGCAAAGTACTCACTGAAAATTAAACAATTGGGCGGAAAAGTATTAATCTATGCCTCCCTTGCAGTTGCGATCGTTACATTGGTTTATGGATTAAATTCTTTTGCTTTATTAGCGGTTATTTATTCATTTTTAATTGGAATACCATCCCAGGTTCGAAATGTTATACAGGAATCTCTTATTCAAGAATATGCAGATAGGAGAGTTTTGGGAAGAGTTTTTGCCGTAAGAAATATCATCTTACAATCCATATATATAATAGCTTTAGTTGCAGGAAGCTATTTGGCAGATAAAATTGGCATGGTAAATATATTTTTAATCGGTGCTTTTATATATACTTTAGTAGCGTTATATGCCTTCATGTCCTCTACTATTAGAAATTTTAATCTTAATGAAAAAAATGAATCATCTTTAGTTAGAGTAGAAAAATCCAACGGCTAAAATCATTTATTTAATATTTTAATTTAGGAGGAATTAATAAGTTGGTTGTAATAGAAAAAGATACTATCGTTGATGATTATCACGGTACAAAAGTATGTTTTTGGCAAGTAAATGAAAATGTCATATTAACGCGTCAGTGAATATGTCACTGATAT
>SPLK01000434.1_pt1 | contig 12125 bp, 11 predicted proteins | sample 2456111 | NCBI WGS metagenome assembly SPLK01 (sample SAMN11156906, study PRJNA527647) | hot springs metagenome | biome: Geothermal region; feature: Hot spring; material: tree branch in hot spring; isolation source: hot spring sediment rich in lignocellulosic material ... | reverse complement strand
CTCCACCCTGGGCCTGGCCCTCTACAAGAACGGGGAGCTCCAGGTCCAGGGCACGGGGGCGGCCTGCCTGGGCCACCCGGCGCGGGCGGTGGCCTGGCTGGCCAACACCCTCTCGGGCTTTGGCCTGAGGCTGGAGCCGGGGGACATCGTCCTCTCCGGGGCCTGGGCGCCGGTGGTGCCCGTGGGTCCGGGGGACCTGGTCCACCTCACGGCCACGGGGGGAAGGACCCTGGCCCTGCGCTTTTCTTGAAGCCCCGGGGGGAGGGAGCATGCCGTTGCTGGAGGTCATCCTGGTGGGCGAGGGGGAACGGGAGGTAAGGGCCTTCGTGGAGGAGGCCCACCGCATCTTCAAGGAGGTGCTGGGCACCCCGGAGGGGCGGCTAAGGGTGGCGGTCTACCCCTTGCCGGACCCCTTGGAGGAGGCAGAAGGGCCGGGCGAGGGGTAGGCTTTTCCCGTGAGCCCGCGCCTTCTCGCCCTCCTCCTGGGGGTTCTGGTATCCACGGTCAACGAAAGCGCCCTGGCCCCCGCCCTGCCCTTCCTGGCGCGGGACCTGGGGATCTCTGCCGGGGAGGCCCAGGGGGTGGTGACCGCGGGGCTTCTGGGGGCGGCCTTGGCCTACCTGCCCCTTACCTTTCTTTCGGGGCGGGTGGGGGCGGGGCGGGTGTACCGGACGGGCCTCCTCCTCCAGGCCCTCCTGGGCTTCCTCCTCTTCCTCTTCCCCTCCCCCACGGCCCTCTACGCCCTCCGCTTCCTCCAGGGCCTGGCCACCGCGGGGGTGGTGGGGCTCGTCCCAGGCCTGGCGGCGAGCCTCTACCCCGGACGGCGGGGGTACGCCCTGGGCTGGGTGGCCAGCACCGTGGCCGCGGGCACCCTTCTCGGCCCCGCCCTGGGGGGGCTCCTCACGGGGGCCTTGGGGTGGCGGTGGGTTTTCCTCCTTCCCCTGCCCTTCGGCCTTTTGGCCTTGGCCCAAAGTGGAGGCCTGCCCGAGCTTCCCCCCCAAGGGGGGGACCTGGGGCGGCTTTTCCGGGCTAGGGCTTTTCTTCGGGCCCTCCTGGCCACCGCCCTTTACTTCGCCCACACCCTGGGCACCGCCCTGGCCCTGGCCTTCTTCCTCTCGGGGGAGGGCCTGGGGCCGGAGGCGGTGGGGGGGTTTCTCCTCCTCTCCCCTCTTCAGCTCCTCCTCCTCGGGGCCTGGGCCGGGCGGACGGCGGACCGGGCGGGCTACGCCCGGGTGGTGCGCCTGGGAGGGGTCCTCCTGGTGCTGGGCGGGGCCCTCCTCGCCTTCCTGGCCCTTCTAAGCCCCCTTCCGGGGGCGGTCTTGGGCCTGATCCTCCTGGGGGCAGGGCGGGCCCTCTTCCAGGCGGCCAACAACGCCCAGGTGCTGGGCCTGGCCCCCAAGGGGGAGGAGGCCCTGGCCTCGGGGGCCCTCTCCGTGGCCCGGGTGCTGGGGCAGGGCCTAGGGGGCTTCCTGGCGGGGGTGGGCCTCGAGGCCCTAAACCCCCTAGGCCACCGCCTGGCCTTCGCCCTGGTGGTCCTCTCCTTAAGCGGGCTCATGGGGGTGGGCCTCCTCCTGCAGCGGGAAGCGGATAAGAAGCTTGCTTAGGAAGGGCTCCCCCAAAAAAGGGCCTGGCAAGCCTACCGCCACACCCCCCGCTCGCGGAAGTAGCGCACGGCCCCCTCGTGGTAGGGCACCTTCCCGCCCCGGGAACGGACCGCGTTCTCCAAGGTGGTGTCCCGGGCCGGGGCCACGGCGGTGTGCAGGAGGGAAAGGTTCTCAAAGACCGCCTTCACCATGGCGTAGGCCACCTCCTCGGGAAGGCTCTCTGGGCATACGAAGACGTTCCAGAAGGTCAGGGTGGGGGTGTCGTAGCGGGTGTTGTACACGCTCTTGGGAATCGTCCCCGTGTCCACCACCCCCGGGAAGCGCGCCTTCAGCATCTGCACCGGCGTGCTCTGGGGAGGAAGGGGCACCAGGAAGAGGCGCTTCCCCTTCCGGGCCAGGCTCCCCGAGAGCTCCACCAGGCTCCCCGTGGGGAGCCCCCCGGACCAGAAGAAGGCGTCCAGGTTGCCCTCGGAGAGCATCTGGGCGCTCTCCGCCACCCGGACCCGCTCCCATTTCCCGAAGTGGACCCGGGGGTCAAAGCCGGGGATGGCCGCGGCCATGAGGATGCGGGCCTCGTACTCGATGATCCCGCCGGGGACCTCCGTGGAGACCCGCTTGCCCTTCAGGTCCTGGAGGACGCGGATCCCGCTGTCCTCCGTGGTCACCACGTGGAAGTAGTTGGGGTACATGGTGAAGAGGATGCGCACCGGCGCGGGCTTGCCCTGGAAGCGCTCCTCCCCCTGGAAGGCCAGGAGGACCGCGTCGGGCAAGGCGGTGCCGCAGTAGTAGAGGCCCCGCGCGGGGTCCGTGCGGTCCCGGAGGAGGAGAAGGTTCTCCATGGAGCCCCCCGACTGCATGGCCTGGGCCTGCACGGCCCCGCCCTTGTTCAGAATCTCGGCGATGGCGGTGCCGTAGTAGAAGTAGACCCCGCCCACGCCCCCTGTGCCGATGACCACCTGGGGCTTCTGGGCCAGCGCCCCACCCAAAAGAGCACCCAAGAGGAGCCAGCGCCTCATCCCTCACCTCCGATGAGGGGCAGTGTGACGACTCCCCGTTGTGACGACTCCTCGTTCTTTAGAACGGGGCTTCGCGGTTCTAGGGGTACGGATTTATCCGTACCCATCCCCGCAGGCTCCGTCCGAGCCTTAGCCAGGATATTTAGTGCAGCAGCCACGTCCCGGTGCTGGGGGGCGCCGCACCGGGGGCAGGTGTACTCCCGCACCCAGAGAGGGCGTTTTTCCCTGTGGCCGCACACCGGACAGTCCTGGCTGGTGTGCTTGGGGTCTACCCCGACGACCCGCCTACCAGCCTCCTCCGCTTTGTAGGCGAGGATTTTAAGAAACTGCCCCCAGCCCGCATCCAGCACCCCCTTGGCCGTGCGACTGCGGGCCAGGCCGATGACGTTCAGGTCTTCGTGGACGATGGTGCCGTACCGGTTGACAAGCCTCCTCGCTATTTTGTGGTGGAAGTCCTTACGCTGATTGGCGATTTTTCGGTGCAATTTAGCCACTCGTCGTTGAGCTTTACGACGGCGATTGCTACCGGGCTTTTTCCTGGACAAACTGCGTTGAGCGCTGGCAAGTTTTGCCTGAGCCTTCTGAAGGTATCTAGGAGCTTCAATCATCTCCCCGTCTGAGGTAACGAGGAAGTTGGGGTTGGTGCCCAAATCAATCCCCACCGCTTTGTCGCTTTCCGGAAGTGGTCGGGGTTCAACTTCGCAGACAAAGATGATATACCATTGATCTCCTTCTCGTTTTACCGTTGCCGTCTTGATCTCCCCCTCCAGGGGGCGGTGCATCTTGAGCTTGACGGAGCCAACGCCGTGGATGAGGACCCGCTTGCCCCCCTCCTGGAGTTTTACCCCGGTAGTCCCGGCCTGGGGGAAGGTGAACGAGTCGTAGCGCGCCTCCCCCTTGAAGCGGGGGTAGCCCGCTTTCCCTCTCTGTTTGACCCGCCGGAAGAAGCCTTGGAAGGCTTTGTCCACCCGTTCGATGACGTTCTGCAAGACCTGGGAATGAATGCGCCTGTACTCCGGCAAGTCGGCCCGTATCTCCGGCAACCCCCTCTTTTGTTCGTAGAAGTTTACCGTCTTGCCTGCCTTGCGGTAGGCGTCTCTACGCTCCTGCAAGGCCGCGTTGTAGAGGCGGCGGCACAGCGCAAGGGTGCGCTCCAGGTCTTTGCGCTGGGGCTGGGTGGGATACAGGCGGTACTTGAACGCCTTCCTCGTCATGGAGCGTGCAGTACGCTCTTTAGGCACGTGCATATGATAGTACATCCGCCGACCGCTATGCTATGTGCTCCTGCGGAGCGCGTGGGGGAGTCCATGTATCCCCGGTTTGAAAACCGGGGGATTATAGCTCCCCCACACCCCCCCTTTTCTCTAAGGGACACGTGAACGCTTCCGCAAGGGGACCCTCACCACCGCTCCACCGCCACCTTCCTGCGGGTGTAGAAGAGGAAGGCGTCCGGCCCGTGGGGGTGCAGGTCCCCAAAGAAGCTCGCCCGCCACCCCGAGAAGGGGTAGAAGGCGAAGGGCTGGGCCACCCCCACGTTCACCCCCACCATCCCCGCCTCCACCCCTTCCCGGAAGGCCCGGGCCGCCCGGCCCGAGGCGGTGAAGATGCAGGCCATGTTCCCGTAGGGCACCGCGTTGGCCATGCGGATGGCCTCATCCACGTCCCCCGCGTAGGCCACCCCCAGCACCGGCCCAAAGATCTCCTCCCGCCCCACCGCCATCCCCGACGATACCCCCGCCATGACCGTGGGCCCCAGGAAAAACCCCGGCCGCCCCATCTCCTTCCGCCCGTCCAGGACCAGCTCCGCCCCCTCCGCCAGGCCCCGCTCGATGTACCCCACCACCCGCGCCCGGTGCTCCGCCCGGATGAGGGGGCCCACCTGCACCCCCTCCTCCCATCCCGGGCCTACCTTGAGCCCGGAAGCGGCCTCCACCACCCGCTCCAAAAGCCTAGGCCCCGCCTCCCCCACCCCCACGGCCACGCTCCCCGCCAGGCACCGCTCCCCCGCGTTGCCGAAGGCGGAGTTCAGGATGGCCGGCACCGCCAGCTCCAGGTCCGCATCCGGCATCACCACCAGGAAGTTCTTGGCCCCACCCGCCGCGGACACCCGCTTCCCCCCCTGGGCCGCCAGGGCGTAGATCCGCCGGGCCACGGGCTCCGAACCCACGAACTGCACCGCCCGCACCCCCGGGTGGGCCACCAGGGCCTCCGCCGTCTCCTTGCCCCCGTGGACCAGGTTCAGCACCCCCTCGGGGAAGCCCGCCTCCAGGAAGAGCTCCGCCAGCCGCACCGCCCCCAAGGGGGTCCTCTCCGAGGGCTTCAGCACAAAGGTGTTCCCCGCCACCACCGCGATGGGGATCATCCACAGGGGGATCATCACCGGGAAGTTGAAGGGGGGGATCCCCGCCACCACCCCCAAGGGGTAGTGGAAGAGGTTCTGGTCCACCCCGCCCGTGACCTCCCGCAGGGTCCGGCCCTGGAGGAGGGTGGGGGCCGAGAGGGCGAAGTCCACCACCTCGATCCCCCGCCGCACCTCCCCCCGGGCCTCCTCCAGGGTCTTCCCGTGGTGCAGGGTCACCAGCCGGGCCAGCTCCTCAAAGTGCTCCTCCAAAAGGGCCTTGAAACGGAACATGAGCCGCACCCGCTCCAGGAGGGGGGTCCGGCTCCACACCGGGAAGGCCCGCTCCGCCGCCCGCACCGCCCGGTCCACCGCCTCCGGCCCCGAGAGGGGCACCTCCTCCAACACCTCCCCCGTGGCCGGGTTGTACACCGGTAGGGCCGGGCCCGAAACCGCCTCCCACTGGCCGCCGATGAGGTTTTTAAGCATGGGGTCCTCCAGGTTCAAGGCTACACCTTCCCGCAAGGGAAAGGAGAGGCTAAGCTGGAGGAAACATGACCAACTACCGCGAGCTCATGGACCTGACGGGGCAGGTGGCCCTGGTGGTGGGGGCGGCCTCGGGGATCGGCCGGGCCTCCGCGGAGGCCCTGGCGGCCTTCGGGGCCCAGGTGGTGCTGGCGGACCGGGACGAGCGGGGCCTCCAAGAGGCCCTGAAGGGGGTGCCCGGGGGGGAGGCCCACCCCGTGGACCTCACCGAAAGGGGGGCGGCGGAGGGGCTGGTGGAGCGGGTCCTAAAGGGCCACGGCCGGCTGGACACCCTGGTCTCCACCCCGGCCATCAACATGCGCAAGCCCCTTCTGGACTACACGGACGAGGAGGTGGACCGGGTGGTGGACCTGAACCTCAAGTCCACCCTGCGCCTCCTAAGGGCCGGGGGGCGGGCCATGCGGGCCCAGGGGTCGGGCAGCCTCATCGCCCTGGCCTCCATCCGGGCCCTGGTGGTGGAGCCGGGGCAGGGGGTGTACGCGGCCACCAAGGCGGGGATCCTCCAGCTCATCCGCGCCCTGGCGGCGGAGCTTGGGCCCCATGGGGTGCGGGCCAACGCCATCGCCCCCGGGCCCATCGAAACCCCCCTCACCGCCCCCATCAAGGCCCACCCCGAGTGGTACCGGGCCTACGCGGAGAAGACCGCCTTGGGCCGCTGGGGCCGGCCCGAGGAGGTGGCCATGGCCGTGGTCTTCCTGGCCTCGAGGGCCTCGAGCTACATCACGGGCACCCTCTTCCTGGTGGACGGGGGGTGGACGGCCATCGACGGCCGCTTCACCCCGCCCCTCTAGGCGCCATGGAAAAGGCCCTGCGCGCGGCCGAAGCGGTGGAGGAGAAGGAGGTGGTGGGCCTCCTCCAGGCCTTGGTGCGGATCCCCAGCCACTACCCGGGGCCCGGGGAGGCGGGGGTGGCCGCCTTCCTGGCGGAATACCTAAGGGGGCGGGGGCTTAGGCCCTTCCTCCAGGAGGCGGCCCCGGGGCGGCCCAACCTGGTGGCCGACCTGGGGGAGGGGGAAGGGGGGCTCATCCTGGAGGGGCACACGGACGTGGTGACCCCGGGGGACGAGGCCCGCTGGACCCACCCCCCTTACGGGGCGGTGGTGGAAGGGGGGCGGCTTTACGGCCGGGGGGCCTGCGACATGAAGGGGGGCCTCGCGGCCCTGGTGGGGGCCCTGTTGGCGGTGAAGCGGGCCCTTGGGCCCCTAAAGCGCCCCTTGCGCCTGGCCGCCCTGGCGGACGAGGAGGGGATGATGCTGGGGGTGAAGGCCTTCCTACGGGCGGGCCTCGCCCAGGGCTTCCGGGGGGCAGTGGTGGCCGAGCCCGAGGAGATGGAGGTCTGCCTCTGGCAGAAGGGGGCCCTGCGCCTCCGCCTCCTCTTCCCCGGACGGATGGCCCACGGGGCCATGCCCTACGCGGGGGAGAACCCCATCCCCAAGGCGGCCCGGTTCGTGCTGGAACTGAAGGCCCTGGAGGAGAGGCTCCAAAGGGCCTTCCCCCACCCCTTCCTGGGCCCCCCCTACCTCACCCCCACCCGCTTCCTAGCCAGCGCCGGCGAGGGCCAGCTCAACGTCCTCCCCGACCGGGCGGAGGTGGCCCTGGACGTGCGCACCGTGCCGGGGGTGGACCACGCGGGCCTGGTGGCGGAGATCGGGGCCCTGGCGGGGGTGGGGGTGGAGGTCCTGGAGGACCGCCCCCCCGTGGAGACCCCCCGGGAGGACCCCCTGGTCCAGGCGGCGGAGGAGGCCCTAAGGCTCCTGGGCCTCCCCGTGCGCCACGGGGGGGTGCCGGGGGCCACGGACGGCACCTTCCTCCGGGCCTGGGGGGGTCTGCCCGTGGTGGTCATGGGCCCCGGGCGGAAGACCCTACCCCACCAGGTGGACGAGTGGGTGGAGGTGGAGGAGGTGGTGCGGGCGGCCCGGGTGTACGCCGCCCTGGCGGTGCTTTACCTGGAGTAGGCGCATGGTAGCGTGGAGAGGAGGGAACCTATGAGAAAGGCTTGGATGGCCCTCTTGGCCTGGACGCTGGCCTTGGCCCTGGCCCAGACCCGGGGCGGGGAGCTTAGGGTGGCGGTGCTGGCCGAACCCCCGGTGCTGGACCCCTCGGCCTCCACCAGCCAGGAGATCCCCCGCATGCTCTACGACAACGTCCTCCAGGGGCTGGTGAAGCTGAACGAGAAGGGGGAGATGGTCCCCGCCCTGGCGGAAAGGTGGGAGGGGAGCCCCTCGAGCCTCACCTGGACCTTCCACCTGAGAAAGGGGGTGCGCTTCCACAACGGGGCCCCCTTCACCGCGGAGGACGTCCTCTTCAAGTTCAACCGGGCCCGGGACCCCAGATCCGGCCACACCCACCCCGAGTACTACCGGGACATCCAGAGCGTGGAGGCCAAGGACCCCTACACCGTGGTCTTCCGCCTGCGCCAGCCGGACCAGGACTTCCTCTTCAACCTGGCCCGGCCGGACTCCGTCATCGGGCCCAAGGGGCGGGTGGAGGAGCAGAAGACCCAGCCCATCGGCACCGGGCCCTTCCGCTTCGTGGCCTGGGAGCGGGGGGTGGGGGTGCGGCTGGAGCGGTTTGAGGGCTACTACGAGCCCGGCCTCCCCTACCTGGACCGGGTCTTCTTCCGCTTCCTCCCCGACCCCAACGCCCAGATCGCGGCCCTAAGGGCAGGGGACATCCACGTGATCGGCCTGGGGGTGAGCCCGGAGGCGGCCCTCACCCTGGGGCGGGACCCCGCCTTCAAGGTGGTGAGCGGGACCACCACCACGGAGATCACCGTGGGGATGAACAACGCCCGCCCCCCCTTCAACGACCCCCGGGTGCGCCGGGCCATCCAGCACGCGGTGGACAAGAAGGAGCTCATCCAGGGGGTGATGCTGGGCTTCGGCACCCCCATCGGGAGCCACCGCTCCCCCGGCGAGCGGTGCTACGAGGACCTCTCGGGCCTCTACCCCTACGACCCCGCCCGGGCCCGGGCCCTCCTAGAGGCGGCGGGCTACGGCCCGGGCAACCCTCTGCGCTTCACCTTCACCCTGGCCGCCCCCTACCCCTACGAGCGCCGCCTGGGGGAGGCCATCGCCGCTAAGCTCGCGGGGATCGGGATCCAGGCCCGGCTGGAGGTGGTGGAGTGGGCCACCTGGCTCTCCCGGGTCTTCCGGGGGGCGGACTACCAGATGACCATCATCGGTCACTCGGAGCCCCACGACATCGGGGTCTACGCCAACCCGGGCTACTACTTCCGCTACGACTCCCCCCGGTTCCGGGAGCTCTACGCCCAGTACCTGCGCACCCCAGACCCCAACCGGGCCTGCGAGCTCATGAAGGCCATGCAACGCCTCCTGGCCGAGGACGCGGTGAACCTCTGGGTGATGAACGCCCCCTACATCGCGGCCATGCGCCGGGAGGTCATGGGCTGGTGGCAGAACCAGCCCACCCCCAGCCTCAACGTGACCCGGGTGTACCTGGCCCGTTGATGGCCGCCTACGCCCTGCGCCGCCTCCTCCTGGCCCTCGGCACCCTGTGGCTTGCGGGGAGCCTCGTGTTCCTCACCCTCCTCCTCCTCCCCGGGGACCCCGTCCAGGCCATCCTGGGCCTCGAGGCGAGCCCCGAAGCCCGGGCCGCCCTGGAGCGGGCCCTGGGGCTGGACCGGCCGCCCCTCCCCCGCTACCTGGACTGGCTCTGGGGGCTTCTCCGGCTGGACCTGGGGGAGTCCATCCGCTACGGCAAGCCGGTGGGGGAGCTTCTTGAGGAGAGGCTTCCCCTCACCCTGGCCCTGGTGGGGCTGGGCCTTTCGGGGGCCCTCCTCCTGGCCCTGCCCCTGGCCCTCCTCGCCCTCCGCTCTCCCCCCTTGGACCTCCTCCTAAGCGGCCTCATGGCCTTCCTCCAGTCCCTGCCTACCTTCTTCCTGGGGGTGGTCCTCCTCTACGCCTTCGCCGTCCACCTCCCCCTCCTCCCCGCAAGCGGCTTCCCGGGGTGGGAACGGCCCCTGGAGGCCCTCCGCCACCTCCTCCTCCCCGCCCTCACCCTGGCCCTGGCCCGGGCGGCCATCCTCTTCCGCATGGCCCGGGGGAGCCTCCTGGAGGTCCTCTCCCAGGACTACATCCGCACCGCCCGGGCCAAGGGGGTGCCCGAGGGGCGGGTCCTCCTCAAGCACGCCCTCAAGCCCGCAAGCCTCCCCCTGGTCACCCTCCTGGGCCTGGAGGGGGGGTTCCTCCTCACGGGGGCGGTGGTGGTGGAGGCGGTCTTCGCCCTGCCGGGCCTGGGGAGCCTGGCCCTCACCGCCCTCGAGGCCCGGGACTACCCCCTCCTCCAGGGCCTGGTGGTGGCCATGGCGGCCCTCATCGTCCTCTTCAACCTGGCGGTGGACCTCCTCTACGGCCTCCTGGACCCCCGGATCGAGTATGCGTAGCCCAAGCCTCCTCCTAGGAAGCCTCCTCTCGGGCCTCTTCCTCCTCCTGGCCCTGGCCTCCCTCCTCTACCCCGTGGACCCCAACGCCCCGGACTTCCTCCGCCGCCTGAGCCCCCCCTCCCTCGAGCACCCCCTGGGCACCGACCCCTTGGGCCGGGACCTCCTGGCCCGCCTCCTCCACGGGGCCAAAAACGCCCTCCTGGTGGGGGGGGTTTCCGTGAGCCTCGGGGCCGGCCTGGGGGTGGCCCTGGGCCTCCTCGCGGGGTACCTGGGCCGGGGCTGGGACGGGGCCCTAAGCCTCCTCACCGAGGCCCTCTACGCCCTCCCCGGGCTCCTCCTGGCCCTCCTCCTCGCGGCCCTCCTGGGCCCCGGGGCCCTGAGCAGCACCCTGGCCATCGGGCTCGCCCTGGTGCCCGCCTTCTTCCGGGTGGCCCGGGCGGGGGCCCTGGCCCTGAGATCGGCCCCCTTCGTGGAGGCGGCCCTGGCCCTGGGGGCCCCCTGGGGCCGGGTCCTCCTCCGCCACCTCCTCCCCAACCTCCTGGGGCCCCTTTTGGTCCAGGTGAGCCTGGCCTTCGCCGCGGCCCTCCTCAGCGAGGCCGCCCTCTCCTACCTGGGCCTTGGGGTCCAGCCCCCCCACCCGAGCCTGGGGCGGATGCTCCGGGAGGCCCAAAGCTTCCTCCCCCTCTCCCCCTACCCGGCCCTGGTGCCGGGGCTGGCCCTCTCCCTGGGGGTCCTGGGCTTCAACCTCCTGGGGGATGGGCTCCGGGACCGGCTGGACCCCAGGACCTGGCGGTAGGCCATCCGGAGCAGGTCTACCCCGCTCCTTGTTTTTACTAGCTTGGTCTAGTAAAAATACTAAACGTGCCGTCCTCCCTTCCCCCCTACACCCGCCCCCAGGCGGGAACCCTCCTCCAGCGCCTCCGGGAACCGAGGCGCTTCCTACAGGCCCTTTTCGGCCCCCGGCAGGCGGGTAAGACCACCCTGGTGCGGCAGGTGCTGGAGCGCCTGGGCCTCCCCCACCACTACGCCAGCGCGGACCAACCGGGCCTGGTGGGGCCCGGCTGGGTGGAGGTCCAGTGGGCCCGGGCCCGGGGGCTTCTGGGGCAGGGGCTGGGGGAGGCCCTCCTAGTCCTGGACGAGATCCACAAAGCTCCGGACTGGGCCGAAGCGGTAAAGCGCCTCTGGGACGAGGACACCCTGAAAGGCCACCCCCTCAAGGTGGTCCTCCTGACCTCCGCCCCCCTCCTCCTGCAGAAGGGGCTTTCCGAAAGCCTGGCGGGCCGCCTTGAGACCCTCCCCATCCCCCACTGGAGCTTCGGGGAGATGGCCACGGCCTTCGGCTACACCCTGGAGGACTACCTCTTCTTCGGAGGCTACCCGGGGGCCGCCCCGCTTAGGGGGGAGCCCGACCGGTTCAGGCGCTACATCCGGGACAGCCTGGTGGAAGCGGCCCTGGCCCGGGACATCCTGCTCCTAAGCCGTATAGAAAAGCCGGCCCTTCTCCGCCGCCTCTTCCACCTGGCCTGCCACCACGCGGGGCAGGTCCTCTCCTACACCAAGATGCTGGGCCAGCTCCAGGAGCGGGGGAACACCGTGACCCTGGCCCACTACCTGGACCTCCTGGAGGGGGCCGGGCTGGCCGCCGGCCTGGAGAAGTACGCCGCCCAGGCGGTGCGACGGCGGGCCTCGAGCCCCAAGCTCCTCATCCCCAACCCCGCCCTCCTCACTGCCCTCCGGGGCCTGGAACCCGAGGACTTAGGCGACCCCGCGCTACGGGGGCGGCTTTTGGAGAACGCCGTGGGGGCCCACCTCTGGAACGAGGCCTTCCAAAAGGGGTTTGAGGTCTTCTACTGGCGGGAGCGGAACCTGGAGGTGGACTTCGTGGTGCGGAAAGGGCGGCGCCTGTTGGCCCTGGAGGTCAAAAGCGGGCGCCCCCGGGAGGCCTTCTCTGGCCTCGAGGCCTTCCGCAAGGCCTTCGGGGCGGAGGTCCTGGTGGTGGGCACGGGGGGGATTCCCTTTGAAGAGTTCCTAGCGAGGCCCCTGGAGCTTTAACACCCGTGGGGCTTGCCCGCCCGGGAAGGGGTGTGGTAACCTCCTCCTCCAAAGGAGGCCAAGATGTGCGCCCCCTTGGTGATGGATGCGGTGAACCGCGCCCTTTCCCGGCGGGCCTTCCTGGGCGCGGGGCTGGGGCTTTTGGCGGCCCCCGCCCTGGCCCAG
>SPLK01000433.1_pt1 | contig 12130 bp, 13 predicted proteins | sample 2456111 | NCBI WGS metagenome assembly SPLK01 (sample SAMN11156906, study PRJNA527647) | hot springs metagenome | biome: Geothermal region; feature: Hot spring; material: tree branch in hot spring; isolation source: hot spring sediment rich in lignocellulosic material ... | reverse complement strand
CACGCGGGCTGGGTCGAGCAGCTCGCTAGGTGGGAGTGAGGGGACGATGACCTTGCAGGACTCCCGATCCGCGCGACTCCTGGCCGACCTGGAGCACCTGTCGCGGGCGGCGGGGGTGTCGGGGGCCGAGGACGAGGTGCGCCGTCGCATCCTGGAGAAGCTGCGCGCCTCGGTCCCAGCCGACCGCGTCGAGACCGATACGATGGGCAACGTGATGGTGACGCGAAGGCCCCGCGCCGGCGACGACGGGCCCGTGGTGATGCTGGCGGCCCACATGGACGAAGTGGGGCTGATGGTCTCGTTCATCGAGAGCGACGGCACCCTTCGCTTCAAGAAGGTGGGGGACATCGACGACCGGCTGCTGCCCGGCAAGGCGGTCCGGATCGGGCCCGAGGGCGTACCCGGCGTCATCGGCGTCAAGCCCGTGCACCTGCAGGGGGAGGACGAGCGAGGCCGCGTGGAGGAGGCCTCCCAGCTCTTCATCGACATCGGGGCCGAGAGCCGGGAGCAGGCCGAGCGGGTGGTCCGCGTCGGCGACCGGGCGGTCTTCGAGGCGCAGTGGTGCACCGTGGGAGCCGACGGGGTCTGCGGCAAGGCGCTCGACGACCGGGTCGGCTGCACGGCGCTGCTGGAGCTCTTGCGGGGTGACTACCCGGTCACGGTGGTGGGCGTCTTCACGGTCCAGGAGGAGGTGGGCCTGCGAGGTGCCCGCGTCGCGGCCTATCGGGTCGCCCCCTCGATGGCCCTCGTGCTGGAGGGCACGGTCTGCGCGGATCTGCCCGGCCGCGAACCCCACGAGGAGGCCACCCGTCTCGGGGAGGGCGCCGTGCTCAGCGTCATGGACCGCAGCTCCATCGCCCACCCGGAGCTGGTGCGGGTGCTGAGTGGCCTGGCCGAGCGGCATGGCATCCCCTATCAGTGGCGTCGCACGGCCATGGGGGCCAACGACGCCGGGGAGATCCATACCAGTCGCCGCGGCGTGCCCTCGGCCTCCGTCTCGGTGCCGTGCCGCTACATCCACGGGCCCGTGGCGCTGGCCCGCCTGCGGGACCTGGAGGCGGTGGTGCGGCTGGTGGAGACCTTCTTGCGAGAGCTGCCCGGGACCGGGTTGCTGCAGCGGCTGCAGGAAGAAAGGCGGTGCGAGGACGAGCCATGGAGCAGGAGTTGAGCCTGGAGGGGCGGATCGCGCGCCTGAGCGAGATGGTGGGGCCCTCCGGCCACGAAGAGGCGGTGCGTCAGGAGATCCGCCGGCAGGTGGCGCCCTTCGTGGACCAGGTCGTGGAGGACCCCATGGGCAACCTCTACGCGGTGCGACGGCCACGAGGGGCCGGCTCGGGCCTCAAGGTGATGCTGGCGGCTCACATGGACGAGGTGGGCATCATCGTGACCCACGTGGACGACGAGGGCTTCGTGCGCTTCGCGCCCGTGGGAGGGCTGTCGGCCTCGGTCCTGGTGGGCCAGCAGGTGGCCTTCGCCAACGGCACCGTCGGCGTCATCGGCGTGGAGCCGCTGGACGACCCCAAGGATCTCAAGGTGGAGCGGCTCTTCGTCGACATCGGGGCGACGAGCCGCCAGGACGCCCTGCAGCGGGTGCAGATCGGCGACATGGCCGTCTACCGGCGGGGCGCCTCCGTCGTCGGGCGTCGCATGGTCGGCAAGGCCCTGGACGACCGCGTCGGCTGCGCGGTCGTGGTGGAGGCGCTGGCCCGGCTGGGTGACTCGTCGCCTCACGAGGTGTACGGCGTCTTCACGGTGCAGGAGGAGGTGGGGGCCCGGGGCGCACGCCCGGCCGCCTACCGGGTCGCCCCCGACGTCGGCATCGCGGTCGACGTCACCGCCAGCGCCGACACCCCCAAGGCGAGGCCGCTGCCCATGGCGCTCGGCAAGGGCGCGGCCATCAAGGTCAAGGACAGCTCGGTCATCAGCCACCCGGGTCTGCGGCGCTTGCTGGTCCAGCGGGCCCGGCAGCGGGGGATCCCGTTTCAGATGGAGGTCCTCGACCGGGGCGGGACCGATGCCGGGCCCATTCACACCAGCCGGGAGGGCATCCCCTCGGCCGTCGTCTCCATCCCGACCCGCTACCTGCACACCCCGGGCGAGGTCATCGACCTGGACGACGCCCGGGCAGCGGTCGATCTGCTGGTGGCGGTGCTGCAGGACGAGATACGACTGTAGGGGACGACCCCTCAGAGGTTGACGAGGGTCAACAGCCGGCGGGCCATCCGGACGCGGTTGGGCTGCTCTCGCCGATCCCGTCCGGTCGCCCGCATCCACAGCCCGACGGCGCCGGCAACCAGGGCGAGGGCCGCGGCACGACGCCACCACATGGCACGCACCCCCTCGCCGCAGAGCTTGCCCCGGGCCGGGCTCCCTCATGCCCCTGGCCCCGGGCGCTACCGGAAGGAGGCTCCCGTGCGGGATGGATCTCGAGCTGAAGGGTAAGGTCGCGGTCGTGGTGGGCGCGAGCCGGGGCATCGGCCTGGCCATCGCCTCGGCCCTGGGGCGGGAAGGCTGCCGGCTGGCCCTCATCGCCCGGGGGGAAGGGGGCCTGCAGGAGGCCGCCTGCGAGTTGCGGGCCAGAGGCGCCGACGTGATGGATGTGGCGGCCGACGCCACTGACGCCGCCGCCATGGAGCGAGCCCTGGGCCGAGTGGGCGAGCGTCTCGGCGGCGTCGACGTGCTGGTCTACAACGCGGGCGGGGCCAGCGGGGAGCGGCTCTGGGACACCACCGACGAGCAGTGGCGGGCCGCCTTCGAGCTCAACGCGGTGGCCGCCGCCAGAGCCGTGCGCCTGGTCGCCCCCTCGATGAAGGCCCGAGGAGGCGGCTCCGTCGTCCTGATCGCCTCCATCTGGGGGCGGGAGAGCGGCGGGCGCATCGCCTACAATGCGGCCAAGGCGGCGGAGATCAGCCTCGCCAAGCAGCTGGCGCGCGAGCTGGTCCGGGACGGCATCCGGGTCAATTGCGTGGCACCGGGCTCCATCCTCTTCCCCGGTGGCTCGTGGGACCGCCGCCGCAAGGCGGACCCCGAGGGGATCCGGCGCTTCGTGGAGCAGGAGATCCCAGCGGGCCGTTTCGGCACGCCGGAGGAGGTGGCCGACGTCGTGGCCTTCCTCGTCTCGCCCCGGGCCCGCTGGGTCGTCGGCGCCTGCGTCCCCGTCGACGGGGGGCAGTCGCGCTCCAACATTTGACGTGCAGCCCGCGGGGTCAGGCCGGCGTCTGCCGGGAGCCCGGCGAGACGGGTGTGGCCGCTGCGGGTGCCTGGGCGGATGCCGCGGCGATGCGCTCCCGGCGTGCCGGGAGCACCAGCAGTGCCCCCACGGTGGCGAAGCCGACGGTAGTGGCGACCCACAGCCCGATGCGCACCGCTCCGGCCAGCGGGATGGCCGCGATGGCGTACATGAACAGGACGTACATCGCCACCAGCCCCACGGCTACCAGGATCCCCGTGACGGTCCAGGCTACTTGCTGGCGCCGCAGTCGCCGGTCGGAGGAGGGCTCTCCTACCACGAAGGCCCGTCGGAAGTCGAGGAATCCCGTCGTGCACCCGTTGGGGCAGCTGTACTGGACGACCCCCTCCCAACGGCGCGGCCGACCTTCGGCGTCGGGCGCCGAATAGGCCACGGTCTCCCGCGTCATGTCCGCGCCGCAGATCCGGCAGACCGGGCGGCGCTGCCATGGCCACTGCACCATCGAGTCCCCCCCACGTGGTCGATCCACGCTCGATCAATGCAGCGTCTGTTCGTAGACGTCCAGTGCCCGGGCCAGGTACTCGCTGGCACGGTCGTGCTGGCCCTGCTCGCGCAAGAGCCGCCCCAGCTCCGAGCAGGCGGCGGCCAGCTCCCGCCCCAGCCGCTCGGCCTGGGCGAGCTCGGCGGCGCGCTCGAGGCGCTCGATGGCCTCGGCGACGCGCCCCATCCGGGCCAGGCTCTGACCCGACACCAGCAAGAGCCGGGCCCGGTGCTGGGCAGGCGTGGCGGGATCGTCCATCAGGGCCGCGGCGCGAGCCAGGGCTCGCTCCCCCTGCCCCTGCTCGAAGAGCATCCTCACCAGCTCCACCTCGAGCCGGGCGGCCTCCTGCGCCTGTCCCGTCTGCCGCAGGACCGCACAGGCGCGCTCCATCGTCTCCAGCGCGCGGGCGCCCTCGCCTCGCTCTCTCAGGGAGGCGGCCTGCAGGGCCAGGGCAGAGGCCTCGAGGTGCGCCGACCCCAGCAGGTGCCCCAGGCCCGCCGCCCGCTCCCATGCCTCGAGCGCCCTCGCCTCGTCGCCCCTGGCGGCGTAGCAGAGCCCGAGGGCCATCAGCACGTCACCCGGCCAGATATACTGGTGCTGCTGGCCGGCCTGCTGCCAGAGGGACTCCAGCAGGGGCAGGGCCTCCTCGGTGCGGCCCGCATGGGCGTAGGCGACCGCCAGCCAGGTCTCGAGACGTCGGCCCAGGCAGGCCTCCTCCACGGAGCCGTCCGGGAGCAGCCGTCGCGCCTCCTCCAGGGCCTCCACGGCCTCCGGCCATCGCTGCAGGCGGGCGAGCTGGCTGCCCTCGACGGCCAGCACCAGCGCCAGCAGGCGCGATGGCCCGCTGGCCCTGAGGGCTCGCACGGCCGGTGCCAGCCGGCGGCTGCCCTCGTCGGGGCGACCCTCGACCAGCGCGAGCAGGCCCGCCAGGATGTCGAGGGCCGGGAAGCCGTCGTCCGCACGGGCGAGGCCATCCGCCGCCCCGCTGGCCAGGCGGGAGGCCAGCTCCTGGACCGGGCGTGCCTCGCCGTCGAGGAGCTGCCACAATGCCCGCTCCAGTACGAGCCATCGCTGGGTGTCGGGCGTCGACTCCCCCAGGCTGTCCTCCAGGAAGTAGGCCACGGGCTTGTAAAGGCGGGAGGCGATCAGTTCCAGCGACTTGAGCGAGGGCATGACGATGCCCTTCTCCAGCTGGCTGATGAAGCCCCGGGTCAGTTCGCGGCCCGCGAGCTCCTGTTGCGTCATGCCCAGCTCTTCCCGGCGCCGCCGGATGCGTTGACCGATGCGGGCCTGCAGCTCCAACGCGGTCCTCCTCCCGGGCGCGTCGCCACCCGTTCGTTATACTACCACTATCCCGACGGCGAAGGGTACGGTAAACCGGGAGGCGGTGCACAGCCGTGACGGTCGACGAGTTGTGGGAGCGGTACAACGAGCTCGCCTCGGAGCAGCCCCTGTCGCTGGAGGAGTTCGTGGAGATGGCGGTCTCGGGCCAGCTGGGCGAGGATGCGGTGGATCCCGAGACGCTGGAGCGGTTCTTGCGCAGGGTGGAGGGGATGATGCTGGCCAACATCGAGACCAAGCTCGAGGAGGCCCCTCACTTCCATGCCATGCGGGAGGAGGCCATCGAGCGCACCCAGGCCATGATCGCCGACCTCATCGCCCGGTACGCTACGAGTCGAGGCCCCCGCCCGGACCGCGACCAGGGCCCTCCTGTCGGTTGAGGGCATCGAGGGCGACTCGCAGCAACCGGCGGGCCGACAGGTCCCGCGGGTCCCGTCGCAGGGCGCGCTCCAGGAGCTCGGCTGCCAGGTGCGGGCTGCCTCGTTTGAGGTGGCAGGCCCCCATCACCCGCAGCACCCCCGGGTGCTCGGGCGCCATCACCAAGGCCCGCCGGGCGATCCGCAGCGCCTCCCGGAGTCGCCCCTGACGGAGCAAGACACCGCTGAGGCCCACCAGCCCCTCGACGTAGCCTGGCAGGCGCGTCACCGCGGCGCGGTAGGCGCCTTCGGCCTCCTTGAGCCGGTGCGCCCTCGCGTAGAGGCGGCCCACCTCGGCCCACAGCTTGGGTTGACCCAGGCCCAGGCGCAAGGCCGTGAGGAGCGCCGCGGCGGCCGCCAGGGGCTGCCCCTCCCGCGCCAGGCATCGCCCCAGCCCGTGCCAGGCCGAGGCCCGCGCCTCGCGGGTCGGTGCCTGGGTGGCGGCCCGCTCGAAGAAGGCCCGGGCCTCTGGTGCATGGCCCGCCTCGAGCAGGTCCCAACCCACCTCCAGTGCTGCCTCGGCCGCCGCAGCCGAAGCCGTGGCCCGGGACCGGCCCGGCCGTGCTCCCGCCGCCTGCTCGACGCAGCGCTCGAACCATCGCACCGCCTCGGCGCGGCGGCCGCGGCGCAGCGCGATGCGCCCCAGGGTGGCCAGGTCATCGGGCCGGGCGCGCCCCCGGCGCTCGAGGCGCAGCAGGAGCCGGGACGCCTCGACGGAGGCGCCACGAGCCGCCAGCAACCGCCCCAGCCCGCTGAGGGCGACGGGATGGTCCGGGTGCTCGGCCAGGACCGACCGGAAGGCGCGCTCGGCCGCCCCGATCCGTCCCTGGCCCACGCGCACCTGGGCCACGCCGAGGCGTGCCTCCACGTCTCGGGGGTCGTCCACCAGCACCCGCCAGTAGCGCTGTAGCGCCAGGCGAAGATTGGAGCGTTGCAGCAGGGATCGGGCCTCCATCAGGTAATACCGACGCTCGGTCGCGGTCAGCGGGATGGCGTCGGGCGGGGCCACCGGCTGGCCGTCGTCGGAGTCGGCTACCAGGTCCCGGAAGAACTGGGGCTGAAGGCGCCCCATCAGCAGCCGCCAGGCGCCATCCGACATGCGGGCCCTCAGCCGCGCCAGCGGCCTCAACGCGTCGTGGGCGCTGGGTGGCAGGACGAAGCAGCACGTCGCCAGATGCCAGCGCCCCTTCCACCTCAGCAGGCGTGTCCAGATGACGTCACCGCGGGCCAGTCGCCGGGCGGCCGCGGGCTCCTCGACCCAGATGGAGTCGGCGCCCGCCTCGCCGGTGCCGCGTCGACCCGGGGCGGGGAAGAAGGTGAGCCACATCCCTCCGGGGCCGAAGCCCACCACCTCGAAGAAGCCGGGCACGGTCTCCGCCAGGTCGAAGAAGGCCCGCCGCTGGTGGGCCGACAGGGCCCGCGAGGCCATCGCGTACTCGCGTGCCGGCGTCTCGCCCGAGCTGGTGGGGCGGTCGAACAAGAACCATTCGACGAAGAGAGCTCCGGTGGAGCCGCCCGGGATCTCGTGAGTCTCCACGTCGGGGCCGAAGAACTCGCTGAAGGCCTGCGGCAGCTCCCGGGCCGGCGGCCCGACCTGCGCGTAGCGCACCAGCTGCTGCACCGCTTGGCGCGGCGAGGAGCCGGCGTCGGGCGCCTCTTCGACCATGCGCGACCAGGACATGTGACGATGCCACACCCCTACGGTGGCCCGGGCCGTCCGGTCGGGCCTCGTGCCGTTTCATTCTAACAAAGCCCGGTCGCCCCTGCCGTCGACGGCTCCCTCCCTCGAGGAGGGCCGGCTCCCCCGGTGTGCTATGATGAGGCCAGTGGAGGGGCGCGTGGCTTCCAGGATCATCCTCTCCGGGCTTCGCGGTACGCTGCGGGAGCAGACGGCCGCAGTGGTCGCGGCGCTGACGGGCTGGCGTGTCCTGCCGGAGGCGCCGGACCACGGGGCCTCGGCCCGCCCCGATCCGGCCATCGTGCTGGCGTGGCCCTTCGTCGTGAGCCGGGAGGGAGCGGATGGGGCCGACGGGCTACGGGTCCTGCTCTGTGCCCCGTGGGTCACCCGCATCCGCCGCATCGCCGCCGAGGACGGGCTGGGCGAGACCGAGGCTGCAGGGCTCGCCATCGCCCAGCAGCGGGAGCTGGACGAGCAGGCGCGCCGGGCCGGCTGGGCCGGTGCGGAGGATGCGGAGCGGTTCGACTTGGTGATCAACACGGACCGCCTCGCACCTTCGGCGGCGGCCGGGCTGATCGTCGCCGCCTGGCGCGGCCGGGAGTCGACCCGCCTCGCCGCAGGCGAGGCCCCGGTGCGTCCCGCCGCCCGGGCGTCGGAGGGGGCGCCCCCTCCGGTCCATCACCCGGCGCCGCCCGACGGTCGGGTCAGCTTCGCGCACCCGAGCGAGGAGGAGTTCGCGCGGGTGCTGGACTTCTACCGGGTCCGGTGGCAGTACGAGCCCACGACGTTTCCGCTGGAGTGGGACGAGCAGGGCCGGGTGACGTCGGCCTTCACGCCCGACTTCTACCTGCCCGATCTGGACCTCTACGTGGAGCTGACCACCATGAAGCAGGGGCTGGTCAGCCGCAAGAACCGCAAGATCCGCCGGCTGAAGGAGCTGTATCCCGACCTCCACATCAAGGTCTTCTACGGCAGGGACTACGAGAAGCTCCTGCGCAAGTTCGGCCTGTGAGCCGGGGGCAGCTGAGGCGAAGGCGAGGTCGTCACCCTTGGCGGAGGACGCGACGAGACCGGGCGGTCCGGTCGGCCGGATCGTCTACGACGAGCCGACCATCCGCCGGCGCGTGCAGCAGCTCGGGGAGGCCATCAGCAAGGACTACCGGGATCTGCATCCCGTACTCGTCAGCGTGCTGAAGGGCGCCATCTACTTCCTGGCCGACCTGAGCCGTGCCCTCCAGATCCCCCACCAGCTCGACTTCCTGGCCATCTCGCGCTACGGCCGCAGCTCCGACGAGACCGGCGTGGTGCGCATCACCAAGGATCTGGACATCCCCATCACGGGACGTCACGTGCTGATGGTCGAGGACATCATCGACACGGGGCTGACGCTGCGCTACCTGTTGCGCATCCTGGAGGGGCGGCGTCCTGCCAGCCTCCACGTCTGCACCCTGCTCGACAACCGCACCCGGCGGCTGGTGGACCTGCCCATCCGGTACCGCGGCTTCGCGGGGCCCGACGAGTTCCTCATCGGGTACGGGCTCGACTGGCGGGAGGACTGGCGCCATCTGCCGTACCTGGCCGTCCTGGCCAGGCCGTGACCCGAAAGAGAATCGCAGGGTCCCCGTCGGTCGGCCAACTCCGGCTGGTCCGGACGAGCCGCCGTACGTCCGACGCCCCCGGCCGGCGACCCGGCGCCGGAGGGGCCACCTGCGGGCGGCTGGCTGGCATCGCCGGCCGTGCGGGTCGGTCTTCTCGCTGGTACCCCCGCTCCGGTCTCCCGGAGGGGCGGAATCGCCCTCGAGGAGGGGCCGACCGCCGTCGCCGGCGCCGCCACGGCGTCCGCGTCCGAGGCCTCGTCTCCGCTCGCCGGCTCGACCGGTGCCATGTGCGTCGCCGGTGGGCGGCCTTGCCGGCTCCGGAGCAGCCTGTGCCGTCGGGGCCCTGCAGCTGCACCCTACCATACGGCGGGAGGACCGTCGACGGACCGGTTGCCTCGAGATGGACGCCAGGTCCCCTTGTGCGCACTCGGACGGGCTGACGCGTGCAATGGCGCACGAAATCGCGGGTTTAAGCGATTACAAGTGGAAGACTCCCTGGCGCCGGGGAAGGGGGCGGGCTGCCCTGCGCGGAATCCCATCCGGCCGAAGCCGAGCAGGGTGACGGCGCGGCGGAGAGGGTGAGTCGTCCCATGACGGACCCGGTGCAGTCGCATGCGCGTCGACTCCACTTCGACTCGCTCGTCTTCGATGCGCATGCGGACACCATCGCCATCGACGTCGTGGAGGGACGCCGGCACCTGGACGAGACGGGCCGGGGCGGGCACGTGGACCTGCAGCGCCTGGCGGCGGGAGGCGTCGGGGTGCAGATCTTCTCCCTCTACGTCCCGCCGACGGTGCCCACACCGCACAACGCCCTGCGGGCCCTGACCATCCTCGACGCCCTGGCGGCCGAGGTGCAGCGGTCGTCCGACCGCATCGTCTGGATCCGCCGGGCCCAGGACCTCGAGGAGGCTCGCCGCAGCCGCAAGCTCGGCGTCATCGCCAGCCTCGAGGGATGCGAGGTGCTGGCGGGCAGCCTCGCCGTGCTGCGGACGCTGTACCGCCTCGGCGTGCGGGCCGCGGGCCTCACCTGGAACGTCCGCAACGAGGTGGCCGACGGCGTCGGCGAGCCACGGGCCGCGGGCCTGACCGCCTTCGGCAAGGAGGTCGTGGCGGAGATGGACCGCCTGGGGATGGTGGTGGACGTCTCCCACCTGTCGGAGGCGGGCTTCTGGGAGGTGATGGAGATCGGCCGCCATCCGGTCATCGCCTCCCACTCCAACGCCCGGGCGATCTGCGACCACGTCCGCAACCTGACCGACGACCAGATCCGCGCCCTGGCGCGCAAGGGCGGTGTGATGGGGATCAACTTCTTCCCGGGCTTCCTGAGGAAGGAGGGCCCGGCCACCCTCGACGACGTGGTGCGCCACATCGACCACGTCGTGGAGCTGGTGGGGCCCGACCACGTGGGGCTGGGCTCGGACTACGACGGCATCTCCCGGGTGCCGCAGGGCCTGGAGGATCCCTCGCATCTGCCGGCGCTGACCGAGGCCCTGGTGCGGCGCGGCTACGACGACCTCGCCATCCGCAAGATCCTGGGCGACAACTTCGCGCGGGTCTTCACGGCGGTGCTCGGCGCATCGGCCGCACCGCTCGCCCCGCCGCAGGGGTAGACTGCCAACGGAGGGTCGCTGAAGAGGAGGAGAGGTCCCGCCATGGAGATCCGCAAGGCGGTCATCCCGGCTGCGGGCCTGGGGACGCGGTTCTTGCCGGCCACCAAGGCCCAGCCCAAGGAGATGCTGCCCCTGGTGGACAAGCCCACCATCCAGTACATCGTCGAAGAGGCGGTGGCCTCGGGCATCGAGGACATCCTCATCATCACCGGCCGCAACAAGCGCGCCATCGAGGATCACTTCGACCGCTCCATCGAGCTGGAGCTGGCCCTGGACGGCAGCCACAAGGAGGAGCTGCTCAAGCTGGTCCAGGACGTCTCCGAGCTCGTCGACATCCACTACGTCCGGCAGAAGGAGCCCAAGGGGCTGGGGCACGCCGTCTGGTGCGCGCGCAAGTTCATCGGCGACGAGCCCTTCGCGGTGCTCCTGGGCGACGACGTGGTGCGGGCCGAGGTCCCCGCCCTCAAGCAGCTCATCGAGGTTTACCGGCGGAGGGGCGGCTCGGTGCTGGGGGTCCAGGAGGTGCCCGCGGACGAGGTGAGCCGCTACGGCATCGTCCGGCCGCGGCCGGTCGAGCCGCGGCTGTACGCGGTGGAGGACTTCGTGGAGAAGCCCGCGCCCGAGCGGGCTCCGTCGCGGCTGGCCGTCCTCGGGCGATACATCCTGGAGCCCGAGATCTTCCGGATCCTGGAGCGCACCCCCCCGGGCGCAGGGGGCGAGATCCAGCTCACCGACGCGATCCGGGAGTTGGGGCGCCATCGCCCCATCTGGGCGTACGTCTTCGAGGGCAGGCGTTACGATGTGGGCGACAAGCTGGGCTTCCTGCAGGCGACGGTCGAGCTGGCTCTGGAGCGGCCCGACCTGGGGCCGGCCTTCCGGCGCTACCTCCTGGCCATGATGCCGCGTCTGGCCGAGCAGGAGCCGAGGGCCGCCCACCGTCGCTGAAGGGAGAGGGTTGGATGCAGACCGAGGTCTTCACGGTGCCGGGCATCTCGTGCGACCACTGCCGGCGCGCCATCACCGACTCGGTGCGGCGGCTGGCGGGCATCGTCTCCGTCCAGGTCGACCTGGAGGCCAAGAAGGTAGCGGTCACCTTCGATCCATCGTCGACGGGGGCAGACCGGATCCGGGTGGCTATCGAGGATGCGGGCTATGACGTCGTCCCGTGAGGAGCCGCCGGCGGCTCGATCGCGGCCGGGCAGGCGCGCAAGCCCCTCCCTGGCACGGTGGGCCTACGCTGCGGCCATCGCGGGGCTGACGCTGGCCGCCACCCTCTACGTGCGCGTGCCGGGACCCGGGGCGGGCCAGTACTTCAACCTGGGCGAGGCCGTCATCTACTCGGCGGCGCTGCTGGCCGGGCCCTGGATGGGAGCGGCAGGGGCCGTCGGCGCAGCCCTGGCCGACCTGCTGGTGGGTGCAGCGGTCTGGGCGCCGTGGACCCTGGTCGTCAAGGCCGTCGAAGGCGCACTGGTGGGCTGGATGGCCTCTCGCTCCCGGGGGGCCCGGCGCTGGTGGCGCGATCTCCTGGCCATCGTACCCGGAGCCCTCTGGATGATGGCGGGCTATGCGCTGGCGGCCTGGGTGCTGCTGGGGCCCGGCGCCGTGCCTGCCGAGCTCGTCATCGACGGGCTGCAGACCTCGAGCTCCGCGGCCGTGGCTCTGGCCGTCGCGCCGGCGCTGCGGGCGGCGCTCGGGCGCGCAGGTCGAGACGTCAGCGTGCGGCCGGGATGACTACGTAGTCGCACGTGGCCTG
>SPLK01000431.1_pt1 | contig 12160 bp, 9 predicted proteins | sample 2456111 | NCBI WGS metagenome assembly SPLK01 (sample SAMN11156906, study PRJNA527647) | hot springs metagenome | biome: Geothermal region; feature: Hot spring; material: tree branch in hot spring; isolation source: hot spring sediment rich in lignocellulosic material ... | reverse complement strand
CCGCCGCTCTCAGACGCGGGCGGGCGTCGGCGTACCACCCGGCGGCTGCCACCCCGACCCCGGTGGCCATGGCCAGCGAGCCCCCCACGTTGGCACCCAGGTCGGGGGCGGCCACCATCCAGGCCAGTCCCAGCAAGATGAGGGTCAGCGCCCACGAGGCCCCGGGCCAGCGCTCGCCCAGTTCCCCGGCCGCCACCAGGGCCGAGCCCAGGAGCAGCCCCACGTGCTCGTTGCCGATCCCGTACAGGCGGGCGCCTCCGATGAGGTCGTAGCCCATGAAGGAGCCAGCGATGAGGTCGAGGCGCCCGATCACGTCGGCCGCCAGCACCGCCGTCGAGAGAGCGGCGATGACGGCGGCCGCGCTGACACCCAGGCGGCGCCCGGCTCGCCCGGCCACCCAGGCGACCCCCGCTGCACCAGCGGCAGCGGCAACCAGCGACCAGGTGGTCCCACCCCAGCCGGTCACGGGAGGGACGGCCACCCACGGGTGGAGCAGCACCAGCGGGACGGCCACGGCCCACGCGAGCGCGAGGCGTGCCAGTCCCGGCAGCCGACTGCCGGCCAGGGCGCGCACCCACCCCGACGGCCGCCCCACGCGCAAGGCGGCGGCGAGGGCCAGCCCGGCGGCCAGGACGAGCACCTGGGTCGTGATGAGGCCGCTCATCACCCGCATCCGCCCGGACCAGACGAGGGCCCGAGCATCGGCCCAATCCCGCAAGGCCTCGACGCTGGGAGCGGGAGAGCCCAGCACCAGGGGCCGGCCAATCACCCCCGAGGGTACGGGGATCCCAGCCATGCGGGCCAGGGTGGGGGCCAGGTCGATGGCCATCACCAGCCCGTCTCGCCGGGCCGTGAGCGAGCGCAGGGCCAGGGGCTCCCAGGGCCCGCGCCAGACGATGGCGGAGAGGAGCCGGCCGTCACGCCCGTCCATCGAGCGCGCGGTGGCTCCCAGCAACAAGAGCGAGCCTCGGCTCCAGTACGGGTCAGCCTGCCACCAGCCTGCCAGTTGATCCAGCGCACGGGCCAGCGCCCGGTGGTGGGACTCCCGCACGGGCGCTGCCATCTCCGGCTCCTCCCGCAGTCGTCGCCAGAGATCGCCGCTGGCCACCACGGCCAGCATCCGGTCGGCGGTCGTCTCGCGGTTTGCGACGTCCGCCGCTGCCATGTCTCGCAGGAGTGCGGGCACGCGCTCCCACTGGGTGCGAAGCCCGCCGGGGGCGCTGGGATCCTCGACGGTCAGGGGCCGGACGGCGCTGATCTCCCCTCGCGTGTCGACCAACAGCAAGCCGGCCGCTGCCAGGGGCGAGGAGCGGCCGGCCCAGGCGGCGACCGGCGGAAGCTCCACGCCTCCCTCGGCCGGAGGGGCCACCCAACGGTCGTCACCCATCAGCACCACACGCACGCCCGCCTCACGCAGGCCCTCGCCCAGCCATCCCAGGGGAGCGAAGCTGCCGGCCGCCCGGCTCTCCTCCCGCAGCCGGGGGAGGTCCAGGAGCACGCGGGCCCCCGGCGACGGCGGGTAGCCGGCCCGGCGCTCGAAGATGCCAGCCGCCGTCTCCCCGGCAGCGAGGCGGACCGCGCCGGCACTCTCGATGCGTACGCCCGTGGCAAGGTTCAAGTAGGCCCCTGCGCCGCCCCGGAAGGGGGAGAGGGGGTTGTAGACGGCCCGCGCCGCGCCCTGGATCAGCGCCCGGAGGTGTGGCGTCCGCTCCCCCATCGCGAAGCGCTCGAGCCACTCCCAGTCGAGACCGTCCAGGATCACCACCATCAGGGGCCAGCCGGCCCGAGCCGACGGCTCGGCCATCTGCACCGGCACGCCCGACCCGACGAGGAGGGCGAGGGCCACCACGACCCCCAGCCACGGCCACTTGCGCCCGAGCCGCCGTCCGACCATGCCCGAGCCCCCGTTCATCACTCCCCCCGTCCGGCCCCCCTCACCTCGCGATACAGCGCCAGGGTCTCCTCGGCCATCTCCCGAGCCGTCCGAGCCATCGCCCGCCGTCGCGCCTGCTCGCCCATGCGCCGACGGAGTTCGGGCTCACGGGCCAGCCGCTCGAGGGCAGCGGCCAGCCCCTCGGGCGAGGGGTCGACCACCAGGCCCGCCCCCTCAGGCACCACCTCGCGGCTGCCGGCGCACTCGAGGGTCACGACCGGCAGGCCGAGGGCCATGGCTTCGAGAGCGGAGTAGGAGGCGCCCTCCCGCAACCACGGCAGCACGGCGACATCGGCCGCCATCCATACCCTAGCTGGCTCCGCCCATCCCAGGAACCGCACCCGGCGCCAGGCGCCCGTCGCACGGGCCCGCGCCTCCAAGTCGGGCCGACACGGCCCATCCCCCGCGATCCAGGCCTCCAGCGGCACGGCCAACGGCAAACGGGCGAGGGCATCGATGAGGAGCTCGACGCCCTTGGAGGCGTGCAGGCGCATCACGCACGCCACGACCAGCGCGCGGCTTCCCGAGCTGCTCTCCCGACGCCGGCTGGCCTGGCTCCACCACCGGGGGTCCAGCGCGTTGGGCACCACGGCCACGGGCCGCCGGCCGTCCAGCAAATCCTGGGTGAAGCGTCCAAGCGTCTCGGAGACCGCGATGAGCCGATCCGCCCGTCCGAGGCTCCAGCGTGTCATTCGACGCTGGGCGGCGCTCCAGATGCGGCCGGACGGCGCGGGCAGGAAGTTGTGCACCGTCACCACGCAAGCCGCGGCCGAAGCCGGCGTCATGGCCATCGCCGAGACCCATGCCGCCTTGTGACCGTGGGCGTGCACCACGTGCGGCCGCAGACGCCTGACAGCCCGGCGCAACCTGATGGCAGCGGCGAGATCGGCGCCGGGTCGCATCCCATCGTGCAGAGGCAGGGGCACGCCCCACGCACAGCGAGCGCCCCCGTCTCCGAGCCGGGCTCGCAGTCGCGCCAGGACCTCGGGGGGCGCAGCCACCGCCACCTCCACCCCTGCTTCCCGCAGGGCCCCCATCAGGGCCGCGAGGTGGGTGACCATCCCCCCGGCGGCTTCCCGCATCAGGTGCAAGACTCGCAGGCGCTCCGGCTCCATGTGTGCGTAGGGCCGCCTTCTCCGGCGGCCCTTAGGGTGTGCGGAGGGCGGCCCCGGCTATGAGCCTCGCTCAGGCCATGGCCCGGGTCCGGGGCAGGGCCGCGCGCCGGCGTGCCTCCTCCACCGCCATGCGCGCCAGCAGATGGGCCAGGGTCGACTCGGCGCCCTCGTTGGCGTTGACCCCATCCGGGCCCAAGCCGTCGCGGCAGCCACCCGTGGCCTCGTCGTAAAGCGCCGCGCCCAGCGCGTTGCGCCCGTAAAACCACTCGAGCGCTCGCTCCGCCTGCGTCAGGTACTCGCCGTGCCCCGTGGCCAGGTAGAGGCTGGCGGCCGCCTCGGCCATGGCGCCTGCGTCGACGGGCTGCTGGTCATAGCGCGCTCTCGCCTGGCCCCGGACCCACCATCCGCGGTTGCCGACCAGGTCCAGGTAGGCCCCGTTCCACAGTTGATCCCAGAGGAACCGGTAGCTGGCCACGGCCACCTCCAGGAACGGGCCATGGCCGGTCACCTCCCACGCCGCCACCAGCGCCTGGGGCAGCCGGGCGTTGGCGTACGTCAGCCGGTCCTCGAACCATGGCCACTCGTCGCGTCGCGTCCGGTGGTAGGCCGAGACCAGGCGCTCGGCTAGCTCCGCCGCCATCTGCTTGAGCGCGCTCGCCGTCACTCCGTCGCCGACGGCGCGCAGGCGGGCGCGGGGGCTGCGCACCAGGGCCCGGATCCCCAGCAGGGCGAACGCGACCGGCCGCAGGCCGCTCAGCTTGGGTGCCCACGGCAGGGTACGCCCCAGGGCGCGAGCGGCACCGATCCACAGCCCCTCGAGCCCCAGACCGGCCACCGACTCTCCCAGGGCCCAGATGGCGCGACCCACCGGGTCGCCGGTGGCTCGTGTGTCCAGGAAACGGCGGTCCCAGCCGACGTCGTTGTGAAACCACCCGTCCGCGGTCTGGCAGTAGAGGATGAAGCTCAAGTAGCGCACCGCCAGATCCAGGCTCTCGGGGTCCCGAGTCGACCGGTGGTAGCGGACGACGGCGACCAGGGCGCGAGCGTTGTCGTCCAAGGTGTAGCCCTCGGAGGCGTTGGGGACGGCCCCCAGGGCGTGTTCGACGATGCCGGTGGCATCGGTGAGGCGCCTCACGTGGGCCAGGCTCCAGCTGGGCCCTATCTGAAGCCGGGCCCCCGGGGCCGCCCGGTGCCGGCGGCGCTCACGGGCCGGCACGGCGCCTCACCTCCCGGGCTGGGAGTGGGCCTGCGACCAGTCGCCCGCGAGGGGCAGGCCCCGGGGCGTCACCATCTTGGCCGCCCAGGCGGCCGAGGACGCGTCAGGCACGGCCGGCTCCTCCCTGGCCGAGCCGACCACCCATTCGAAGAGGCGCCCGTAGCGCGCCCCGACGATCTCCCAGCTCATCGACTGTCCGAAGGCCCGGGCCCGGTGCTCCAGCGTCCGGCGCAGATCCTCGCTCTCCAGCACCCGCAGGACCTCGGCGGCCAGCGAGGACGGGTCACCGAACCGGCACAACAGCCCCCGTCCTGGCCCGATCAGCTCGCGGGCGTAGCGAAACGGCGTGGAGACCACCGCCTTGCCCGCGGCCAGGGCGTAACTGAGGGTGCCGCTCACGGCCTGATCCTCGTTGGGATAGGGCAGGACGTAGACGTCGGCGGCCGCCAGCAGCCAGCCCAGATCCTCCAGGTCGAGGTAGCGGTCGATGAACTGCACGTTGTGCGCCACGCCCAGCTCCGCCGCCATGCGGATCAGGGACTCCCGGTAGGCCTCGCCCGAGAGCTTGCGCACGTTGGGGTGCGTCTGCCCCGCCACGACGTAGAGGGCGTCGGGCTGCCGCCGCGTCACCTGGGGCAGGGCCTGGATGGCTTGTTCGATACCCTTGCCCGGGCTGAGCAGGCCATACGTCAGCAGCACCGGGCGCTGCCCGAAGCCGAAGCGCGCCTTGGCCGCGGCCGAGGGGATGGCCGGGAAGTCGGGTGTCCCGTGTGGGATGACGAGCACCCGCGCGCGATCGATGCCGTAGACGCGCTCCAACAGGTCCAGGGCCGAGCGCGCCTGGACCACCACTGTGCGGGACCGCGCTGCCAGTTCCACCAGCAGCTGCCGCTGCTTCTCGTTGGGTCGGCGAAGGATGGTGTGGAGCGTGGTGACGACCGCTAAGCGGGTGGCCCGCAGCAAGTGCGTCACGACGTACTCCCCGTGATCGCCGCCGAAGATGCCGTACTCGTGCTGGACGCTGATGACCTCGTACCCCTGCCGCTCCGCCCAGGCCGCGGCCGCCGCGTAACTGTCGGGGTCCTCCAGGGTCACGCTCAGCACCTCGTCCACCTCGCCCGCGTACGGCGGTCGCCGCTCCATCCGTTCCCACGACGGATCGACGGCGATGACACCGGTGCGGGCAGCGGGCACCGCCCGCTTGAGCGAGCGGGCCAGGTCGGCCGTGAAGGAGGCGATGCCGCATCGCCGCGGCGGAAAGGAGCTGACGAAGGCCACCCGAGGGCCGGCACGCCACGACGGCAAGCCCATGCGCCGCGGACGCCCCCGCAGACCATCGAGCCCCTCCAAACCGTCGTGCTGCTCAAGCATGCCGCTCACCTGCCGACGCGTGCTCGACCCACTGCCGGCCGGTGCCGAGCAGCGTTTCGAGGCGCTCGGGACGGTCCGCCTCGGCGTAGACCCGCACCAGAGGCTCCGTGCCCGAGGGCCGCACCATCAGCCAGGAGCCGTCTTCGAGCACGAACTTGAAACCATCCACACGCTTCACTTCCTTGACGGGCACATCGGCGATCCGGTCGGGGGCATGCCCAGCCAGCCGTTGCACCAGCGATTGACGCCGTGTCTCGTCGAGGGGCAGGTCGAGCCGTCCGTACAGGTGAGGCCCCACCCGCCGGACGAGCTCCTGCACCAGGCCAGACGGTGGCAGCCGGGTGGTGGCCATCAGCTCGGCCACGATGAGGGCGCTGAGGATGCCGTCGCGCTCGGGGATGTGGCCTCGTACGCCGATCCCGCCGCTCTCCTCGCCCCCGACGAGCACGTCGTCCTCCAGCATCCTCGCGCAGACGTACTTGAAGCCCACGGGCGTCTCCACCAGCGGCAGACCGTATCGTCGGGCGAGCCGGTCGATCATGGAGGTGGTGGAGACGGTCTTGACGACCTCGCCCTGCAGCCCCCGATGCTCCACGAGGTGCATCAGGATCAGCGAGAAGATCTGGTGCGCGTTGACGAACCCTCCCGTCTCGTCCACCATGCCGATCCGGTCCCCGTCACCGTCCACCGCGAAGCCGGCCTGCCAGCCCCCGTCTCGCACGCAGGACTTGAGCGGCCCCAGGTTGGGCTCGATGGGCTCGGGATTGAGCCCCCCGAAGCCAGGGTTGGCCTCCTCCCGGACGGCCCCCAGGTGCCGCACGCCGGCCCTCCGGAGGGCCTCTGCCAGCACGCCCCTGGCGGCCCCGTGCATGGGGTCGACCGCCACCGCCAGGTCGGCCCGAGCGATGGCCTCCACGTCCACCAGGCTCAAGATGCGACGCAGGTACGGCTCGATGGGGTCCAGCCACTCCACCAGCCCGGCTGCCATCGCATCCTCGAGGGGACGCCACGGGACGTCGGCCCTGTCCTCCTCCAGGATCGCATTGGCCTCCCGCTCGATGGGCGCCGTGATGGCCTCGGTGGCGGAGCCCCCGTAGGGAGGCTTGAACTTGAGCCCGTTGAACTCGGGCGGGTTGTGACTGGCCGTCACGACGATGCCGCCCCCGAGGCCCCGCTCCACCACGGCTGCCGCGAGGGCAGGCGTGGGAGTCTCGCGCCGGGTGAGGAGCACCGGGATGCCGGCCCCCGCCAGCACCTCCGCCACGGCCCGGGCGAACCGCCCCGACAGGAACCGCCCGTCATAGCCCACCCCGACCCCTCGAGAGGCCAGCCCCTGCTGGTGGAGGTAGCGGGCCATGGCCGCGGCCACGACCCGTACCCGGTCGAAGGTGAAGCCGTCCGCGATGACGTCTCGCCAGCCGTCGGTACCGAACCGGATCGGACGCGATGGCACCCTCCCGATGGTCCATCCCCCCAACCCTCTCGTGACCGCCGCATCCGGCGCGTTGGCGTGCACGGCACCGTGCGACCCACAAGGCGACGGCGGATCGACCCGGGTGACCTTTCCTATCTTGCCACGATCGGCCGGGGGGCTCAAGGCGGGGCGGGCGGGCCCCGGGCGTGGCTACAGGTACTCCTGGTGACCGAGGGACCGCAGTCTGGCGAGAAGCGCTCGGATATCCTGGGCCCGCTCCTTGGCACATACCAGTGTCACGTCTTCAGTCTCCACGATCACCAGGTCCCGCACCCCGAGAGTCGCTACCAGTTTTGGCTGCGCCCCATTGACGACGACGATGCACTGGCTGGTGTCGATCCCGACGTGGCGGGCCCCCCGGACCACGTTGCCTGCCTCGTCGGGGGCAAACAGCCGCTCGAAGGCAGGCCAGCTCCCGGCATCGTCCCAGCCGAAGTCGGCTGGGATCACCACGATCCCCTCGGCCCTCTCCAGGACGCCGTAGTCGATGGAGACCGACTCGAGCCCGTCGAAGACCGATCGGGCCACGGCCCCCCCGTCGGGCCGGCCCCAGGCTCGAGCGACGCGCTCGAGCCCCTCGTGGAGGGCGGGCATGTGCCGGGCCAGCGCCTCGCGGATGGCGCGCACCCGCCAGACGAACATCCCGCTGTTCCACAGGTGCTTCCCGTCGGCGACGTAGCGGCGCGCCAGGGTCAGATCCGGCTTCTCCACGAAACGCTGCACCTGGTAGACGTCGTACCCGAGCGCCTTGCCCACGGGCTGCCCCAGTTCGATGTAGCCGTAGCCGGTCTCGGGCCGGGTCGGCCACAGCCCGATGGTGACCAGGGCGTGCGTCTCGGCAGCCTCGGCCGCCGCCCTCATCACCCGGCGAAAGGCTTCGGCGTCTCGCACCACGTGGTCGGCGGGCAGCACGACCATGATGGGATCCGACCCCCACGGACCCGGCGTCCTCTCGAGGTGGACCGCGGCCAGCCCGATACAGGCCGCCGTGTTGCGACCGGCAGGCTCCACCAGGATGTTGGCCTCGGGCAGATCGGGGAGCTGGGCCCGGATGGAGGCGACGTACTCCCGCCCCGTCACCACCAGCACCCGCTGGGGATCGACCAGCGGCAGCACCCGCTCCACGGCCTGCTGGATCAGGCTGCGAGAGCCGTCGAGGTTGAGCAGCTGCTTGGGCCTGGCACGGCGGCTCAACGGCCAGAACCGCTCGCCGCGCCCCCCCGCCATGATGACCGCCACCAGCGGCGCCACGAGCCCATCACCTCCTCACGAGAATCGAAAGATCAGCCGATCCCCGCTGCGGGCTCCCAGCACCTCAGCAGCCGAGCCGGCGACCTGGGAGACCTCCAGGGTGCCGGCTGAGCCCACCAGCACCACCAGCGCACCGGCCGGCGCATCGGCATAGGTACGCACCCACCGGGCCGTGACCGGCGACCCGACCCGGCGCCACCGGCCCTCCGACCGCCGCAGCAGCGCCACCGTCACCGGCCGACCCGGCCGCCTCTCCCCAGGCGGCGGAGGGGCGGGCGTCACCAGGTTGCCGAAGGCGTCGACCCGCACCACTTCACCTCGCCGGCCCGCCCCATAGAATCGCAGCGGCACCAAGGGCGCCCGGCGGGCCTCTCCCAGCGACTCCAGGGGCTCCCCGGCCGCCCATCGGCCCGCGGCCGGGGCGAAGACGTCCCGGCCGTGGAAGGTGGTGGAGGCCCCAGGGGGTACAGAGAGGTTTACGATGCGAAGCGCGCCGTCATCCTCCACCGCCGGGAAGAGAAGGCCGTTGTCCGGGCCGACCCATCGGTAGTGCCGGCTCTCGACGGCCACCGCCGCCCGCTCGGTGCCCACCCCGGGGTCCACCACGGCCACGAAGAGGGTGCCCGGGGGGAAGTAGCGGTACGTCGTCCGGAGGATCCAGGCCCCCTCCCGCACGTCCTGGGGCCTGACGGTGTGGCAGAGGTCTACGATGCGGGCGTCCTCCCAGAGGGAGGCGATGACCCCCTTGAGGACGCCCGCGTACTCACTCAGCCCGAAGTCGGTCAGCAGCGCGACCAGCGGCACCGGCTCCGGCGGCACGCCCATCCCCTCGCAAGCGGTTGGACACGATGGCCTGCTTGACCTCCTGGATGGCCCGGGTCACCTGGATCCCGCGCGGGCAGGCGTCGGTGCAGTTGAAGACGGTGCGGCACCGCCACACCCCGTCGCGGCTGTCGAGGATGGCCAGACGCTCGGCCGCTCCCTGGTCCCGGCTGTCGAAGATGAAGCGGTGGGCCGCCACGATCGCGGCCGGCCCCAAGTAGCGCCCGTTGGCCCAGAAGATAGGGCACGACGTGGTGCATGCCGCGCACAGGATGCACTTGGTGGTGTCGTCGAAGCGCTCGCGCTCCTCGGGCGACTGGAGCTGCTCCCGCTCGGGCAGGTGCTCATCGTCCACGATGAGGTAGGGCTTGACGGTCCGGTACGCCTCGAAGAAGGGCTCCATGTCTACGATCAGGTCCTTGAGCACCGGCAACCCCCGGATGGGCTCCACCCGGATCTCGGGGCCCAGGTCCTTGATCAGCACCTTGCAGGCGAGCCGGTTGACCCCGTTGACGAGCATGGCGTCCGAGCCGCAGACGCCGTGCGCGCAGGAGCGGCGGAAGCTCAGGCTCCCGTCGACGCGCCACTTGATCTCGTGGAGCGCGTCGAGCAGGCGGTCCGTCGGCTCCACGTCGACCTCGTAGTGGGCCCAGTAGGGCGCCGGGTCCTGCTCGGGATTGAAGCGGCGCACGTGAATCTTGACTCGCACCTCGCTCGATCCCCTCTCGCTGGGCCGCGCTCAGTACTTGCGCTCCTGCGGCTGGAAGTGGGTGATGACGACCGGCTTGTAGGCGATGCGATGGTCGCCATCCTCGCCGCGGTACAGAAGGGTGTGCTTGAGCCAGGCGGTATCGTCCCGGCGGGGATGATCCTCGCGCCAGTGGGCGCCGCGGCTCTCCGTGCGATTGAGGGCCGAGACCACCACGGCCTCGGCCACGTCCAGCAGGTACCCCAGCTCCAGCGTCTCCAGGAGCTCCGTGTTGTAGCGCCGGCTTGGGTCGCTGACCCGTACCTGCCGGTAGCGCTCCTTGAGGGTCGCCACGTCCTGCCGGGCCCGCTCCAGCGACTCCTGCGTGCGGAAGACCGAGGCGTGGTCCATCATGGTGGCCTGCAGCGCTTCGCGGATCTCGGCGGCATTCTGCCCATCGCGACGACGCCGCAGGCTCTCCAGGCGGTCCGCCGCCTCGGCGATGGCGTCGGAGGGCCAGGGCACCCCGTCCGACTCCCGCACGAAGGCGGCCATGTGCCGACCCGCCCGCCGGCCGAAGACCACCAGGTCCACCAGCGAGTTGGTGCCCAGCCGGTTGGCGCCGTGCACCGAGACGCACGCCGCCTCGCCCGCCGCGTAGAAGCCAGGCAGCGGCGTGTTGCGCTCGTCGAGCACCACCCGTCCGTCCAAGTCGGTGGGGATGCCGCCCATGCCGTAGTGGGCGGTGGGCTGGATGGGCACCAGCTCCTCGGCCGGATCGAGGCCCAGGTAGGTCTGGACGAACTCCGTCACGTCGGGCAGCTTCTTCTCCAGCACCTCGCGGCCCAGGTGGCGAAAGTCGAGGTGGACGAAGTCGCGGCCGCCGATGCCCCGTCCCTCCCGGATCTCCTGGTGGATGGCCCGGGAGACCACGTCGCGGGCGGCCAGATCCTTGAGCGTGGGGGCGTAGCGCTCCATGAAGCGCTCCCCCTTGTCGTTGCGGAGGATGGCCCCCTCCCCCCGCGCCGCCTCGCTCAACAGGATGCCCATCTTGTAGATGCCGGTGGGGTGGAACTGGTAGAACTCCATGTCCTCCAGCGGCACCCCCCGCCGCCACGCGATGGCCAGCCCGTCGCCCGTCAGCGAGTGCGCGTTGGACGTGATCTTGAAGACCCGGCCGTAACCGCCCGTGGCGAAGAGGACGGCCCGGGCTGAGAAGCCGTGGAGCTCCCCGGTGGCCAGCTCATAGGCCACCACCCCCGCCACCTGCCCGTCGCGCACCACCAGGTCCAGCACCTGGAACTCGTTGAAGAACCGCACCTCGTGCTTGACGCACTGCTGGAAGAGGGTCTGCAGGATCATGTGGCCGGTGCGGTCGGCCGCGTAGCAGGCCCGGCGCACGGGCCCCTGACCGTACTCCCGGGTGTGGCCCCCGAAGCGGCGCTGGTCGATGCGCCCGTCGGGGGTGCGATTGAAGGGGAAGCCCATGTGCTCCAGCTCGATGATGGCGTCGACCGACTCGCGGGCCAGGATCTCGATGGCGTCCTGGTCCCCCAGGTAGTCGCTCCCCTTGACCGTGTCGAAGGCGTACCACTCCCACCGGTCCTCCTCCACGTTGCCGAGGGGGGCGGCGATCCCCCCCTGGGCCGCGCCGGTGTGCGAGCGGGTCGGGTAGAGCTTGGAGATGACCGCGATGCGCAGCCCCTGTCGTGACAGCTCCACCGCGGCGCGCAACCCCGCCCCGCCCGCGCCCACGACCACGGCGTCGAATGTATGCACCGTCGATGGCATGTCCGCTGACCTCCTCAGGGTCCGACCTGCGGCTGGAAGGTGAAGAGCACGACGGCGCCGAGCACCAGGATGAATGCGCCGAACACGTAGAGGGCCGTCAGCGACACCGCCCGCCATGGTGGCGTGTGGACGTAGTCGTCGATGACCACCCGCAAGCCGTTGAGCCCGTGGAGCAGGGCCAGCATCAGCAGCAACAGGTCGTACAGCCGCCAGAAGACCCCCAGGGGCCCGGCCAGGCGGGCGGCGACGAAGTCGTAGTCGATCTCCTCGACGGAGTGGATGAGGTGCATGATGGCGAGGTGCCCCAGGGCCAGGAAGACCAGCAGAAGTCCGGAGAGGCGCATGAAGAGCCACGAGTACAGCTCGAGCCCGCCTCCGGCCGGACGGGGTCTCGCGTACGCCGGGCGCACGGCCATGGTCAGACCCGCTCCCTTCCCGCCTCAGGTCCACAGCGGCCGCAGCATGAAGTAGGCCGCCGGTACGAAGAGGATGACGAAGA